>Ga0105047_10009745_pt1 | contig 15775 bp, 7 predicted proteins | sample MAT04_FD_78384 | JGI IMG/M metagenome (GOLD analysis project Ga0105047, IMG submission 78384) | Freshwater microbial communities from Lake Fryxell liftoff mats and glacier meltwater in Antarctica - MAT-04 (megahit assembly) | ecosystem: Environmental > Aquatic > Freshwater > Ice > Liftoff... | reverse complement strand
TACTCCGGCCCAGGCGGTTCAAACCCGCAGGGAGCGACCAGCTTCCTTCCGGAGGACTACCTGCAGCGAAAGTGGGAGAGCCGGGCCAACACGATCAGCCTGCTGTTGTTTGGCGTGGTGCTGTTCGGGGTTGTCGGCGCGTTCTTCGTCACCAATCGGGCATGGAACACGGTTCGCAGCCAGCAGCGGGAGATCAACGCCGAGTACACCGAGCAGACCAAGAAGATCGAGCAGCTCAAGGTGCTCGAGCAGCAGAAACTGGAAATGCTCGACAAGGCGGAAGTGACCACGGCGCTCATCGAGCGCGTACCCCGGTCAATCCTGCTCGCCGAGCTGATCAACCGGATGCCCGATCGGCTCACGCTCACTGATGTCGAAATCAAGAGCAAGCGCATCGTCGAGGCACCGACCGTCGCCAAGACCGGACCGAAATCGATCGGCAAGGGGCCGGCGAAGCCCGGCGCCGCCCCCGCGAAGGACGAAGCCCCGAAGATCGTAAAGCCCCCCAGGATCGAGTACTCAATCTCGCTCATCGGCCTCGCCACAACCGACGAAGCGGTGGCCGACTATCTCTCCGCGTTGAAGGACTGTGAACTCCTTGAACGCGTGGATCACGTGCTCAGCCAGGCTTCCATCGTCAACTCGACGACCATGCGCAAGTTCCGACTCGAGGCCCAAATCCGCCCCGATGCCGATGCTCGCAAGATCGCACCCCTGAAAGTGACCCGAAAGGACGAGCCGGGCCAAGTGGCCGGAGGGTTGGATCAGCCGATTTCGGTCTTTGACCCGATGGACCCGACCACCCCGCGACCCGCGGAAGTGCCTCCGATCGGCGTGCCGCGGTAATCGTCCGTGCCGGAAGTGATCGAACGAGTGCTGTTTGGTGGTTTGATTCGAAGGAGCAGTCAATGCAGTTCGGGATCAGGCAGTTCATTTTCCTCGGCGTGCTGCTGGCAGTGCCGCTGACAAGTTACTTCATGGTGTTCAAGCCGCAGAACCGCGAGATCGCCAAGGCCAAAACCGAGATCGACCTCAAACGGGCGATGCTCGAAAAACTGCGCATGCAGACGGCGATGACGACCGACCTCGAGAAGGCCAACCTCGAGATGCGTGACGCCATCGGGGCGATCGAGGCCAAACTGCCGTCGACTAAGGAGGTCGACAACGTGCTCCGCGAGGTTGCTCAGATCGCCGCCAAGCACAACCTCGAAATGCCAACGTTCAAAAAAGTCGACAAGAGCCTCGCCGCGGGCCGCGCTCAGGAACAGCCCCTCGAGGTCGAACTCGTCGGTAACTTTGACGGGTTCTACAAGTTCCTGCTTGACCTTGAAAAGTTCCCGCGCATCACCCGTGTGCCCGACCTGAAACTGGTCCGCGGTGACAAAGGTGATGGCGAGCTCAAGGCGAACTTCACGCTCAGCATTTATTATCAGGGAAGTACTCTCGCGACCGTCCCTACCGAAGGGGGTGACAAATGAGTCAACCCAGCAAAGGTCCGAATCAAGCCGGACTGGCGCCCCTCGATGGCAGCGTGGCCGGTCTTGACAGCGCGGCCACAGAAGCAGCACCCTCGGCCGCTCAAGTTGACCCGACGATTGGCGGGATCGACCTCGGCTCGGGCGCACGCCTTCCGCGGGTGTCGTCGAGCACGATCATGGTCATCGGCGTTGTTCTCATCGCCACCGGCGTGCTGTGGGGCATGCGCTATGTCGGCCTTGGCGCCGGTCAGGCCATCGCCTCGCCGCCTATCGACAAGGACCTTGAGAAGTTCGCCGCGTCCAACAGGGTGGATCATCGCAAGATGCTCGCTGACCTGCAGGCAAGCCGCGTCGAGATGCAGGTCGATGAAAGCAATGTGAAGAAGAATCCGTTCCGACTCAACGGGCCGGTCGCGGCCGTCCCCGTTGCCTTCGAGGACACTTCGGCACGACTCTCCGCCGAGGCGGCCCGCCAGGAAGCAGAGCGCAAGGCCCGCGAGCGAGCTGACCTCCTCGGCAAGATGGAGAACGTGAAGCAGAATCTCCGACTCAACGGAGTCATCACCGGGTCGGTTCCGGCGGCGAGAATCAACGGTCGTGTCTATCGCGAGCACGACCTGATCAGCGGCATCTTCACTCTGACCAAGGTCTTTGACCGCGCCATCGAGATGGAGTTTGAAGGTCGCACCTACCGCGTTGAGCTCGCCGGCGGTGAAGGACTCGAAGGCAACGGAGAGCCAACCGGCGATCCCACCGGCCCTCGCCCAACCGACCCGCAGTAGAGCGCGCACCGAACGTTTCGAAGTCGCAGCAGTAGTTCGAACTCAACAGAACACCACCGGCCCCTGACCGGGAAGACCACGACGGAGTGACCATGGGCAAGTTTGACCTGGATGACATCCTGAACCAGCTCGGCGAGGTCAACAGCGAACTTGCCCGCGCCGCCGCGGAAGGCGCGGCCGAGGCGATCGCCCAAAAGGCTTCGATGCAGAAGGCGGCAGCCAAAGAGTCCTTAGCGGGGCTGGCTGCTGCGCCCGCCGGTGCCTCGAACAAGAAGAAGAAACACAGCCTCGATGAACGAGCGCACTCGTTCTCGTCGCTCCCGGCCGTCCCTTCCGGGCAGCGATCGTTCAACCGCAACATCGTCGTCGAGAACGATCCTGCGGTGTCTATGGTGCTGCCGCCGCCACCCAAGCCGGAGCTGGTTGTTGGCAAATCGCTCGCAGAGGTGTACAAGCCCGATGGTCCGCAGGACGCGAGCCAGGTCGCTGAACTTGCCGAGTTGCTCGTCGATCGCGGCGCGTGCACGCCACAGCAAGTGGCCACCGCGCAGACCATCATTCGCCAGACTCCCGGTCGCGGGCTCGTCGAGGTGCTCCTTGAACAAGGCGCGGCCGAAGCCAAGATTCAAGAGTGTGTTGCTGAACTCGAAGGCCTTCCGTTCGAGCACGTGGACCTCTCCAAAGGCCTCGACGGCGGATTCGACGGCGGCATGATTCAGCGGCTCACCGTCGAGTTCTGCAAGGAGCAGTTGCTGGTGCCGCTCCGCACCGAGGGCACCCGTGCAGTGCTGGGCGTCGTCCGCCCCGGCAACGTATTTCTCTTTGACGATGTTCGCAAACGGCTGGGTGTCCCCGGCATTAAACTTGTGATCATCACTGCCTTCGAGGCCAAGGGAGCGCTCGAGATCGCCGGTGGTGGTCAGCAGGACCCCGGCGTTGATATGACCGAGTTGCTCGCGGCCGTCAAAGAAAGCGATGTCACGGTCGACAAGGGCCAGCAGCAGGAAGTGGATCTCGAAAAGGAAGCAGCCGAGTCGCCGGTCATCAAGTTCGTCAATGCGATCATCCAACAGGCCGTCAAAGACGGCGCGAGCGATATCCACATCGAGCCCGCCGAGAAGAAGCTCAAGGTGCGATTCCGTATCGACGGCGAACTCTTCGAGAGCATGCAACCACCCGCGAGCATGTCGGCTGCCATCACCTCGCGCATCAAGATCATGGCGAATCTCGATATCAGCGAGCGCCGTTTGCCGCAGGATGGTCGAATCCGCGCGCACGTGCAGGGTCGCAAGCTCGACCTTCGCGTCTCGACCCTTCCCAACGGTCACGGCGAGAAGACCGTCATGCGTATTCTCGACACCAAGTCGATCAACGTGAAGCTTGAGGACCTCGGCTTCGACGAAGATACGCTCAACGTCTGGCGCGGGCTCGTTGATGCGCCGCACGGGGTCGTGCTCGTCACCGGTCCGACCGGGTCAGGTAAGACGACCACCCTCTATGCATCGCTCAAGCAGATCGACAAGAACTCAATGAACGTCTGCACCGTTGAGGACCCGGTTGAGTATCACCTTGACGGCATTACCCAGACGCAGACTCACGACAAGATCGGTATGTCGTTCGCCAAGGCGCTCAAGGCCCTGCTCCGCCAGGACCCCGACGTTATCATGGTTGGTGAAATTCGTGACCACGAGACCGCCCTGACGGCCGTTCAAGCATCGCTTACCGGTCACCTCGTGCTCAGCACACTGCACACCAACGACGCCCCGGGCAGTATTACCCGACTCATCAACATCGGTCTTGAGCCATTCCTCATCGGTGCCGCGCTCAACGGCGTTCTCGCGCAGCGACTCATCCGCAAACTCTGCACCCACTGCAAAATCGAGAGCTCGCCGACCGAGGAGATGCAGGAGTTTCTCCGCATGCAGGGGCTGAGCGCTGAGAAGTCGTGGGGACCAAAGGGCTGCGACCACTGCCGCAACACCGGCTACAAAGGTCGCGTGGGTATATACGAACTTCTGACCGTCGACGATCAGCTTCGCGACGTGATTGCCCGCAACCCCAACGTGGCCGAGTTGCGACGGCTCTGTCTTGAGCGCGGCATGGTGACGCTTCGCGTCGACGGCCTGCGCAAAGCCTCGCGGGGCATCACGAGCGTCGAAGAAGTGCTGCGCGTGACAGAGGCATCGCACTAAAGGCGATGTTCCTTCGGAGATCGCTGGATCTATGTCCCATCTCGTCGGTCGGCTGCTTCAAAGCGCCCGGCTGCTTCAGAGCGGCCGCAGCCCCTGGAACGGTGCGCGAGGAATCTTGATATAGGGCAGCCGGAGCGTTCCCGGCCCAGTCAGGACAAAGAAGTCAGCCCGCCTGGGGCTTCCGGGGAACGCCGCCGTTCCAAACTGCTGGAAGTCTTGCCCGGCCAGTCCGGCTCGGAATCCGCCCGCGCCGGCGAAGGCGACCGTGTCGTCTTGTTCGATCCCGTCGCCGGAGATGCCAATCCCGCCCACCAGCACCCCGTTCTTGTAGAGCGGCACGCCCCCGGGGAAGATCTGCAGACCATTGGCGAGCGTGCGGGCAGGCAGGCCGTTTGGTGCAGCCACATCAGGCGAACCCACCGTCACCCGGCCTGGAACACCGGCGAGCGGCCCCGTCGCCAGCGGTCGGTTGCCGGTGCGGTTCGTACCGAACGTCGCAAGATTGGCCGCCTCGGTCGGGCCGCCACCCGGACCATACGTCAGCAAGTACGTGACGATGTTCGTCATGATCAGATCGGTCTGGATGCCGGTGTTGAACACGCTGAATCGGTTGCTGGCTCCGCCGGTCGTTGCCGCCGGGAGCAGGCCGAAGGTTGACAGCGGCCCAACCGGCGACGCCCCGTTTCGGCGATTGGGGATTCCATCGGGAAGATTTTCTCGGGAGATGGCACCGATCGTCCGTTCGGCAATCGCCACTGAACCGTCGAGCAGCAAACCCTGAGCCGCGGCGGCCGTTGCGTATTTCTGATACGGCCCGACGCCGACGCCCGCACCGTCAGCATCAAAGAGCTGGGCAAAGGTCGTCGTGCCGTCGGCCTCAAGCCCGGCCAGGATCGAGGCACAGTCGGCCCGGCTGAAGAAGAGAGCGCTTCGGCCCTTCTGAAGCGAGACGTCCGCCCCGAAGACCGGCGCGTCCGGGGAACGGTAAAAGCCAATCAGGTTGCCGTCAAAGTCGACGACCGAAACGTTCACTTGGCAGCGAAGCGGCGTGTCGCGACGGATCATGGCGCGCAGTCGGTTGCACACCTCGTGTGCGTTGGCGAGAATCACCTGCACATCGGTAGCCGTCAGATTCTGTCCGCCATTGGCGACACCGGCGAACGTCTGCAGCACGCCCGCCGCAGAATAACCGGGAAACGTCTCACCGTTCTGAATGCCCGGCTGCTCGGGATAGAAGTCATAGACCTCGCCGGTGACCGGGTTGGACAGCGGCGTAGTGATGAACTGCGTCGCACCACCAGCCGCGGGGGCAGCGATGATCTGCAAGCGTCCCGCTCCCGCTTCATCAGTGAAAAATGTCGGGTTCACAGCCAGAACAGGAGCGACAGCGTCCCTTGTATAGGCGTAAGGGAACCGAATCCCGGCCACCAGGATTCTGTCAGCGCGCACGTTCCTCGGTGGTGTAAAGCCAGCCTGACCGGCGAGAGCGATCTTCTCTTCGTTGCTCGCGGTGCCCCTGGTCTTGATGGTATCGATGCCGTAGGTGCCGCTGGCGGCGGTCCGGGTGTCATTGGTTTCGACACCGACGCCGCCGACGCAAACCGGGAATCCGTCAACGCCGACCTTGTAGAGGGGCAATCCGCCGGAATCGGCCGAAAGCCCGAGTGGCAGACGGTTGAGATCGCTTGTGGGAAGTGAGGAGAGCTGAACACCAAAGAGCGGGCCGCTGGGCTGCAGCCGGGCCTTGGGCGGAAACTGGCTCTGCACGATAAACGCAGCCGTCCGCGTCGTGAACGCGTTGCCCGCCGTCGAGAGGAAAGCGGCCGTTCCGGCCTTACTGGTCGCCGTAATCGACGTCGCCACGCTGGCCCCACGGCTGGCAGGTAGAATCAAATAGTCTGCCGGCGGCACGCCCACAGCCAAAGAGTCGGCCGGGAAGTTGATATCGTTCACGAACCCGCCTTCGAGATCGCCGACGCCCCCTCCAAACACGACCGACGTGAACGGAACAGTTCGGCCCGCCGCGGCACCGACAGTATTGGTCATGCGGATGCAGCCGAGGACGTTGCCCTCCTGATCCACCACCGAGATCGTCGCGTTGATTCCACCAGTGACCACCGTATCGGCGCGAGCAATCGCCTGACGCAGGATGGTTTCGACTTCGGTCTGGGTGAGCTGCGCGTGGGCACCGGCGCACATCGTCAGCAGGGCGATCGATGCCGAGGTAGCCATCCGAGTGAACGAAACGCGAGCGGGGGATGCCATGAAAAAACTCCGGATGCCAGGGCGCAGAGCCACCCCGGGAAGACTCCGTGCATCTTCGCACATTTCAAGGCGTTTGTCCACTGTCCCCCAAAACCGAAATGTTGTCCACTATTTGCTCATTCACACTTGCGGCCCCGGAGGGATTTCTGGTACATTCCGCGTGGCGAACCTCTTTGGAGGGGCTATTTGGCAATCCGTCGGTCCGAGCGAGCTGAAATCCATGTCCACGACTATTAAATTTGAGGACCGCTCGACGAGGTCCAGGTCGCTTCGAACTCTCGCGATCGCCCTATTCGCGGGAACCACGCTCCTGCTGAGCAGCCATCCGTCCATGGCGCTGCACGTTCGGACTGATGATCCGCCGGCCGAGGAGAAGAAGCCCACCCGCCGACGCGCTGCGGAGGAGCCGCCCAAGACCGAGGAAACCAAGGCTGACGGTGCCAAGGCCGCCGAAGGAGACGGGGCCAAGAGCCAGGAACCAGCCTCGGCCCTCCTCCCATCCGACACGATAAACCCCCCAGCGGGCGAGACCGATCCACTGGGATTTGCGGGTGCAAGCCCATTTGGCCCCCGCCGCTCCGGCGCGCTCGATGCCGTGCCCATTCCCGACCGCTGGCGCATCGGCTGGCCAACGTGGGACCGATACAACCGGCGTGCCGCCGGCGACTCGCTCCTCATGAACTCGGTGGGGGGCGATAGCCCGTTCACGCCCGGCGATCCGCTGAATCCTTACGACCGAAATGTTCTCAAGGGTGACTATCCGATTATCGGGAACGAGTACTTTTTGAACCTGTCGGTGATTTCTGACTCGTTCTTCCAGACCCGAAAGAATCCGACGCCCTCGGGCAACTCGTCACAGAACCCCGGCTCGTTCGATACATTCCGCGACGGTCGTCAATCAGTCTTTAACCAGAACCTCATCGTTGACGTCACTTTCACTAAGGGATATACCTCGTATCGCCCGCCGGACTATGTGATCAAGGTCACCCCGGTCTTCAATCTCAACTACGCCCGCGTTTTTGAGAACGCTGTCAACATCTCGCCCACCCGTGGCGACGAGCGATACGACTCGTTCACCGCCCTCCAGGAAGCGTTTATCGACCTGCATCTCGGTGATACGAGTGAGTGGTTCGATGTCCTGACTCTCAAGGTCGGCCGCCAACTGTTCGTTTCTGATTTCCGGGGCTTTGTCTACAGCAACGTGACGGATGGCATCCGCCTCACGATGAACGCTGAAGCCAACCGAATTCAGGCCAACTTGGCCGCGTTTATCGAACCCGAAAAGGACACCAATAGCGGACTCAATGAACTGAACTGGCGCGACCAGCAGATCCTTGTCGCCAACTGCTTCATCCAGGACTTTATGGGCCTGCTCGGATACACCGTCGAAGGCTCGTTCCTCTGGAACCACGACCGCTCAAACGAGCGCGTCGACGGCAACGGTTTCGTGGTTCGGCCCGACCTGATCGGTTCCGCAGAAGTTCGTGACCTCGATGTGTTCTATCTTGGTCTTACCTCCGACGGTCATATAGGGCGCGTAAATGTCGATTCGGCGCTCTACTACGCCTTCGGCAATGATCAGCTCAACCCCATCGCGGGCAGTCAGCAGTCGATCTCGGCGTTCCTGGGCGCGCTCGAACTCTCCGTGGACTTCGATTGGCTGCGACCCAAGATCTCTTTCCTCTATGCCAGCGGCGACGGCGACCCGAAAGACGGAGTCGCCGAGGGCTTTGACAGCATCATCGATGACCCGGTCTTCGCCGGCGGGGCCGGTTCCTTCTACCAGAATCAGGGCCTTCGTATCTTCGGCGTTGGTCTCAACCAGGGCCGTTCGTTCCTCAACTCGCTGCGCTCAAGCAAGATCGAAGGCCAGTCGAACTTCGTCAACCCGGGCTCAATGGTCTTCAACGCTGGTCTGGATGCCGAAGTGACCCCGACCTTCCGCACATCACTCAACGCCAACGCCATCTACTTTGTTGACACGTCATCGCTCTCGTTTGTGCTTAACCAGCAGGGCATCCATCACGAGGTCGGCTACGAGATTAACCTCACCGAGCAGTGGCGTCCGTTCCTCAACAACAACGTCATCATCTCGGCGGGTCAGTCGGTCTTCTTCCCCGGGGAGGGCTTCAACGACATCTACGGCGACAACAAAACGCTGTATCAGTTCTTCGCGGCCGTCACGCTCACGTATTGAGCTTTCGTGCGATCTGCCGGCTTGGCCGGCTGTTTGCGGTTGATCTTTGATTTCTGTCAGTCCTGCCCGAGGGGTTCTTCGATATGTTTGCCACTATTTCCAAGCACAAGAAAGCCGTTACGCTTGCCCTCATCGCCGGCAGCGCAGCACTTTGGCTTCTCGCCTGCGAGCACGAGCACCAGTGGCGCGGCGGTCACCGCCGAAGCAACGAAGAGATCGCCGAGCTGGCCGACCCTGAAAAGGCGCGCGAGGTGCTCATGGGCATGATGAGCGCCGCGCCCGAGCGGGCCAAGAAGAAGTTCAGCGTGGCCATCAAGGAATCCGAGGGCTGCATCTCCTGCCACGGCATGACCGACGACTTTGACATGCACGCAACGGCATCATTTGCGGGCGTTGGCTGCATTGATTGCCACGGCGGCAACGGCGCGGCAATGAACACAATGGCCGACGTGATCCGCGTGCCCCAGAAGAACCGGCGCGGCGAGCCGCTCAAAGACGAGGAAGGTAACGAGATCGTCACCTTTAGCGGCGGCCGACCCGGCGCGCCCGGTGCCCCGATCACCGACGAGGCCTACTTGGCCGCCATGAAGGCGGCCCACGTGCAGCCCGAGCACCCCGAGGCCTGGTACGGCGTATCGCTCAACGAGCGAACCCGCAAGTTCGGCGAGCACTCCCATGAGGACCCGACCAAGCTTCACGGTTCGCGCAATCCCGAGAACACCTACGCGCTCCTCAACGACGAATCTCCGGCATTCATCCGCTTCATCAACCCCGGCGATCTTCGCATCGCCGATATGGCCTGCGGCTCATGCCACAACGACAAGTTCGGCAGCCACGTTGACCGCGTGAAACACTCGATGATGGCCCACGGTGCCCAGTTGTGGGGTGCCGTGCTCTACAACAACGGCAGCGTGCCCGAGAAGCGTTACCGCTTCGGTGAGTCGTACTCGCCCTTTGGTCTTCCCCAGCGCATGCAGGGCGTAGTGATGGACTACGTTGACGGCACGCCGACGAAGGTTTATCGCAATCCACGGGAGGAAGAACTCGTGACCCGCGGCATCGTGCCGTATCTCGATCCGCTCCCGGCTTGGAACATCGCCCAGCCCGGCAACGTGCTGCGAATCTTCGAGCGCGGCCAGCGCCTTCCAAACCCTGAGGTCGGTCTCCCCAGCCCGTACGCCGAGCCGGGCAAATCCGACAAGCAGTTGTCGCCCCGCGGCCTCGGAACGCTGCTCAAGGCCGACCCTATTTTCCTCGGCATTCAAAAAACCCGCTTGCTCGATCCGATCCTCTGGTTCCTCGGCACCAATGACCATCCGGGCGACTATCGCCAGAGCGGTTGCACCGCCTGCCATGTGGTGTACGGGAACGACCGCCAGCAGTACGCAACGGCGGGCAAGGTTGACCCCAAGACCGGCCTGAACGAATACGCCTCGACCGAGACGATGGCCTCTTTCGTCGGCCGAGACAAGCTCTCGCGCCTCTCGGCTCTCGCGGGTAAGAACAAGCTCAGCGCTGAAGAACAGGACGAGTTTTCCAAGCTCAAGGGTGAGGTCGATCAACTGCGCGCCGAGTTCGCCGTTAACGGCAATCGCGGCATGGCCGCCCCCGACAGCAAAGATCCCACGATTTCCAAGACCGAATCCGGCCACCCGATTCGTCACGTCATGGCTCCCGGTAACAGCATTCCCAACAGCCAATGTGTGATCTGCCACATGCACCCCGGCACCAGTTACGCCAACACCTACCTCGGCTATATGTGGTGGGACAACGAATCTGACGGCGAGTTCATGTATCCCAAGGCGAGCAAAAAACCGACCGCCGAACAGGAATGGTGGTCGCAGCGTCGCAACCCGGAGGCAGCGTCCCTGAAGGGCTTATGGAGCAATCTCTATCCAAACGCGATCAGCCACGCTGGCAAGGTCGCAGGCGAAGATTTCCTTGAGCAGGTCGGTGCCCCACGCAAGGGTGATGGGTCGACCATCAACGACCAGCTCAAGCACAACCAGATCGGCGACTTCCACGGGCACGGCTGGCTCTTCCGCGCGATCTACAAGAAGGACAAGCAGGGCAACATGCTCGATAAGGTTGGCGCCAAGATTGATCCCGCCGACCCCAAGAAGTGGGACAGGGGTGTCCACCTTCAGGATGTGCACCTCGAGCGCGGCATGCAGTGCGTGGACTGCCACTTCGTGCAGGACGTGCACGGCGACGGCAAGCTCTATCACGAAACCCGCACCGCCATCGAGATTACCTGCATCGACTGTCACGGCACCTACACCGAATACGCCAATCTCAAGACCAGTGGGCCAGCAGCCCAGACCGGCGGCCGCGACCTGAAGAAGAAGTTCCGCTGGGATAAACTCGACGACGGCAGCCGGGTGTTGTACCAGAAGTCGGCTATGAACCCCGACATTGAGTGGAAGGTCCCGCAGACCCTCGACACCATCAACCCCAACTCGGCGTGGTCGATCGAGCACCCCGAATCCGCCAAACTCTCGCGCTACGCCAAAACCGTCCAGCGCGAGCGAGCCTTCGATGGTTCGATCAAGTGGGGCGATGTGCCCACCATTGACAAAGACGGCAAGAAGGTCTCCGATGACTCCAAGCTGGCCCATGGCTATGAGGACATGGAGTGTTACACCTGTCACACATCGTGGATGACGTCGTGCTCGGGTTGCCACCTGCCAATGAAGGCCAACCAGCGGACGCCCATGCTGCACAATGAGAACCTGATGACCCGCAACTTCACGCAGTACAACTTCCAGGTGCTGCGTGAGGACACCTACATGCTGGGCCGCGACAGCGCAACCAAGGCCCTGCGCACGGGTCGCGACCCGCTCAAGCAGGGCGGCAAGATCGTGCCGATCCGGTCGTCGTCGGCCGTGGTCGTGTCGTCTCAGAACTCCCAGCGCGAATGGATCTACAGCCAGCAGCAGACCGTGAGCGCCGAGGGGTACAGCGGCCAGGCCTTCAACCCGCACTTCCCGCACGCCACCGCCGGTGTCGGTACAACCAAGCTCTGCACCGACTGTCACGTCAGCGAGTCGGGCGACAACAACGCCTGGATGGCCCAGCTCTTCCTGCAGGGCACCAACATGGTCAACTTCCTTGGCCGATTCGTGTATGTGGCCGAGGGTGCCGATGGGCTCGAAGCAATCGTGACGACCGAGCGTGACGAGCCACAGGCCATCTTCGGGTCTCACCTGCATTCACTCGCCTACCCCGACGAGCACAGCAAGTTCGTCGCCGGTGGCCGCAAGCTTGACGAGGCCTACCACCACGGCGCCGACGCGGTACTCGAGTTTGCCGGATCCGAAGTGCTCGACCTTCAGCTCCGCGGCGAGTACCTCTACGCCGCCCGTGGCGCTGGCGGGTTCCTCTGCTACGACGTTGCCAACATCGACAACAAGGGCTTCTCGGAGCGCATCGTCTCCGCCCCGGTCTCACCGCTGGGCCAGAAGTTGGGGTTCCGCACCAAGTATGCCGTCGCCGTGGCCTCACCTGCGACCGTCGCGGTTGACCCCGCCCGCATCCGCATGAGCGATGATCCGACCGCCAAACCGGCGACCATTATGGATCCAATCCGGCCCGACCATGTGAACATGGAACAACCGGTGCACCCGATGTATGCCTACATCTACATCGGTGATCGTGAGGAAGGCCTCGTGATGACGTTCGCCGGAACGCTCCTCGACGGTGACCCGCAGAACAACTTCCTCGAGCGGGCCAAGCTCGAAGACGGCACAACGGCCTTCAACCCCGGCGGTGTACTCACCGGCCTCACCCACCTCGTGTGCGCTGGTCACTACCTCTACGCGACTTCCAAGAGCGGTCTGGTCATCATTGATATCGACAAACCGACGGCCCCCAAGGTGGTATCGATCATCGGGACCGACGTGCTGACCGATCCCCAGTCCGTCGCCGTCCAGTTCCGCTTCGCGTTTGTGACCGATGCCCAAGGGCTCAAGGTCATCGATATTACCAACCCGACCGCACCGCGGGCTGTCGCCGGCGCCGTTGTGCCCATCGAGGACGCTCAGCGGGTTTACGTCGCCCGCACGTATGCCTATGTCGCTGCTGGCAAGCAGGGCCTTGGCATCATTGATGTCACAGCCCCCGAGCGGCCGGCCCTGATGCAGTTCTTCAACGCCGGCGGAGCCATTAACGACTGCCGCGACGTGAAGGTCGGCATGGTCAATGCATCGCTCTACGCCTTCATCGCCGATGGCAAGAACGGCCTCCGCATTGCCCAGGTCTGGGGTCCAAACACCACGCCGCAGTTCAAAGGCTTCTCCCCGCCAATCGCACCATCCCTCATCGCTTCCTACAAGACTCACGGACCGGCCTTGGCCGTCAGCAAAGGCCTTGACCGCGACCGCGCGGTTGATGAGTCCGGCAACCAGGTGGCCGTTTTCGGCCGCCTCGGCGCCCGACCGATGAACCTCGGCGAAACTCAGCAGATGTACATTAAGGATGGCAAGGTCTGGACAGTGACCGACAAGCCCAAGGGCGAGGCCGCTCCGTTCACGTTTACGTCGCCAGACACGAAGCGCAAGTCCGAGACGGAAGAGAAGCCCGCCAGCGGTGGTCGCCGCCGCGGCTCCTGATTGCGTGAAAACCAGCTTCAAAAATACAAACGGCGGTCACTTTCGGGTGGCCGCCGTTTTTCTTGGTTTTGCACAGTTCAGTTCAGATCAGATCAGTTCAGTTCAGGGCAACGACCACCCAATCGCTTGAGACCGTCTTGACGACCGGTGCCAATACGTGAACGCTCAGCGTCGAATCCAGGAGTGTTCGATGTGCCGCGGGCTGGGTCGTCACGAAGTGGCCCACCGGTATTCGCGCCGAATCGAGCCCGCGCCCCGGCGGAAGCGTGAGCGCTAAAACCGACCGATTGGCTTTCGTCCAGCCCAGGACCGCCGTGATTCGGCAGACCGTCGAGTCGGCCATGGCCTCAGTGTGCGCCGCAGCAAGGACATGCAGGCCGCCGCTGGAATCGATGGCGAGTTCAACGTCATCAGCAAACGGGCACCTCACCGCCAGGGGCGTCAGGTGAGGGAAGTGGGCCGCGATCAGCGAAGGGTGTCGCGACATGGCGGGGTCTCCACCCTCGTCCAGGAGATTATCCGCGATGCAAGGACTATCAGGACGAGAGCGAGGATTGGCTGATGTTTCGTCCTGGCTCATGCTCGGGAGCTCATGTCTTCGGTCCTCTTCCGCCGCCGGAGTTTCTGTCGGCGGCGGGCGACGCAAGCCTTGATCGACTCGCAACACGGCTTCAGTGGCGGCAGGCGCGCTGCCGATCTTCGACGCGGCGTCGGCAAGCGTCGCAAGGAGCGCGCCTGGTCCACCAATCGGGACACCAAAGGGAATCGTCCCGATCGTGTGCATGAGCGGGCCACCTTCGATTCTGTCGAACTGTCCCGCGTGATCGAGGGTGATGCCGAGGAATCGCAGAGCCGAATCTCGTAGCCGGGCAAACGCCGTGGCTGCCCGCGCACCGCCGGCGCCCATGATGGCCACGCCAAGCCGGCAGCAACCACTCGACCAATCACGCGCATCGCTCAGGGCCTTCAGGGTGCGATAGGCATCAACAATCCCCGCCTCATCCGCCCCACACAGCAAAGTCACATGCCCAACATGCTCGCTCGTGATGAGTGCCTGCTCGTTGGGCGAATCGCCGAACACCACAACGTGCGAAACAGATTTGGCCACATGGCCGGGAATGTCCTCGACGCCGAACTGGGTGCGAGCCGAAAGATCCACGCGTGCATGGCCGTCGAAGCACCGAACGACTGCGATATCGAGTTCGCCACCGTTCAGTCGTGACCGGCTGCGTGCATACTGATGGGCCCAGGCCGATCCCATAACGGGCAGATGCCCAAGCACCAGCGCCTCAATGGTCAGTGATCGCGATGGGACCGCATCACGTTCGTTCTGGTTGAACTGGCTCACGCCGCTATCGGCCCTTCGAACGCTACGACGCTCCGGTTCCACCTCGGGTGGCTGATCGCTACGGCCGAGCACGGTGCCCTCGCGGTCGGCGCGATCGGTCGCTGGGGGCCGGGGCGCCCAAGGTGTCAGGCCCATCGCGGCATCGCGTGCGGCCACCTGTCCCAGTTCTCCCAAAAATAAGTCGGCGAGCACATTATGGTCCTCGGGTTCGCTGAGCCTGTCACGTTCGATGCTATCCGCCTCTGGCATCCGGGCTGACCGCCGCTTGCTCTCTGGTGGAAGCGGAAAGCTCACCGGTTCCGCCCCCAGGGGGGCGGAAGAAACGGGGCGGAACTCGTCTGGTGGGCCATACTCCCGGAACATCAGGTGCCTTCCGTTGGCAGGTCGCGGCCCCATTCTTGCGGCCGCAGGGGTGACGTTGAAAAGCGCTCAGAGCCCGCGCTGACCGGCCAGCGTTGGGCTCATCGGCACGTCAACAAAACTGTTGGGTTCTCCGAACGGGTTCTGCATGACCGACGGATTGTGCGGATCGGGGATCCAGTTCCCGTCAACCACCAGGCGATACTGGTGCTGGCCGGGCGGAAGCGGAACGCACACCTCAAGCACGCCCAACGTGTCATTGAGGCGCATCGGGTGATCCGTCGACGACCAGTTGTTGAACTCCGCGGCAATACTGACGGCCCGACCGATAGACGCCGGTTGCACAAAGATCGCCCCGCTTGACGTGACCCGAACGCCGTAGACCGACCGCAGCGCACTCTCTTGGGAGGCATAGGCCGCGCGTTGCCGGGCCAGTTCGCCCAGAGTGGGCAGGGGCGGTTCGATGTCCGAAACCCGAAGGGCCGAGGGACGGTTGCCAAGTCGGTGAGTCCGTGCCACAAGTTCGGCCGCCCGGGACAGCAC
>Ga0105047_10009744_pt1 | contig 15775 bp, 11 predicted proteins | sample MAT04_FD_78384 | JGI IMG/M metagenome (GOLD analysis project Ga0105047, IMG submission 78384) | Freshwater microbial communities from Lake Fryxell liftoff mats and glacier meltwater in Antarctica - MAT-04 (megahit assembly) | ecosystem: Environmental > Aquatic > Freshwater > Ice > Liftoff... | reverse complement strand
TGAGTGTTCTCTCGCGGCGAGAAAACCTCCCCATGGCGGAAAATTATCCGCACGAGTGAGCGGCTCGGCGCTCGCCGCAGGCTCGGTGGGTACGCGATGCGTGTCTGATGCCAAGCGCAGTTTCATAATTTGTCATTACGTGAGGCACAGCCGCGACACCGACCCTTGATGCTCGCCCTTGCTGACGCTGCGGATTAGTCATGGTAGAACTCGGGGGGCTGACGCCACCCCGCTCGCTGAGGGGGCATATTCGAGACCGGCATGGCGATTGCTCTCTCAGCAACCGAAAGTCACTCCGGAATCTGGAGAGAGCCTGTGCCCCCCCGTGCTGTGCGTCGTCGCGGATTTACTCTCATTGAGTTGCTGGTCGTCATCGCGATCATTGCGGTGTTGATTGCGCTCCTGCTGCCCGCTGTCCAGCAAGCCCGCGAGGCGGCCCGTCGCTCGCAATGCAAAAACAATCTCAAGCAGATCGGGCTCGCACTCCACAACTATGAGTCGACCTTCACTCGGTTCCCGCCCAGCATGGCGATCAACCCAGCTGTGACCAGCAACGCCTCGTGGTCCATTCACGGGCGTATCAGCCCCTACCTGGATCAAGTGGCGTTGTTCAATCGGATCGACTTACAAAAGTCGTGGTCCGATCCGGTGAACGCTCCCATCGTGTCGGGTTTCCGCGTCCCGGGTTACGTCTGCCCCTCCGACGCCAAAAGCGATCTGGCACGAAGCATTTCGGGAGTCAATCTGTATTCGACCAACTATGGATTTAACTTGGGGACGTGGTTCTATTTTGACCCGACAACGGGTCGGGGTGGGGACGGGCTGTTCTTCCCCAACTCGTCAATTAAATTCGGCAGCATCACCGATGGAGCCAGCAACACCTTAATGGCCTCCGAGGTCAAATCATGGCAAGCGTACACTCGCAATGCACCCCCCCCTTCGACGAATGTTCCGGGTTCGCTCGCGGAAGTGCTAGCGGCCGTGGATGTCGGTTTGAAGGATCGCATCCAGCCCGCCACCAAAGACGGAACGGGGCATACCGAGTGGCCCAATGGACACGGCCATCACAGTGGTTTCACGACTACGATGGGACCGAATACCAAAGTCCTCTGGACCTTCGCGGGCGTGACATACGATGCGGACTATGCCTCACGTCAAGAGGGTTCGAATACGACCTTGGCCAGTTACGGTTCCCTCGCGTCGCGCAGCTATCATGTCGGGATCGTGCATTCGCTGCTGGCCGACGGTGCGGTTCGATCGATCAGCGAGAACATCGACCTGGCACTGTGGCGATCATTGGGCACCCGAGCGGGCGGCGAAGTCGTGGGTGAGTTTTAGAGCAGTTCACCAATCAGCGAGCGGGGTTGTCGTCTGAACTCGCGCGTCCGGACTTAGGGCGTCCGCTCAGTACTTCACCTTGTCCCACACGAGGTGTGCGACACCGACGGCTCGCTCGCGGAAGGCCCCTTCGCAATAGCAGAGATAGTAGTCCCACATTCGGATGAAACGGTCATCGAACCCCAGCGCGCGGACTTCAACCAGGCGTTGAAAGAATCGCTCACGCCAGTTTCGCAAGGTGATCGCATAACTCTCCGCGAACTCAAACAGTCCGGTTAGCCGTAAGCCGGTGCCCGCTCCGACCGCCGCTTGCATCGCGCCGACGGATGGCAAACAGCCGCCTGGGAAGATGTACTTCTGGATGAAATCGACGGTCTTCAGGTAACTCGCGTAACGTTGATCCGGCATGGTGATCGCCTGCACCAGCATCTTGCCGCCAGGTTTCAACAAGCGGTCGCAGGCGGCGAAATAGGTGGAGAGGAATTCATCCCCGACCGCTTCGATCATCTCGACAGAAACTAGCTTGTCGTACTGGCCGACCATGTCTCGGTAATCAGTCAGCAGCAGCGTGACGCGATCTTGTAACCCCGCCTCCGCGATCCGCTGAGAGGCCAGTGCATGTTGCTCCTGCGAAATCGTCGTCGTCGTCACCCGGCATCCATAGCTCTTGGCCGCATAGAGCGCCATCCCGCCCCAGCCGGTGCCGATCTCGACCAAGTGATCGGTCGGCTGCAAATCGAGCGACTGGCAAATCCGGTCGAGCTTCGCCAGCGAGGCCGACTCAAGAGATTGCGTCTCGTCCTCAAACACCGCCGACGAGTACATCATTGTCGGGTCGAGGAATAGCTCAAACAAAGAGTTGCTTAAGTCGTAGTGAGCAGCAATATTCTTGCGACTCCCTTCCTGAGTATTGCGGGAGAGCCAATGTGCCGCGCGGGCGACCCCGCCTGCCAAGCGCGCGAACCCACCGTCCATCGCCTCAAACTGCGACAGGTTCCGCGACAAGATGCGAATTAGCGTCGGGAGATCGTCGCACGTCCAGACGCCCTCCATGTACGCTTCCGCAGCTCCCAGACTCCCCGTTGCAATCAGCGTTCGATAGAACGACAACGAGTGAACGTGCAGTGTGCACTGCAATTGATCTGCCCCCGGTTCACCCACCGTGAAGCTGCCGATCGAATCGCGGAAGACAATCTGACCGTGGCGCGTATTCTGGAGCGACTTCATCGCCAGGTGACGCAACGTCTTGTCCAGCCAGCCCGCAGAGCCGGCCTTCGAGGAACAGGATGGAATGGCTACAGAGCCAGGATTGCAACTGCTCATGTTTGGTTCGAACAAGGGTAATGTGGAACAGGGAAATGGGAGTGAGTTCAAGAACTTGAGCAGATTTAGAATCTGTCTTCAGTCGGGACAGACAAGAATATCTGTCTGACTTCAGTAGAGCAGGCATTCCTGTCTGCTTTTCTCACGGAAGACGATTTCTGAATCGGCTCTAGTGGTTTGTCATGGGCGGTGGATGAGGTACGTACGGAACACCCTTGGCCCACAATCGGAGAGCGTGCCAGTAGATTCCGCCAGCGACCTGCGCTGTCATTAAGGGATAGAGGGCCAGGCAGCGGGCCAGGTTCAGTCCAGTGATGGGCCGCCGCCGCATCCAGAGTGTGGCATCGAACGCTTTGGAATCGCCCTGCCAGTTCTCGATGTGGACGCTGAGCGTCTCGCCGGGCGATCCAATTCGCCAGCGGTACTGATAGTCCATGGAGAGGAATGGGGAGACATGGAACTCTTTCGCGTGCTCATATCTCGCGATCCGAGAAGTCGGACGGGCTTTCCAGCCCGTCCCCGCTTGCACTAATGGTTCGCCCGCGGGGGAGGCGATCTGCAATGACGAACTCGCACCAGCAGGAATTTCGCTCGAACTCCCGCCCCACGGCAATACGTAGCAATGCCTCTCGCCCCAGGGAGTGTTCGTGACCTCCGCCACAACGGTTTCGACCTGCTCGCCAGTCTCGTTGTAGCAGTAGTAGATGCTGACCGGATTCATCGCGAACCCGGCGTACCGCAGATTCGTGAGCAACCGGATGGGGCCGGTCGGACGGGTACCCCGTTCGCTCCGGACGAAGTCTCGTACTGATTCATCGAGTGGCTGTTCCGCTGGTCCCAGATAATCAGATCGTCGAAACCGAGCCCAGGCAAAACGCTTCGTCGACCAGAACCACCGACCCGCGAACACCAGATCGAGCTCCGCGAGGTCGAGGCTCATCATGAACACTCGATTCCGAAACGCGTGCTGGACACGCGTCGTCCGACGATGACGTACCCAGCCTTCGTAGATGCAGCTTTGCATCGGTTTCGGGGAGCTAGACATGCACCACCCCTGGCAAAGAAGTGGTGCGTGGGCTCCAGGCGGGAACGATTCCGAATCGCTCGCACACTGCGAGCGCGCTGACCACTCCGTCCTCGTGAAACCCGTTCCCCCAATAGGCCCCACAATACGACAATCGCTGTTGACGAATCAACTCGCCATGTCGACGCTGAGCTGCGGCACGACGGGTCGTGAAGATGGGATGTTCGTAGTCGAATTTGCCGAGAACACGGGCGGGATCAATGACATCCTCTTCGTTCAGAGTGACCAGGAATTGTGCGGGAGAATCGATCCCCTGTAGCATGTTCATGTGATACGTGAGGGTCGATTGGTCCGGACGGTCGGCACGTACGTGATAGTTCCAACTGGCCCAGGCCCTGGGGTTTGAGGGCAGCACCCGCGTGTCGGTGTGCAACACAGCTACGTTTGTGCTGTACGGGAACTCCGCGAGAACCTCTCGCTCCACGACCGTCGCATCGGTCAGCATTCGCAGTGCCTGATCGCTGTGGCAGGCGAATATCACCTCATCAAAAGTGTCGGTCCCTTGAACGTGTCGGACATGGACCTCGTCGCCATTCCGAGTGACTTCCTGCACGGGACACTTCAGACGGATACGGTCGATGTACGGGGAGGTCAGCTTCTGAACGTACTCGCGCGAGCCGCCCTGCACCACGCGCCATTGGGGACGATTCCAAATCTGCAGCAGCCCATGGTTCTTGTAGAACTCGATGATGAACCGAATGGGAAACTGCTCAAAGGTCCCCGTCGGACACGACCAGATCGCAGCTCCCATCGGGATCAGATACCAGTCGGCAAACTCCCGGCAGTAGTTGTGCTGCTTCAGGTACTCACCAACCGTCATCTCTTCGGAGGTCTGAGCGAGGTGCCGGGGGGCCTCGCGATTGAATCGCAGGACATCAGCCAGGAATCGGTAGAAACGTGGACTCCAAAGATTCGACCGCTGAGTGAAAACCCCATTTAAGGAAGAGCCGTTGTACTCGATCCCCGTCCGGTCGCAGCGAACACTGAACCCCATCTCCGTTGGTTGCAGCGGGACATTCAGCTCTCGCATCAATCTTAGAAATGCCGGATAAGTCCAATCGTTGCAGACGATAAATCCAGTATCAATCGCGAAATTCTGACCAAGCAGTTCCACATCGACAGTGTGGGTATGCCCACCGATGTAATCGTTCGCCTCAAAGACAGTGATGTCATGTTTCACATGAAGCAATGACGCTGCCACCATGCCGGAAATGCCGGTCCCGATGATAGCAATGCGCATGGTGCGAAACCTTGAGGGGGCGTGAGCGAGTCTGCAATCCGTGAACTGATTTCTCTTCTTTCCCCCCTTTCTAGACCGTAGACCGGGAATGACCAGTCTGTGAATTCGAAGCCGCCGCGTCCAGTGACCCACGAGAGAAGCTGATGCACCAGACCGCGGGTTGCTCATATTGTGGGAAAAATGGAAGATGAGACTCCACGAACGAAGAGTCATCTCGTGGGGTGTCTAGTCCTCAGAGAGCGAGTCAACACGATCACATGTCAGATTGCTTTATCGCCATCGATGCCGGGACGACAAATTCACGGGCTTGGCTCGTCGAAAACGGGATCGTGCAGGCCTCAGAATCGGTCGCGGTCGGAGTGCGGGATACGGCTCGAGATGGACATTCCAGTTTGCTCAAGCAAGGGATTCGCGATCTCGTGGCCTCGATCCGTCGCCAGTCTCCGAAATCACCCCGTCTCATTGCCGCTGCGGGGATGATTACGTCCTCACTCGGGATAAAAGAGGTGCAGCATCAGGGAGCACCCGCTGGCGCCGAAGAACTGGCCGCTGGAAGCCTGGAACTGCGAGAGCCCGAGATCAGTGACTTGCCGATTGTCCTCTTCCCCGGTGTCCGCTCGGGAGCGTGGTTCGCCGACGAAGATGTCGAGTCGACCGACTTGATGCGAGGAGAGGAGACACTGTGCCAGGGACTCGCGAGCGAGAGACCCGGGCAGCCGCTGACGGTGCTCAATCTCGGTTCGCATTGGAAGGCAATCCAAGTCGATGCTCAAGGGCGAATTACGGGAAGTTGGACCACTCTCTCTGGCGAGATGTTGCATGCGGTGATGACGCAGACCATCTTGGCCAGCGCGGTCCCAACTGGGCGTCCCGAGTCGCTCGATGAGAACTGGCGAATCCGTGGGGCGGAAATGTATCAACGCTATGGGTTGAGTCGAACGTTGTTCGCGGTGCGGCTGTGGGAAGTCCAAGCCGCCGAACGGGTCTCCGCCGAGCAACGTCTGGCGTTCCTCGTCGGGGCCTTCGCAGCTGAGGGACTCGACGTGTTTCGTCGAGCAGGATACCTCGCGAGCGGCCCCGTGCTGCTCATTGGAAGTGGGGGGATCGCCGAGGCGTGGCAGGCCATGCTGGAGCTGTTGGGAATTTCCGTAGAACCGATCGCGACCGAGGCCTCGTCTCTGGCATTTATCGCGGGGATTCAGAAGTTACTCACCGAACGAGATCAAAACCGGGTCCACAGTGCCTGAGTCTGGCGTCAAATTGGCTTTTTCAATCCTCGAAATCTCGGGCGACACACGTTTTCCGTTCGCGTTTCGTCACATCTGAGGCGTATGATCGAGGTCCGGATTTCGCAGCGGTTCTGATCGTGCCGAAGTCAACGATTTTTCCAGCGCCAGGAAGATCATCGATGCAGCGAAGACCATGCCTATGGGCCAGCGGGCGAGGCCATACGCCGAAGCGATTTACCTCCGGGTGGTGGCTGGTGCTGTCGCTCGGACTCGTGGCCACTGTGACCTCTCCCGTGGGGGCACAGGTTTCTGTGATGAGTGTCGGGCCGGGTGGCGCTCCGCTCCAGGCGACTCTCGGTCCAGATGGGAAACCGATCGGGATGATCGGTCCGGACGGTAAGCCGATTGATCCGAATGCCGTACCCAGCGCTCCCGCGAAGCCCGCTGATGGCGGGATCAGGGTGATCCGCCGGAGCGAGTACCTGAAAACTCCTGGGTCATCCGAGAAGATCACGACTCCTGTCGGACCCGACGGTAAGGTCGAGTTTCATTTTCAAGGGACCCCCTGGCCCCCCGTGCTCGACTGGCTGGCCGAAGTCTCCGGAAAAAGCCTCGACTGGCAAGAGCTGCCCGGCGATTTCTTGAACCTGCACACCCAGCGGAGTTACACCACGGAGGAAGCCCGCGACTTGCTCAACTGGCACTTGCTCGCGCGCGGGTACACGCTGTTGCTGCACGACGAGGTCTTAACCGTCGCCAACGTCAAAGGGATCAACCCCGGAATTGTGCCGCGCGTGACGGTCGAAGAACTCGCCACACGGATGCCCAACGAGTTCGTGAAACTCTCGCTCCCGCTTGATTGGATCATCGCCGAAGACGCGGCCACCCAGCTCGCTCCTATGCTCAGCCCCAACGGCAAGCTCTCCGCGATCAAGTCGGTCAATCGCCTGGAGGCGATCGATGCGGTTTCGAATCTGCGAGATATCGTCGCCCTGCTCGACGACGAGCAGTCGAGTCGCCAGCAGGACCGCGCTCTGGTGCGAGTGTTCAAGCTGGAGCATGTTCGAGCCGATGAGGTGATGCTCTCTCTGATGGGCATTCTAGGAATCGAAAAAAAGCAAGCTCCTGGCGGCGGCGATAGGAATGGCATGATGCAGCAGATGCAAATGCAGATGCAGATGCAGCAGCAAATGCAGCAGATGCAACAGCAGCAAGGCGGCGCAGCTGGTGCTCAAAAGCCGACCGAGCCCAAGCTGGTGATGAACTCTCGCGAGAACAGCATCCTGGCGACTGCCCCGCCCGATAAAATGGAGATCATCGAACAGACGGTGAGGGCTCTCGACGTGCCTCCCGAGTCGGGCGGCCAGCTGCTGCGTAACCTCGACCGGATGCGAGTCTATCGACTGACGACATTGAAACCGGGTCCGCTGGCAGAGATCCTGAATGATGTCGGTGATCTGTCACCCGGAGCCCGTATCCGCGTCGACAAGGACAACAACTCGATCGTCCTGTTTGGTTCGCTGGCGGACCATGTGACGGTCCAGGCTCTCGTGCAAAAGCTCGATGGCAGCGGCCGCAACTTCGAGGTGATTCCGCTTCGCCGACTCCGCGCCGAAGATGTCGCGGGGTCGATCGACTTCATGCTGGGGCCTCAAAAGAAAGAGGAGCCTCAACGGAGTCGCTGGAGTTACTACGACCCCTACGGCGGCAATCAGGAAACGACGCACAAAGAAGAACGCCCCTTTCGCGTCGATGCGGATATCGAGAACAACCGGCTGCTGGTCTGGGCCAATGAAATCGAGCTCAAAGAGGTCCAGGGGTTGCTCGCCAAGATGGGAGAGATTCCCAACGGTCAGACGAATCCCCAATCAACACGGACCCTCGAGTTCGCCTCTCCCGAGGAGGCGGAGCAGATTCTCAAGCAGCTGCAACGGCTGTGGCCGAACGTCGCTCCGAACGAACTACTGGTGCCGGACTCGGCCCCGTCATCCACGCCGCAGCGAAACGCGGAGCCGCCGAAGGCGGAGCCGCCCAGAGATGCGTCGGCTCGACCCCGGCGGACTCCAGCCCGGTTCTCTCAGTGGGAAACGGTGCTGCTGGAAGAGGCCGAAGACGCTGCGGTCGATCCCCCCGTTCGAAGACACCCACTCATCGAGGAAGAACCCGCACGCTCCGGCCCCCCACGCACCCACAACGCTTCGGAGGCACCCCCGATCGCCGTGCATCGCTTGCCCGATGGCCGTGTCATCATCGGTTCCGAGGACACGCGGGCTCTCGACCAACTCGAGCAACTCGTCATCGACATTCGTCCCAAGACCCCGGACTTCAGGGTGTTTCACTTGAAGAACAGCAACACTTGGGCCTATGGGATCGAAATGAACTTGAACGATTTCTTCGATACGAAAGATGACGACAAGACTGTTCTCGATTGGTACGGCGATGTCGTCTCGACCAAGGACAAGACACCCAGCCGACTCTCCAAGCGGCGAAAATTGAAGATCCTGTCCGATCGAGAATCGCGAACGATCGTTGTTCAAAACGCCACAGCTGAGCAACTTGAGATCATCGAGAAGCTGATTGCCGTCTACGACCTGCCCGAGTCGAATGACCCGCGGGCGATTCGGGTGACTCGAATTTTTGGCCTCAAGTATTCGCAAGCTTCTGTCATCGCCGACACCGTCAAAGCGGTTTACCGTGACTTGCTCAGCACGAATGACCCATCGCTCCAGGCCAGAGACGACAAGCAGGGGCAGCAGAATCAAGGCCCATCCACCAGCTACGTTTTCGGACGCAGCAATACCGACACCACCAAAAAGGATGAGCCGAAGGATCAACCGATCCGCTTCAAGGGGCTGCTCTCGATTGGCGTCGATGAAATCTCGAACTCGCTCGTCGTCTCCTCCGCCAGTGGATTGATGGACGACATCGCGCAGCTGATCGAGTCCCTCGACGAAGCCGCCCGGCCCACCACCAAATTCGAAGTCATGCAACTCAGCTCTCGCCTCGATGCCGCAGCGATCCAAGAGAAGCTCGGCCGCATGATCGACGCGGGCAAGAAATCGAAGATCAAAGTGTCCTCCTCCGGAGACAAGCCCGGAACATCCCCAGTCATCCCCGGTATGACACCTGGAGCATCAGTGCCCGGTCAGTGAACCGAACTTGAACTCGGTGGCGTCGCCGAGAGAAGTCGACAAACCACAAGCGTCTTGGCACGCGGCGAAGCAGAGATGCCGGGAGAGGCGCGCCCCACAGCCAGAGCTTGGGCACGAGACCCTCGAGTCGGTTCCGACTGACCACTGACCACTCCCCCCCTACAGCATCGCCGAGCCCTTCACGTCGATGCCCTTGATCATCATCTTCAGCTCTTCGACGTTCGGGGAGACTTCAAAGGCGGTCGGGCGGTCGATGTATTCCTTCTTGATGAAGTGGTAGATCGAGTCGTTGAACAGCTGCATGCCGTCTTCTTTGCCGAGGCGAATCGCAGCGGAGAGCTTTTCGTCCTTGCCTTCGAGGATCAGCTTCTTGACGGTGCCGTTGAAGATCATCAGTTCGATGATCGGGACGCGCTTGGGCTTATCGACGATGGTGGCCAGCAGTTTTTGGGCGGCGATGGCCTTCATGTTGAAGCCCATTGAGGACCGTAGCGCACGGTGCATGTCCATCGGGAAGAGGTCGAGAATTCGGCCGATGGTGGACGGGGCGGACGACGCATGGATCGTCCCGAACACCAAGTGGCCTGTCTCGGCGGCGTGGATGGCGGTCTCGAACGTGTCCTTATCTCGCAATTCCCCCACCAGCATGATGTCGGGGTCTTGACGCACAGCCCCCTTCATCGCGACGTGGAAGTCCGCTGTGTCCTGGCCGAGTTCGCGCTGGTTGATGAGGGCCTTGTCCTGGGTGTAGACGAATTCGATGGGGTCTTCGATCGTGAGGATGTGGACCCGCTTGCGGTGGTTGATGTAGTCGAGCATCGAAGCGATCGTGGTCGACTTGCCTGAACCGGTGACCCCGGCCAGCAGCACCATCCCCTGTTCGTAGTCACACAGGGACGACATCACCGGCGGGAGGTACAAGCCTTCGAAGTTGGGGATATTCAGTTCGACCTTACGCGCGACGAGTCCGGGTTTGCCGAGTTGACGAAGTAAGTTGACGCGGAATCGCCAGTTCTTGCCTTCGTAATTGACGATGTGCGAGAAGTCGGCCCCGCCGGTCTCGGCCATCACGTACTTGTTGCGATCGTCCATGACCTCGAGAAACATGCGCCACATCTGCTCTTCGGAGATCGGGGGCATGTCCGTTTCTCGCAGTGTCCCGCGCATACGCAGGATCATCGGCTTGCCCACCTGGAGATGCATGTCCGATGCCTCCAGCTTGATCTGCATCTTGAAGAGCTTGTTGATTTCCGGCTCGATGCCGACCTTGCCCACGACGATCGGGCTGAGAATCCGCGCGACATCTTCTTTGCTGAGTGCAATCTTAGGTTGGGATGATCCGCCGCCAGACATGAGTGTACTCCGAGAACGAAGAGACCGATTGAAGGACCGAGGATCAACGAGCAGCCATTCCCAGCGGGTCAGGCATTGCGAACCGACCGAATGGTTCGGATTCCCAAGAGCGGCTCGAAGTCTGATTTTCGCGGGCACAGCCTCGATTGGCAATTGCTCATCGGCCAGAAGCATGAGTTATCTGAGATTCATTCGCGAGACCAAAACGAACGAGCGGCCGACACTCTTGTCCGCCGCTCGTCAGGAATCCCATTTATAGACCCTGCAGAGGGAGCGCTTCACTCACTAGGTGGTTCGGGGAGTTCGATGTACCGTGGCTTCTCCGGAGCCAAGGATGTTCCGGGCGGGGGAGGCAACAACTCCACGTTCCCACGCAGCCCATCGGGACGAACTTGACCGGCTACTCGCGTCGACGATGGGGGTTGTTGCACCACAGTGTTTCGAGCGACCAACTGGGATCGAAGACTGCGAACCGATTGGTCGAGTGTTGTCACCATCAGCTGGAGCAGCGCCTCTTCATCGATCGTGGTCGAGGAGTCGGTCGGGAGTTCAACCTGGACGATACTGCGGCGCATCGTCTCATGCACGTACCCGGCCAGCGACCCGGTCTTATAGACCTTGTCGAAGGGTGCAGAGTCAAACTTTGGTAACAGATCCCGTGGGACGAGATCGTCACTGCGGACTGTTCCGCGTGTACTCCGCCCCTCAACGACATGGATGACCAAGCTCGGTCGAAACTGATTCAGCAGTTGGACGATGGCTCGCGTTTCCGGCTCACTGCCTGGTTTGTCGCCGGTCTCGGGGCGAGGGCTGGCTGTGAAGCGAGTGGACGGGAAGTTCCGATTGAGGTCGACACCGCGAGAATTGGTCAGCGTGCGATCGGCCAGGCCATCGGGATTGGGAGTACGAACCACCAGAACCGACAACTGGACGGGCAGCAGTTCATCGCGAGCAAAAACGCCCGCCATTCTCTCGACCAAGGCCACCGTCGCCTCTGAGTTCCCGGTGAGGCTGCTGAGTACGGCGATGCGTTGAGGGCCCTTGCCGTAGACGGCAGTCTCAATGGGGCGGAGTTTCGCGCTTTCAAAGTCACGCCGCCACTTCACGACGCCGACTTCGATGGGAGCGGGTGTGGGAGTTGCAGATGTCGCTGCGGGGACTCGTCGAGCGACCTCACGCGGAATCGGCGCTTTGGGTTTCGGCGATGCGGCGACTGGCGTTCGCGATGGGAACGGGGCGGGTTGACCGAGATCAACATCCAGCTCCAGGAACTGTCGCTCTCGTGGCAACAGTTCACGCGGATTGGGAGTCGCCGGACGTTGGCCGAAAAGGTGGCCACACAGTCCCAGCAGCGACGATGCGACTAACAATCCCGCGCGAAACTGCAATGGGGTATTCATCTCTGGTCCTCCGTGGGGGACACGGATTCACGAGTTCATGGAAGTCACAGCCTCAGTCCATGCGGCTCTGACAAAACGAATGCATCAGCATGACACGGTGAGCGGAATCGTGGGCTGGACCTCGAGGAACGGACGTAGGCGTCCGTTCTGCGTTCGTCCCGCGGAAGGGCTAGTCTTCATCCCCATCACAGCTCAGTCGCATCCGCAGTTCGTCCAGCTGACGGGAGTATTCATCGGACGTGGAGTGGACGTGCTCACCCTCGGTGATGAAGCGAATGGTGTCGCTCAATGGCAAGCGGTCCTCCAGAATCTGCTCGAACGCATCCAGATCATGCCCGTACATGATCAGCAATTTGTGCTCGTCGAACTGAATCTCTAACGGATACCGAGGATGCATGATCGCGATCCCCGTGCAGCCGTCATTGGTGAGCAAGTCTTCAAAGTCGAAGAGCGTGCTTTTGAGGATCGGGAGATCGATCTGTTCGCGGTAGATATCCTGGTGGCCATTCTGATCATCCTCGTGACTGGTCTCCAGCACGATGTTGACTTCGTCTCCAAACGGATTGAGCAGATCGATGAACAGATCGAACAGCCGTTCCTTCGTCTGAGCTGCCATGATCACCGGAATCTTGGTACCCGTTTCTGGATCGCGGTAGGTATCACGCCGCCACCCGGCACTCGGGACGACCTGCAAGTCCATCGAAGGGCGCACCGCTTCGGTCAGCAGGAAGCTGCCGTAGCGAGCGATCCGCAGATGCTCTTCGAGTTGTTTGGTGGTCGCAGTGTCAAACGCACTACGAGACTTCGTGGGCGATCCATCGCGGAAGGTGTCCTTCGTGAGTCGCTTGAGGAAACCCATGTTTCCCTCCTTCCGATGATTCGAGGTCGAGGTCAGAGAACTCGTGAACTGGACTGGACATCACCGGTTCAATCAGTCGAAGTTCGATTCAACTCTAGCACGCTGCGGAGAAGGGGGTGCGACAGGTGCGTTCCGTGAGACGGTTTTGCCAGAAGCATCTGAAGGTGATGCCACGGGAGCCATTTGGTAGGGCTCGACCAGTTGGGCAAGAGGTCGTTTTGTAAGGGATGTAGGAGTGAGGAAGTTGTCAGTGATCAGTTGTCAGTGGGGGAGGTCTTCGCACGACACAGCTGACATCTCGTAGGGTACCGGGGTTATTGCCGGAGCATGTCTGCGGAATGACGCGGCCGTTGGGGAGCGCCAGACTTGGAGATCAAGGAGGCGCTCAAAGTTCTGACTGACTACTGAAATCTAACTATTGAAAACTTCCCACCACCAAAAGTAAACGGGTGGCTGAGAGAACCCAGCCACCCGTTCGAATTCAGTCTTGCGATTCAGAATTACTTCTTCTTCGCAGCCTTCTTCGCAGCCGACTTCTTCGCTGGTGCAGCCTTAGCTGCTGCCTTCTTCGCTGCTGCCTTCTTCGCCATGAGTCTCGTCCTTCCAAAAAGTTTGTGGTGTCCTGTCGCGGCTACCGGGAGCTTGTGTTCGACGGGGACGATCCACGGTTGGGTTGAACTGGTCTACCTTGACCAGCTCGCTCGAACTCGATTGATGATGACTGGTCCTTCCACCGATCACCAACTCTCGTGTTCAAACATCACTTGAGGCAAATGGTATGAAAATGTGGAATGCATGCAACCCTATTCTTGACACTTTCCGCACAATCTCTAGATGTGGAGCAAAACTGCAAACCGCGCCGATCGTCGCGATCGTTGTCATCGTCCAACAAGGACGAGCGCCTTCATCGACCAATCCGATCTCGCAACCATCGCTCATGAGTGACAAGTCATGACCTTGAAGTCCGCTCCACGATGATCATTGATCGTGGTCTGCGGCGAGTGATCATCACTCCAACTTTGATTGTCTACATCTTGTATGAACGACTCTCGTGAAACCACTTGTGGTCTGAAAATGCGTCACACTTCGCATTTCGTGTCATGGACTGCACTTTCACGAAACCTAGTGAAACTGGCTGTTTTCTCTCAGTCGGGGTACAGTGATGTGGAACTTCCCGCTGCGGTCCGTACTGATGACTGTATGATGTCGCGCCAAGGACAACTCCAGTTGCGTGAAGCGGTCGATCAAGGACACCCACATGACAACAACTCGCGAACCTTCGGATGACTCCCCCATGGATAAGACGATGTACGTTCGCGCGGGCGCGGAGCAACAAGCGTCGGCGAGCAACGCGGAAGCGCACTCGCGCGTCGGTCAAATGTTTGGCGAGTTCAAATTGCTCCGACGTTTGGGAAAAGGAGGGATGGCCGAAGTCTGGCTTGCTGAACAATCCAAACCGAAGCGCAATGTCGCGCTCAAATTCATGCACACGGAACTGATGAATGATCCGCTTTACGTTAAACGCTTCGAACGAGAAGCCGATGCCGCAGCTGGTCTCAGTCACTCCAACATCGTGCAGGTCTACTCCACCGGGACCACAGAGAGCCAGCACTACATCGTCCAGGAGTACGTCGATGGACAGACGCTGCGCGAATACCTCAGCAAGCTAACGGCTCAGAAAAAGCGAATCACCGTAGCCGCCGCACTACAAATCATGCGGCAGACAGCAGCAGCCCTCGAAGCCGCCTCTTCCAAGGGGATCGTGCATCGTGATATCAAGCCGGAGAACATCATGCTCAATGAGAAGGGCATGGTGAAAGTGGCGGACTTCGGGCTGGCGCAGATTGAGCAAGGGGGAGAGAAGCTCAATCTGACCCAGGCGGACACGACGATGGGAACTCCTCTCTATATGAGTCCCGAACAGATTCGAGCCGAGAAGCTTGACCAACGATCGGATCTCTACTCGTTTGGTGTCATGTCGTATTACATGCTGTGTGGTCAGACACCGTTCAAGGGAGATTCGGCCATGGCGGTGGCAGTCCAGCATCTGAACGATGTTCCTCCGTCCTTGCTGGAACGGCGCAACGATCTTCCGAAGCCGCTGTGTGACCTGGTTCACAAGCTGCTCCGCAAGAAGCCAGAGGATCGATATCAATCATTCACCGAGGTACTGGAAGACATCCGCTCGATGTTTAAGGCCCACAAGAGTGGGACACTCTCGGAGATCACGATCGCAGATGCCGAGCCCGACGAAAGCGTCGAGTCCCCGGCGAAGCGACTGCTGGGTCAACGTCCCTGGCTGACACTCGCGCTGCTCATGTTCTTGACGGGGAGCGCCAGTGCGGGGGTGGGTTGGTTATTGCGGACTCGCACCGGCGACCCTTCGCAAGCCCCCGCGAATATTCATCAGCTGCCGACCGCCAAGGAGCAGTTTCTGCAGGCCATGTTCCTGGCAGACAATGAGGAAGCCTGGAAGTCGGTCGGCAAATACTTCCGGAACGAGACCACTGAGAAGCTCTGGGTCAATCGGGCCGAGGAGCAGCTGTTGCTGTTCTATCTTAAGGACAAGAGCCGCGAGCCCGAAGCAAGAAAGCAGAGCGATGTGCTAAAGGGACTCCGGCAGGAGAACGAAAGATTTTTTGCCGAGGGCCGGCTGGCCGAGGCGTACTTGGCTGCAGGGAACGGGGAACTCTCGACTGCCAAGAGCATCATCGAAGTTGACCGAACACGATTCGATGAGGAGTTGCAGGGTGCTTGGCGAGGTCTCTATCAAGACCTGCGGCGCAAAGTGTATGGA
>Ga0105047_10009743_pt1 | contig 15776 bp, 13 predicted proteins | sample MAT04_FD_78384 | JGI IMG/M metagenome (GOLD analysis project Ga0105047, IMG submission 78384) | Freshwater microbial communities from Lake Fryxell liftoff mats and glacier meltwater in Antarctica - MAT-04 (megahit assembly) | ecosystem: Environmental > Aquatic > Freshwater > Ice > Liftoff... | reverse complement strand
GATTTTTCTCCCTGTTTTACCTTGAGAGCCGCTTTTGCGGCTCTTTTTTTGTGCCATTGTAAGCCGTGTGTTTTACGCATATTTAACGCAATCTGTGGACATTAACCCTTCCTTAAGAATCATCTTGCACTGGGGCTAAACTGGCTGCATCATCCTGTTATGAAGAATGGTCCACAGGGGCATTTTTTACAGTCATGCGTATAACAGGAAAAGACAATGCTTGAATCGGGAGCCAACACCATCAGCTTCGCCGGCCATGCCGCATCCTCCGCCCAGTTCAAGGGCTTGTACGGAGAAGGCATGTCGCTGGTCGAGGAGACCGCCAGCTATCTCGATGGCGCCGGCCGTCTTGCCTCCAAGAGCTTGCCCCGCATGGCTTCGGTGCTTTATGCGGCTGAATCCATGCGCCTGACAACACGCCTGATGCAGGTTGCGTCCTGGCTGCTGCTGCAACGCGCCATCAACAATGGCGAGATGAGTCGCGACCAGGTGATGTCCGAAAAGAAGAAGGTGCGGCTCGACGTGTTCAATGTCGACCATACCGCTCCCGGCTGGACGGACCTTCCCGAGACCTTCCGTGATCTGGTCGAAAAGTCGGTGCGCCTGCAGAATCGGGTGGCGCTGCTTGATCGTGACATCTATCGCCCGGCCGAAGTTCCGGTCCCCGCTGCCAACAACCAGAATTCGGTACAGGCGCAGCTTTCGCTGCTGAAAACCGCATTCGGCAGCCACTAGAGCACGTCGCGCCCTGAATCCACAGCGCGCGGAATCACCTCCGCCTTTGGAAGCCGCCTTTCGGGCGGCTTTTGCATTGAAATGCCGAGGTATTGCGGTGAAATTGCATCCGCTGGCGGTTGACAGAATATTCTTCTGCCGTTACATGCCTCCTCAACTTGGGGGCGCCATTGAAACGGCGCGCTTTTGAATGTCAGTCATACCGGGGTAACCCGGCAACCGTCGCGGATCAGTACAATGAAGATCAAAAATTCGCTCAAGGCGCTCAAGGCACGTCATCGTGAAAACCGCCTGGTCCGCCGCAAGGGCCGTGTCTATATCATCAACAAGCTCAACCCGCGCTACAAGGCTCGCCAGGGCTGATTGCCCCGCGCCTTTGAGTGGATCGAGATTTCTGTTTGAATATTCGCACTGGCGGGCTACCATGCCCGCCATGCGCATTTCTATGTTGTTGATATCTGCATTGCTTGTTTGCGGCCTACGGCCGGCATTCGCCGATGACGCGATGCCGATTGCCAGCGCCGCGACAGCGATCGACAAGCCGCTCGGCCCGTTGGCGCCGACAGACGATCAGCTCGATGTTCTCTTCGCAAAGCTGAAGAAAGAGCGCGCCCCGGAATCGTCACGTGCGATCTCCGACCAGATCCGCGAGACCTTCGCGCTGTCGGGCAGCGCGACTGTCGACATGCTGATGTACAATGCCAGCAAGGCAGCCTCGGAAAAACGCTACGGTGCTGCACTCGATTTCCTCGATCAAGTCACGCTGCTGGCGCCCGATTTCGCTGAAGGCTGGAATCAGCGCGCGACAATTCATACGGTCAGGGGCAATCTTCCCAAGGCGATGTCGGACATCGCCCGCGTGCTCGCACTGGAGCCCCGCCATCTTGGGGCACTTTCAGCACTTGCGGCAATGATGGCCGAGTCCGGCAGGGACGCACAGGCGCTCAAGACCTTGGATACCTATCTCGGCTACTATCCCGCGGATCGGGATGCGCAAAAACAGGCCCTGGACCTGATGCACAAACTCGCTGGCCAAAAGACATGAAACCATCGCGTCACATTCGACGTATGATGGATGTCAACGTCCTGTAGAAGTCGCTGCTTCATGTCATTTGCCACAAAGCTCGTCCTGGTTCCCCTGATCGTCCTGTTTGCATTGGCCGCTTGCGGCTATGCTTTTACCCGCTGGCAATCACGCCGGATCGCCGAACGGTTTCCGAATATCGGCATGATCACCGAACTGGACGGACTGCGCATCAACAGCGTCCACTGGCCCAGGCCTCGCGATGCCGATCTCCCGCCACTGGTCTTCATTCACGGGGCAAGCGGAAACCTGCGCGATCCGATGGGCGCCTTTTTCGAGCCGCTCAGGAACCGCGCCGAAATGCTGTTCGTCGACCGGCCCGGCCATGGCTATTCCGATCGCGGCGATGTGCGAAATCTCACTCCGGACGGGCAGGCAGACGTGATCGCCGCGCTGATGACGGCCAAGGGAATCGAAAGAGCGATCATCATCGGCCATTCGTTCGGGGGAGCAACAGCAGCAACATTCGCGCTGCGCCACAAGGCAATGACCGCCGGACTGCTGTTCCTTGCGCCGGCCACTCATCCCTGGCCGGGCGGCATCGACTGGTACTACGACATCTCAAGCACGCCTTTTCTCGGCCCCTTGTTCTGCAACACGGTTGCGCTGCCGGCCGGGCTGATGATGATGGATGCAGGGATCGCCCATGTCTTCTCCCCCAATCCGGTCCCGGAAGGCTACAACGACAATGCGGCCATTTCGCTCGTGCTCCGCCCCGAGAATTTTTGCAGCAACGCCCGCGACATCGCCAACCTGGCCGAATACGTGAAGACGATCCAGCCACACTATCGGGAGATCACCGCCCATACCATTATCATCACAGGCGACAGCGATGACATCGTCTATGAGGAGTTGCATTCGCGCGGTTTGAAGCGCGACATTCCGGGATCGGAACTCTACTGGATCCGCAACCTCGGCCACAAGCCCGATTACGTCGCCACCGAACTCGCCATCGCCGCGATCGAGAAGCTGGCCGGCTTGCCAAGGGATCTGGAGCCGGTCGCCCGAGCGCTGGAGTTGCGCCTCTCGCCTCGCCCATGATCGGCGCGCGTGCAGTTGCCTGAACTGTTTGCAGTTCATCCACTGCCTGTTTTTCAAGCAGATGCCCATTGCGTAGTCTGCCTATGATTCTGATTTTATTCAGTTTTTTCGACTATCGTGCGATCTTTCAATATTGATTGCTCGGATAGACCAGTGCAAACAACTCACGAATACAACCCGATTGGCATTGCGGAGGGTGAATTCCGCTCGCTGTTCGAGACACACCCATCGCCGATGTGGGTCTATGATCCCGATACATTACGCTTCCTGACCGTCAACAAGGCGGCTGAGGAACTCTATGGCTATTCGCTCTCGGAATTCAGCGCCATGACGGTCCTGGATATCCGCCCTCCCTACGAGAAGCAGCGCATGCTGGCTGCCGTCGAGAGCCGCAGCGACATGGAGGTTGCCGAGCGTTGGGAACACCTCAAATCCAATGGCGAGATTTTCCAGGTGCTGACCTATGGCCGTGAGGTCAAGCTGGAAGACAAACGGGCAATCCTGGCGATCGTCCAGGACCGAACCGAACTCAATGCCGCCCAACGCGAGGCGGCGGCGTCACGAACCCTGCTCGACAGCATCGTCGACAACCTCCCCGTCGGCATCTTTGTCAAGGACATGGCCGACGATGGTCGCTACATCCGCTTCAACGAGGCGTGCGGCGCCATTATCGGAATTCCGCCACAGGACGTGCTGAATAGGAATGACCGGATGCTGTTTGGGCCCGATCAGTCGCTGAAATTTCGCGTTCAGGACGAATGGGCCTTTGCTTCCTCGTCCACAACACATGTCGAGGAGCGGATCGAGCGCGCCGATGGCCAACATCGGATCGTACGCACGTTGAGGCGCGTTCTGCCCTCGATCGACAGCCGCGGCGCGCGCTATCTCGTGGGGATATCCCAGGATGTCACGGAAGAGCGCGAGGTCGAGGCAAAGCTCGAGCGACTGGCCATGCACGATGCCTTGACCGGCCTGCCAAACCGCGCATCGTTCACGGACCATATCCGGCGCCGCATTGCCAATGTCGAAGCTTCTGGCGCGTTTGCGCTGCTCTATATTGATGTCGATCACTTCAAACACGTCAACGACAGCATCGGCCATCCCGCAGGAGACACGCTGCTGTGCGAAATGGCCCGATTTCTCCTCGAACTCAAGGACGAGGCGGATTTCGTCGCGCGCCTGGGTGGCGACGAGTTTGCGGTGCTGCTGGACATCGGAACATCCGGCAGATGCCCGTCCCAATTTGCGGATCAACTGTTTCGGGCGCTGCAATCACCCATCGATCTTGATGGCGTCAAGGAATATGTCAGCTGCAGCATCGGTATCGCGCTGGGTCCGGATGATGGCCGTTCGGCTGATGTGCTGATGCGCAGCGCCGATCTCGCACTCTATGCTGCCAAGGATGCGGGCCGATCTACCTACCGCTGCTACGCCAACGAGATGCGCAATGCCGCCGAACTCCGGCACACGCTGGCGATCGAACTGCGCCAGGCCATCGCCGAGCAGCAGTTTGAACTCCACTATCAGCCGATCTTCCATACGGAAAGCGGCGCGCTAGCCGGGTTCGAAGCATTGATCCGCTGGCGACACCCCACGCGTGGCCTTGTGTCGCCAGCCGATTTCATCCCGGTGGCGGAGGAAAACGGCCAGATCGGCCAGATCGGCGAATGGGTTTTGCGCGAAGCAGCCGCTGCGGCGGCAAATTGGCCCGACCACCTGAAGATCGCCGTCAATTTCTCGGTCAGCCAGTTCCGCGACGCCCGATTGCTACAAACCATCATCGACGTGCTGGACGAGACGCGTCTTTGCCCAGGGCGACTGGAAGTCGAGGTCACCGAAAGCGTTTTCCTGGCCGACAATATCCAGGGTATCCCGTTGCTCAAGGCGATGAAGGCCTTGGGCGTGCGCATCGCCATCGATGATTTCGGGACGGGATACTCGTCACTCAGCTATCTCAGGACGTTTCCGTTCGACAAGATCAAGCTCGACAAGAGCTTCGTATCGGGCGGCCACGCCGATGCCGGCGATCTGGCGATCATCCGTGCCGTTCAGGGTATCGCGCGCGGCTTCGGTGCGACGACGCTTGCCGAGGGTGTCGAAACCGAGGCACAACTGCGTCTTCTGCGCGCTGAAGGATTGGACGAGGTGCAGGGCTTTTTCCTCGGCAGGCCGATGCCTCGCGAGCAAGCCGAAGCTTTTATTCTGGAAGACAGCAAACCGGTCCACAGACGAATTGCGTCGTGATTTAGAATGGGCGTCCTGATGAAGAAGCTGGGGCGCCCGAAGGCGCCCCCACGCGAAATCTGCGCTTTAAATCCCGCTCTGGCCGTCCGAGCCGATATAGGCGATGCGCAGCATGTTGGTTGCGCCCGGCGTTCCAAGCGGCACGCCGGCGGTGATGATCAACCGGTCTCCCGGCTTGCCGAAGCCTTCGTTGTGGACGATGCGGCAGGCGCGGTTGACCATGTCGTCGAGGTCGCTTGCGTCTTCCGTGACCACGCAATGCAGGCCCCACACCACGGACAGGCGACGGGCAGTCTCGATGATCGGCGACAAAGCCAGCACCGGCACCTCGGGCCGCTCGCGGGCGGCGCGAAGACCGGTATTGCCGGATCCCGTATAGCAGACGATCGCTGTCAATCTGAGCGTCTCGGCGATTTCGCGGGCCGCCAGCGAGATGGCATCGGCACCGGTCGCCTCGGGTTGCGGACGCTGGGCATGGATGATGTTGGAATAATAGGGATCGCGCTCGACCGTGCTGGCAATCGACGCCATAGTCATCACCGCCTCGACCGGATACTGGCCGGATGCCGATTCCGCCGAGAGCATGACAGCATCGGCACCTTCAAACACCGCCGTCGCCACGTCGGAGACTTCGGCGCGGGTCGGCACGGCAGCGGAGATCATCGACTCGAGCATCTGCGTCGCGACGACAACCGGCTTGCCGACGCGGCGGCAGGCGCGCGTCAGCTGCTTCTGGATTCCCGGAACCGCTTCGAGCGGCATTTCTACACCGAGGTCCCCACGCGCAACCATCAGCGCGTCGGAGAGCTCGAGGATTTCGTCGATGCGTTCGACCGCCTGCGGCTTTTCGATCTTCGACATGATCCCGACGCGGTTCTTGGCGATCTTGCGCACTTCGGCCAAGTCTTCCGGCCGCTGAACGAAGGACAGCGCCACCCAATCGACGCTGCCGGTCGCCAGCACAGCATCCAGATCGACGCGGTCCTTTTCGGTTAGTGCGCCGATGGCAAGCAAGGTGTCCGGCAGGCTGACACCCTTCTTGTCTGAAATCTTGTTGCCGGAGACGACAGTCGTCACGATGCTCGTGCCGTCGCACTTTTCGGCCCTGAGATGCAGCTTGCCATCATCGATCAGCAGGCGATGTCCCGGCTTGACGGCTTCCAGGATTTCCGGATGCGGCAGGTAGACACGGTTCTCGTCGCCAAGCGCTTCGTTGTTGTCCAGCGTGAAGGTCTGGCCCGCCTTCAGCTCTACCGAGCCATTGGCGAACTTCCCGACCCGCAGTTTCGGTCCCTGCAGGTCGGCCAGGATGCCGATCGGGCGGCCGGAGCGGGCTTCCACTGCCCTGATGCGACCAATCAGCATGCGCATCATGTCATGGCTGGAATGGCTCATATTGATGCGAAACAGATCGGCGCCGGCCTCGTGCAGCTTCTCGATCATGGACTCTTCGCTGGAGGCTGGCCCCAAGGTTGCGAGGATCTTGACTTTCCTGTTCCGCTTCATCAATTCTGGCTTTCTTGCGATGCGGGCGTGTCGGTCAACTGAACCATCCAGCTGCCCTGACGCCCCGTGTCATATTCCTTGAATCCGAACTGCTGGAAACCGCGCGCGTAACAATCCTGCACGCCGGTAATCTTGAATTCGTTTTCGGCGACGCACATGTTGACGCCGCCGGTCCAACGGCCGCCACGCGCCGCATCCTCGGCATAGAGATAGTAGAACCGCGACTGCAGCTGACCCTCGATCAAGGTCGCGCATTGCGTCGCCGGTATCTGCCACCAGCCTTCAGAGATCCAGCCTTCCTTCGCCCGGTAGCCAATCGCCACACCAACCAGATTCTGCGTTGCATTGCAGACGCGGAATTCGGCCTTTGCCGGCACCGCCAAAGCGAACGAAAACGTTGCGACGGCAATGGAAAACAGACCAGCCGATATGCAATTCCGCATCCAAAATCCCTTTGGAAGCCGCCCGCTCGACTCCGAACACGCGCTACGGGCTGCGGGAACGTTACGGGCATTTGATTTCACGAGCATGACGTCAGTGGCTCCGACCTGCCTAGTGGCTCTTGTGCGTTGATATGTTTTGAATGTCAACGAATTTTCAATCGATTATATCCGGCAGAATCGCACATGCCGGGAGTGGATATCGCAAAGCCGCGATCAGGCCTGCATTTGGTGAGCGATCACCGGCGGTCCGGTTGACGCATTTCCTTCGCTATTCATATTCGCCATTGCCCAAAGTCACAATAACAGCGGCCTTGAAAGCTTCGGCGTGCCATGCAAAGACAAAAGAAAAGTGTCAAAATGTGTGGCGATGCCGGAATTTCCTGCCTTCGAGACTATCCCCGGTGACCTTGCGCGCGGCTTGATTTTGATTGCCGACCACGCAACAAACCGATTGCCGGCCGAATATGGCTCGCTTGGGCTACCGCCCGAGGCTTTCGGGCGCCATATCGCCTACGATATCGGTATCGAGGCGCTGACCCGTGGGCTCGCCGCCCGGCTCGATGTTCCCGCCGTGATGAGTTGCTTCTCGCGGCTGCTGATCGATACCAATCGTGGCGAGGACGATCCGACGCTGGTCATGAAGATCTCGGATGGCGCGGTCATCCCTGGCAACCATCCAATCACGCCGCAAGAATGGCATCGGCGCATCGCGCGCTTCCATCGCCCCTATCACGCCGCCGTCTCGCAACTGATTGCCGATGTCTCGTCCGCGACAGGCAACGCGCCGCTGGTGATCTCACTGCATTCCTTTACCCACCACTGGAGAGGGGTCGCACGGCCCTGGCACGCTGCCGTGCTTTGGGATGCCGATCCGCGCGCACCCAAGCGGCTGATCGATGCGCTGCGCGGCATGGACGATCTCACGATCGGCGACAACGAGCCCTATGACGGCGCGCTCAAGGGCGATACGATGTACCGCCATTGCATGAAGGTAGGCATCCCGCATCTGCTGCTGGAAGTGCGCCAGGACCTGATCGGCGATACGCCAGGTATCGAGAGCTGGGCAGACCGCCTGGCCCCGCTATTTGCCGAATTGAATGAAGACCCCGCACTGCATAGATATCAGGTCCATCGATCACGAACCGGGCCATATGACATGTAGAGGAATGCAATGACCGAACTGACAACCCAACAGCAGACCGATTTCGAAGCGGCCGCGTTTCGCCGATTGCTCAATCATCTCCGCGAACGCGACGACGTCCAGAACATCGACCTGATGAACCTCGCGGGCTTCTGCCGCAATTGCCTGGCGAACTGGTATCTCGATGCCGCCTCGGCGGCCGGCACAGCACTGACAAAGGACCAGTCTCGCGAGTACATCTATGGCATGCCCTATGATGATTGGAAGGCACGCAATCATGCCGAAGCCTCCGATGCCCAGAAAGCATCCTTTGAAACGAACCGACCGAAACACACCTGAACCGCAGTGATTCTGCTTGACCTCACGGTGCTTTCGCGGCACCTGATCGGCCGGATTTTAATGCACGGAATCATCGAAGGAGCAGGCGTATGTCTGATGCACATGGCGTGGCCCGCGATCAGCTCAGGTCTTTCATTGAGCGGATCGAACGGCTGGAAGAAGAAAAAAAGACAATCGCGGACGACATCAAGGACGTCTATGGCGAAGCCAAAGGTACCGGCTTCGATACCAAGATCTTGAAAAAGGTGATTTCGATCCGCAAGCAGGACAAGGACGAACGGATGGAGCAGGAAGCCATCCTGGAAACCTATCTGCTGGCACTCGGCATGCTGGAAACAGCACCGGCCGGAGAGGAATAACCAACCGATAGCCTGATGACAAAAGCCGCCGGATCGTCACGATCCGGCGGCTTTTCGTTGTCTGCTTGTTGCTCGGTTTTAATGTCGCCAAGCTCGAATGTCGCTCGGTCTGAACATCGCTGACGCCCCGTCTGGAGCGCCACGTCGATCGATCAATCCTGCTTGGTGAACTTCTTCACCGCAAGGAAATTGACCGCAGTGCCAGAGAAGCGAGCCGGATCAACTTGCGCCGTATCTTGCGAGAAGCCATCGGCATAGACCTCCGTCGGCTGCTTGCGCATGGTACGGCTGACGAAGCGTGGCGCCTTGACCGGCTTGGACAGAAGTTCCGCGCGGCCGTTGGCCATCGCCCACTTGGCAATCATATTCTCGGTCAACTTGGGTTCGGTGCGTACGCTATCGGCAGAGGCCGCATCCGCATCACCCTTCTTGGGGCGAGAACCCTTGGTCGCCTTGTGTGCAACCGGCTCCTCATCGCCCATCTGAACGTCGGCAGGCAGCTTGAACGAGCGGGTGACAACGTCCTTCGACACATCCAGCGATGCCATTTCCGCGAGATTGTTCTGGTCGTCGTTCTGATCCGCCTGATCCAGGCTGCTGATCATGCTGGCAGTCTCGTCTTCATCGGTCGAAGGCACGTCGCTCTTGTCATCCGCCGTCTCGGCAGCCAGGGCTGCGATTTCTTCGGGCTTCAGATCCGCAGCAGGCATCGCTTCGCTATCGTCGGCATTGGCGACCACGACATCAGGACGCGATCCCGGAACGGGTATGGAAGACAGCGATACGACATCGGCCGGATCGAGCGAGGCGGTCATCAGATCGCCTTCAGCATCCCCAGGCTGCTTGCGCGCACCCAAAAGCTGCGGAACCGGAATGTGGTACTGCGCGAGATTGGCGAACTCCTGCTTGGATTCTTCATCCTGGGCGACTGCCGCTTCTTCCGGCTTCGGCGTCAGCGCGGCCTGCATAGCCTCTTCGGCGGCATTGTTGTTCTTGCCGAGAAGAGCCGTCTCGATGGTCGGCTGTTCGGCATTAAACGCGGGACGGACGATCGGCACCGGCGCCTTGAACTTGTCTTCCTTGACAGTTTCCTCTTCGGCAGCCGCAGTCAGGATCGGCTGTTCATCGACCTGCTTGTTGCGGCGGCGGTCAGCCTTCGGTTCCTTGGCCGGGCTTTCAGTGATTTCTTCCTCGTTCTCGTCAGCCTTGGAGAAAAGGGCTGCCAGCAGGCTCTTGCCTTCGCTGCGAACATTGTCGGAATTCTTGGAATTGCCGCCGGCAACAACGATGGCATTGGCACCGACACGACGCTTGTAGTCCGCCAGTGCGGAAGAGTATCCCGGCATCTGGCCACCTTCGGCCGGCCGATGCAGGGTCTTGCCATCCGGAAACAGGCGCGCGAGCTCGCGGCGCGGCAAACGGGGCCAGGCGCGAACGCCACCGACATCCATATGCACGAAGGGCGAACCGGAAGTCGGGTAGAAGCCTACGCCGCCAACCTGGAACTTCACGCCGATTTCCCGGATTTTGCGCAGCGTCACGTCGGGAATATAGAAGTCCATGGCCTTGCCGAGCATGTGCTGGCTCTTTTCGGCCACACCGCGCGACCGCGAGCGAAGCATCGCGTTGGTTGCCGGCGAACGATAGCCGCCGATCACATGGATGTAATCGCGCGAACCGGATTTCTGGTAAACTTCCCAGATCAGATCGAACAGCCGCGGGTCCATGCGGGTCGGTTCGTTGCGACGCCAATCGCGAAGGATGAAGTTGAGTTTCTTCAGGCCGGCAGCATCATAACGACCGTTGCGTTTGAAGACGATCGTCGCCTTTTCGCGCGAATGGATATGGAAAATCTTCAGGGCTCGGGTCTGTGCCGCTTCGGCAACGCCCGCAGACATCAACACGGTTGCAAGCATCACGGCAGCCAAGGCGAACTTCAATCCGGCCACAGGTTTCATGATGTGTGCGCAAAAACCGACCAGCGCTCTTGCAAACCGGTCCATGATGTTAATGGTTTGGTACAACTCGATCCCCGTCCACTGGCTACCGTCCCTGCTGCCTCCTTGAAGGCGAAATGCGGTGAGACGATGGCAAATGCGTTACTTAACGTCTTGTCCAAAAGTATAGTGAACGATGCCCTAACAAGGACTAAACGCCAACCATGTTTTTACCAGTGCACCGGTTTATGCCCATTTTGGTGGCTTTTTCCAGTAGTTTTTTCACGGATGATGAAAATCCAGAACATTAGCGTGAACGCACTTTCTTGTCCGGAGCTGTTTGTCTGGTAAAAAAATCAATAAAAACCGCAAATCAAAGATTGCGTATGGCGACTAAATACAATCGATGGTCGCGCGAATCCCACAGAAAAATGCGCCTCGGGGCTTGATTCCGAAGCGCATTTGTTGATTTTACGCGGCCATTTTCAAAACAGTTCGCTTTATGCTGCGCTCTCTTCGAAAATCGGTTGCTTCTGTGGATCGTCCGGGTCGATGCCATAATCCTTGAGCTTACGATAAAGCGTCGAGCGCCCAATTCCGAGGCGACGCGCCACTTCACTCATCTGTCCGCGATAGTAACGAAGTGCGAATCGGATGAGTTCCTCTTCGACGGCGGCGATGGTGCGAACACCACCGTCCGAGCCTAGCCCGGCGATCGTGCCATCGGGCGGCACCATCGGCAGGGCTGCAGCGAGCTTCGATCGCAACGCCGTCTGCTCGTCCGGTTCCACGCCGGGCCGGCCGAAATCCGGATAGACGCCCGGCATGTCGGTGATTGACAGGCTTGGTACCGGCATGACATCGCGGCTTCCGGCGAAAATGCTCTCGCCGTTTTCGGCGACATAGCCCGGTATCTGGGCGGCGATCTGGGTGAAATCATCGACATTCAGAAGAGGGCCATGCGAGAGCACGATCGCCCGGAAAATCGTGTTCTCGAGCTGCCTGATATTGCCTGGCCAGTCGAAGGCGGTCAGCAGCGCCATGGCGGCTGGCGCAAGCTCCGGCACATGGGCCAGCTTCTGGCCCAGGGCGAACCGCTCGACGAAGGTGCGGGCGAGAACCGGAATGTCTTCCTTGCGCCGGCGTAGTGCCGGAATGGTGATCGGGAAGACATTGAGGCGATAATAGAGATCCTCGCGGAACTCGCCGGCTTTCACCGCCGCAATCAGGTCCTTGTTGGTGGCCGAGATCAGCCGGACATCGACCTTCTGAGTCCGCCGCGCGCCGATCGTCTCGATCTCGCCATGCTGGATGGCGCGAAGCAGTTTGACCTGCACATCGAGCGGCAACTCGCCGATCTCGTCGAGGAACAGCGTGCCGCCGTCGGCTTCGACGAACTTGCCGGCATGCTTTTCGGTAGCGCCGGTAAACGCGCCCTTCTCGTGGCCGAACAGGATACTCTCGACCAGGTTCTGCGGTATGGCGCCGCAATTGACCGTGATGAACGGTTTGCCGGAGCGGTCGCTGCCGGACTGGATGGCGCGCGCCACCATTTCCTTGCCGACGCCGGATTCGCCTTCGAGCACCACGGGGATGTCGGATTGGGCAGCGCGGCGCGCCAGATCCATCACCCGTGTCATCGAAGGGCTGACGGCAACGATATCATTGAACCTGATGGTCCCGGCGCGCGCCTTGGCCGGCGCCCGGGCTGCACCACTGCGATCGACTTTCAGGGCATTGGTGATGGCCGAGCCGATCCGCTCCGGGCTGACCGGCTTGACGACGAAATCAAAGGCTCCGGCGCGCATGGCCATGACCACGGTTTCGATGCCGCCCTGCCCGGTCTGCACGATGACCGGGATCTCGATGCCTTGCTCGCGAATTGCGTTGAGGAAGGCAATGCCGTTCATTTCCGGCATCATCAGGTCAAGGATGATCACGCCGATCTTGTCGCCATGACGGGCAAACGACTCAAGTCCCTGCTTGCCGTTCTCTGCAAGATGGGCCGTGTGCCCGATCCGCTCGACCGCATGCTTGAGAAGCCGTCTCTGCACCGGATCGTCGTCGATCAAAAGAATATGCGCGTTCACAGGCTCTCCCCCTGTTGTTCTTGGTCTATTGCGACCAATCTCGCACAGAGGCTTGAAAATCCTGTTTTGAGAAAGACTCGCATTTTAACGAACCGGAAATCTCTTGGCCGGCAGTTCAACTCGGCTCGCCTTTGCTCTATGAGTGCATGCCCGATGATTTGAGAGGACCCGCCGCATGACTTTCCCCCGCACCGCTCCGGTATCCCTGCCCTGCGAGCCGATGGCTTGCGCTGCACCGGGCGAAGCCGGCGCCACCGCCGCCCTTGGCGAACTGCCCAGCTGGAACCTCGCCGACCTCTACCCTTCTACCGATAGCCCGCTGTTCCTTGGTGATCTGGAAAAGGCCCGAATCGACGCCACCGCCTTCCAGGACAAGTGGAAGGGCAAGCTTGAAGCCGCCTGCGCAAAAACCGGCGACGAGGGCCTGGGCCAATCGCTCGAGGAGTTCGAGGCGCTTGAGGATCTGATCGGCAGGATCGGCTCCTATGCCGGCCTGACCTACTATGGCGACATGACCGACCCAGCCAAGGGCAAGTTCTTCTCCGATACCAGCGCCGCGATCACCGAGATCGCCACCGATCTGTTGTTCTTCGGACTCGAGCTCAATCGCGTCGAGGACGAACGGGTCGAGCTCGCCATGACGCAAGATGCGCTCGCTGGCCATTATCGCCCGTGGATCGAAGACCTTCGCAAGGAAAAGCCCTACCAGCTGGATGACAAGATCGAGCAATTGTTCCTGGAGAAGTCGCAGACCGGCGCCGCCGCTTTCAATCGCCTGTTCAATGAGACGATCGCCGCATTGCGCTTTCCGCTCGGCGGCGAGGACCTGTCGTTAGAGGCAGCGCTCGACAAGCTGCAGGAGCCCTCACCGGAAACAAGGCGCATCGCTGCGGAAGCGATCGGTGCGGTTTTCAAGCAGAACATCCGTGTCTTCACGCTGATCACCAACACGCTGGCCAAGGACAAGGACATCTCCGACCGCTGGCGCGGCTTTGCCGACATCGCCGACAGCCGGCATCTGTCCAACCGGGTCGAGGGGCCGGTTGTCGATGCGCTGGCGTCTGCGGTGAAAGCCGCCTATCCGCGCCTGTCGCATCGCTATTACAAGATGAAGGCCAAATGGCTGGGCATGGAGCAGATGAATTACTGGGATCGCAACGCGCCCTTGCCGGAGACGCCGTCGCAATTGGTTCCATGGGAGGAAGCCCGCGATACCGTTCTGTCGGCCTACCGCGATTTTGCCCCGGAGATGGCCGAGATTACCCAGGACTTCTTCGACAAGAACTGGATTGACGCGCCCGTCCGGCCCGGCAAGGCGCCCGGCGCGTTTGCCCATCCGACCGTGCCCTCGGCGCACCCTTACGTGCTGGTCAATTATCTCGGCAAGCCGCGCGACGTGATGACGCTCGCCCATGAACTTGGCCACGGCGTCCATCAGGTGCTGGCCGGCGGCCAGGGGGCACTGATGTGCTCGACGCCGCTGACGCTCGCCGAAACGGCCTCGGTGTTCGGCGAAATGCTCACCTTCCGCGCACTATTGGCCAAGACCTCCAGCAAGGCCGAGCGCAAGGCGATGCTGGCCCAGAAGGTCGAGGACATGATCAACACCGTCGTCCGCCAGATCGCCTTTTACGAATTCGAGCGCAAGCTGCACACCGCGCGCAAGAATGGCGAACTGACATCGGAGCAGATCGGCGAACTCTGGCTGTCGGTACAGACCGAGAGCCTGGGGCCGGCAATCAGAATTTCGGAAGGCTATGAAAGCTGGTGGGCCTATATCCCGCATTTCATTCATTCGCCCTTCTACGTCTATGCCTATGCGTTCGGCGATTGCCTGGTCAATTCGCTCTACGCGGTCTATGAGAATGCCGCCGAGGGCTTCCAGCAGAAATATTTCGAGCTCCTCAAGGCCGGCGGAACCAAGCATTATGGCGAGCTATTAAAGCCGTTCGGGCTCGATGCCGCCGATCCGTCGTTCTGGGACAAGGGCTTGTCGATGATCGAGGGTCTTATCGACGAACTGGAGGCGCTTGATAAAGCGGCTTGAGACCGTCGCCCGGGAATAATGAAATGACCTCCGATACTCCGTTCGTGCTGCTGCGGGACGATCCGGCCGACGAGACGATGGTCTTCGCCGATCCTGTTGACGTGATCGTTGCGCGCGACAAGCCTTCCTTTTTCTCCGGTCTCGACCGGATCGAACAGTCGCGGCAGGACGGCAAGTGGATCGCTGGCTTCATGTCCTATGAGGCGGGCTATCTCTTCGAGCCGAAGCTTGCGCCGCTCGCCGGCATCGGTCGCGAAACCCCGCTGATGGCCTTTGGCGTCTTCGATGCCCCGACAGCGAGGCACCCGCTCGCCACCCCGCGCCAACGCACCGAGAACGAGCCCTTTCTCAAGAACGCACGGCCGGACTGGAGCTTCGAAGACTACAGGCAACGCTTCGAGACGCTGCACTGGTATCTCAGGCAGGGCGATTGCTACCAGGCCAATCTCACCATGCCGATCCGCGCCAGCTGGACGGGCGATCCGGTCGCCGCCTTCTGGTCGCTGATCGAACGCCAGCCGGTGCATTACGGGGCGCTGGTCAATCTGGGCGGCCCCATGCTGCTGTCGCGCTCGCCGGAACTGTTCTTCAAGGTCGACCGCCAAGGCTGGATCGAAACCCATCCGATGAAGGGCACGGCCGCACGGGGTGCATCCCCCGCTGAAGACACGGCGATCATCGCCGCCATGCTCGGCGATGAGAAGACCCAGGCAGAAAACCGGATGATCGTCGATCTGCTACGCAACGACATCTCGCGCATCTCCGAGGTCGGCACTCTGGACGTGCCCAGGCTGTTTGATATCGAGACCT
>Ga0105047_10009738_pt1 | contig 15780 bp, 17 predicted proteins | sample MAT04_FD_78384 | JGI IMG/M metagenome (GOLD analysis project Ga0105047, IMG submission 78384) | Freshwater microbial communities from Lake Fryxell liftoff mats and glacier meltwater in Antarctica - MAT-04 (megahit assembly) | ecosystem: Environmental > Aquatic > Freshwater > Ice > Liftoff... | reverse complement strand
TTGCGCGACCCTGGCGCGATACTCGTCGCGCTGGGTGCCTGCGTGTTCGTGGTCAGCGACACGCTGATTGCCGTCAACCGTTTTGTCACGCCGATTGCGCTGTCCAGCCTGTGGATCCTGGCCAGTTATTACCTGGCGCAGACACTGATTCTGTTCAACATGCCCGCGGCAAACCGACAAACGGCCGTGCCCGCGCAAAACGCTGTCACAACCGGCTGAGGTCCGTCGGCTCAATCGGCAGCAGCGGGCGATTCTTCCCGGGCTATGGGTTCGTCGCGTGCAATCTGGCCGTCGACCAGCTCGACCAGGCGGTCACACCGCGCCGCCAGGCGCGGGTCGTGCGTGACGATGATGAACGAAGTGCCGCGCTCCTTGTGCATGCGGCGCAACTCGACGAAAACCTCGTCCGACGACGCCGTGTCCAGGTTGCCGGTCGGCTCGTCCGCCAAGACCAGCGGCGGGTCGAACACCAGCGCGCGGGCAATTGCCACGCGCTGCTGCATGCCGCCAGACAATTCGGATGGTCGCTTGCCCATGGCATCGGCCAGGCCCACAGCGGCCAGCAGTTCGCGCGCACGTTCGCGTTGCTGGCGGCTCACGTAACCCTCGCGGATCAACCCCGGCATGGTCACGTTTTCCAGCGCGGTGAAGGCTGGCAACAGGTGGTGGAACTGAAACACAAAGCCGAGCGTGTCGCGGCGCATCAGCGTCAGTCCCTTGTCGTCGAGCCCACCCACGTCGGTGCCATTGATGCGGTAGCTGCCCCGGGTCATGCGCTCGAGCAGGCCGACGATGTTGAGCAAGGTGCTCTTGCCCGAACCGGATGGTCCGATCAGCGCAACGAACTCTCCCCGCTTGACCTGCAGCGACAGGCCATGGAGCACTTCGGCCTCGTTGGGCATGCCGATGTTGTACGACTTTCGCACGTCGGCCAGGTCGATCAGCAACTGGCCCCGGTGATCAGCATGGGACACGACAGTCATCGCATCAGATCCGGATCGCCTGCGCCGGATCCATCGCCGCCGCGCGCCGCGCCGGGGCTATCGCCGCCAGTACACCGCAGGCGCTGGCAATCAACGCAACCTGCAAGCCCAGCGCCAGCGGCAATACGATGGCAAACAGCGGCTGGCCGTCGGCACCCCGCACGAAAGCGGTGAACAGGAAAATCATCAGCAGGGCCAAACCCAGCCCGAGCACCGAGCCGACGGCGCCCACAATGCCGCCCTGCACCAGAAACACCCGCACCATCTGACCCTGGGTCGCGCCCATGGCGCGCAGGATGCCGATCTCGCGGCGTTTTTGCACCACCGACACCACCAGCACGCTGGCGATACCGAGCACCACGACCAACAGCACGATCAGCCGGATCAAACCGGTGCTGACCGACTGCGCATTGAGCGCCGACACCAGCTGCGCATTGGTTTCCTGCCAACTCTCGATCCTGTACGGAAACTGGCCGCGCAACGCGAGCGCCACGTCCTTGGCGCCCCAGACGTCCTTCAAGGTCAGGTCCAGGCTGGTGGCACCGCCCGGCAATCCCAGCAGACTCTGCGCCAGCCGCAAGGGAACGATGACCGTGCGCCGGTTGAGTTCGCGCACGCCCAGGTCGACCAGCGCCGCCACCCGCACCGTCTCGTTGACATTGCCGGTCAGAATCGCGAAGCGGTCGCCCGGTCGCAGGCCCAGATCGGACGCCAGTTCGGTGCCGATGATGGCATCGCCGGGCTCCAAACGGGCGGCGCCGGCCACCACTTTTTCGCGCAGGCGCACGACGCGGTCATAACGATCAAGGTCGACGCCCGAGAGCGCGATGGACTGCGTCGCCTCGCCGCGCACCGCCAGGCCGCCACCGGAGACGATCGGCGACACGGCCGCCACCGCCGGCATTCTTTCGAGCAAGGGCAACAGCGATTGCCAGTCGGCCACCGAGCGCAGACGCTGCGCCTTGGACTGCACGTTGCTGAGCACCAAGGTACCCGGCACTGGCGCGCGTGCCGGTGCCACGACATCGTCCAGCGCCTGCACCGTCACGTGGGCCTGACCGCCCAGCGTCTTGTCAAAGGTGTTTTGCTGCAATCCGGTCACCAGCGCCGAGATGTAGGCGATCACCGCCACGCCGGCCGCCACCCCGACCATGATCAGCGCGGTCTGCAGGCGCCCCTCGCGCAGGAAACGGACGGCGACACGGGTTTCGAAACCGAGCCAGGCGCGCCAGTGCATGGTGCTATCACCGACCCATCATGTTGGTCAGCTGCGCCGCGCCACCGTCGCCGCCGGCGCCCGTGCCCGCGGCATCGAGCGACACCTCGACCACGCGGCTGCGTACCCGCGTGCCGCTGGGCAACGCCGGACGCAGCACCACCTCTTCGCCATCGGCCAGGCCCGTACGCACTTCGGCTGCACCCATGGTGCGCAGGCCCAGGCGCACGTCGCGCTCCTCGATGCGCCCGTCCTGCACCACACGTAGCGTGGCGCGTGTCGGATCAGGGCCGATCGTCAAAGCGGCTATCGGCAGCACCAGGGCCCGCGCGCGGCTACCGGTTTCGACCTCGATCGACAAGGTCATGTCTTCGCGCAGGAACGCCGGTGTTTCGCCGACCAGCGCAAACTTGACCTCGATCGCGCCACGTTGCGCGTCCACCGCCGGCGCAATCGACAAAACCCGCGCAACAAAGCGGCGTCCCGGATAGGCGTCGGCCACCACCGCCGCTGTCTGCTCCAGCGCCAGTTGGTCGAGAAAGCGCTCGTCAACCTGAGCTGTGAGCTGCGTCGGCCCCTTCAAGGCCAGTGTCAGCAAGGCGCGCCCGGGCTGCACAATCTGCCCCGGCTCGACCAGGCGTGCCAGCACCTGCGCATCGGCCGGCGCGCGCAAGCGGGTCTGGGCCAACCGGGCGTTGGCAGCCGCGATACCGGCATCGGCCAGTTGCAACTGCGCCTGCGCCTGCATCACCTCGGTACCACTTTCGGCAACCGCCTGCACCTGGGAACGCGCCGCTTCGAGCTGCGCCTGGGCCACATCGCGGGCCCGGCGTGTATCGTCCAGCCGCGATGCGCTCAAGAAATTCTGTGCCACCAGTTGCGTCACCCGATCCAATTCGGCCTGCGCCGCGCGTGCCGCTGCCTGGGCCTGTTGCAGCGATGCCTGCACTGCGCCGCGGCCAGTGCTGCGCAAGCCTGCCAGACGAGCCTGGGCCTGCAGACGCGAGGCCTGGGCCTGGGCCAAGGCGGCGCGCAATTCCTGCGACTCCAGTTCCACCAACAGATCGTCCTTGCGTACCCACAGGCCTTGCGTTGCCGCCACCCGTTCGACCCGCCCGGTCACGGTGCTGCCGACATCCACCCGCGACAAGGCCTCGACCCGGGCAGAAAAGCGCAGGCTGCGTACCAAGGGCGCATAACCGGCCTGCATCACCTCGACGTCCACCGGGCGTTTCTGCCAGGCACGCACACCCACCCACAAGGCCGCGAGCAACAGCAGTGCCAGCAATCCGCGAAGAAGAAGTCTGGCCATGCGCAGGAACCTCAGTCGCCGAAGATGTCGACGCCACCGCGGTTTGGCGCGGCCACGCCCAGGTGGTGGTAGGCGGCCAACGTCGCAATGCGCCCGCGCGGCGTGCGCTGCAGGAATCCTTGCTGGATCAGGTAGGGTTCGATCACGTCCTCGATGGTTTCTCGCTCCTCGCCGATGCTCGCCGCAATGTTGTCCAGGCCCACCGGACCCCCGTCGAAACGGTGCACCACAGCCTCCAGCAGCTTGCGGTCCATCACGTCGAAACCTTTGGGGTCGACATCGAGCATGACCAAGGCGCGGTTGGCCATGTCCAGCGTGATGGCCCCGTCGCCCTTGACCTCGGCATAGTCGCGTACCCGGCGCAGCAGGCGGTTGGCAATGCGCGGTGTGCCGCGGGAACGCTGCGCTATCTCGAAACCGCCGTCCTCCTCGATCGGCACCTTGAGCAGCCCGGCACTGCGTCGCACGATCAGGGCCAGCTCTTCGGCGGTATAGAACTCGAGCCGGGCCACGATACCGAAACGGTCGCGCAGGGGATTCGTCAACATGCCGGCGCGGGTCGTGGCGCCCACCAGCGTGAACGGTTGCAGGTCGAGCTTGATCGAGCGAGCCGCCGGCCCCTCACCAATCATGATGTCGATCTTGTAGTCTTCCAGTGCGGGGTACAGAATCTCCTCGACCACCGGCGACAGCCGGTGAATCTCGTCAATGAACAGCACATCGTTCTTCTCCAGGTTGGTCAGCAGCGCCGCCAGATCCTTGGGTTTTTCCAGCACAGGCCCGCTGGTTTGACGTAAGTTGACGCCCAGTTCATGGGCGATGATGTGCGATAGCGTTGTTTTACCCAGACCCGGCGGGCCGAACAGCAGCACATGGTCGAGCGCCTCTTCGCGTTTGCGCGCTGCGCCGATGAAAATCTCCAGCTGTTCGCGGATCTTGGCCTGACCGACATATTCGTCCAGCAGCTTGGGACGCAAGGCCCGCTCCACCGCCTCCTCGTTGGGCGTGGTGGTCGACGCCGACAAAACGCGGCGCGCCGGTGCGGCAGCAAAATCGTCGGTCTGGATGGTCACGGTCAGTCGTCTCGCTGGGGTCTGCAAAAAGTCGCCTCTGACTATACTGCGCGGCCATCGGGTTCAAGTCCGGCCGGCCTTGTGCCGATAACATATCCGTCACCCGTGACCGGGGTACAGGCCGGCGCTGGATTTGTCTCCTCTACCGCGCTAAGCGCGCACTCCTCCCATGCACAGTTTTTTTGCTTCGCCTTTTTCGCGCCGACTCGCCGGCAGGAATGGGCGCGACCGTGCGGCGCTGCGGCCCTTGCTGTCAGCCGCGCTACTGACCGTTGCCTTGTCGCCCTGGGCAGCCATGGCGCAGGAGCAGGGTGCCGCCAAGACGCCGGCAGCCACCTCGCAAGCCAAGGAAATCGGCCAGCAAGTGCGCAAGGCCCTGGAGGCAGGCGTCGCGGACGGCAAGATGCTGACGGTCAGCCCCGCCGAAAAGCCGGCGCCGGTGCGCAATCCGAAAGTCAGCCGCCAAGCCCTCCGCACCAAGTCCGCCGCGTTGGCCGCCAAGACCACCGATGCGCCAAGTCCGATGGCGCCGGCCCATGGCGATGCACACTGGGCCTACGACGGCGCTCGCGGACCGCAGGCGTGGGCCGACCTGAAGCCCGAATTCGCCACCTGCGGCAGTGGCAAGCAGCAATCGCCGATCAATATCGACGAATCGCAGACCTTGCGCGGTCCAGCAGAGGCCATCGCCTTCGACTACAGCACCAGCAGCGCCAGCGTGGTCAACAACGGCCACACGATCCAGATCGATATGGCCGGCGACAACGGTATCACCGTGCGCGGCACGCGCTATCAGCTGCTGCAGTTGCAGTTCCACCATCCCGCCGAGGAACGCATCAACCACCGCGGTTTCCCGATGGTGGTCCACCTGATGCACAAGGACCACCTGGGGCGGCAGGCCGTGGTGGCCGTTCTGCTGGAGCCGGGCGGCGCCAATGCGGTAATCAACCATTTCTGGACCTACATGCCACTGGGCCCAGGCGACCGCGTCATGATGCCGCGCGGCACGGTTGACCTCACCGGATTGCTGCCGCAGGACCAGCGCTACTACCAGTTCATGGGCTCGCTGACCACGCCGCCCTGCACCGAGAATGTGTTGTGGATGATCCTCAAGCAACCGGTCACGCTGAGCCCGGCGCAGATGCGGCTGTTTGCCCAGCAGTTCCCCAACAACGCTCGCCCGGTGCAACCGGCCAACGGCAGGTTGGTGCGCGACGCGCAGTAGTGCTTTTTTCGGCCCGATTACCCCTACGGATCAGCCGCGCGACAAGGCCTTGAGCGCCATCTTGATACCGTCGCTGACACTGATGTCGGCCGGCAAGGGCTTGAGCGCCAGCGTGGCTTCCTTGTCGCTGTACCCCAGTGCCACCAGCGCCTGCAGGATATCGGCCTGGTTGCCCGGCGAAACACCGGCGACCACGCCGATGTCCGCACCGAGTTTGCCTTTGAGTTCGAGCAACAGGCGCTCGGCCGTCTTCTTGCCAATACCCGGCACCTTGACCAGCCGCCCCGACTCCTGCGCCGTTACCGCGTGGGCCAGGTCAGCCACGGTCATGCCCGAGAGAACCGCCAGTGCTGTGCGCGGGCCGACACCCGATATCTTGATCAGCTGGCGGAACGACTCACGCTCGGCGGCCGTGGCAAATCCGTATAAAAGCTGCGCATCCTCGCGCACGACAAAATGCGTCAACAGGCTCACTGTCTCGCCGCGCGCAGGCAGGTTGTAGTAGGTGCTCATCGGCACCAGCACCTCGTATCCGACGCCGCCACACTCCACCAGAACCTCGGGTGGATTCTTCTCGCCCAACACGCCGGTCAATTTGCCTATCATCGGGATACCCGCCCTTGCCAGTCATGGGCACCCCATTGGTCCCCGTCTTGCCGGAATTATCAACTTGATCTACAGACACCTGTTCTCGCCGCCCAACAACAAACGCCTGACCAATATGTGCGGCCCGATGGACGAGCATCTGCGCACCATCGAAGTGGCACTGCAAGTGGTCATTGCCCACCGCCATGAGCAGTTCAAGGTCGACGGGCCGAAGGAAAAGGCCAAACGCGGCATCGAAATGCTGCAGGCCCTGTACGAGATGGCGGACCGCTCCATCGACCCGGCCACCGTGCAGCTGATGCTTGCAGGCGACAGCCGCATGAATGAAGCCGATGGGCCGGGCCTGCAGACCCGGCGCGCGGACCTCAAACCACGCACAGCCAACCAGGCGACCTATCTGGACAACATCAACGCCCACGACATCACCTTTGGCATCGGCCCGGCCGGCACCGGCAAGACCTATCTGGCGGTGGCCTGTGCGATCGATGCCCTGCAGCGCAGCGCGGTGCAGCGCATCGTGCTGACGCGCCCAGCGGTCGAAGCCGGCGAGCGCCTGGGTTTCCTGCCCGGCGACCTGAACCAGAAGATCGATCCCTATCTGCGCCCGCTGTATGACGCCTTGTACGACCTGATGGGCTTTGACCAGGTGCAAAAAGCTTTCGAGCGCCAGGCGATCGAGATCGCACCGCTGGCCTTCATGCGCGGACGCACACTGAACAACGCCTTCATCATCCTGGACGAGGCGCAGAACACCACGCCCGAGCAGATGAAGATGTTCCTCACGCGCATCGGCTTCGGTGCCAAGGCGGTGGTCACCGGCGACGTCAGCCAGATCGACCTGCCCAAGACCCAGCTCAGCGGCCTGATCGACGCCGAACGTGTGCTCAAGCGGGTCAAGGGCATCGCGATCTGCCGCCTGACCAGTGCCGACGTGGTGCGCCATCCCCTGGTGGCGCGCATCGTCGATGCCTACGACAAGCGGCGCGAGGCGCCCGACGACGCTCCGTTGCATGCCACCGCAGGGCGGACCGCGGCGCGCAAGCCGTCTTCGTCCTGAGGCCTTCGAGCCAACCCGCCATGGCCCATCAACTGAGTCTGTCGCTGCAATTTGCGCTGCAGGAGCAGGCCGCCACACACCGCGCCGCGCTGCCCCGGCACAAGGTGACGCGCTGGATCCGCCACGCGCTGGACGAAGACGCACAGATCACGGTACGCATCGTCGACAGCGAGGAAGGACAAACGCTCAACCGTGACTATCGGCACAAGGACTACGCCACCAACGTGTTGACCTTCGGTTACGACGAGACCCCTTTGTGCGCCGACCTGGTGTTGTGCGCGCCCGTGGTGGCATTGGAGGCGCACGAGCAGAACAAGGATCTGCAGGCCCACTACGCGCACTTGATCGTGCATGGCAGCCTGCACGCCCAAGGCTGGGACCACGAGACTGGCGAGGCCGAAGCGCGCCAAATGGAGGCGCGGGAAACGCAGATTCTGGCAGGGCTGGGTTTCGACGACCCCTACGCCTGAGCGGCCATGTGGCCCGCCGCAGGCACGATGCGCAGCGGAATCGTCACCGGCCCGTCATTGACCAGCGCCACCGCCATGTCGGCGCCGAATTGCCCGTTTTGCACCACCGGGTGGGACATGCGCGCACGCGACAGAAAATATTCGTAAAGCCGCAGGCCTTCGGCCGGTGGCGCAGCGCCGGTGAACCCGGGCCGGTTGCCGCCCGAGGTGTCGGCTGCCAGCGTGAACTGGCTCACCACCAGCAAGCCGCCGGCGGTGTCCTGCACACTGCGGTTCATCTTGCCATTTGCATCGCCAAAGATGCGCAACTTCAGGATCTTGGCCAGCATCCGGTCGGCTTCGCTCTCGGTGTCGCCGTGTTCGGCGCACAACAACACCAGAAGCCCCGGCCCGATCTGGCCGATCACTGCGCCATCGACCGTCACGCTGGCCTGGGATACCCGTTGCAGCAAAGCAATCAAATCAGGTCCTTCTCGTCCTCGAAGTGCGCCTCGACGTCGGTGGGAAGCAGTTGTATCGTTGCCCGCAACCCCGGCACCGCACTCATCAACGCTTGCTCCACGCTCATGCGCAGGGCAGCGGCACGCCCGAGTGTCCAGTTCGACGGCATATGCATGTGCAGGTCGACAAAACGCCGTTGCCCCGAGCGCCGCGTGCTGACATGGTCGAAGCGGATCGTATGGTGGTCAAATTCGTGCAGCGTGCGCTCGATCTGCGCCAACACATCGGGCTCCAGCGCCTCGTCCATCAGGCCCTGGGATGAACGCCACACCAAATGAAAGCCTTCACGCAGGATGTTGATGGCCACGCCAATGGCGACCAGTGGGTCCAGCCACAGCCAGTCGGTAATTCCGACCAGGCCGATGCCAATCACCACACCGACCGAGGTCCACACATCGGTGATCAGATGCCTGCCATCGGCCTCCAGCGCAATCGACCGGTGTTTGCGCGCCACGTCAAACATGACCCAGGCCAGCAAGCCGTTGAACATCGAGCTGATGACGGACAGCGCCAGACCCCAACCGACCGAGGTCAGCGGCTGCGGGTCAAAGAGGCGATGGCCTGCAGCCCAGATGATGCCGCCGGCCGCGCCAATGATCAAAATTCCTTCGAAACCTGACGAAAAGTACTCTGCCTTGTGGTGTCCATACGGGTGTTCAGCGTCGGCGGGGCGCTTGGCAATCGTCACCATCGTCAGCGCGAACAAGGCACTGGCCAGGTTGACGAACGACTCCATCGCATCGGAAAGCAAGCCCACCGAATCGGTGATGTACCAGGCCAGCGTCTTGAGCACGATCGTGATCATGGCAACCACGACCGATGCGCGCAGCAGATACTGCGGCGTCAGGTAAGCGGCGGGCAGAAATCGCATGCGGTCCCCGTGTCGTTTCAGCGCAAGGTCACGCGTGCGAACTTGCGTTTACCGACCTGCAGCACATAAGTGCCGGCGCCCAGCTTGAGCCCCTTGTCGCTGACCGCCACGGCGTCGATGCGCACGCCGCCGCCGTCAATCAGGCGGTTGCCTTCGCCACTGGAGGCGGTCAGGCCCGCAGCTTTGAGCAAGGCGCCGATGCCGACCGGCGCGCTCCCCTCGCCCAGAGACAAAGTCTGCGCCGCAATGTCCTCAGGTATGCCGCCCTGGGACCGGTTGTTGAAATCTGCCTCGGCCGCATCGGCGGCGGCCACTGAATGAAAGCGCGCCGTGATCTCCCTGGCGAGCGCCAACTTGGCGTCTTTCGGGTTGCGCCCGCCCTGCACCTCGGCCACGAGCACGGCAATGTCAGCCTCGGTGCGGAAACTGAGCAAGGTGTACCAGCGCCACATCAACACGTCGGAGATGCTCAGCACCTTGGCGAACATGGTGTTGGGGTCTTCGGAAATGCCGATGTAGTTGTTCTTGCTCTTGGACATCTTGTCCACGCCATCGAGCCCCTCGAGCAGCGGCATGGTCAGGATGCACTGCGGCTCCTGGCCGTATTCGGACTGCAGGTGACGCCCGACCAGCAGGTTGAATTTCTGGTCGGTACCCCCGAGTTCGAGGTCCGACTTGAGCGCAACGCTGTCGTAACCCTGCATCAAGGGGTACAGAAACTCATGCACGCTGATCGAACGCCCCTCCTTGAAGCGCTTGGCAAAGTCGTCACGCTCCATCATGCGCGCCACGTTGTACCGGGCTGCCAGCTCGATCATGCCACGTGCGCCCAGCGGATCACTCCATTCGCTGTTGTAGCGAATCTCGGTGCGCGCCGGGTCCAGCACCATCGACGCCTGCTGGTAATAGGTCTGCGCATTGGCCTCGATCTGCGCGCGGGTCAGCGCCGGACGGGTGGAGTTGCGCCCCGAGGGGTCACCGATCATGCTCGTGAAGTCGCCGATCAGGAAGATCACCGTGTGCCCCAGATCCTGCAACTGGCGCATCTTGTTGAGCACCACGGTGTGACCGATGTGGATGTCCGGCGCGGTCGGATCCAGGCCAAGCTTGATGCGCAGCGGCACACCCGTGGCCTCGGCGCGCGCCAGTTTACGTAACCAATCGTCCTGCGGAATCAGTTCTTCACAGCCGCGCAGCGTCACGGCCAGCGCGTCGCGCACCGCCTCGGTGACCGGAAAATCAGTCTTTGTGGTTACAGTCATGTCGCTTTTTGGCTTGCACAATCAAGGTGCGTCGATATAATTTCTGCTTTTCCGGGCGCTTGATTCTAAGTCGCACCAAGAACTCAGCATCGACGGTGCGCTAGATGCCGCGGTCATTCACCAATCGTTGGGAATCCCGAATTGAATCATGGTCACCTTGCCGTAGTGCGTGCAGTTTGCACCTCTGCCAGCCGCGCGATTGCGCAGCACCCCCGACGCCTCACCGCCCTGGTTGCAGCCATGCTGCTGGGTGCAGGCTCCCTGTCCATCGCTTCTCTCGCTCCCGACGCATCCGATCTTGCGGTGTCGCAGATCGTCGAGTCGGTCCAGCCGCAACCCCTTGCGGCCCAGATCGAGCAGTTGGCCGAGTTCACGCAGCGGCTGTACCGCTCCGAGCTGACCCGCTCCAATGACTCGGCCGACACGCTGCTCAAACGACTGGGCATCAACGACCCTGCGGCTTCGAACCATTTGCGCAGTGACAAGCTGGCGCGTCAGTCGCTGATCGGCCGTACCGGCCGCAATGTGCGTGCCGAAGCCGACGAAAGCAACAATCTGCTGCGCCTGACCGCGCGCTGGAGCCAGGACGATAGCGGCAATTTCAAGCGTCTGGTGATCGAAAAAACCGCCAACGGCTTCGTCTCGAGCATCGAAACCGCGCCTCTGGTGGCGTCCACCCGGCTGGTCAGCGGCGTGATCCAGTCGTCGCTGTTTGCTGCGACCGACGACGCGCGCATCCCCGACCCGGTGGCGATCCAGGTTGCCGAGATCTTCTCGGGCGACATCGATTTTCACCGGGCTTTGCGCAAAGGCGACCGATTCTCCATCGTCTACGAGACCTTGGAGGGCGACGGTGAACCCATGCGCAGCGGCCGCGTGCTGAGCACCGAATTTGTCAACAACGGCAAGACACTGCAGGCCATGTGGTTCCAGGAACCAGCGGCCGGCGCCGGTGTCGCGCCTGCCAAGGGCGGCTACTACACCCTCGATGGCGAAAGCCTGCGGCGCAGCTTCCTGGCCTCGCCGATGGAGTTTTCGCGCGTGAGCAGCGGCTTCCAGATGCGCTTTCACCCGATCAAGAAGGAATGGCGCGCCCACCTGGGTGTCGACTATGCCGCACCGAACGGCACGGCTGTGCGCTCCGTCGGAGATGGCGTGGTCGAGTTTGCCGGTATGCAGAACGGCTACGGCAATGTGATTTTTATTGCCCACCGCAACCAGAACACCACGGTCTACGCCCACCTGAGCCGCATCGACGTGCGGCGCGGCCAAAGTGTCAGCCAGAGCGATGTGATTGGTGCCGTGGGTTCCACCGGCTGGGCCACGGGCCCGCACCTGCATTTCGAGTTCCGCGTTGCCGGTGAGCACAAAGACCCGCTGACCATCGCCCAGAAGAGCGAGGCGATGCCGGTCACTGCCATGGTGCGCCCGATATTCAACCGCAATGCCGAAATGGCCCGTGTGCAGCTCGCAGCGGCTGCAACCGTGGGCCGGGTGACGATCGAATAATCTCGCCCATTCGAACCGCATGGCGACGCTCTATGCCGGTTTGATGTCGGGCACCTCGCTCGACGGAGTCGACGGCGTACTGGTCGACTTTGCCACCGGCTCCCCGGTGGTCCTGCACCATATCTATCAGTCGTTCGATGCAAGCTTTGCGGCTGAACTGCTGGCGCTCAACAGCCCGGCAGACAATGAAATTCATCGCGGCGCATTGGCAGCCAACACACTGGCGCGCAGCTATGCCGATGTCGTGCTCGCGCTGCTGCAAGTCGCCGGGTGTGTTGCGGCCGACGTGGCCGCGATCGGCGCGCACGGACAGACAGTGCGCCACCGGCCGCAGGAATTCGACGGCTGCGGCTACACGGTACAACTCAACAACCCCGCTCTGCTGGCCGAACTGACCGGCATCGACGTGGTGGCCGACTTTCGCAGCCGCGACGTCGCCGCCGGGGGCCAGGGTGCACCGCTGGTACCTGCGTTTCACCAGGACGTGTTCGCACGATCAGACGCCACCGTGGCCGTGGTCAATATCGGTGGCTTCTCCAACCTGACGCTGCTGCCGCCTGCGGCCTGCATTGATCGGCCGGCCGACGAAGGCAAGGTTCTGGGATTCGACTGCGGCCCTGGCAATGCGCTGATGGACTACTGGTGCCTGCGCCATACCGGCCAGCCCTTCGATCGCGATGGCGCCTGGTCGCACGCCGGCATGGTGGACGAAAAGCTGCTGGACCGCTTGCTCGCCGAGCCCTATCTGGCGCGCACGCCACCCAAGAGCACCGGCCGCGACCTGTTCAATCCGGCCTGGTTGAACCAACGGCTGTCGGCGGTCGGATCGGACGCGACACCCGCCGATGTACAGGCCACACTGTGCGAATTCACCGCAAGGGTCTGCGCCAACGATCTGCAGCGGCAGGCGCCGGACAGTAACTTGCTGATCGTCTGTGGTGGCGGCGCGCGCAATCACGCACTGATGCGCCGGTTGCAGGCCAGGCTGCCGGGTGTGCGCGTGGAGTCGTCTGACGCACATGGGCTGCCGGCGCTTCAGGTGGAAGCTGCCGCCTTCGCCTGGTTGGCTCGCAAGGCGCTACAACACGAAACCGGCAGCCTGCAAAGTGTTACGGGCGCCCGCGGCGCCCGTATTCTCGGGGCCATCTACCCCCGTTGAGCCCTTGTGCGGGGCTGCCCTAAAAACGATCAGGTCGAAAAACTCGAGCCGCAACCACAGGTGGTGGTGGCATTCGGGTTCTTGATGACGAACTGCGCGCCTTGCAGGTCTTCTTTGTAGTCGATCTCGGCACCCAGCAGATACTGATAGCTCATGGCGTCAATCAGCAGCGAGACACCGTTCTTGGTCATCGTGGTGTCGTCTTCGTTGGTGACTTCGTCGAACGTGAAGCCATACTGAAAACCGGAACAACCACCGCCCTGCACAAATACACGCAGCTTGAGATCGGGGTTGCCTTCTTCGGCGATCAGGTCCGCCACCTTGGCGGCGGCACTGTCGGTGAACAGGATGGGTTCCGGCATTGTGACCGGCAGGGCTTCGGCTACAGCGCTCATGGGCGACTCCAGAAAAGTGGAAAGATTCGCCCGATGCTAACCCAATGCAGGCATTCGATGCGTTACTTGTTGTTTGCCGCCAATTTCAGTGTGGGCTTTGCCTCGGCTGCGGCATGTGGGTGCATCGACCCGGAAATGGTCGCACCCTGGTGCATCTCGAGCGCCCGGTAGTGCACATCGCCCTCGATCCGGGCCTTGGGCTGCAGCTCGAGCATCAGGTGGGCGTGCACCGGGCCATGGACATGGCCATTGATGATGATGTGGTCGGCATGGATGGCACCGGTCACCGATGCAGTCTCGGACACCACCAGAATGCTGGGCTGCTCTTCGTTGGCGCGAATATCGCCGACCAGTTCGCCGTCGATGCGCAGGCCGTCGGTGAACCGGAAGTCGCCCGCAATATGGCTGCCGTGGGCGATCAGGCTCTTGATCGGCGGCTGTTTGCGCTTGTTGAACATGTTGTGTCTCCTTGTCTGGCGTGTTGCATCAAAGATGGGCGGACTCTGCCGCCCGGACCTTGGAACCTTCCATCACTCTGACCGATATGCTCTTGACGACCACCTGGGCGGGCAGATCGACAAATCCCTGGAAGCGCCCGGACCGCGTGAAACGCACGGCCAGCGGCTTCTCCGCACCCGCCATCTGCCAGGCCTTGCCCGCCAGAAGGCCGGTCACCTTGAGTTCGAGGTTGCCCTGGAACTCTTCAGCCGTCTTTTGCGGCTGGATCAGCAATACCCGCCACTTCAGGCGTTTGTCTTCACCTACCTCGGCCTGCAGGCCGCGCACGGCGATGCCATCGGCACCGTCCATAGGGAGTAACTTCTCGAAGAAGCCGAGGTCGTCACGCAGGCCGAGGATATCCTGCTCCAGCTGCCTGGTACGCGTCAGTAGCTGCTCCTGTGCGGCCTGCCCGGCGGTGATCAGCGTCTGCGAGGTATTGGCCACCAGCTGGGCCTGGTCACGCTCGATCGATGCCTTCTGCAACGCGGCGCGCAGGGTGATGGCTTCTTCCTGCGCGTCGCTGTGTACGCCGGCAATGACCTTGCCGAACTCGAACGCCCACAAGGCGATGGCGGCGCAAAAACCGAACACCACGGCCAGCATGGCCCAGCGAAACGGCCACGGCAGGGCGCTGCGCACCGCCATGCGCGGAGCGCTGACGGTCAAACGGCGGCGCAACAGGCGAAAACGCATGGCGTCAGAAAGGCAAAAAACCGTCGCACGGACGGTTTTGGGGAGTTTGCCACCCGAAGGCGGCGCACCTGACGCACCACCGTGAAGCCAGCCGCAGCTCCGGCAGGGTTTGCACCCTGAGCCTGGAACTGCTTTGTGCCATCACGGCAATCCGGTTTAGCGCTTGGAGAACTGCTTGCGGCGGCGCGCGCCGTGCAAACCGACCTTTTTACGTTCCACTTCGCGCGCGTCACGCGTCACGAAACCGGCTTTCGACAACTCGGGCTTGAGTGCCGCGTCGTAGTCGATCAGCGCACGGGTGATGCCGTGGCGGGTTGCTCCGGCCTGGCCGGATTCACCGCCACCGGCCACGTTGACCATGATGTCGAAGGTGGTGACATGGTTGGTCAGGTGCAGCGGCTGCTTGCAGATCATGATCGAGGTTTCGCGGCCGAAGAACGCCTGAATGTCCTTGCCGTTGACCGTGATCTTGCCACTGCCTTTTTTCAGAAACACGCGGGCAACGCTGGATTTGCGACGGCCGGTGCCATTGTTCCAATCACCAATCATCGCGAAGCTCCTTGAATTTCCAACACTTTGGGCTGCTGGGCGGTGTGCGGGTGCTCTGCACCACCGTACACCTTGAGCTTCTTGATCATGGCGTAACCGAGCGGGCCCTTGGGCAACATGCCCTTGACGGCCTTCTCGAGTGCGCGACCCGGGAAACGGGACTGCATGTCTTTGAAGTTGATCGACGAGATGCCGCCCGGGTAACCGGAGTGGCTGTAGTAGATCTTGTCAGTCGACTTGGCGCCGGTGACGCGCAGCTGGGCTGCGTTGATGACGACGATGAAGTCACCGGTATCGACGTGAGGCGTATAAATGGCCTTGTGTTTGCCGCGCAAACGGAGAGCAACTTCGCTGGCTACTCGTCCGAGGACCTTGTCGGTCGCGTCAATCACAAACCA
>Ga0105047_10009736_pt1 | contig 15782 bp, 11 predicted proteins | sample MAT04_FD_78384 | JGI IMG/M metagenome (GOLD analysis project Ga0105047, IMG submission 78384) | Freshwater microbial communities from Lake Fryxell liftoff mats and glacier meltwater in Antarctica - MAT-04 (megahit assembly) | ecosystem: Environmental > Aquatic > Freshwater > Ice > Liftoff... | reverse complement strand
GCAACGTCGGGCATCACGGTTGTGTACAAGAACATTGCGGATGTCGAAGTGACCCCCAGCGCGGGAACTCCGGCCAACCGGGTCATGCTGAAGCTCAATGGCTCGGTAACGCCCGTGACGATCGATTCCTTCGCGGCGCGTGAAGACGGCAGCGGAACAATGCTGCAGTGGACGGCCGTCTCGGAATTCGAGAATGGCGGATTCAATGTCTGGCGCCGCGCCTTTGATGCAGACTCATGGACGAAGGTCAATCCTGTCCTGATCCCGGGGCGGATCACTTCCAGCGAAGCTCGCACGTACTCTCTGTACGATTGGGCCCCGGCCGGAATTCACGAGTACCGGCTGGAGACCATCAGTATTCAAGGCCACAGCGAAGACTTCCGCGAACTGGCCGGGCCGGTCTTCATTGATACTCAGTCGGCCGCCGGATCGACAGCCGAGGGCCTGAGCGCCGCAGTCGACAGCGTGATCGCCGAGCTTGAACATTCGCGCGGAACTGAACTGAGCCAGCGTCTGGCCGCATTGTGGAAGCCGTCGATCAAGCGCGGCGAAGGTGCAATCGCGGCAGCGAGCGCAGAACAGAACCGGGAATTTGCCGCGCGTGAAATTCCCAAGGTCCTGCCGCTCGAAATGCGCGCGAGTGTGGCGCAGATTCAGTATGTCGCCAGGCCGCGCGAGCTGGCATTTGAATCGACGGCCACGGCGTCCACTCCGCGTGGACTGTCGGTGGCGAGCCGCGCGGTGGCGACAAGCAGCGGTTATGAATCGGCCAAGGTCGTCTACAGCGGTTCGGGCGTGCTGCTGGTTCCGCAGGCGACGATGCCGGCGGGCAGCGATATCAACTATGTGACGGTGCAGCGCGAGGGCCGCCCGGTGCGCGCTCTGGCTCAGACCTCCGGCGGACTGCTCCTTTACGCGCCGGGCTATGTTGACGAATACACGGACAAGGACGCCTTCTTCCTCACGCCGTCAACCGGGGCCACGTCAGCCGGCACGGTCTCCCTTGCACGCAATCTGTTCACGACAGCGTCCGCGCCGATTACGACGACGCCCGCCACGACAACAGCAACCTTCCGCGATGTGTACTTCGATTGGAGCCTGCGACCGTACACGATGCCGCCGTGGTTCTCGAACAAGTACCTGACCGAAGGATCGATCAACACCTTCAGCGTCGACACGCCGAAAGTGGTGGCCGGCACGGCAACCTTGACGGTGAATGTCTGGTCCGTCTCAAATGATCCCGTCGAAACACTCGACCACCTGGTGGAAGCATACGTCAACGGCAGGCCGGTCGGTCAGGCCCAGTGGGATGGCGGCGGGATGGCGCTGGCGCTGACCTTCCAGATTCCAAGCGGAGTCCTGATCAACGGTGCAAACAGTGTTGAACTGCGCGCGCCCGATCTGCCAAACATCAACTACGAGCTGGCGCTGGTGCATTCAATCGCGATCGATTATACGCGCGTGCTCAGCGGACCGGAGCCGCTCGAAGTGATTGCCAGCGGCGTGGATGCTCAGCTTTACGAAGTGAGCGGCGTTCCCAGCAACAACGTCTGGGTTGTCGACGCGCGCCTGGCGGGTCGCGAGCGTCTCGTTCCTTACGAAGTGAAGAGCGATGCGCTGGGCAATCGCAAGCTGCGCTTCTACGCATACGGCGGGGGAACGGGACAGTATCTGGTCATTCCCGAGACGAAGGAACTGGCTCCGATCACTGTAACCAAGCGCGTGATCAAGCCGGTGCCGGCTGGATTGAAATATCTTGCAACAGGCCCTTTGCAATTCGGCAATGGCGTGCAGCCGCTGCTGGCGCAGCGCAGCAGCGAAGGGCTCACTGCCGCCTTCGTTGAACAGGAACAGATCTTCGATTACTACGGTTTCGGCCGCTATGGACCGGAGCCGATCCGCAAGGCGATTCGCATGACTCACCCGCGCTTTCTGTTGCTGGTGGGCCGGACGAGCTTCGACTATCGCAATTTCAGCGGTGCGAACATCGATCCGCTCTGCCCGACGTTCATGATCTCGACAAGCTTCTGGTCGCATGCGCCGGCCGACGCGCTCTATGGGGATCTGGGCAAGGGGTACTCTGAAGTCAGCATCGGGCGCCTGCCGGTGAACACTGTCGGCGACCTGAGCGTGATTGTGCAACGCACACTGAACCACGTCGGACTGCCGGTCTCCGGCTGGCGCGCCTTGATTGCAGCCGACGAAACCGACGTCCTGGCGGGCGATTTCGCTCGGCAGGCCGACGATCTGATCCTGGCCCGTCAAGATATCGCCTGGACGAAAGCATACCTAAAGGAGACGCATCCGGATTCCGCGTCGGTGACCGAGGAGATGCGCAAGGCCGCGTGCGGCGATGCCGATCTGATTGTGTACGTCGGGCACGGCAGTTCGGCCAGATTGGGCCTCAAGACGCCGAAGATTCTGGATACGACGCTGGTCCAGACCTGGACGGGCAACGTGGTCCTGATACAGGCGACCTGCAATGGAAACTGGGTTCTGAATAACACGCCTAATTTCCGCAGCATCGCCGCGCAGGCGATGTTCCAGCCGCAGGGCGGTATCTCGGCATCGGTGGGAACGACGACGTACATGCTTTCGAATATCGCAAACGACTTCACTAAAGAACTGCTTCGCCAGAGCTACACGCCGGGACTGCGCTGGGGTGAGGTGGTGCGCATTACGCAACAGTGGGCACAGACGCAATCGGCCACGGCAGGCACGAACGCAAGCTGGTTGCAGGATTTGGCAAAGACGGAATGTCTGCTCGGAGATCCGGCGATGCCAATTCGAGCTCCAGAAATTCAGCCGGCGCCGTAGAGAATTCCAGGATTGGCTCGGTCATCGCTAGGAAAGCGTACCGAGCCATTCATGACGCAGAACGCAGCAGCGTGTTTGTGCGAAAGGGGATGGTACAGATGTCGAGGCAATGGGAACGAGCCAGAGATATTGTGTGGGAAGAACTGGGAGGCGAAGCCGTCCTGGTCAGCCCCACCACAAGCAAAACGTGGGTCTTGAATCATACGGCCTCGGCAATCTGGAAGTGTTGCGACGGACAGACAAGCATCGACGACATCGCCTTAAAGCTGGCCGAAGCCGGCCGCTTGGACGTAGCAAATGTAAAGACGGAGTTGCTCGCTTTCTGCAAACAACTGGAATCGCAGGGAATGTTGCGCAGCAGTGGTCGTGCTGTCCGGGCTGGAGCCTCATTCGCGTTTGCCGGATCGTATGTTCCTCCGTTCATCCGCATGCATGGCTTGGGAGTCGGCTTTCGCGGCCGGCCCTCGTCGCGTGGAGGCAGCGGTCCGGCGAGCTGAGTTTTATTCGTCAGCAGTTATGAAATCCGTATACTTATGTCAAATGCCGCAAACTATTGAACTCTTTGGCTACTCCATCAACGTTTCAAAGGAAGCTCGTAACAACTCGTGGCCGCTTCCTGATGCCATCGTGCCTCCTGTATTGAATGTGATCCTCACGAAAAATATGCCGGCGCACGAAGAGCGCGCACGGCGCTATCGCTCTCGCATGCTGCTGGGCGAAGATTTCGTGCTCGATTATCCGTCGCAGACGCTCTGGTTTCCGGCGTCGAAGCGCAAGGCAATAATGGAGATCAAGAACGCCGGGCCGCAGAGAATTTTCGATCGGACGATTCTATTCTGTATCGCGCTGCTGGCGGAGAGGCTCGGGCCCGCGGTTGTCGCCACACCGAGCACGCGCCACGTATTGCCGCTTTATCTGCACGCGTCCGCAGTGGCGACGGCGTGTGGCGCGTTGGTCTTCTGTGGACGGAGCACGTTCGGGAAGTCGACGATCTCCGGCGAGATTCTTGGCCCGATTTTTCCGCAGCTCGACGACGATCAGGTCACGATGCATATCGGAATGTTGAACAAAAAAACGCGAGCGCCGCGTGTGCTCTACTTCGGGCGGCGGCGCGAGCTGAGCACGGCGGGCTCGGAGCTTCCGCTTGCGGGATTATTCTGGCTGCAGAAAAGTGCTGAATTCAAAATCGAAGAGATGGATCAGGCGGAGGCGGCCTCGTTGATGCTCTCGCCGTTGGTGAATCGCCGCCGCCCGATCGCGATCCTAAACCGCTTGCGGATCATTCGCGCATTGCTGACGAAGATGCCCTGCCGCCGGCTTTATTTTGCAAAAGAGCAGGCGCCGCTGGTTGAACTGCTTCGCGCCAACGGATACGCGTAATATTTTCTGAAGTAGCAGTGCGTCACTTCCGTTAACTATGCATGAGGACGAGAAACTGGAGTTACATGAAAACCAAAATTGCCTCCGAGATCGGGCTGCTACTCATACTGACGCCGCTCCTGCAATCCGCGTGGCTGCTTGCCGGCGACGCTGCCGTTGCCAATCCGCCTCCGGCACGAACTCTGGCTCAGAAGCAATCGCTCTTCGACCGAGTAGCGGAGCTGAATAAAGTTCAGGAGCCCGAGTTGGATTCGGCAAAAATGGGCGCGGAGTTTGACGAACTGGTCCGCATTCTTCGGGGAAATCTGCGCGGCGCACAGTCTCCCAAAGAAAAAATCGAGGTGCTGAACAAATCGATTCTGGGCGATCGCGAGGTCGCGTACCTTTCGAATAAATACTGGCGCGATTCAACGCTGGCGGCGAGTTTGCTTCGGCGCAAAGGAAATTGTCTTTCGACTTCGACACTCTACGTCCTGGCCGGCGAGGCGCTCGGCCTGCCAATCAAAATGGTGCTGGTGCCCGGCCATGCTTTTGTGCGCTGGGACGACGGCAAAGAGCAAATCAACATCGAGACTACGAACCGCGGATGCTGCATTCCGAACACAGAATATCTAAGCCGGTGGTCGCAGCCCGACGCGCTGGATATTGAACAACTGGGATGGGGGCGATCAATTTCCGGTGACGCGGTCTTTGCCGAACTGCTGCTCATGGCTGCCTATCACCGCGTGGGTGAAAACCGTCTTGAGGATGCGCTGAAACTGATGGAGCAGGCCGAAAAGCTGGTGCCGGCCCGCTGCGATCATCGGCTCGGAAAACTTCAGCTCGTTGCGAATATCACCGGGCGACGCACGGAGGCGCGCGAAAAAGTCTGGGAGATGATCAATGATCAGAAACAGAATCCGCTGCCGCCCAGCGTCGAAAGCCGCGCGCTGATGTTTCTGGCCGGCGATGCCGCCGGAGACGGCAACCACGAATTGGAGCGCCGCTTTTTGATCGCAGCATTCAAGCGCGCCCCGAAATCCGATCAATTGAACGTGCTCAGCCAACTGGCCTTCTGCATGCGTGCGCTGAAAGATTATCGCGGCGCGCTGCGCTATATGGAACTTGCCGCCGCCATCGACCCGACCGATGGCACGCTCTACAATCTGGCGATTCTGCAGAAATGCGACGGCAAGCTGAAGGACGCGCTAGCCACGATCCGGCAGGCGCGCAAGATGAATTCAGAGAGCTGGAATCTACAGATACTCGAAGCGGGTTATCTCGTTCTGGACGGGCAAACCGAAGCAGGGCAGCGCCTCTTTGAGTCATTGGAAAAACCGCGCGGCGATGTCGATTTCTGGGAGATCATGCAAGCGTGGTATTTTGCAGCGACGAAACAGCACGATAAATTCTACGTCCAGCTTGAGCGCGCACTCTCGATCACGCGCTCGACGAACATTCTGGAATGGATCGATCAGGACCCGGACCTGGATATTTATCGCGAGCAGGAGAAGTTCAAGGCGCTTGTTGAGAAACACAGGCTGCGGCTGACCGGGGCGAAGGCTGAAACAAAGAAGTAAACGAGAGCAGTCGCGAAGAACAAAAACAGGCGATCCGAGGATCGCCTGTTCAATCTGTTTTCGATGAATTGACTTAGTACGCCTTGATCTTGATGTCCACGCCGACGGGCAGATTGAGCTTGCCCAGCGCACCGACGGTCTTGGTGGTCGGGTCGAGAATATCGATCACGCGTTTGTGCGTGCGGATCTCGAACTGCTCGCGCGACTTCTTGTCGACGTGCGGGCTGCGCAGAACCGTGTAGCGTTCGATGCGGGTGGGGAGGGGGATGGGGCCATGAACCTTGGCGCCGGTTGCTTTGGCACGTTCGACGATTGTGACTGCGGACTGATCCAGCAGTTCGTGGTCGTACGCTTCCATCCTGATGCGAATCTTTTCAGCCATGACTTTTTATCTATCCTACAAATGACGACCATTCGTCTACTTGTTACTGCGGGACTCCCGCACCATCACAAATCAAAGAGCAACGCCAAACTGCGAAATGAAAATACGCAGATAGGCCTGCAAATCAAGTACATCTATTTTTTTCACACTGAAATTCACGCATTTAGAATGATGCGTGATTTCAGTTTTACTGCAATTTCTCCTGCCAGTTTTCGCCCAGGATGTCTTTGTACTTCTGGCGCGGAACCGGCTCGTAACCGTAGGGTTCCATCGTGTAGGTTGCGCGGCCCTGCGAGAGCGAGCGGCTGTCAGTGGCGTAGCGGAACATTTCACCCAGCGGCACGCGCGCGTGAATCACTTTCAGATGTCCGCGGTTGGCGACGTCGTGGATTGCGGCGCGGCGGCTGTTCAAGTCGCCGATGATGTTGCCCATGAACTCTTCGGGCGTCACCACTTCAAGCGTCATGATCGGCTCGAGCAGCACCGGTCCGGCCTTCTTCGCGCAATCCTTGAACGCGTACGAACCGGCCATCTGGAAGGCTAATTCGGATGAGTCGACTTCGTGATACTTGCCGTCGTACAGCGTGGCTTTGATGTTGATCAGCGGGAAGCCTGAACCCAGGATTCCATTCTTGCACGCGCCGCGGATGCCCGCTTCGGTCGGCTTGATGAATTCCTTGGGGACCGTGCCGCCTACGATTTCCGATTCAAACGTGAGCTTGTCGTCTTCTTCGCTCAGGAACGGTTCGATGCGCACTTTCACCACGGCGTACTGTCCGTGACCGCCGGACTGCTGAATGAACTTGCCTTCGGCCTGGGCCGTACCGGTGATCGTTTCGCGGTACGAAACGCGCGGCGCCCCGACGTTGGCATCGACACCGTGATCGCGGACCATGCGGTTCTTGATGACTTCGAGATGCAGTTCGCCCATCCCGGCAATGATGAGCTGGCCGGTTTCGTTATCGAACGTGTGCGTGAATGTCGGGTCTTCTTTAGAGAGCTTGGCCAGCGCCTGCGCGAGCTTGTCTTTGTCGGCGTTGGTCTTCGGCTCGATCGCCATGCTGATCACGGTTTCGGGGAACTTCATTGCTTCGAGCACGATCGGGAATTCTTCGCTGCAGAGCGTGTCGCCCGTGTAGGTCTGCTTTAGTCCGGCCACCGCCACAATGTCGCCGGGGCCCGCGGAATCAATCTTGGATCGGTCGGCGGCATGCATCAGGTAAAGCTGTCCGGCCTTTTCGCGCTTGCCGCGGCGGGGATTGTCGAGGCGGTCGCCGGGGCGAATCGTGCCTGAGTACACGCGGATAAAGGTCAAATCGCCGTGCTTGTCGAAGAGGGTCTTGAAGGCCAGTCCCGCGAACGGCTCGGTGTCGAGCGGCTTGCGGATTTCGGTGACGTCGACCGAGCGCTCAACTTCTTCGCCCGTCACTTCATCCATGACCTTTTCTTTTTTCTTCTTGCCAGGAATCGTGCCGATGGTCGGCAGCGCTTCGTTGGGCGAAGGCAGATAATAGACGACCGCGTCAAGCACCGGCTGCACGCCGATATAGTGGTACGCCGAACCGCACATGATCGGGAAATGCTTGCCGGTCAGCGTAATGCGGCGCAGCGCGTCACGCATCTCGTCGTTGCTCGGGTCTTTGCCTTCCAGCAGCATCGAGCCGATATGTTCATCGGCATCAGCCATTAAATGAAAGAGTTCTTCGCGGCGCTTATGGGCTTCGTCCAACTGATCCGCGGCAATCGGTGTTTCAACAAACTTTTTGCCTTGCGACGTCTTGTCGAACGTGATCTGCTGCATGTCGATCAGGTCGACCACTCCGAGGAAGTCGTCTTCTTTTCCGACCGGAAACTGAATCGGATATCCCTTGGCGCCCAGGCGCGTCTTGACCTGATTGACGCAGTCCCAGAAATCGGCACCGACTCGGTCCATCTTATTGATGAAGCAGATGCGCGGCACGCCGTAACGGTCGGCCTGGCGCCAGACAGTTTCGGACTGCGCTTCGACGCCGTCCACTCCGGAGAAGACGACGATGGCGCCGTCGAGCACGCGCAGCGAGCGCTCTACTTCGGCGGTGAAATCGACGTGTCCGGGCGTGTCGATCAGATTGATTTCAAACTTCTTGTTGAGGCGCTTGCAGGTCCATTCGCAGGACGTTGCGGCAGCGGTGATGGTGATGCCGCGCGCGCGTTCTTCGGGGTCGTAATCCATGGTCGCTGTGCCTTCGTGCACTTCGCCCATCTTGTGTTCTTTGCCCGTGTAGAACAGGATGCGCTCGGAGAACGTGGTCTTGCCGGCATCGATATGCGCGGTCACGCCGATGTTGCGCAAATTTTCAATGTGCTGGTTGGTGGATGCAGCGGTCGTTGCTCCAGCCGTTCCGGGATTTGCCATGGTGATTGAATCCTGTCCTTACGCTTGGCCTTCGCTCAGGTCTGACGAACCCGACACGCCCTGAAATGAATGACTTCAAAACACACAAAAACGGGCCGTCGCCGGTAACTGACCGGCGTCTTGCCCTCATGTCCTTCGTCTCTGCTGGGAGAATCTTAAGCGCTCTGCTGGCCGCAAAATGAGTGGGGAAGGGTTGAGGTTATTCGGCTTAGATCTTCATGGCCCCTTGGAGTTCCTTTTAACACACCCTCATCAATCATGGCCAGCATGGAATCAGTCTTTTTTTCTGTCATTCTTGCGTTTATCGTTATCATCAACGTCTTTTCCCGGTTTGGCCTTATTCAGCTTTTCCAGGTACTTAACGATTATCTGCTCGGTGGTTTCAGAGTACGGTATCCAATTACCCGAAGCTCCATGCAATAAGATAACACGCTCTGCAGAGGCGACCGGATAAAGATGCACTATTTGTCCAACCGTGAAATCAAATCCAAACTCTTTATTCCCCTTCAGCAGAATTTTACTGTCAAGGCCGGCCGTGCAGCGTGTTCCGTCAGGCCCTATCGTTGGCGCAAAAGTGATTCCGTTCTTTACTTCAACAACCGCAATGCATAAACCTTCTTTAAAGCTATAATGGACAGCACGTTCCAAAGCTTTTCCATCCAATCCCGGTTTAATTTTTGGAAGATCTCTTTGAGATGGATCTTTTCTTACAACTTTCTCCCAATCAGGCTCTTCACCCGACACCAAGTGGCTGCAAAGCATTAAGTAAAAGATAGTTAGAGTAAAAAATCGCACCACATTTTCCAGGCTCTGGGCCCTTTTTAATCTCTACGCCAAGCATCGGCGTATCTGCACCGTATGTTCGTATCATCATGCAGCACAAACAGCATAACACTAAACGCCACATGTTCCCCTCACTTTGCAAATGTGCCTACCACGCGTAATGAGCGAAAGCCTTGTTGGCCTCGGCCATCTTGTGCGTGTTTTCGCGCTTAGTCACTGCCGCGCCTTCCTTCTTAAAGGCATCGAGCAGTTCGGAGGCCAGGCGGTCTGCCATCGGACGGCCCTTCTTCGAACGAGCGGCCTCCAGAATCCAGCGGATCGAGAGACTCTGCGCGCGTTTGCGATTGACTTCGACCGGCACCTGGTAAGTGGCGCCGCCGACGCGCTTGGACTTGACTTCGACCATGGGCTTGACATTGTTCAGCGCCGCAGTGAAGACTTCCATCGGGTTGCCGCTGACCTTCTCGCCGATCGTTTTCATCGCCGCGTAGAAGACATTCTGGCTGACCGTCTTGCGACCCTGTTTCATCATGCAATTGATGAACTTGCTGACCAGCAGGTCGTTGAAGCGCGCATCAGGCTTCAGTCCGCGGCCGGTTACCTTGGGAGCGGTTGGCAGTGCCTGAACCTGATTCTGCTGCTCCAACTTGGCCTTCTTTGAAAACTTCGGTTTTTTCGCCATTGTCTCTTTCCGCTAATCTGGTTCGTAACTAAATTGAACGACTGAAGTCGTCTACTGCGAAGCGCAAAACGCTTTTCGCTCTGTATTGAATCTCAAACACGATCACGCCGCCTCACGCCCAATTCAAGACTTGGCGCGCTTGGCTCCGTACTTGGAACGCGACTGCTTGCGGTCCTGCACGCCCTGACAGTCGTATACGCCGCGCACGACGTGGTAGCGTACGCCGGGCAAGTCTTTCACTCGGCCGCCGCGCACCAGCACAATCGAATGTTCCTGTAGATTGTGTCCTTCGCCCGGGATGTAAACCGTGACTTCCTTCCCGTTGCTCAAACGCACGCGCGCGATTTTGCGCAAGGCGGAGTTGGGCTTCTTCGGCGTCATGGTCTTGACCGCCAGACAGACACCCTTCTTAAACGGGTTTGACTCGAGCACCGGGCTCTTGGACTTACTCTTTTGTTCAACCCGTTCACTGCGGCACAACTGATTGATCGTCGGCATTCGTCCATCCAAAAAAACGGCACCAAAACAAAAAACACCATCGACCTTCGGCCGTGGCGAGCAACCTGTAGACGTAGCAGCGCTTCACTGAGTGAAAGCTGGAGGGATATATTTAAAGGAGAAACGCACGAGGTCAAGCACAATCCCGCACGATAGTACACATTCCCGAAGAAAACCTGCGTTCAACCTGTTCCAAAGTGCACATGTGCGTAGAGGTCAGGGCAGCGTAGGCAACGTGAAAAAGAAAGTGCTGCCTTTGCCCAGTTTGCTTTCGACCCAGATTTGTCCTCCGTGGCGTTCGGCAATCCCTTTCGAAATCGCCAATCCCAGCCCTGTTCCCGCCGAGGCGGTTTCCCGCGCCTGCCAGTAACGATCGAAGAGATGTTCAAATTGATCATCTGGAATACCCGGTCCGGTATCATTCACGCTGAAGCAGATTTCGCGTTCACGCCTCTCCACCGCAACTGTGATCTTGCCGCCGCTGGGTGTAAATTTAATCGCATTGTTAATCAGATTACCAAGAAGCTGAACGATTCGCGTGACGTCCACTTCCACATCGGGAATTCCTTCGGGTAAGACCGAAACGAGTTGCAAGCCCTTTTTTTCGGCCGGCGGCTGCAATATTTCAAACGCCTGCTCAAGCAGATGAGTGGCCGACACCCGTTGGGTTATAATCGAGAGCGTGCTGGCATCAATACTGGCGATATCCAGCAGATCGCCGATTTGGCGATTCATTCGATCTACGGCATGTTTGATGGTCTCCACCGGTTTTCGGGCCTTGTGCTCTTGGGGTAGCACCTGCATGAGGTGTTCGGAGCAGAGCTTGATTGCATTCACAGGGTTTTTTAAATCGTGCGACACAATCGCAATCAATTCGTCGCGCGCGCCCACCGCTTTTTTTGCAGTGAATAAGGCTTGCTGTGCCTCGCTGTAGAGTCGCGCATTTTCCACAGCCATCCCAGCGCGGCGCCCCAGGTCCTCTGCCAACGCGACGTCCGATCGGTCATAACGGCGCTCATGATCGCGCCGTCCGAACGTGATAGCGCCCAGCGTGTGGCCGTTTGCGCGCATCGGCACAACGATGCAGGATTTAACACCGTTTTCGCGCAACAGTTTCAGATGTTCTTCATCGCACGCGGTCGCGATTAGCAAAGAATCGGAGACCTGTGCATGCCATTCGGACAGGCCCGTCCGCATCACCGCTCCCGCTCCGATTTGGGCTTGAAGGACTGGCAGGTAACGATCTCCCAGCATTTTTTGCATCTCTAACATGGCAGGATCAATATGAGCCATGGCAACGTGCCGGATGGCGCCTTCCCTTTCGAGAATGTAGACATTGCAAATGTCGGCAAATCGCGGCACGGCCAGCCGGGTAACGGTTGTAAGTGTTGTCACGTAATTCAGCGACGTGGTCAGCGCCTCGCTGGCTTCGGCCAAGAACGCAGCGCGGCGTTCGGCCTCTTCGGCATGGGTGCGACGGCGCGATTCTTCATCTGCATTTTTGGCCCGGTCTTCTTCTGTTCGTTTCTTAAAATCAATTTCGGTGTTCGTGGCGAACCAGCGAACAATGGTTCCCAAGCCATCGCGCATCGGGTGCGCTCGAATCAGATGCCAGAGATATTCGTTGTCGAACCGGCGCAGACGGCACTCCGCTTCCAGTGCGACGCCACTTTTCACGGCACCCTTCCATGCCTCCAGAAGCCCGGACAGATCGTCTGGATGGACGATGCGCTGCCAGTCGTCTCCCTCTAAATTCTCGGGAGTCAGGCCGCTGAACTGGAAGACCTGCTTATTCCAGTAGTCAGGCTGCCCGTTAGGCTGCGCCGTCCAGACAAGCTGCGGAATAGCATTAATGAGCTGCCGCAGCCAAGCCTCACTTTCCCGCAGCGCGAGCTCATTCATTTTCAGTTCGGTGATGTCCAGCGCGGTGCCAATCAGACGAGCAGGCCCGGCTTTCTCAAAAAACATGCGACCTTTCGATTTAATCCAGCGCACGTTGCCATCGCGCCGGATACAGCGAAACTCGATATCGTATTCCCCGTGAGTCTCTCCGGAGCGCAGCCGCTTTTTCGCCTCACTCATGAGGTCAATGTCATCAGGATGAACCAACTCCAAAAATTTGGCTTCGGTCATAGTCTCATTAAGTGGAACGCCGAAGAGAATTTTGCAGTGATCGGACCAGATCAGTTTTCCCGTCGTTATATCCAAATCCCAGGTGCCCAGCAGGGCTGCGTCGTTGGCCAGACGCAGGCGTAACTCGCTGTCTTTGATGAGCTGCTGGACGTTTTGGCGCTCCGTGACATCTTCGATTGCAAGCAGGATCATCTTTGAATCGTCCATCTGGCGCGCGTTGAGCCGCATTGTCCGGCGCCCCAGCTCGGTGAAAGTGTGTTCGATTTGGTAATTTTCAAAATTCCCATGTTCGGGCAATATTTTTTCGAGAAGATTTCGTAGCGCGGGTATATTCCATTGACCGTTTCCCAATTCGTAGACAAAACAATCCGAAACCTCGCTCTTCGTTACGCGGAAAGTGCGGCAAAATGAGTTATTCACCATTTTAACGCGCAGCGCAGAATCGAGAACCACAAGGGGTTCTCTGACCGTATCGACGACCAAGTGAAACTGTGTGTCGGTTAGTTCATGTACCAGCATATTAAGTCTTCTTTCACGAAGCGCAGCAAATTTGTATACTTCGGTGCCGCTAGTTCATAAATTCAAATGGCTGGCATTTACATGCCATCCATCTGAACTCTAACACTTGCGCAAGGTGCTAAAAAATCAAATCTCAATGGATTGTAAAAAGGTACGAAATTAACTCACTTCATAGAATCGTTTCATATAATAAAGCATGCTGGCGGAATTTTGGAGCAATGATTCCCTTGTATTTACGTCCGGTAGTGCAATTTGCCACTCAGTTCACATTCGTCGCGCTGATACAAAACGGCGAACCGGGGAATTCCATCATGCCGCCGTTTTCGAAATCGTCCTTGCCGTCCACGCCCATTCCGAATTTCGCGCCGCCTTGCGTGGCAAAACGCAACTCGCTATAGCGGTAGTTGATCAGCTTGCGCCCTTTGAAATCGGCGACGGTAATAATTGAGGCTTCAATGCCGTGCGTATCGGCGATCTCCACATTGACCGGATCGATCATCCGCGCGTCGCGCAGTTTGCGCACGACCGTGGCGCCTTTCTCATTGTAATTCACCCACGCAATTTCACGGTCGCCGCGCGAGACCGCGATAAAGGTGTCGCCCGAATTCTTCTGATGCAGGCAGACGGGGTTGCGCCCCACTTGCACGGTCGCGATGGCACTGATCGCCTGGGCCTTGCCTGGCGTCTTGCCTCCGTCCAGGCCGCCGACTTGAAAGACGCCAATGCGCCCATCCAGCGTCGCGACGAACGCGCGGTTCTTCGCGCCCAGCGATGCCAGGCACGCCGTCGGCTGCGGGATCGTCTGCACCGCAGCCACCACCGGTTTCAGAGTCGGGTCGCCTTCAAACGTGTACGGCCACTGCTTGGCATCGGGCCCCTGCTCGCGCGTCTTTTTGTAATTCTCTTCAGTCGTGAAATACATCTCGCGCATGCGTCCAAAGAGCGGCTGAAGATCGATGAAGGCCACCTTGTCTTCGTGCCGCGAGATCACCACCGCAAACCCCGCCGAGTTGGTATATTCGGCATTGTTTCCTTTATAGAAGGCGTCACGGAAGCTCTGCTTGCTCAGGTCCATATCTTTCAGGACTCCGATATTCCCGTCGGCACCCGAGAGGCGCTGAAATCCGCGGTTGCCCGCCGCCGAAATTCCGGTGGGCACCGTGATGCCCGGCAGGTCGATGTAGCCGAGCAGCTTCATCTTCGTGTACATCGCAACGTTGGGCAAGCCGGGGTGCTCATCGTGCCACTCATGAAAGAAGCCGGTCTTTTTGGCGCTGCTTTCAAGCGCGATCACAGCAACCTGCCCCTGCATCTTCTCGGTGTCAACAACCGTGATCAGTGCGAATTCATTTTTCGGCGTAACACAGATGGCGGTCGGAATCTTGTTTCGAGGAAAGAGAAACGTCGGATCGGCGCTCTTTGCAGTGCAGGTGCCAGCCACGCCCACCAGTCCCGACGAGAAAATTGCCACGCCGTTGTTCGACCACTGCTGCATGCCGCGCGCCATGGCGATGGGCTGACCCGGGCTGCCGCCCGCGGCCTTCGCCCATGCAGCCGACGCCGGCTCCGGACGGAATCCGCCCCACCACGGCGGCATCGGTTTTTCCGTGAAGCACTGATGGCTCATCTCGAGGATCGTCACACGATCGACGCCAAACCCCGAATCCGGCACATACAGAATCTGCCCCTGCGTACTGCTGTAATCGCCGGCCTCTTTGGTCCACGGACCGCCGATCTGATACTTGCGATTTTTCTCTTCCTTCTCCGGAGCCACCCAGATCTCGGGAAATTTCTCGGCGCTGGGATGATAGAACGCGTAATCCGGCCCCAGCCGTTTGTGCATTCCACCTAGACTGAAATCCGTGACCTCGCGCAGCGCCGCCGCCTTGTCGAGTTTTCCGGCCACCGGCTTTCCTGCCGTCTTCGTCTCGGCTGCACCCTCGGGCTTGTCGGCGCTGGCTTCTTTCCCGGCCGCCGGCTTGCTGCTTGGAGCGGGCGCCGTCGCCTTGGACCGAGCGGCAATATCCTCGCGCGAAATTTTTGGATTCTGCATCGCCAGCGTCAGGGTCTCCTCCGCCGCTTTTTTCTGTCCGGTCGCCACGCAGTAATCATAAACCAGCAGCGCGCCGGAGGAGTCGGCGGCGAGGCAGCCCTTCGCAATTTGATACACGTCCTCCGTGGAAGCCTTGCTCCATTTGGAGTCCACTTTATTTTTCATCAAGTCGACCGTGTAATTTTCCGCGTCGGACTTGAGCAGCGTCACCTTCTGCTGCTTTCCAAAAACGGTGATCCATACCGAAATGTTGGTATTTCGCGCCGCGCTCTCGGAGACGAACGCCTTGACCTTCTCAATCGCCTGCTCGGCGCTCGGCGCAACAAACTCCTCAGCGCTCCTTATAGGAGCAGTATTGAGAAGCATCGCAACGGCGAGTATTAGTGTGGACCGCGTGTGGCGCATGATGACTCCGGGCGTGCTTCAAGCCTGACACTTCAGAGAAACAGGTACTGATACTATCACTTTTCTGGGACGACTTTCTTGCATGATTTCCTGCGCGAATCTTCGGGCGGCAGGTGTTGATCAATCAGCGGCAGAGCAATAAAGTATATTCTGTTAGATTGGAAAAGGCTCGGCGG
>Ga0105047_10009734_pt1 | contig 15786 bp, 11 predicted proteins | sample MAT04_FD_78384 | JGI IMG/M metagenome (GOLD analysis project Ga0105047, IMG submission 78384) | Freshwater microbial communities from Lake Fryxell liftoff mats and glacier meltwater in Antarctica - MAT-04 (megahit assembly) | ecosystem: Environmental > Aquatic > Freshwater > Ice > Liftoff... | reverse complement strand
GCGTGTCGCGACGGTACCTTCCCTCATCGCGCTGAAGCTGCTCGCGCGCGACGATGTCACTCGACCCCAGGACCGGGTCGACCTCGGAGCACTTCTCAAGCGGTCCACGCCCACGGATCGGATCGTGGCTCGTGAGTTGTGCGGTCTGATCGCCCGACGTGGCTACGCTCGCGGCCGCGACCTTGTCGCAGACCTGGTGCTGGTCGAACTCGTGGTCGTCCAAGGCGGTCAGGACGGGCCTGGCGAACGCCCCTTCCGCCGCCCCGCCATCCACCCGCGCGGGCTCTCGCCGGACACCTCACCTCGCGACCTGGACCTTGATGCGCCTGATCCGTTGGCGGAGCTCGATCGCGTGATCAGGAGCGGGATGCGCGAAGGTCGGATCGTCGAGACCGACGGAGAGGAAATCGCGCGACTGCTCGCCCCGCGCGGCCGGTTCGTCACCCTGGTCCGGCCGCTGGACGTCCCGCGGCGCGTCAGCGTGCAGAAGCAGACTGATACGGCACGCCGTCGTCTCCTGGCTCGGCTGCGTTCCACAGAACGCGATGCGCGCATCCGAGCGGTCTGCATCCTCGGTGGATGGGATCCGCATCCAGAGATCATCGCGGACGTGCGCCAGTTGTTCACCGACGACCGGGACGATGAGGTTCGCGCGTACACCGCGAAGACACTGACGATCCTCGACGCACACCCGCCGCTCGACGACCTGCTCGCGCTGTGCGATCGCCTCGAGGTGCCAGGTCATCCGTATCGCGACAGCCCGTACGCCATCGTCGCGGCGCTCTATGCCCTCGCCGGTGCGGCCCACCTTGGTCCCGATGACGCCCGCGCGTCAGCCGCTGACGCCGTTCGGCGCGCGAACCTGCGCCTGGGACAGGAGATCCGGATCATCGAGCCTGGGCTGGTGGGGCTGCTGCTCCATGTCCTCCAGCGTCAGGGCTGACGGATCCTCGCGGAGATCCGGGCGGCGGCATCGCGTAGCGCTCCCTCGATCGGCTCGAGTGATTGCGCACCGGGGAAGCGGTACGACGGCCCGTGCACGTGCAGGGCGGCGACCAGTTCGCCGGCGGCATCCACGATGGGCGCGGCGACAGATGTGATGCCCTCGGCAAACTCGTCCGCGGTCCAGGACAGGCCGTCGCGGACGACGTCGCGCAGGATCGCGCGCAGCAGCGCGGGGTGGACCACGGTCGCGGGCGTGAAGCGCTGCAGGGATGCGCCGAGGATCGCGTCGAGGTCCGCGGGCGCCATCGCGGCAAGGAACACCCGCCCAGACGAGACCGGGTGCATGGGCAGCCGGGTCCCGGTCCAGTCGCGCACGGACACCGGATGCTCGCTATCCACCTGGTCGATGTAGTGGACGATCTCCCCTTCTCGGACGGACAGCCCGACCGCCTCGCCCACCTCCGATGCCAGGTCGGCAAGTACGGGCCTGGCCACCTCGACCAGCGACCGCGTCGGCCGAACCCTGGAGGACAGCGCCAGGAGCCGGGGGCCCAGTCGGTAGTCGGTGCCGCCCGGTACCTGCTCCACCGCGGCGAGGCCCACGAGCGTGGTCAGCAGTCGCGCCGCCGTGGACTTGGGCAGGCTGGTCCGCGTCGCGACCTCCGTGACGCCCAGGGGGCCGCCCGCGAGGGCGTCAAGCACGGCGAACGCGCGATCGATCGCCTGGACGCTGGACACTGACCCTCCGCGGCGCTAGATTGAGCGTGCGTTCCAGCATACGGCACTGTGCCGCATCGTGGAACACCGGAGTCGGTGGAGCGAGCCCAGCGGATGGCGGACGAGCAGTACGAGGACATCGACCTTTCCGCGCTGTCGGACGCGGACCTCGTCGGCCAGATGCACAGCGACCTGTACGACGGCATGGCGGCCGAGATCGCGGAGGGCACGAACCTGCTCCTGGGCCGCGGCTGGGGTCCTGACATGGTGCTCAATCAGGCCCTGGTCGAGGGCATGCGCATCGTGGGCGTCGATTTCCGCGACGGCATCCTGTTCGTGCCGGAGGTGCTGCTCGCCGCCAACGCCATGAAGGCCGGCATGGCCATCCTCCGCCCACTGCTGGCCGAGACGGGCGCCGTCAACGCGGGCACGGTCGTCATCGGCACGGTCAAGGGCGACATCCACGACATCGGCAAGAACCTCGTCGCCATGATGCTGGAGGGCGCCGGCTTCGAGGTCTTCGACCTGGGCGTCAACACCGACGCGGAGACGTTCATCGCGGCCATCCAGGAGCGGAAGGCGGACATCCTGGGCATGTCCGCGCTGCTCACGACGACGATGTCGTACATGAAGATCGTGATCGACGAGCTGAAGCGGCGCGGCCTGCGCGATGACTACATCGTGCTCGTGGGCGGCGCGCCGCTCAACGAGGAGTTCGGTCTGGCGGTCGGCGCCGACGCCTACTGCCGTGACGCCGCGGTCGCCGCGGAGACCGCGCGCACGCTCGTGGACGAGCGACGTGCCGCCCGGGCCTGAGGACGCCACCACCTCCGGCCGACCGACCCGACCGACCTGATGACGACGACCGACCCGGCCGACCGGGCGACGCCCGACGTGGATGCCCGGGCGGCGTCGGCTGCTGCATCAGCCGGCCGGCCGACGTCGCGTCGCAGAGCGAGCGGCCCGACCCTGACCGTCATCCGCTGGCGCGACATCCCCGCCCAGGTGACCGCGCGGGACGCCGATCGCACGGAGAAGTGGGAGCTCCATCGCCGCTTCCAGGTCGCCATCGACCGGGCCGCAGCGATCGCGGGCCTCGAGACCTACGACCACTACATCGCGAAGTGGCGCTCCGAGGACCGTCCGTGCGGCCCGGACCTTGTCGCTGAGGTGGCAGCGGAGGTGGGGCGGCTGGACCATGCCCACCCCCGCGAGCTGCTCGATGCCCTCGTCAAGAACGGCGGCCTCGTGACCGGTCCCGACATCGCCCCAGCCCAGGAGCCCGACCCCGCATGACCCGCACCATCCTCTCGTCCGCCCGGCTGGAGGTCGTGATCGGCTTCGACGTGCCGTTCGTGCTCATCGGCGAGCGCATCAACCCCACCGGCCGGAAGCTGCTGGCAGAGGAGATGCGCGCCGGCGACTACAGCCGCGTGGAGCGGGACGCGCTGGCCCAGGTGGAGGCCGGCGCCCAGATGCTGGATGTCAACGCGGGCATCCCGCTCGCGGATGAGCCGGCGATCCTGGCCCGTGCCATCCGGCTGGTGCAGTCGCTGGTGGACGTGCCGCTGTCCATCGACTCCTCGATCCCCGAGGCGCTCGAGGCGGGGCTTGCGGCCTACGTGGGCAAGCCGCTCGTCAACTCCGTGACCGGTGAGGAGGAGCGCATGGAGCGCATCCTGCCGCTCATCCGGCACTACGGCGCGGCGGTGGTCGCCATCAGCAACGACGACACGGGCATCAGCGAGGACCCGGACGTGCGGTTCGCGGTCGCGAAGCGCATCGTGGAACGCGCGCAGGACCACGGCATCCCGCGCTCGGACGTGATCGTGGACCCGCTCGTGATGCCCATCGGCGCCATGGCGACCGCAGGCCAGCAGGTGTTCCGACTGGTCCGCCGGCTGCGCGACGAGCTGGGCGTCAACACGACCTGTGGCGCCTCCAACGTCAGCTTCGGGCTGCCCCGGCGGGTGGGCATCAACAGCGCCTTCCTGCCCATGGCCATCGCGTCCGGGCTGACCAGCGCCATCACCAACCCCATGGAGCCCGAGATCCGGACCGCGATCATGGCCGCGGACGTGCTCACCGGCAACGACAGCAATGCCGCCCGCTGGATCCGCGCCAATCGCGACCCGGTCGCGGAGGGTGAGGCCGGCGGCCGGCGCGTCAACGCCCGTCGGCGTGGCGCGAGTCCGGGCGCCCCGACCCCGGGCGCCTGATGGCGCCGCGCGCGTGACCCAGGCCCAGGCGCCGCTCGTCGTCTTCACCCCGTCAGGCCGGCGGGGCCGCTTCGCCACGGGCACCAGCGTGCTGGATGCGGCGCGCGCGCTGGGCGTGGACATCGACTCCGTGTGCGGCGGGCGCGGGCTCTGCGGCCGCTGCCAGGTGGTGCAGGGCGTGGGCACGTTCGCCAAGCACGGCATCACGTCCGCGCCTGAGCACCTCTCCGCCAACCACGACGCGACCACGGAATACGGCGAGCGCCACGCGTTCGCGGACGGCCGGCGCATGGCCTGCACCGCGCACGTGCTGGGCGACGCGGTCATCGACGTGCCGCCCGACAGCCAGGTCCACCGCCAGGTGGTGCGCAAGGAGCTGACCGCGCGGGACCTCGAGATCGACCCCGTGCTGCGGCTGCACCTCGTGGAGGTGGCGCCGGCGGACCTCGCGTCACCCTCGGGCGACCTTGCACGCCTCCAAGCCGCGCTGGAACGCGAGTGGGGGCTGCCGGACCTGGACGCCGACCTCGCGGTGATCCAGGGGCTTCACGCGGCGCTGGAACAGGGCGGGCACCGCGTGACGGTCGCCGTCCACGAGCGCCGCCGGATCATCGCGGTCTGGCCAGGCTTCCGCGAGGCGGCCTACGGGGTCGCGGTGGATGTCGGCTCCACGACCATCGCGGGTCACCTCGCGGATCTCGCGGACGGCCGCATCCTCGCCTCGCACGGCGTGATGAACCCCCAGATCCGGTTCGGCGAGGACCTCATGAGCCGGGTGTCATACGCGATGCTCCACGCGGACGGCGCGCGCGAGATGACCAAGGCCGTGCGTGAGGCGATCCGGAAGCTGCTCCTGACCCTCACATCCACTGCCGGCCTCACGTCCCAGGACGTGCTGGAGCTGGTGCTGGTCGGCAACCCGGTCATGCACCACCTGGTGCTGGGCATCGACCCCACACCCCTGGGTACGGCCCCGTTCACGCTCGCCACGGATGGGCCGGTGGAGACGACGGCGGCCGAGCTGGAGCTGGGCGCGCATCGGGGGGCGCGGGTGCACCTGCTGCCCTGCATCGCGGGTCACGTGGGCGCGGACACGGCGGGCGTGATCCTCGCGGAGGCGCCCCACCGCGCGACCCGGACCACGTTGATCGTGGATGTGGGCACGAACGCGGAGCTGGTCCTGGGGGACTCGACCCGGCTGCTGGCCGCGTCCAGCCCCACCGGCCCGGCGTTCGAGGGCGCCCAGATCTCCTCGGGCCAGCGCGCCGCCCCCGGCGCCATCGAGCGGGTGCGTGTCGACCGAGCGTCGCTGGAGCCGCGCCTCAAGGTCATCGGCGTGACCCCCTGGAGCGACGAGCCGGGGTTCGCGGAGGCGGCGGCGGAGACGGGCGTCACGGGCATCTGCGGCTCGGGCATCGTGGAGGTCATCGCGGAGTTGTACCTCGCGGGCGCCATCACCACGGACGGCGTGATGGACGGGGCCGCGGCGGCCCGCTCACCGCGCATCGTGCCGGACGGCCGGACCTTCTCCTACGTCCTCCACGAGGGCACGCCGCGCATCACCGTGACCCAGAACGACGTGCGCGCCATCCAGCTGGCCAAGGCGGCGCTGTATGCGGGCGCCCAGCTGCTGATGACGCACCTGGGCGTGGATCACGTCGACGAGGTGCGCCTCGCGGGTGCGTTCGGCAGCCAGATCGACCCCCTCCACGCGCTGGTCCTGGGGCTCATCCCCGATTGCGACCCGGCAGATGTCCGAGCGGTGGGCAACGCGGCGGGTACTGGCGCGCTGATGGCGCTGCTATCGGCCGGGGCGCGGGCGGAGATCGCGCGCGTGGCGCGCACCGTGGACAAGATCGAGACCGCGGTCGAGCCGCGCTTCCAGGATGAGTTCGTGGGCGCCCTGGGCATCCCCCATCGCAGCGCGCCGTTCCCGCGGCTCGCGTCTGTGGTGGCGCTGCCGGAGCGCCGGCTGAGCGACGATCAGGCGGGCGGCGCGGGCCGGCCGCGACGACGACGGGCAACAACCGGGGTGGCCGCGACGGCCGCGCCCGATCAGGAGGAAGCACGATGACCAGCGACACTCCCCGCCGGCGCAGTGGCGGCCGCGAGGCGCGCATCGCCCACCGGGCCGCGGCGCACGTGGAGACCGTGCCCTACCTGACGCGCACCCTGGAACCGTTCGAGGTGCTCAGCGAGGAGGGCCTGTCGCTCATCGAGCAGAACGCGGAGACCCTCCTCCAGGAGGTAGGCGTCGAGTTCCGCAACGACGCCGCATCCCTGGACACGCTCCGGGCGGCCGGAGCCACGGTGGACGGCGAGCGCGTGCGATTCCCCCGCGGCCTGCTGCGCTCCATCGTCCAGGCCAGCGCGCCACGCGTCTGGAAGCAGCACGCCCGCAACCCCGATCGGGACGTGATGATCGGTGACCCCTACACGGTGCTCGCGCCCAACTATGGCTCGCCCTTCGTGCACGACCTGGAGCGAGGCCGCCGCTACGGCACGCTGGAGGACTTCCGCAACTTCGTCAAGCTGACCTGGCAGTCGCCGTATCTGCACCACTCGGGCGGCACCGTGTGCGAGCCGGTGGACGTGCCGGTGAACAAGCGTCACCTGGACATGGTCTACGCCCACCTGCGCTTCAGCGACAAGCCGTTCATGGGCTCCGTCACGCACCCCGACCGCGCCCGGGACTCGGTGGAGCTCGCACGCATCGCGTTCGGCCGGGAAGACCTGACCGACACGCCCGTGATGCTGTCGCTGGTCAACGCGAACTCACCGCTGGTGTGGGATGCCGCGATGATCGGTGCGGCGCGCGTCTACGCCGAAGCGGGGCAGGGCGTGCTGGTCACGCCGTTCATCCTCGCGGGCGCCATGGCGCCCGTGACCATCGCGGCGGCCGCCACGCAGACCCTTGCGGAGGCGCTCGCGGGCATGGCGTTCGTGCAGCTGATCCGGCCCGGCGCGCCGGTGGTCTTCGGCTCATTCGGGAGCTCGCTGTCGATGCAGTCGGGGGCGCCCACCTTCGGCACCCCGGAGCCCAGCCTGCTGCTGTACCTGATGGCCCAGCTGGCCCGACGCCTGGGCGTCCCCTTCCGCTCCGGCGGCAATCTGTGCGCGTCCAAGGTGCCCGATGCGCAGGCGGCGTACGAGTCGACGGCGACATTCCAGGCCACGCTGCTGGCGGGCACCAACTTCGTGCTCCACGCGGCCGGCTGGCTGGAGGGTGGCCTGGCGGTGGGTTACGAGAAGTTCATCCTCGACGAGGACCAGTGCGGCATGGCGTCGACGTTCGTGAAGGGCGTCGACCTGTCCGAGAACGGCCAGGCGATGGACGCGCTGCTGACGAACGGTCCGGGTAACCACTTCATGGGCCACGACCATACGCTGCGCAACTTCGAGACCGCGTTCTACCGATCGACCACGGCCAACAACGACAGCTACGAGCAGTGGCTGGAGCAGGGTGGCCTGGACGCCGCCCAGCGGGCGACCGCGGCGTGGAAGAAGCGCCTCGCGGAGTACGAGGCGCCGCCCATGGATCCCGGCGTCGACGAGGCGTTGCTGGACTACATCGCGCGCCGCAAGGGCGCGTTCCCCGACTCCGACGTGTAGGGATTCCGCTGCGTCAGTGGCGTGACTCGAGATCCGACGGTCAGGGTCGCCGCCAGCAGATCGGCGTCACTTGCAACACCGCAGCCGGCCACACGGCGGACAGCCGGTTCACCATCTCGCACGCCAAGGAGGCGGGTGGCGTCGGAGCGCCACGACGCCCGCGGTCAGCGGGGAGTCAGGCGGCGCGCGGTACCCTTCCCAGCTGATGCGCATCCTGGTGATCGAGGACGATTCGGTGATCGCGGACGCCGTCCGGCGAGGGCTTGCGGCAGAGGGTTTCGCCGTGGAGGTGGCCGAGGATGGTGACGATGGCCTGTGGATGGCCACCGAGGGCACCTGGGACGCCATCGTCCTGGACCTGATGCTGCCCGGACGCGATGGTCTTGCCGTCTGCCGTGAGCTGCGCGCGGCTGGCCGCTGGACACCCATCCTGATGCTCACCGCGCGGGATGCGGAGACCGACCAGACGAACGGCCTCGACGTGGGCGCGGACGACTACCTGGCCAAGCCATTCTCTTTCCCGATCCTCGTCGCGCGCGTCCGGGCGCTGTGTCGGCGGGGCGTCGAACGGGACTCCGCCCCGGTAGCCGCCGGTGACCTGCGCATCGATCCGCGCGGCAGACGTGCGTGGCGCGGTGAGACGGAGATCACGCTCACGACCCGCCAGTTCGACCTGCTGGAGTTCCTGGTTCGCCGTTCGGGGCGGGTGCTGACCCGGGACGAGATCGTATCGGGCGTCTGGGGCTTCGACTTCGCGGGCGACCCCAATATCGTGGAGGTCTACGTGCGGCGGCTCCGGATGCGCATCGACGAACCCTTCGCACGGCATGCGATCGAGACGCTGCGGGGCGCTGGATACCGGTTGGCGGCCGATGGCGGCTGACGTCGAGCCATCCTGGCAGGAGCGCTCCGTCAGGGGCACGCTCCGGTTACGCATCACAGCGCTGGCAGTGGCCATCGCGGTGGTCGTGCTGACCATCACCGGTGTGCTGCTGGTGTCAGCCCAGCACGGGCTGCTGGAAGCACAGGTGGACCATGCCCTGATCGACCGGGCCGACGAGCTGGAGACGGAGATCACGGCGGCGGACCGCTGGCCCCCTGGTCTGGACACGACCGCGGACCCGGACATCCTGTGGCTCATCTACGACGACGAAGCCAACATTCTTGAGGGGACGGGTCCGCTCGTGTCCTTCGGAGGGGTGTCCACGGGTCAGGTCATGGGGCGGACCGAAGGAACGGACGAGGAGGGCTACCCCTTGCGCGTCCTTGAGCGCGGCCTGGCCCGTGGTGGTCTCATCGTCGCGGCCGATCTCGAGGACGTCCTCATCAGCACCCGGACCCTCACTGAGCTGCTGCTCGTGGCAATCCCGCTGGTCGCCCTGGTGCTCGCGGCACTCCTGTGGTGGGTGGTCGGGCGCGCGCTGCGACCCGTGGAGGCCATCCGCGCGGAGGTGGCCACGATCGGTGGTGCAGATCTGACCCGGCGCGTGCCGCAGCCACCTGGCGACGACGAGATCGCGCGCCTGGCGCGGACGATGAACGACATGCTGGGTCGGCTCCAGGACGCGACCGAGCGCCAGCGGCGGTTCGTGGCGGATGCCTCCCACGAGCTGCGCACGCCCATCACCCGCATGCGCGCCCAGCTGGAGGTGGAGCTCGCCCACCCGACGGACGATCCGCGTCGGGCGCTCATCGACGCGCTCGGCGAGACCACGGCGCTCCAGGGGCTCGCGGCCGACCTGCTCGATCTTGCCCGCGCGGACGGCGGTGCGGTCGCCGCGGTCCGACAGCCGGTCGACCTGGACGATCTCGTGCTCGCGGAGGCGGCGCGGCTTCGGTCGGGCGGGCGCCTGCGGGTGGATGCGAGTGCGGTCTCTGCCGCGGCCGTGGTCGGCGACCGGTCCGCCATCGCGCGTGCCATCGGTAACCTGGTGGACAACGCCGAGCGCCACGCGCTGTCGAGGGTGACGCTCGACCTCGCCGAGCACGCGACGATGGCGCGGCTCGTCGTGGCGGACGATGGACCGGGCGTCCCAGCGGCGCAGCGTGAGCGGATCTTCGAGCGTTTCGGCCGCGCGGACGATGCCCGCACACGCGGCGGCGGTGGCACGGGCCTGGGCCTTGCCATCGCGCGGGAGATCGCGCGGGCCCACGGGGGCGATGTGGCGCTTCACGCTCCCTACGACGGCGGCGCGCGGTTCGTGCTGGAGCTGCCGCTCGCACCAGACTGACGCCGGAGCCACCCGCGGTCAGCGGGGAGTCAGGCGCGGTCAGCCTGTGGTCAGGCGCGGTCGACATCGTGGTCCCAGCGCGGCCCACCCGGGTCGCCGACCCAAGGAGCACCACGATGGACTCGACCCGCACCACCGGCCGACGCTCGGCCCCCGCCCTCGCTTTGGCGATCGCGATGGCGGCAGCCCTCCTACCACTCGCCGTGACGGCCGCGGACCCCGCGGTCTGTGGCACCGACGACGGCACCGGCTGTGCCCCCATGGACCAGCGCGTCGACCTCGCGACGCCCGTGTTCTCGAACCCCACCGCGGTGACCAACCCGCTGCACCCCACCGCGAGCCTGCGCTCGGAACTCCTGATGGGCATCGTGGAGGACCTCCCGTTCCGGGTGGAGGTCACCTTGATGCCGGAGACGCGCACCATCACCATCGATGGCGTGGCCGTGGAGGCCGTGGAGGCGCAGTACACGGCCTTCCTCGATGGCCGCATCCAGGAGGTCGCCCTCGACTGGTATGCCCAGGCTGACGACGGTTCGGTCTGGTACCTGGGCGAGGACGTCTTCAACTACGAGGACGGGGTCGTTGTGGATACCGACGGCACCTGGATGGCCGGACGGGACGGCCCGGGTGCGATGATCACCCCTGCAGACCCCCAGCCAGGGGACGTCTATCGGCCCGAGAACATCCCGGGCCTGGTGTTCGAGGAGGTCGTCGTCCTGCGCACCGGCGTCACCGTGACCGGTCCGACGGGACTCGTGACCGGCGCCATCGAGATCGACGAGCTGCACATGGATGGCGGCCACGAGATCAAGATCTTCGCGCCCGGCTACGGCGAGTTCGCGACCGGGTCGGGTGGGGAGATCGAGGCGCTCGCGCTGGCCGTGCCCATCGATGCCATCCCCGGCGAGGAGCCTGCCGCGATCACGAACATCGTGGCTGCGGCAGAGGCCGCGGGGACGGCTACGCTTGACGCGGACTGGGCCGCTGCGACGACCGCCATCGACGCCACGAACGAGGCCTGGGAACCCTACCGTCTGGCCGGTGTGCCCCTGTGGCTCGACCGGCAGATGACCGACGCCATCGACGCTCTCACGGCGGCGGTCGCGGCCAACGACAAGAGCGGCGCACGCCTGGCTGCGATCGGCGTGGCACGGGCCGGCCTGGACCTCGCGCTGCGCCACCGTGATCCCCTCGCCGTGGACATCGCCCGCTTCGAACTGTGGCTGGACCAGGTCGTGGTGGACGCCGCGGCCAAGGACAAGGACGGCGTCAGGGGCGATGTCGCCTCTCTGGAGTGGACCCGTGACCGATTCATCGGGGCGCTCGACACGGCGGTCACGGAACGTGTCGAGGCCGACCTTGCCACCCTCCGGGCGGCGGCGGACGCTGGCGATCTGAAGGCAGCGAGCAGCACGGCAGCAGAACTCGCGCCCGTCATCGCGGAGGTGGCCGCGGGCGCCTGACCAGATCACGCCTTCCGGGCCGCGGGTGGACGCGTTCCGCCCGCGGCTTCGGCCTGGCTGCTGACCTATCCCCGCAGCCGCTCTCCCCTGGCATCGAACAGCGGCTCCGCGCACACGGTTGCCGACACCCGGTCTCCGAAGCAGTCGATGGTGACCCGCTGACCGACCCCGGTGGGCGGCGGCACCCAGGCGTAGGCGATCGGCTTGCCGATCGTGTAGCCCATGGCCGCGGAGGTGACGGTCCCCACCGGCTGACCGTCGATGCGCACCGGCTCCTTGCCCATGACCACAGACTCGACGTCCTCGATGACCAGTGGCATGAGGCGCCGGCGGACCGTCGCGTCGGAGCGCCCTTCGAGGGCCCCGCGCCCCACGAAGTCGCCCTTGTCCATCTTCACCACCCAGCCCAGGCCTGCCTCCCAAGGGTCGTCATCCGTGGTCATGTCCGTGCCAGCCAGGCGGTAGCCCTTCTCCAGGCGCAGGCTCGCGAACGCCGATCGGCCGGCCGCGATCACGCCCAGGTCCTGGCCGGCGTTTATGAGCGCGTCCCACAGGGCAAGGCCCACGTCAGCCGTGGCGTACAGCTCCCAGCCCAGCTCGCCCACGTAGCTCACGCGCAACGCGGTGACCGGCAGGTGCGCCAGCACCAGCTCCCTCGCCCGGAAGTAGCGGAACGCCTGGTTCGACAGGTCCGTGCTGGTCAGGCGAGAGACAAGGTCGCGTGCCTTCGGCCCCCACACGCCCACGACGCACGTGCCCGCGGTGATGTCGCGGATGTGCACCGACCCATCCGGCCGCGCGTGCCGGAGCAGCCAGTCCAGGTCGAGCGGGCCGTTGGCCCCGATCTGGTACTGCTGCTCACCCAGCCGCGCGATGGTCAGGTCGGACCGGATGCCGCCGCGCTCGTCGAGCAGCAGCGTGTAGACCACGGTGCCGATGGGCCGATCGATGTCGTTGGTGGTCAGCCGCTGGAGGAACGAGGTGGCGCGCGGCCCGGTGACCTCGATGCGCGTGAGCGGCGTCAGGTCGTACAGCGCCACGCCGTCCCGCGTCGCCCGGGCCTCCGCGCCCGCGATGGGCGACCAGAAGCGGGACGCCCAGGCGCCTCGGCCGGGGATGTCGTAGCGCTCCAGGAGGCCTGCGTTCGCCGAGTACCAGTGCGGGCGCTCCCAGCCGGCGCCTTCCAGGAACGCCGCGCCCAGCGCCTGCTGCCGTGCGTAGAAGGGCGACGTGCGCAGCGGCCGGGGGTGCTCCATGGGCTGGAGCGGGTGGATGATGTCGTAGACCTCGATGTAGTTCTGGCGGCCGCGCGCCTCCACGAACGCGGGCTGCACCTGGTGCCGCTCGAACCGGTGGAGGTCCGCCTCGTGGACGTCGAGGCGCGCTTGGCCCTCCACCAGCCACTCCGCCATCGCCTGTGCCACGCCCGCCGAGTGCGTCACCCAGACAGCCTCCGCGACCCAGAAGCCCTTCACCTCGCGCGACTCGCCCATCAACGGGAAGCCGTCGGGGGTGAACGAGAACACACCGTTGAAGGCGTGTTCCAGGGGTGCGCCCCGGAGCGCCGGCATCAGCTCCTGGGCCGCCTCCCAGGACGCCGCGAAGTCTTCCGGCGTGAACGGCAGGGACGCCGGCGGACGGCCAGGGGCGGGCAGCGGCAGCGCGAAGGGGTCCACGACCAGGGGGTCGTGGGCGTACGTGCCGACGCCCATGCGGTCGCCGTGCTCCCGGAAGTAGAGATCGCGGTCCTGGTCGCGCAGGATGGGGCGCTCGTTCTCCAGATCCGCGCTCGCCGCGATGGCGGCCAGGGCAGGCACGGGGCCGACGCGCGCGTACTGGTGGGCGAGCGGCAGCAGCGGGATGGGCTGGCCGACCATGGCGCCGATCACGGGTCCCCAGAGGCCGGCGGCGCTGACCACGATGTCCGCGGGGAGGTCGCCGGCATCGGTGATCACCGCGCGGACACGGCCGTCGTCCGTGCGGATGCCGGTGACGCGCGTGTCGCCGCGGAAGACCGCGCCGCGCTCCGCGGACCGGCGACCCATGAGCTCCACGGCACGCAGCGCCTTCGCGAGGCCGTCGGTGGGCACGTGGAGCGCGCCCAGGACCTGGTCGCGTGCCAGCAGAGGGGACAGGCGCAGCACCTCGTCCACGTCCACGACCCGGGCATCGACGCCCCAGGAGGTCAACCAGCCCTGCCGTCGCTGGAGATCCGCGAGTCGCTCGGGCGTGCGAGCGACCTCCAGGCTACCGACCTGCCGGAAGCACCACTGGCCGTCGAGTTCCATGGCGGTGTACTTGTCGACCGTGTATGTGGCGAACGCGGTCATGGTGCGCGAACCGTTGGCCTGGAATACGAGCCCGGGTGCATGGGAGGTGGACCCGCCGGCGGCCCACAGCGGCCCCTGGTCGACGACCGTGACATCGCTCCAACCGCGCTCCGTCAGCTCATCCGCGATCCCGACCCCCACGATGCCCGCCCCGATGATCACGACCTTCGGCCCGCTCGCCATCGTTCCTCCTGCCGGCTCGCCCCACTGCTCGTCCGCCGCGCGGTCGCCCAGGTCGCCCGGGGGGTCGATGGTAGCGCGCGGGACCGGCCCGTCGGAGCCGTCGTCGGCCGATACGCTCCGGTGGATGCGATCCGCGACCTGGCCTCTGCTCCTCTCCGCGTTCGCGGTCGGGGTTGACGGGTACCTCGTCGCCGGTGTGCTGCCGGCGGTGGCGGCCGACCTCGGGAGTCCGTGGCCGCGGTGGGCCTGCTGGCAAGCGCCTATGCCCTGCCGACCGCACTCCTGGCGCCCGTGTTCGGGCCCTTCTCCGACCGCTACGGGCGGCGGCTCGCGATGACCGTGGGGCTCATCATCTTCGCGGTCGCGGCAGGGGCATGCGTCGTGGCGCCCACCCTCGCGCTGCTGCTGGTGTTCCGGGCCATCAACGGACTTGGATCGGCCATCATCATCCCCGCGGCGTTCGCATATGCCGGGGACCTGCCGGACCCCGAGGCACGCGGGCGCACCATCGCGGCGCTCGCCTCGGCGTTCCCGCTCGCCACGCTGCTGGGCCTGCCGCTGGGGGCGCTCGCCGCCACCCTGTTCGGTTGGCGGGCCGCGTTCGGGGTCATCGCGCTCGTGGCGGTCGTTGCGGCCCTGCTGCTGCGCCGGTTCTGTCCGGCGGACCAACCGCGGATGGGCGAACGGCTGGGGCATCTCGCGACCTACGGGGTGGTGCTGCGGGATCGCGCCGCGCTCCGCGTGCTGTCCGTGGCATTCTTCTGGTTCCTGGGGCCGACCGCCCTGTTCACGTTCATGGGCGAGTTCGTCCACGACGTCCACGGCGTGCCAGCGACGTCCGCCGGGCTCATCTACGTCATCGTGGGGGTCGTGGGCGTGGCCGCCGCGCGTCTCGCCGGCCGCTCGATGGCCAGGGTGGGGACGCGGCGGATGGTGCTGCTGGGCATCGGCATCTTCGCCATCGCCGCGCTCCTGATGCCCTTCACGTCGGTCTGGCTGCCGCTCACGGTCGCCGACTTCGGCTTCTGGGCGTTCGGCACGTGGTACGGCGTGCCCGCGCTCCAGACGATCGTGTCCGGCATGTCCGGCACGGCGCGGGGCACGATGCTCGCCTTCAACGCGTCCGCGCAGAACCTGTCGGGGGTGTTCGGGCCGATGGCGGGCGGCGTCGCCCTCGCGTCCGGCGGCTGGGTCGCGCTGGGGTTGCTTGGGGCGGCGTTCGGGATGCTCGCATTCCTGGTGGCGTTCCGGGTGGTGCCACGGTCCACGCCGGTGCCGGTCGCACGCGTCCTATCCTTGGAGGCATGACCGCCCTCACCTCCCTCACCGACTGCGGTGGCTGCGCTGCCAAGCTGGGCGCCGACCTGCTCGCCGATGCGCTGTCAGGTCTGGGTGCCGTCCCGGCGCCGCCGGAGCTGATCGCCGGGCTGACGCCCCCCGACGACGCGGCCGCGTGGCGCATCTCGGATGACCTGGCCATCATCGGGACGCTGGACTTCTTCCCGCCGCTCGTGGACGACCCGGGCACGTTCGGGGCGATCGCCGCGGCGAACGCGCTGTCCGACGTGTTCGCGATGGGCGGACGCGTGCTGTTCGCGCTGTCCATCGCGGCATTCCCGGAGGAGCTGCCGCGCGACGAGCTCGCCGCGGTGTTCGAGGGCGCGTCAGCGGTCGTGCGCGAGGCCGGCGGGGTGCTCGCGGGCGGTCACACGATCCGCGACCCCGAGCCCAAGTACGGGCTGGCGGTGGTGGGCGCCGCGCATCCCGATCGGCTGTTGCGCAAGGGCGGAGCCCAGCCGGGAGACCGGCTGCTGTTGACCAAGCCGCTGGGCACGGGGCTGCTCGTGTCAGGTTCGCGCCAGGGGAAGGCCTCGGCCGAGGACCTGGGCGGGGCGATCGCGTCCATGCGCCGGCTCAACCGGGCAGCCTCGGAGGTGCTGGTCGCGGCCGGAGTGCGTGCCGCGACGGATGTCACAGGGTTCGGACTGCTGGGCCACGGCCTGGAGATGGCGCGCGCATCCGGCGTCCGGTTCGTGTTCCCTGCGACGGGACTGCCGGCCCTGCCGGGCGCGCGGGACCTGGCGCG
>Ga0105047_10009732_pt1 | contig 15786 bp, 14 predicted proteins | sample MAT04_FD_78384 | JGI IMG/M metagenome (GOLD analysis project Ga0105047, IMG submission 78384) | Freshwater microbial communities from Lake Fryxell liftoff mats and glacier meltwater in Antarctica - MAT-04 (megahit assembly) | ecosystem: Environmental > Aquatic > Freshwater > Ice > Liftoff... | reverse complement strand
TACGAAGTTAACCGCGTCGGCCATCGGCGGCCTGAGATGTACGGGTTGTTGTCGAGTTCAACGAGCGATTAGCGAGGCCAAACACAGAAAAGAAACGAACCACGAATAAGAAAGGAGAATTGAAACGCTTCCCCATTGTTCTTATTCGTGGTATTCGGCTTATTCGTGGCTCATACTCTTCATTCATGGAACAGGAACCTTACCGTCGGCTGCTGAAACTTTGCGCAATAGTGCTGGCTGTCGGCGCGATCCTGGTAACGGTCTGTTTCTATTTCATCGATCGCCCCGTCGCACGCCGGGTGCATGAGGAGCAGACCTCACGCATCGATGTTCTTCGATGGATCACGCTCGTCCCGCCGGTCGTTCAGGCGTGGGCACCGGCTGTGCTGGCGATGCTCATCGTGCTGCGCGCGTTTCGGCCCTGGTCGCACTTCGCGCGGGCGCTGCTGGCGGCATGCGTGGCGATCGTGCTGGCGGACCAGGCCCGGGAATCGTTGGCGTATCTGTTCGGGCGCTACTGGCCTGATACCTGGATCAACAACAATCCGTCGCTGATTCAGAACGATGCGTACGGCTTCCACCCGTTCCACAGCGGCAGCGCGTACATGAGCTTCCCCTCGGGCCATATGGCACGTACGCTGGCGGCGATGACCGTGCTGGCGGTCGCCTGGCCGCGTGGCCGGTGGCCGGCGATCGGCATCAGTCTGCTGATGGCGGTGTCTCTCGTGGGCATGAACTACCACTTCGTCGGCGACTGCGTGGCCGGCAGTGCGGTGGGAATTGTCTTCGGGTTGGCCGCGGCCCGGGTGGCCGATGTTGAAACGCTGGCAATTCAGCGCACGGTCGGCTAACATCTCCTCTCCCTCCCAACAAGGAACCCACCATGAAATCCGCACTCTTCGCGTTGTTCATCACTGCATCGCTCGTCACGGCCGCTGAACCGCCGAAGGGGTTCAGCCCGCTGTTCAACGGCAAGGACCTCGCCGGCTGGCACGGCATGCCGCACTTCGACCCGTACAAGTTGGCTGCGATGCCGGAAGACGAACGCAAAGCAAGCGTCGAGAAGTGGACGGCCGACGCGAAGATGCACTGGTCGGTCGACAAGGGCGAACTGGTTAACGACGGTAAAGGGGCATATCTGACCAGCGATGCCGACTATGGCGACGTGGAACTGCTGCTCGAATACAAGACGGTGCCGTTGGCCGACAGCGGCGTCTACCTGCGGGCCAATCCGCAGGTGCAAATCTGGGACACGACAAAAGAAGGCGGCAAGTGGGACCGCGGGGCCGACAAGGGCAGCGGCGGTCTGTTCAACAACGGCCCGATGGCCGCCGGTAAAAATCCGCTGGTCCATGCCGACAAACCATTCGGCGAGTGGAACAAGCTCCGTGTTGTCCTCGTCGGCGAGCGGACTTGGGTATGGCTGAACGACAAGCCCGTCGTTGACGGTGCCCGCTGGGAGAACTTCTGGAACCGCAAGATCGCCCTGATGAAGAAGGGGCCGATTCAGTTGCAGACCCACGGCGGCGAGATCCGCTGGCGCGATCTGTTCATCCGTGAAATTCCATCAAACGAAGCAAACGAGATGCTGCAGAAGCATGCGGCCGACGGGTTCACAAGCGTCTTCAACGGCAAGGACTTCACCGGTTGGGCCGGACCTGTCGAGAACTACAAGATCAAGGATGGCGCGATTGTCTGCCTGCCCGAGAAGGGCGGCACGATTCACACGAAAGAGCAGTACGGCGACTTTGTTGCGCGCGTCGAGTTCCAACTGCCGCCGGGCGGCAACAATGGCCTGGCAATCCGCTACCCGGGCACTGGCGACACCGCGTACGTCGGCATGTGCGAACTACAGGTGCTGGATGACGGACACAAGAAGTACGCCAAGATTGACCCGCGGCAGGCGCACGGTTCCGCGTACGGCATGGCCGCCTCACAGCGCGGTTACGTACGCCCGGCCGGCGAGTGGAACTTCCAGGAAGTGACCGTGAAGGGTTCGACGATCAAGGTCGAACTGAATGGCACCGTGATCCTCGACACCGATCTGAGTACGATTACCGACTACATGGCCAAGAGCCCTCACCCCGGCAAGGACCGCAAAGAAGGCCACTTCGGCTTCGCCGGCCACAGCGACCCCGTGGCGTTCCGCAATGTGGCGGTGAAGCGGCTTGAAGCGAAGTGAATCGACTGGTACGATCGGGGTGTAACGCAGAGGAGGCCTTCAGCATGTCATCGATACCGCGAATCACTATCAACCCTGAACAATGCGGCGGTCGGCCGTGCGTTCGCGGCATGCGCATTCGTGTCAGTGATGTGCTGGATCTGCTCGCAGTCGGCCTGTCGCCGTCCGCAGTCGTCGAGGAATTGCCTGATCTTGAGTTGGCCGATGTGACGGCCTGCCTGCAGTTCGCGAGTGAACGGACTTCCATGCCAACGACGCTGGAGGCGGTCGCGTGACGATTTGGCTCGATGCGCAGATCTCTCCGGCGCTTGCCTCGTGGGTGGCAACAACGTTCGGGTGCGAATGCCAATCTGTTCGTGAATTGGGGCTTCGCGATGCAACAGATACGGTAATCTTCTCAGCCGCCCGACTTGCGAATGCCGTGGTGATCAGTAAGGATTCTGATTTCGCCGATCTCGTCAAACGGTTGGGGCCGCCACCGCAGGTTATCTGGTTGCGATGCGGAAACACAACGAACACAACACTTCAGCAACTATTGCAGACTCATTTCACATCCATCACGACCCGACTTGCAGATGGAGAAGTGCTAATCGAACTGCAATAAGAGGACCAACGTAGCGTGCGCCCCCTTCGGGACGCACGCCAACGTCGCGTCACTCAACTCAGCCCCAGCGCCCCGCCGGCGCAGAAGTCGGGGTTGCCGAACTTCGTGATGTGATGCCCGAAGCCGCCCGCCAGGGCCAGCAACAGGCGGTTGTGCGATTCCTTCTTCGGGAACTTCAGCGATCGGCCCATCTTGAAGTCGAGGCCCTTGCCCAGCAGGACGAACGGAATGTTGTCCAGCGTGTGCGAGCTGCCCTTGCCCAGTTCGTTGGTCCAGACGATCGTCGTGTTGTCGAGCAGGCTGCCCTGACCGCCCGGTTCCGGCGTGTCGGCAAGGCGCTTGGCGAGATACGCCAACTGCTCGGAGAACCACTTGTTGATCTTCGTCAGCTTTTCCATCGCCTTTGTGTTGCTGTCGGGCTCATGCGACAATTCGTGATGGCCCTCTTCGATGCCCAGCCAGCGCATCTTGGCCCCGCCGACGGAGTTGGTGTACTGCAGGGTGGCCACGCGATTGAAGTCGGCCGCGAAGCCGTTGACCAGCAGGTCAATCTGCATTTTGCTGATGGCCGGGATCTTGTCGTTGTCGCGCTTGACGCCCGGTTCGAGCTTCGGCACGGCATGGCCGACGGGATCCTTCGTCGCCTTCAGTTCCTGCTCCATCTCGCGGACGAACGCTGCATGCTCGTCAAGCAACCGCCTGTCTTCCGCGCTGACGGCGGAACTGACCTTCTTCAGGTCGTCCTTCACGTCGTCGAGCACGCTCTTGAGCGCTTCTTTGTCCTTTGTCTTCCCGTAGAGCTTGGCGAACATCTGGTACGGGTCGTCGATTGGTGCGATCGGCTTGTTGGCTCCGGAATAGACCATGCGCGTCCAGGTATCGGCCCGTTCGGGGACCATCACGCCGAATTCGAGCGAGCCGAAACGCGTCTTGGTCGCGTCGCTCTTCTGCAGGTAGCCGCGGATTTCCTGATCGATCGAGTGGCCCTTGGCCCAGCCAGCCGGGGTGTGCGAGCCGCCCTGGATGTTGCCCGGGTAAAGTTCCACGCCGGTGAGCAGACAGCCCATGCCGCGCATGTGCGCGTCGCCGTCGCCGCGGACGCGATCGCAGACGCCGTTGAGCATCAGCAATTTGTCCTTGAACGGTTCGAGCGGCGTCAGGCTTTCCTTCAGCGTGAACTTCGCCCCTTCTTCGTCGGGCCAGAACGCCGGGGGCACGATGCCGTTGGGGCTGAACATGACGATCAGCCGCTGCTTGCGCTGCTGCTGATTGGCGAAGCCAAGGCTGGGCAGATTGAGGACGAACGGCAACGCCGACGCGCCAATGCCGAGGTCACGGACAAACTCACGCCGACTGTGTTGAAACATGAAAACGAATCTCCCGTGATTTTCACATCATCATACGTTGAACGACGGACGGATGCTATTCAATTCAGGATGAACCAAGTGAACTTTGAATCAGTAAAGCAGATCCCTTGCAACGAAGACTAACCCTTTAACAGTGCCGAGATGTACTTTTCGCTCGATGCATCTTTTACAGCCGTACCGTTCGCCAACGCCTGAGTGTCGAGTTGCCGCACGCGATTGGGCTCGGGCAGGATGTGAATCCGACTATCCGATGTCGTGTTGCTGACTGAAATTCGCAATTGTGAGACCTCGTCCATGGAACGAGCCCATATGCCATCACCCCCGTAGATCGGAACCGAATCGACAGAGTAGTCGTTGCATCGGGCAATTATCCTTGCCAGAATGGCCCGAAAAACACTGGAACGCGGCCACGGGTTGACAATAACATTCGTTTCAGTGCCGTTGGCCTGTCGTGACGTGATTCCGAAATTGGTGGCACGGATCTCGATGCACTCGCGGAAACAGAGTTCGAGCAGCGCATCGGCCATCCCCACAACACCCGATGGTGATGGCTGCAAGATCTGCTTGAGTCGGTGGTTCAATTCAGTTGTGTTCATAGTTGATCCACTGGACGAATCCGGATAGCTACACGACTCCAGCCGTCTCGCAACTCCTGCAGACCGTGGTCGGGATCGAACTGGACGAGGCCTTGCGACGGTGGAAACAGCAGTTCATCGGCTGCGGCGTCGATGATGTCGCCGGGAATATCCATCTCAATGATAACAGGCCCGCCTTCGCTGGGGAAATTCCTTGCCTTTCCGATTGCATACATTTCGGGCGTTCCTAAGTGGAACGGTCCTTCTTGAAAGTACGCTGAAAACGAACCAGCCGATGGCCCACCCAGTTCGACGAACATCGGGTCGGGTCCGGTCAACGCGATTCGCTCGGCACGTTCCCGCGTTGTGCCGTGCAGCAGCATCGCCATCGGGGCCCCTCACTTTTTCGCTACCGGCGGCAGCGCCGCCCGCACCGCGATCTCCGCAGCCAGCTTGCGCATGTTGAAGTTGCCGGCGGCGAACGCCTTGCGCAAGTCGGCCTGCGTCGTCGGGCCGTATGCTCTCAGCGGTTGCTTCACCAGATGGTGGAACATTTGCTCGGCGAAGGCGGCCTGCACTTCTTCGCTGTCGGCAAGGAACTTTGCGAGTTCCTTGCTACCCCCGAACGCGACGGTGTTCCCTTCCCGTGTCAGGTAGCTGCCGGTCGAGTCGACCGCCTTGCCGTTGTCCTTGTCGCGGTAGCGGCCGACGGCATCGAAACTCTCCAGCGTGAAGCCGAGCGGGTTGATGACACCATGGCAACTGATGCATGCGGCCGGCTTTGTCTGCAGCGCTACCCGTTCGCGCGTCGTCAGCTGCGGGTGCAGATTCTCCGCCAGCGGGGTGAATGCATCCGGCGGCGGCCGCATCGCCAGCCCGAGGACGCCGCGAGCGATGAACACGCCGCGATGGATCGGCGACGTCGTGCCGGTGTACGCGAACGTGGCCAGCAGGTACGGATGCGTCAGCACGCCGGCCCGCTTGTCCGAATCGAGCTTCGCCTTCTGGAAGCCGCCGGCAGGGGCCGTGACGCCGTAGAACTTCGCCAGGCGTTCGTTCAGATAAACCTGATCAGCCAGGAACATTTGCCGGAAGTCCGATGTCGGCGACCAGAACACGTCGTCGATGAACAGCTCCAGTGATGTCCGCAAATCAGCGGCGATAGCCGGGTCGAAGCCCGGGTAACGCTTACTGTCCTTGGCGATGTCCGGGGCCTGATCGACCTTCAGCCAGGTCATGAAGAACTCGTGGATCTTGGCCTTCGCGCGCGGGTCGTTCATCATGCGCTCGGCCTGCTTCATCAACTGATCGCGGGTGCCGAGCTTGCCTTCAATGGCCGCCTTCGTCAACTCCGCGTCGGGCGGTGAATCCCACAGTGCGAACGAGAGATGGCAGGCGATATCGAACTGGTCGGTATCGCTGTTCGTTTCCCGGTACAGGAACCGCGGTGACTTGAGCGCCAGCAGCACGACGCGCTTCATCGCCTGATCGGGGTCCTTAGTCGCATCAAATTGCCGATCGACGAACAACTGCTTCTGCGCGTCGTTGAGCGGCCGACGGAATGCCTTCTCGACGAATCGCTTGGCGAAGTCGCGTATCTTCGCATCGCGGTCGGGTGCCCCGTCTTTGGTGCCGGCCAGTTCGTTCAACTTCGCAACCACGTACCCGGCCGTCTCCAGAGCCGCATCGGTCGTCGCCTGATCCCACGCCTTCGAGACTGTTGTGCCGCGCTCCCAGCCCAGACTGCGATCGTCAGGCGGGAACGGGGTGTTCGGCACGAACGATTCGGGGGTCTTCACCGACGTCAGAAATCGCGTCGGGATCGTCTCGGTCGGCCGGTGCGGTAGTTTCCACGCCAGTTGCATCGAGGCTTTCACGGCGGGGGGTGGGCCCTTCTGCTTCTTGGAGTCGTCAACGCCCTGCTTCGCCTTCGAGAATTCCAGCCGGATCGGGTACGTCCGGCCGGCGATCAGGAACGTCGACCCTTTGAACTCCGTGTCGGCCCCCGACTTCACCCAGGCGTCGATCAGCGGCTTGACGTTATCGTTCACCCACAGGCGGGAGGCATGTTCCGTACGGACGACGAACTCGTAGTCGCCTGTTTCCGGCGCGGTCACCGAGCCTTCCCAGCGAATGCTGAACTGCCCCGGTTCGGTCTTGTCGCCGATGGGACCATTGGTGCCGAAGTCAAACTTCACCTGCGGATCGACGCGTTCTTCCACTCGCATCTTGATGTTGAAGTTGCGGGCGTTGAAGTACTCGCCCTTCAGTCCCGGCTTCGGGTCGGCCTTCTGCGCGAAGCGGAAGCCGCCGATCAAGTCGCTGACCGCGTTGCGATACTGCGCCACCGTCAGCCGGGCCAGTTCGACGCGTGGCGGCTTGTTGCGGTCGCGGGCCGCCTGCGAGTAAAACGCTTCGTGCGCGTACGCGGAGATGCGGTCGGCTTCATCTTTCTTCAACGAGCCGGGATCATCCTCCGGCATCGTCTTGGCGATGAGTGCGGAGAGTTGCGCGACCGACTTGCCGCCAATCAGCGGTTGCGGGTAGGCCTTGGCCCCCTCGCCATTCGCGCCGTGGCATGAGGCGCACTGCTTCTTGTACATCGCCTCGCCTGTGGGGACGTCGGCGGCGGATAAGGGAACAGCAAGGAGAAGCAGGCCAATGGTCGGCAGAATGCGCATGGTGATATCAGTTCGACGGAACGCGGGATGGAATGCGGCAGGTACCATTAGTTTCGGCTGTTGGGGCGAGAATGTCAAGCGCCCCGCCGACGGTCAGGTCTTCCCATCTTACCCTGACATTCATTGCATTCGGTTGGAATGGGTCATTATGCGGGTCTCACAGGTTCGATGTTGGAGAACGACAGACCGCGCCTCGTACTCGAGGAAGCTCATGATCCACGGCCGCATCCTGATGATTGTCGCCCTTTGCGTGTTGGGCAGTGCCGCTTCCGCCCAGGAACGGAAGCATATCGGCCCGAAGCTCGAGTTCCCGGCCGACGGGGGCCGTTCACCCCACCTGAGCCTGCCGGTCAAGCTGGAGACAATTCCGGCCGCATCCCGCGAGCAGATCAACCGCGTCATGCAGGCACCATCGCTGACGGCCATCGCCACGGCCGAGGAATTCTGCACCACGAACGAAATGTACCTCTGGCTGCTCGATCATCCCGACCGCGTGTCGCTGGCCTGGCAGCGAATGAAAGTGGCCGCGATCAACATCACGCCACATGCGGATGGCAAGTTCACGTGGAAGGACGAGGGCGGCAGCGTGCTGAACTGGCGCACCGTCGGCCAGAGCAATGAAGGCCGAATCTGGTATGCCGAGGGTAAAGTGAATGCCGGGGCAGTGCTGCCGTTGATTCCGGTCAAGGCCGTAGCCGTGCTCCGGCATGGTCGGAAAGTCGACATTGATGGCGACCCGGTCCTCTGCCAGCAGGTGGAGGTCTTCGTCCAGACCGACAGCAAAATCGCGTCGACGGTGATGAAGATGCTGGGCCCCACCGCCCCCCGGCTGGCCCAGGAAGGTTCCGAACAGTTACTGCTGTTCTTCTCGGGAATCGCACGCTACGTCGACCGGCACCCGGCCAAGGCACCGGCGCTGCTGGCGGAGAAATAGCTTCAAAAACCCTTCCTGACGGTCGGGGCTCGTGTCAACAGAGGCTACTTCGCGGTCCACTTGAACTTGCTCTTCACTTCCGGGTTCACGATGCAGTCGGCCGGCCATTCGCCGCGTGACAGTTTCACGATGCATTCGGCCGCCTTCAAGGCCATCTCATCTCGCGACTGCAAGTCGACGCCCGCCATGTGCGCAGTGAAGACGCAGTTGTCATGCTGCAGCAGTGGGTGGTTGGCCCCCGGCGGTTCCTGATCGAACACGTCGATGCCGGCGCCCGCAATCGCACCCGCTTTCAGTGCCTCGTCAAGGGCCATCCCATCCACGACTGCGCCGCGGGCGGTGTTAATCAGGAACGCGGTAGGCTTCATCAGCGACAGTGTCTTCGCGTTGATCAGGTGCCGGGTCTCCGCGAACGCCGGCAGATGCAGTGTCACGTAGTCGCCCTGCTTCAGCACGTCGTCCAGCGGCGCCAGCGTGATCCCGTGCTTCGCCGCGAATGCCTGATCGGGCGTCGGCTCGTAGGCGACAATCTTCATCCCGAAGGCGATCCCCTTCATCGCGACCGCTTTGCCGATCCGCCCCAGGCCGACAATCGCCAGCGTGCGGCCTCGCAGCGGCAGGTTCACCCGGCGGGGCCATTGCCCCTTGCGAATCGGGTCGTGCTGGCCGATCAGGTTCTTGGCGAGCGCCAGGATGAGCATGAAGGTATGCTCGGCCACGGATTCCTGATTGGTGCCAGGAGCGATGCAGACGACGACGCCGTGATCGGTGGCCGCCTGCTGATCGACCGCGTCCCAGCCGACGCCCGCCCGGGCGACCACTTTCAGGTCGGGCAACGACTCGAACACTTTCCGGGTGTACGGCTCGGATCCAGCGAGCGCGGCGGGGATGCCGGCGTACTGCCGCAGGACGTCGCTTTCGACCATCTGCACGTTCTTGTCGGGGAAGATCAGTTCGAAGCCGGCATTCTTCAGCGTGGGCACAAACTCCGCCTCGAGTTTGGCGAGTTGCGCCGGCCCGATCATGACTTTCGGCATGGCGTATGCTCCGATCTCATAAGACAACCGAGACGACCTTCCGCCAGTTCAGAGTATGATTTTCGGGTTTGGCGAGAACCGAACCGGATGTCGTCGTGTCCTGATGCCGCGTGAACGAACTGCGCGAAAACGATGGGAAAGCGGTGAAGGAACACCGAAACCATTCTTGACCTTTGCCGAAAAGGCCGACATGATAGACACAGACGCACTCGCCAACTTGGCGACGTCGACCCGCGAAACGATGGCGAGAGGGGTGTTCCACGGCAGCACAGACACGATGGCCGCGTCCGGCTTGCCTTCGGGCGAACTCTCCTCGCCGTATCGAACTCGCGAAGGAGGGCGCTTGACCACAGCGACGCTTTCGACCGGCCCCGACACATCCGTCCCGACCCTCAGCAGCGCACTCGAGCGTGCCTGCCTGTGTGCCCGCACCGCCGACGATAACAAAGCCCGTGATATCGTCGTGATGGACATGCGGAAGGTCACCCCACTGTACGACTACTTCGTGATCGTCACCGGCGGCAGCCGACGGCAGATCCACACCCTCGCGGAAGAAGTCGACGCCGCCATGCACGCCGAGGGCGACAGCCGCATGGGCATCGAGGGCTACGAAGCCAGCAAGTGGGTCGTGCAGGACTACGGCGACGTTCTCGTCCATGTCTTCGACCACGACACCCGGGCGTTCTACAGCCTCGAAGACCTCTGGGCCGACGCGGGGCGCGTGGATTGGGAACGGGCGTAATCGTGTGGCGAGCCCGATGGGCTCGCCGCTTAACGATGATCTCCCTATCAACCACAATCATGAACCTCCTCCCGCAACTTCGCGACCTTCTACGCCCCGTTCTCGCACCGCTGGTGCCGGATGAGGCCAAGCTCGCTGATTACCTGGCGATGATTCGCCCTGCGCAGAATGCCGACCTCGGCGACTACCAGGCCAACTTCGCCATGCCGATGGCCAAGGCGCTGAAGCGCAAGCCGCAGGACGTGGCCGCGGACATCATCGCGGGCATTCCCACGAATGATCTGATCGAATCGGCCGCGGTCGCCGGGCCGGGGTTCATCAACATTCGGCTGAAGAACGCCGCACTCGCGGCGATGGTGCGGGCGACCGCAGCCGACCCGCATCTCGGCGTCGCGCCGGCGGCTTCACCCAAAACGTTCGTCGTCGACTACTCCGGTCCGAACGTCGCCAAACCGCTGCATGTCGGCCATCTTCGCAGCACCATCATCGGCGAAGCGATCTGCCGGTTGCTGCGCTTTCTGGGTCACAAGGTCGTCGGCGACAACCACCTGGGCGACTGGGGCACACAGTTCGGCATGCTCTTGTACGGGTACAAGAACCTGCTCGATGCCGAATCCTACAAGGCCGACCCGGTGCGTGAACTGGCCCGCATGTATCGCAAGGTTCGCGAACTGGCCAAGGCCAACGACGACGACGAGGCCGAGAAGGGCAACCCGATTGCCGACGCCTACCGGGCCGAGACGGTCAAGCTGCACGAAGGCGACGCGGAGAATGTCGCCCTCTGGAAGCAGTTCATGCCCGCCTGCATGGAAGAAGTGGAAGCGATCTACCACCGGCTGGATGTGCACTTCGACCATCAGCACGGTGAAAGTTTCTACAACGAAATGCTGCCGGGCGTGGTGGCCGATCTTCTGGAGAAGGGCCTGGCGGAGCGGAGCGAAGGGGCGGTCATCATCCGCGAGTCGAAGGATACCGTCTCGCTGATTCAGAAGCGCGATGGGGCCTTCACGTATACCACGACCGACCTGGCGACGATCAAGTACCGCGTTGACACTTGGAATCCCCGGGGAATGCTCTACGTCGTCGACTTCCGGCAGAGTGATCACTTCAAGAACCTGTTCTCGGCCGCGAAGCGCTGGGGCTATGCCGGAACTGAGATGACGCATGTCTCGTTTGGTTCGGTCCTCGGCGAGGACGGCCGACCGTTCCAGACGCGTACCGGGCCGACGATCGAACTGCACACGCTGCTCGACAAAGCCGTCACGCTTGGCCTGCAGAAGTACGAAGAAAGCTACAAGGAACGCCAATCTCGCGATGAAGATCTCCCGGTGCTGGGCGAAGCCGAGAAGAAGCAGATTGCCGAGGTCGTCGGCATCGGCGCGGTGAAGTACGCCGACCTGTCGCAGAACCGCACGTCGGACTATCGCTTCAGCTTCGACAAGATGCTCGCCACCGACGGCAACACGGCCACCTATATGCAGTACGCCTATGCGCGCTGCCGCAGCATCTTCCGCAAGGGTGAGATTGACGTCGAGGCGTTCCGTTCATCGCTGCCGGATGTGATCATCGAGTCGCCTTACGAACGGGCGCTGGCGCTGCAACTGCTGCGCTGGAACGAGGCGCTCGACGTGGCCGCCAACGAGTACATGCCGCACTACCTGACCACTTACCTCTGGGACCTTTCGAAGGCATACAGTTCGTTCTTCGTGAACTGCCAGGTGCTGAAAGCGGAAAGCGATGCACTGCGCGACAGCCGCCTGCTGCTCTGCGACCTGACCGCGCGCGTGATCCGGCAGACGCTGCACCTGCTGGGAATCGAAACCGTGGAGCGGATGTAAAGTTCGCCCGATCGCTCCGCTGCCTGTCGCGGCTTCACAAGGCGGACGCTTCCGCCAGTGCCAATGCACCGATCAACCCCGCCATGTCGCCCAGCGCGGGTGGGACGATGCATCCGTCCACATTCTCGAACGACAGATACCCGTTGATCTCATCGACGAACTTCCGTCGCAGTCGCTGGAAGAATTCCGATTCCCCCATCAAGCCACCTTTGCGAACGCTGCCGCCGATGATGATCCGCTGAGGCGACAGCGTGTACGTCAGGTTGGCCAGCGCCTGCGCGGTGTAACCGATGGTGAAGTTCCATCCCGAGTGGTCGGCCGGCAATTGCCCGGCCGGCATGCCGAAGCGCTTCTCAAGCGCCGGCCCGCAGCAGAGGCCTTCCCAGCAGTCGCCATGGAAAGGGCAGATGCCGGGAGCGTTGTCACCGGGAATGCGCTTCAAGCGCAGATGGCCGATCTCCGGATGCAGTCGGCCGTGCAACAGTCGGCCGTTGGCCATACCACCTCCGCCGATGCCCGTGCCGATCGTGATGTAGATGAAGTCGTCAAGCCCTCGGGCGTTGCCGTACCGATGTTCGCCGAGCGCCGCCCCGTTCACATCGGTATCGAAACCGATCGGGATGCCGGGAAACCGTTTTTGGAAGTACCCAAAGACATCGGTGTTGGCCCATCCCGGTTTCGGCGTCGTCGTGATGTGGCCGAATGTAGCGGACCCCGGATGCAGGTCGATCGGCCCGAACGACGCGATGCCGATCGCAGCGAATGAGCCATGCGACGCGAGCCAGTCGCCCACCAGCGCGAGCGTGGTTGCGGGATCCGTCGTCGGGATCGTCGTCGATGCGTGCAGGGCCATGCCGTGACCGATGGCCACGTTGAACTTGGTCCCGCCCGCTTCGATCCCGGCAACAGATTGCATTGGCGGTCTCCCCGTGGCGCACGCGTCGCGCGTGCACGTTCATCGACGACACTGTCGAGCACGCAAGACGCGTGCTCCACGTTTCGGTTAAGTCAAGTTCCGCCCGCTTCGATTGCAGCGAAGGTGCGCATTTCGGTCTTTCCGTGGTGCACGCGAGACGCGTGCACCACGTTTGCGGCAATCCGCAACTCTGTGGAGCACTCGATATGCGTGCTCCACGATTGCTCGTCAATATCCGTACCCGAACAACTCCCGCTCCACCCGGAACGCGTCGCCGACCCGGGCGGCCTGCCCCGGCGTGAACACCTCCCGGTACGGCCGGCGATCATCGCGGTATTCGCTTTTTGCCAGCACTCCCAGCGATCCCGTGAACGGCACACCCAACTGGCCGAACAGCTCCGTCAGATCTTCCGTCAGTCTTTCGTAACGCAACACGCGATGCACCAGCAGCCTCGTGGGATCGTCCGGTTCCGTGTATGCCGGGTGATCAACGCACCAGTCGTCCGACTCAAGATACTGCTCCAGCGTCAGCGTTCCCCCGGACCGGAACTTCTGCATGTGATAGTACGAAAGCGTCTTGTCCCACGGATTGCGTTCGACGCAGAAGCGGAAGTAGTTCTCCCACACATCGCTGCCCACGCGTTCGCGGATCGCTGATCCCTTGATATGGTTGACGAATCCCTCATGGTTCCGCGCCCGGTGCGGTTCGACGTGCGGCAGAATCGGCGTTACGATCGCATCCTCGCCGGCATGCTGCGAAAGGAAGATCTCGATGCTCGTCCCCGCCGTCTTGCGCGTCTTGATGAAGATGAACCGATGCCGATGCGAGATGATCATGCCCATCCCCGGTTTCGCTGGCGTTTCGACAGTAGGGTCTTCATACTGACCGTGGAGCACACGTCTCGCATGCTCAGTCAACCGAGCACGCGAGACGCGTGCTTCACGATTGCGGTCGCGGAGTTGGAACCATGTTCATTCGAATTCCGGCATTGCTGATCGCGATGCTTCCGTCTTCCTCATCCGCTGCCGAACCCGACAAAGCCGAAACCGCCAAAGCTCTCTCGAAAGCAACCAGGTTCCTGCATTCGCGCATCGCCTGCCAGGGCGGGTATGCCTGGGTCTCCGGTGCCGATGGCAAACTCCGCAACGGCGAGGGGGCCTGCGGCCCGGGGACCGTCTGGGTGCAACCGCCCGGCACCACGGCCATCGGATCAGCGTTCCTTGATGCGTATGAAACCACCGGGGATGAGGTCCACCTGAAGGCCGCGCGCGATGCCGCGGCCGCGCTGATTAAAGGCCAACTCCGGTCCGGCGGCTGGAACTACCGGATCGAATTGTCCGGCGCTGCCCGGCGTGAGTTCACCTATCGTGTCGATGGCCAGTTCGACCCCGCCAACATGCCGAAGACGCCCGCACCTGGTGGCTGGGACATCTGGAAGCAGCGCCGGCACAAGGACGACATGACCCTGATCGACGACGACGTGACGCCCGCGTCGCTGCGCTTCCTGATGCGGCTCGACAAGCTGACCGGCTTCAAGGATAAGGAACTTCACGATGCCGTCATGTACGGTCTGACCTCGACGCTGAATGCGCAGTACCCGATCGGGGCCTGGTCACACAACTACGATCAGTTCCCCATTGAACCACCATCGGCCACGCACTACCCCGTCAAGGATGCGTCGTTCCCCGATAAGTGGTCGCGCATTTGGACGAAAGACTTCCAAGGCTGCTACATGCTCAATGACCGCATCACGCAGAACATGATCGCCACCATGCTGCTGGCCCACACGATCTACGGCGACAAGAAGTATCTCGAATCGGCCCAACGCGGCGGCGACTTCGTTCGCCGGGCACAACTTCCCGACCCGCAGCCCGGCTGGTCGCAGGAGTATACACGCGACATGCAGCCCTGCTGGGACCGCAAGTTCGAGCCGCCGGCCGTGACCGGCCTGGAATCGCAGGATGTCCTCGAAACGCTGCTGCATCTGTACCGCGAAACCGGCGAGAAACGATTCCTGGAACCGGTCCCGGCCGCACTGACCTACTTCCGCAAAAGCCTGCTGCCGGACAGCACGCTGGCGCGCTTCTACGAACTGCGCACGAACAAGCCGCTCTACTTCAACAAGAATTACCAACTGACGTACAACGGCGACGAAGTGCCCACGCACTACCGCTTCCGCGACCCCTCCCGGCTTGATGGAATCGAAGCGGAATACAAGCGCCTGCTGGCCGTGAAGCCTGATGCCTTACGGGTACTGCCGGCCCGGCCCGGAGACGGCACGAAAGCCCGCGAGGCAATCGACGCCATGACCGCTGACGGCGGCTGGCTGGAACCCGGCACCGTCCGCGACGCTGCCGGCAAGAAGGTGACCCCGGCCGAAGGCGTCGTTCAATCGCAGACGTTCATCGACAATGTCCGCATTCTGTCTGATTACCTGAGAAGCCTGAAGTGATATGTTGAAAGAGAGCGAGTAAACTAAAGCTGATGACCGTCAGTAAGCGAAATCCACTCTTTCCCCCTCTCCCCCGCTTCGGGGGAGAGGTAAGAATGCCGGTGGCCTTTCAATGCTGACAATGAGTACTACTTCCACTCGCTGTCATGGTTGTAAAGTTGCATGGCCTATCACGGTTTCACTCGACTGGCGGCCTGCTGCCCCGTCCTGCATCTCGCGGACCCGGCCGCCAACGCGGAACGCACCATCAATCTGCTGAAGCAGGCGGAGGCACGCGGCATCAGCGTGGCGGTGTTCCCTGAACTGGGTCTGACCGGCTACACCTGCCATGAACTGTTCTTCCAGAAGGCCCTTCTCGACGGCGCGCTCGATGCGCTGGCCACGGTCGTCGAGGCCAGCGCGCATGCGTTCGGCGGCCTGGCGATCGTCGGGCTTCCCGTGCTGGTCGGCGATCGGC
>Ga0105047_10009731_pt1 | contig 15788 bp, 14 predicted proteins | sample MAT04_FD_78384 | JGI IMG/M metagenome (GOLD analysis project Ga0105047, IMG submission 78384) | Freshwater microbial communities from Lake Fryxell liftoff mats and glacier meltwater in Antarctica - MAT-04 (megahit assembly) | ecosystem: Environmental > Aquatic > Freshwater > Ice > Liftoff... | reverse complement strand
GTGACCACGCAATTGCTCCGCAGTCTGCAACAGGAGTTCGGTGCGAAGGTGCAGATGCTCGGCTGCGACTTTGTGGAAGACGGCGCCATTGTGGTGCCGCAGTTTATCGAAAGGTACAAGCCGGGCTTTCCCGTCGGCTGGACCTCCACCGAAAAGGCCTTCAAGTTCCTGCAACTTTCGCTGATGACGCCAGGGACCGTGCCAAAGCTCGTCTTTATCGACAAGAAGGGCATGATCCGCGCCCAATACGACGGTACCGACGCCGCCATGAGCGGCGAAGGCAGCGCCCAGCGCGACAAGATCAAGGCTAAGATCGTCGAAGTCTCGGCGTTCTAGCGGCCGAGCAAGACTTCGATCTCTTCCAACTGCTTGCCGGCTTCGGCAAACTTCCCTTGCGACTGCAATTCGCGATAGCGGCGGAAACGCTGCCGGATGCCTTCGACCCGGTCACCGGGAGGCGCTGGTGTAACCGGGACCGGCTCGCTACTCTTCGAGACCACCGGAGCCGCCGGGGCCATTGATAGCTGAGCGCGCAGTTGGTCGAGCGCCTGTTCATAAGTATCGGCGTAAGCAATTTGATTCCCCAAAGCCAAAGCCACTTTCTTCAACTGCGGCATCGGCGCTTGCGCCGACTGGAGGTAAATCGGCTCGACATAGAGGAACGACCCTTCTAGCGGGAGCACTTGCGTTTGCCCAAGGAGGACTTTGGAGCCCTGCTGGTTCCACAAACTCAGGTCCTTCGATATGTTTTGGTCCTGGTTGATGCGGGCTTTGATTTGCATAGGCCCGTAAATCAGTTCTTGCTTCGAAAGCTGCAACACCATCAACTCCCCGTAATGGCCTTCGTCGCAACGTCCGATTAACACGCCGATCAGGTTTTGCTTACTACGCGGGGTGAACGGCAAGGTAAGCGCAAACTCCGGCTTCGTTGAGCCAGGTAACGTGGTAATGAGGTAAGTGGGCTCGTAAGTGGAAGCGGCCCCTTCCTGGCTGGTGGAGGACATGGCCAGATCCCAAACGTCTTCCTTGTTATAAAAGGCTTCTGCGTCCCGCATGTGGAATTGGCGAAAGATTTCAGCCTGAGCGCGAAAGTAAGCCTCGGGGTAGCGTAAGTGGGCCCGCAGGTTGGCCGGCATTTGATCGCTCGGCGTAAACAGCTTTGGGAAAAGATTCAGGTAAGCCTGGATTACCGGGTCCTTCGGCTCCATCACATAAATCTTGATACTGCCGTCATAGGCGTCGACCGTGGCTTTCACACTGTTGCGGAGGTAGTTGTAGGCTCCGCGGCCTAGCGCCCGCGAATACGGATGCCGGCTCGAAGAGGTGTAGCCATCCAGCATCCAAACCAGCCGTCCCTCTTCGGTAATCACTAAGTAGGGGTCAGCATCCCACTCGAGAAAGCTGGCGACGGTATCCACTCGTTCGCGCACGTTGCGATGGATCATCATGCGGCTTTCGGGGGTCATGAACTGGGTGAAAAGAATATTCCAATCGCCTTCTCGTAACGTGGCAGCGAACTTCATGCCAAAGGAAGAGATCGGAAAGCCGCCCTTGCCGTCATAACGAAAGTGGACATTGTCGGAGCCGGCCGGGTAATTGAATTCCTGCTGCCCGGTGCGCACGAATACCGGTTCGTGAGTAACTTCGCCGTAATAGATCTCGGGCCGCGTAATCTTGAAGCCGGCCTGCGTAATTTCGGGTGGGGCGTTGCGAATGAATAAGTCCGGCAGGCCGTCAGGAGTAGTTTGGTTGGCCCGCGCCGCCACCACGCCGTAACCGTGCGTATAGACAAAGTGCGGATTGTTCCACCGGGACTTCGCTTCCGGCACCTGTTGCACATCGATCTCGCGCGGCGAGAGTAACACCTGCTGCAGTTCCTTGGTGCCATCGGGCTTCGGCACCCAATAGCGGTCTACATCGGAGTCGGCAAAGACATAGTAAGGTCGCAGGGCCTGAATCTGGGTAACGGCATCGTGAAACGGCTTCCAATCCCACAGGCGCACGTTATCGAGCAGGGCGCGATTCTGCATGGCAGCCCTGGAGGCTTCGACCGTGGCGGCCTTGGCGCCGAAGTCCACCTCCTTCAGCTTTCCGGTAAGTCCATAAGCCGAGCGCGTGCCAGCCAAGTGCCGCTCAATGTAAGGTTTCTGGATCGTAATTTCGCTCGGCTTTACGTAAAAGGTGTAGATCAAACGCGGCACAATCATCGACCCGAGATACAAAACGCCCAACAAACCTATAGCCGCGATACGCCGCTTCAGAACGAAGAGCAGGGCGGCCGCGACGCCAGCCATCGCCAGAATCGATAACATCGGCAAGGTGAATTTCTCGTCCACATAGTCGATGCCGACGAGTAAGCCATGGTCGTTGCGGAGTAAGTCGAAGCGATCGAGGTAGAAGCCGACGGCGAGGCTAACGAAGAACAGGCCGCCCATCGCACGAACAAAGCCACGGTTGAGTGCGCGGCCGAGTTGCAACTCGCGCAAATCAAAGCCATCGGGCGACATGCGGCGGGCGGTTTCGATCAGGTGCATCGCTTCGCTGGCCAGCCAATAGATCAACCCGCCGGCAATGGCGGCGGCAGAAACGAAGGTGAGCAACAGCCGGTAGAACGGCATGGCGAAGAAGTGAAAGGCGAGCGGTTGCTGAAAGACCGGATCGCGATAAGTGTCGCCCAGGTCGCGCGAGCCGAAGTAGCGGGCCACCACCCAGGAGTCAATCGTCGCGAAGGCAATCACGACAGCCAAAACCAAGAGCACCAGCGTGCTGATTCGCGCGTAGTTCGGATACCGCCCCAAGCCACCGCCACCGCTCTTCAGACCGCGGGCATGGACGGCAAAGAAGAAGGCAAACAGCAGTACCACGGCGCCGACAATGGGCGAGGCGACGTAGAACCAAGTGCCGTACCAAAGCTCGAGTTGCCCGATCTCATGCCACCAGGCATAGTCGATCACCAGACTGGCGATGCTGCGGGCGAAGAAGAGGAGGAAGAACAGCGCGATAACCACGGCGCCGATCGAGAAGCGACGTGGACTCGAAGAGGGAATCTCATATACTGGCATGCCCCTATAATGACACCGGTAGCCGGTGGCGGTGCCGAAAAAGCGAAAGGGGGAGCGTTTCCGCTCCCCCGCCGCGTCGAACAGGTACTACGCTGGGATCATCGAGACTTGGTCCCCTGCAAATCGGGGGCTCGTACACTCTGGATGATACCATGCGTTCTGAGATGTTGACGCTGCCGCAAATTGTCCGATTGAAGGAGTGGGTGTCAATGAACCCCCACGTGAACCAAGGCCAACCTACCGTTCGCGGCACGGAGATTCCGGTGGCCGAAGTGCTCGCGAGCATGCGCGCCGGGCAGACACCTACCGGAGTGAGCGAAGCTGCCGCCAAAGCTATCTGGAGCGAGTTGGGTGAAAAGTAACTTCGTTCTATTCGGCTGGGTCCACTCGTTGATTCTGTTGTCGATTCCCTTCGTCGCTTGGGCCGCCGCCCGCTTCACCCGTCAATTACCGCAGCAGGCCAAGTATCATCGCTGGACCCTGGGCGGTTTTTTGTTATTCAATGAACTCATTTACTACGGCTACAAATTCTCGAAGCACTGGTTTCAATTTCCGGCGGGCCTCCCCCTGCAACTTTGCGACTTGATTGTCTGGCTTACCATATTGGCCGCCTTCACCCTCTGGCAAAGCGCTTTTGAATTTGCCTTCTTCACCGGCCTGGTTGGCACCAGCATGGCGGTCATCACCCCGGACCTCTGGGACCCTTTCCCCAGCTACCCCACCATTTACTTTTTCCTTGCCCACGGCGGCATCGTCGCTTTGTTGCTCTATCTTTGGTGGAGCGGGCAAGCCAAGCCAAAGCCCGGCTGCGTTTGGCGTGTGATGTTGATGCTGAATGCCTACGCGCTCACCATCGGGCTTTTCAATTGGCTATTCAAGACGAATTACATGTATCTATGTCAAAAGCCCGCCGGTGCGTCTCTGCTCGACTATTTCGGGCCTTGGCCGGTCTACTTACTAGGCGGGGAGTTACTGGCGCTGGTTTTCTTCACGGTATTAGCGCTGCCATTTCGCCGTGCGCAACAGGCTTAGCCCGTAGCCGCTTACTGCTTTCGCGTCTAAAATGGCGAGGTTGACAGTGATTCGAGGGCTTAACTACCGCCCTAACTGTGTCAACTGTTCGCGCAAAAATTCCTGATCTATCGGACTTACCGCCAAGGACAACCCGCGGCGATAAGCCACGGCGGCCTCTTCTCTGCGGGCACTTGATAGGGAATTCCGGCCAATTGTAATGGGCTCGGCATAGTCGAACAGCAGTGCCGAGCGCCGCGCCTGTACCCTGGCCCGATCAAGCAGCTTTCGCTTGGCGGTCGTCAAGGTCCAGACGCCCGGCACCGCGGGCACACCACCGCTTGGCCAGTGTTCCAACGCCTCCACCACAGCGTCCTGCAAAGCCTCCTCCGCCGAATCGAAGTTACGCGCCAGGCGGATGAGCGTGGCCAGAATCCGGCCTCGCTCCGCCTGAAATACGGCCTCAACCATGCTGCCTATCGGCCAAGTCCATCACGGGCCGCGCCTCGACGGCGACACTGGAGAAGGTGGGGATCGCGCAGGACACGAGATCAGCAGCATGTATTTCATCGGGTTTCCCTTCCAAGCGCCATCGAGCGGCACGCTCACCGATGCGACGAACGGGCCGGTAAATCGACTCCCTGCCAAACTTTATTTTGGGCTAAAGTACATGCCCACTACAGCCGATATACAGGCTTCAGTTCATTACGTGTGGTTCCTGACCGGGCTCTTCGTGTGCATCGGCCAGGAAATTTTATGAGGGGCCGTTTCGACGGACCCTCTTTTTTCTTGGCATCCTGTTAGACATGGGATTGATTCTATTTGGGATACTCGCTTGGGCGCTTTCCACCGGCACGCCCTTTCCGACGATTGAGGCCGAGACACTGGCCGGCGGCAAGCTGAAGTTGCCGGACGCGGCCAAGGGTAAGCCGGCCCTGGTTGTCGTCACCTTCAGTAAGGAGGCTGGCGACGCCTCAAAGCCTTGGTGTACCCGGTTCCTGAAAGATTCGCCCAACGGCCAACTTTTCCAGATCGCCTCGCTCGAAAAAGCGCCGCGGCTGGTGCGGGGGCTGATCCGGCGAGGCATGCGGGGTGACATGCCGTCAGCCCTACAGGCGCGGATGATGCTGCTGTACGAAGGCGAAGCCGCTTGGCGCAAAACCGTGGGCGTCACCAACGACGCTTACCCCTGCCTCGCGATGCTCGATGCCGAAGGCCGCATCGTGTGGTTCCATCAGGGCCCCTTCGACGAAATCGCTTACCAGAAGTTGCGTCAGCATGCGCTTTGAAATTGAGGCTGTCTGCCCGGAAACTGGGGCGCGCGCCGGGCACCTGTATACCGCCCACGGCGTCATCCCCACCCCCATCTTCATGCCCGTCGGCACGCAAGGCACCGTGAAGGGTCTCACTCCGCAGCATCTGATCGAAGAGGTGGACGCGCCCATCATCCTCGGCAACACCTATCATCTTTACCTGCGCCCCGGCCCGGAACTGATGGAGCGCCACGGCGGTCTGCATGGCTTTATGAGCTGGCCGCGGGCGATTCTCACCGATTCGGGCGGCTTCCAGGTCTTCAGCTTGTCGGGCTTGCGCAAGATCTCGGATGAGGGCGTCGTCTTCCAGTCGCACCTCAACGGCGACCGGCACTTGTTCACTCCCGAAGGCACAGTCGACGTCCAGATGGCCTTCAACTCCGACATCCTGATGGTGCTCGACGAATGCGTCGGCTACCCGGCCGAGCCGCGCGAGATCCGCCAGGCAATGGACCGCAGCGTGGCTTGGGCGCGGCGGCAGTTTGCGCACTACCGTGAGAAGCATGCGGCGCGCGTGGCGACGAATACCTTGTTTCCCATCGTCCAAGGCGGAATGGATCCGGTACTCAGGGCCGCCTGCGCCGGCGAGTTAGTGCAGCTTGATGCCGAAGGCTACGCCATCGGTGGACTCAGCGTCGGCGAACCGCGCGAATTGAGTCTCGCCATGACCGAAGTTACTGCGCCCTTATTGCCCTTCGGCAAGCCTCGCTATGTGATGGGCGTTGGCCTACCCGAAGAATTGACGGAGTATGTCGCACGCGGTATCGACATGATGGATTGCGTGATGCCGTCGCGCAATGCCCGCAATGGCTGTTTATTTACGAGCCAGGGTAAAGTCCTGATCAAGCAAGCCCGCTTCCGGGAGGACTTTGGCCCGCTGGATCCGGCTTGCGGTTGTTACACCTGTCGGACGTTTAGTCGAGCTTACTTACGGCATTTATATATCGCCCGCGAGATGTTATTCGGAACCCTGGCGACCCTGCATAACTTACGCTTTTACTTGGACCGCATGCGCGCCATGCGCCTGGCCATTGTGGAAGCGCGGTTTCCTGCGTTCTTGCGGGAGTCCCGGGCGGTACCGGAGCAGGTGGCGTGATGATTCCGATGGGCTACCTGTATCGCCAAGTGGCCGTTCGACCGGAATGGCTGAAGGCGGAGCAGGTGGTGAATCTCTATTCGCTTCATGACTGCGTCCAAAAACTTCGCGAACTTCATTAAGTTTTGGAAGCATGACGGCTTCTGGATGTTTGATTCGCCAAAAATCATGGAAAGAACTGGCGAGGGAGCACGGATTTGTATTGGCCGGCTTGCAACTCTTCTATTACTTGGCATCCTGTAAAGCCGGATGACTCTTTCCCAACAAAAGACTTTCGCGGGTTTCGAGATTGCCTCCTTCAGCTATGCCAACTTGGCCGAGTCTTCGACATTGTCCTGTAGCGGCTTGGCCGAGCCAGTTCGCACCGCCAAACATTCGCGGATAGCGTCGGCGACGTTCGATTCGGCCTCCACCGCCGCAAGACCTTGGCTGACGCAGCCAGGAACGGCGGGGCATTCAGCGATGAATACGCCGTCCTCGTCCTGATAGATGCTGACCAGAAACTTCATCTCACCTGAAAGTGTACTAGCTGCCCGCCTGCCAGACTCGTACACTGCCTTTGGTACTATTTCCGCGCCCGTAACGCCGTGCCCGGACCAGGTGGCGTAAGATTTCTGAATCGTGACAATCGTGTTACGATTCGATGAATGTACCGGATCCTCAGTGTCTTCGCCCTCACGGCGCTTTCCCTTGGGGCGCAGGTACCGCAGTTGGAATCCTGGACCGACACCACACTCACGGTCTGGCGTAATCAAAGAACCGAAGTAAATGTCAACGCCCAGTTGCGTGCCTATCCCAGCCTGCTGGACGCTTACCGCACGCGCACCGGACCCATCGTCGAGCACCGCCTCCGCGATGGCCTCTCCTTGTGGGGCGGAGCCTATTTTCAACATTTGCAGTCCGGTGTCGGACCGCGTCAGAGCTTTGATGATTTCGAGCGATACTTCGGCGGTCTGATCTACCGAATGTATCGGAATCGCCTCATCCAGGTGGACGGCCGGACGGTGGCGGAGCGATTTGTGGGAGTGAGTACAGGCGATTTTTCGCGCTTTCGGCAACGGGTGATGGTGACTTTAAACAAAACGGTGGCGCCGTATGTGAGCAACGAAGTCTTTGTAAACCGGACCGGTCTGTTGAGCAACCGCGTCGCGGTGGGACTGCGCACGCGGGTGACCCCAGAGTGGACCTTGCTCACGGGGTATTTGTACGAAAACCGGTCCTTCGGGATTCTACCGAACCGGCAGGCGCTGGTGATGAGCGTGGTGTACCGCAAGTCGATCGCAGCGCGCTAGCCCCCCGCCTTGCGGACCTTCCGCGGCTTGGCTTCGTTGATCGCCGTGGGCATCTCCATAACCGGGGCGGGTGGCTTCTTGAGCGCGGCGAGCGAGCTCTTGAGCGCCTCCATAATGTCGACGACGGGCGCGAGTTCCTGCGCGACGGGGGCAACGACCACTTCCTGGCCGTTCACCTTGGCGTCGATCATGGCGCGAATGCTCACGCGGTAGGTGTCATGGTACTTCTCGGGCTCGAACGATGCGGCTAGGCCTTCGATCAGCGACATCGCCATGGCCAGTTCGCGCTCCTTCACGGCCTCGAGGTTGGTGCGGAACTCATCCAGCGCGCGGACTTCGTCCTGATAGTACATGGTGTGTAGCAGCATGCCATACTTGCCCGGCCGCAGGATCACCACATGCTCGCGATTGTGCATGGTGATCTTCGCCACGCCATCGTAGCCCGACTTCTTCATCGCGTCGAACAGTAACGTATAAGCCTTCTCGCCCGCCTCGTCGGGGTGAATATAGTAACTGCTTTCGAGATACACCGAGTCGATCTCGGTGGCCTTCACGAATTCGAGGATCTCCATCACCTTGGCCGTCTTGGGCTGGATGCGCTTGATGTCCTCTTCGTCGATGACGACGTAACGGTCCTTCTCGTATTCGAAGCCCTTGACGAGTTCGCTGCGGGAGACGGGCTTATCGTCGGCGGCCGAATGCAGCACCTGCTTCACGCGCGAGTGCGTGCCCTTGGTGAGTTGATTGAAGCTGATCGTCTCCGGGCGCGCCGCAGCCAGAAGCTTCACGGGCAAGCTGATCAGGCCGAAGGTGATGTGGCCTTTCCAAATCGGCGAAGCCATGGGGGGATGGATTCCTCTCTAGAACATTTTCGGGTGCGATTGTGACTACTTCGTAGATATCATGGAAGTGTCCGATTCACAAGGGTTTAGGGGCTATGGGGCTCGAAGATTACGCGCGAAAAAGAGAGTTCGACCGCACGCCGGAACCGGGGCCCCAGATGTCGACGCCGGGCGCGGACGGCCACAAGATCTTCTGTATCCAGCGCCACGCCGCCCGGCGGCTCCATTATGACCTGCGGCTCGCAATCGGCGGCACGCTGAAGAGTTGGGCCGTTCCGCAAGGCCCGACGCAGGATCCTTCCATCAAACGGCTCGCGGTCCATGTGGAGGACCATCCGCTGATGTATGCGACCTTCGAGGGCAACATCCCCAAAGGCAACTACGGCGGCGGCAGCGTGATGCTGTGGGACGTGGGCACGTTCGAGGTGGTGGGCGACATGCCGGCCGAAGGTCAACTCGAACGCGGCGACTTCAAGTTCCGCCTACATGGGCAGAAGGCAAAAGGCGAGTTCGCCCTGGTGCGCATCAAGTCGAGTAAGGCGAACGAATGGTTATTGCTTAAGAAAAAGGATGCGTCGGCGCAAGTCGGCTGGGTCATTGAGCAGTTTGGTTATTCCGTGGCGACCGGCCGCACGCAGGATGAGATTGCCGCCGATCTGCCGGCGCGCACCGCGGCGCCGATGCCCGAGGGGTTGACGCCGATGCTCGCGAGCGCAGGCCCCATCCCGCGCGGCGAACAGTGGGTCTACGAAATCAAGTGGGATGGGGTGCGGGCGCTTTGCTATATCCGCGACGGCAAAGTGAAACTCATCGGGCGGCGCGGCACCCACTTCGATCGCCAATATCCAGAGCTAGACAGCCTGGCCCTGGCGGTAAAGACGCCGACGGCGATTCTGGACGGCGAAATCTGCGCCTTGGATGAACAGGGCCGGCCCAATTTCGAGAAGTTACAACCGCGGATTATGGCCAGCGGCACGTCGGCCATCGCCAAGATGGCCCGCTCGAATCCGGTCGTCTTCTTCGCCTTCGACTTACTCTACGCCGGCGGGCAGGACTTACGCGACTTACCCTTGCTTGAGCGCAAGGAACGACTACGCCGATTAATCGAAGTGACGCCCCACTTACGCTACTCGGAACACTTCGCCACCGGTGTCGACGAGTTACTCGCCGCCGCCAAGGCGCAAGGGCTCGAGGGCGTGGTGGCCAAGCATCGGGACAGCCGCTATACGGGCGATCGCACGCGCGATTGGGTGAAGCTCAAGATCCGGCAAGAGCAGGAATTCGTCATCGCCGGGAGGATGGCCGGCGAGCGACCGCCGTTTGGGTCTCTCTTACTCGGCCACTGGGAAGGCGATCGTCTACTCTACGCGGGCAGTGTCGGCAGCGGTTTCGATGGCCCGCTGCTCAAGAAATTGGCAGCCCGGATTACGCCTTTAGAAATCGACAAGTCACCCTTCGCGGAGGCGATCAAGTTTCCGCGCGAGGTGGTCTTTGCGAAGCCCGAGTTAGTCGCCACCATTGCCTATCATGAGTTCACCAGCGAAGGCCGTTTGCGGTCGCCGGTATTTATTCGCCTGCGCGAAGATGTCGACCCGCGTGAGTGCGTGCGCGGCTCGAATGACCCGCCCGCGGTCCGCGAGCCCTTACTACCGGAGGGAAAGGCCGAGGCGGCACTGACTGTCGACGGCCACCAAGTAAAATTCACCAATCTGGCCAAGGTATATTATCCAGACGACGCGATCACCAAGCGCGAGTTCATCAATTACTACGCCGCCGTCGCCGACTTACTCTTACCGCACTTAGCGGATCGGCCGCTTTCGTTGCGTCGCTATCCCGATGGGATCGCCCAGCCTGGATTCTTCCAGAAGAACGCGGCCGAGGGGTTCCCAGATTGGATGCGCACCGCCACCATCGTAGCCGAGCACCATGAAGAGCGGCAGCAGATCATTGGCGGAGGGCGGGCCGACTTACTCTATCTTTCGAACCTGGGCTGTATCGACCAGAATCCCTGGATGAGCCGCCTAGCCACGCTCGACCATCCGGACTTTATCCTGATCGACCTTGATCCTTATGAGTGCCCCTACGCAAAAATTGTGGAAGCTGCGCTGCTGATCCGCCGGAAACTCGATACGCTGGAACTTACGGGCTACCCCAAAACCACGGGCGGCAACGGCTTGCATATCTACGTGCCGCTCGAACCCATTTACACTTACGACCAATCCCGTGGCATCGCCGAAGTGCTGGCGCGGCTGGTGGCCCACGAACGGCCTGACCTATTCACGCTCCCGAGGGCCGTCGGCAAGCGCGACCCCGGCAAAGTGTATTTCGATTACTTACAGAACGCGCGGGGCAAAACAATTTCGGCGCCTTATGTACCGCGGGCGCACAAAGGAGCGACCGTGGCCACGCCGCTTGAGTGGCGAGAATTGAAAGCGTCGCTCACGCCCGCTGACTTTCATATTCGCAACGCGATGGAACGCTTCGACCGTACGGGCGACTTATTCGCCGGCGTCCTCACGAAGCCGCAACGGCTGGAGCACGCTTTCGAAAAACTCGAGCAGCTATTAGGCGTTTAAGTTCCGGTTGATGCGGGCAATGGCCTCGTCGATCTCCGCCGGGCTCTTAAAGCCCATGGTCATCGCGCTGACGGTGCCCAAACCGGTCACATACTTGATGGCGGCCTCGCGCTCCGCGGGATCCTTAAACATCCCCTCACCCACCAGCTTCATACCGATGACGCCGGTGCCTTGAGTATGAATCTGCTGAATCCGCTGGGTAACTTCGGTGACGTCGCCGCGCTCGGCGCCGGTGGAGTCACCCTTTAGTGAATCCATGCGAGCGCCGTTGTGGTTGATGCGGCACAAAGCCACGTCCAGCCACGCAGTCCCCGGAAACGAGCGCAGGGGCAACAGCCCGTGCACCGAAGCGCCATGGGCCATCAGCACCTTCTTGTGCTTCAGTTCCGACATGCCATCCCGCAAGCGCTCGAGCTCGGTGGGCCAGCCCGCCGTCCGCACGTTGTGCATCAGCACGATGTCGAAGTATTCGCTATTTAGCTCACTGCGGAAACGGTCAAGCGTGATCTTAGGATCCTCGGTCTCGCGCCACTTCAGCTTCGTCATCAGCCGGTAGCTATCGCGCGGAATCCCTTTCAGAGCGATGGCGAGCATCTCATGCATGCCGTCGTAATTGTCCGCGGACTCAAAGAAGCGGATGCCGCTATCGTAGGCGTGGCGGACCAGGCGAGTAAACTGCTCCTGACCTAGCTCCCGCTGCACCCGCCCGCCGTGGGTGCCGGTGCCGAAGGCGAGCCGCGTCACCTTTACGCCGGAGTTACCCAGCGGCACCCAATCGGTGGCGGCGCGTTTGCCGGCATAAGCCATCAGCGGGGTTGCAGCGACAGCGGCCATCGTGGCCTGGCGAAGAAAGCGGCGGCGGGAACAATGTGTCATCTTGCGGAAAAGATAGCACAACTCGCCACCGGAGCACCAGGCCCGTACACTGGTACGAATGGGCTATCAACTGGCAGGAACCTACGAACCGCGCGGCGATCAGGCGTCGGCGATCGACGCGATGGTGCGCGGCGTGTTGGATGGCGAGGCGCATCAGGTGCTGCTGGGCGTCACCGGCTCCGGCAAGACGTTCTCCATGGCCAAAACCATCCAGAAGCTCAACCGCCCGGCGTTGATCATGGCCCACAACAAGACTTTGGCCGCGCAACTCTACCAGGAATTCAAGAATTTCTTCCCGTCGAACGCCGTTGAGTACTTCGTCAGCTACTACGATTACTATCAGCCGGAAGCCTACATTCCCACCAGCGACACCTATATCGAGAAAGAGTCCACGGTGAACGAGGACCTGGACAAGCTGCGCCTTTCGGCCACGCGGTCGCTGTTCGAGCGCCGCGACTGCATCATCATCGCCAGCGTGTCCTGCATTTACGGCCTGGGGTCGCCGGAAGCCTACTACGGTATGTTGTTGATGCTGGAGAAAGGGCAAAAGATTTCGCGCCAAGCCATCCTGCAAAAGCTGGTGGAGATCCTCTACGCCCGCACGGATACGGCCTTCGAGCGCGGCACGTTCCGCGTGCGCGGCGATGTGATTGAAGTATTTCCCACTTACGACGACAACGCCTTCCGCATCGAGCTCTTCGGCGACGAAATCGACTCGCTCTCGCAGATTGACCCGATCATCGGTACCGTCCGCCAGACCTATACCCGCCTGCCGATTTACCCCAAGAGTCACTACGTCATCACGCCGGACCGCAAGACCACCGCGGCGGAATCGATCGCCGCTGAACTCGAGTGGTGGCATGCCGAGTTGGTGAAGCAAGGCAAGCTGATCGAAGCGCAGCGGCTGATGCAGCGCACGCAGTTCGACCTTGAGATGATCCGCGAAATCGGCTACTGCCATGGCATCGAAAACTACTCGCGCCATCTCTCCGGCCGTCTGCCCGGCGAAGCCCCACCCACGCTGCTCGACTATCTGCCGGCCGATAGCCTCATCTTTCTCGATGAAAGCCACGCCACGGTGCCGCAGATCGGAGCCATGTTTAACGGCGACCGCGCCCGCAAACAAAATCTAGTGAACTTCGGCTTCCGTTTGCCCAGCGCGCTCGATAACCGGCCACTGACGTTTGAGGAATTCGAAAACCGCGTCAACACCACCATCTACGTCTCAGCTACGCCCGGCCCCTACGAACTCACCAAGACGGGCGGGGTCTTTATTGAGCAGGTGATTCGCCCCACGGGACTCGTCGATCCGATCGTCGAAATCCGCCCGATTAAAGGGCAAGTGGACGATTTATTGGGAGAAATCCGCAAGCGAACGGAACGCAACGAGCGCGTACTGGTGACGACGCTCACCAAGAGAATGGCCGAAGATTTATCCGAATACTATTCCGAAGTCGGGGTGAAATGCCGCTTTATGCACTCTGAAATTACGACGCTCGAGCGCGTGAAGATTCTGCGTGACCTCCGGCGCGGCGAGTTTGACGCCTTGGTCGGAGTGAACCTGCTGCGCGAAGGGCTTGACCTCCCGGAAGTCTCGCTGGTGGCCATTCTGGATGCCGACAAAGAGGGCTTTCTACGCTCCACCGGATCGCTGATTCAGACGATTGGCCGAGCCGCCCGAAACGTTTTTGGCCGCGCTATCCTCTACGCGGACAAGTTCACCGAAAGTATGAATCGAGCCATAAACGAAACTAATCGACGAAGAAAAATCCAGGAAGATTATAATGAAAGGAATGGAATTACTCCGGAGTCGATCATTAAGCCGATTGACGGTAATTTAATTGCAATGATCGAGGCAGATTATCATACGGTGCCGTTGGAAGAGGAGACAAATGAGGTAAACTCAATGACACCCGAGCAGACAGAATTTCTGATCGAGGAGCTTGAGATGCGGATGCGGGAAGCCGCGAAGCATTTTGAGTTTGAGAAAGCGGCTCAGTTGAGGGACCGTATAAAAGTGATTCGGAGCCGAAGTCTTTTATGAAGAGAGTCCATCGGATTGGCTTGGTGACGGCCGGAAAGATCACCGGATTGTGGCTGGAAAAGACGCCAGAACTGAAACGCAACGTGGGGCCCGTATATTCCACTAGCCTCAGGCTGGCGAGCCGGGCCTCGAATACTTTGTTACGAACTGGCTTCCACACCACCGATTGGGAAGAGTTGCGGCGCTGCGAGGCGGTGCTGCTATTTTTGCCACCCAAAAGTCTGCGCTCCATGGTGGGCGAGTGGGTGGAAAGTGGTTACGACCTGCGCGGCCTGCGGCTGGTGCTCTGCGACGAGGAACTGGGGCTGGCCGATTTCGAAGACCTGCGGAAGCTGGGGGCGCTGACGGCGGCGCTGAGTCCCCTGCCCCACTATGAGGTGCCGCGCCTGGTCGGAGATGGCGACCCGATAGCACTGGCCCCGGTGATTCGTCTGCTGGAGGCCGATGGCCTGAAGGTTACGCGCCTGCATCCGGGCGGCAAAGAGCGCGTGTCGATGGCCGTGGAGCAACTGCATGAGGCGGCATTACCGATGTTCGCCCGCGCCGTGGATGCTTTCCGCGAATCGGGCTTGACTCAGGAGATCGCGGTGACACTGGCCGAGAAGGGCTTCTCCCACATGCTGCGCCTCTACGCAAGAAATGGCCGGCGCGTCTTCGATCAGCGCGCCGAAGCGGCCACGCGGGATTTCGAGCGAGCCAACCGGCAGGACCTCCTGGCGCTGGAAGGCGCGTTGTCGCGTGAACAGGTGGAAAAAGCGGCGCAAGCCTTCGGTGCCACTGCGGGCGGTGACGGCAGCTAGGTCCTGTTGCTAAACTAAAGCTCGATGACCCTCGAAGAACTCGATCGCGAGTATCAACCGCTCCGCCAGCAAGCCGACGCTGTGCGGGGCTATCTTTGACCCGGCTGCCAAACGGAAACGCTTCGAAGAACTCGAAGTCCAAAGCGCGCAACCGGATTTCTGGAACAGTCCGGAAGCCAGCCAAAAAGTGATGCAGGAGCGCAAGCGCCTGGAAGAAAGTATCGCTTTGGAAGGTGGCCTCTCCGCTATGACCGAAGAGCTCGATACGCTCTTCGAACTTGGGCGCGAAGGAGAGCCCGTGGTCGACGATATCCAACGCGACCTCCGCAAATTCGCCCAACACATCGACCGGCTCGAAACCGAAATGCTGCTGAGCGGCGAAAATGCCTCCGCCAGCGCCATCATGACCATTCATCCCGGCGCCGGCGGCACCGAAAGCCAGGATTGGGCCGAAATGATGGCCCGCATGTACTATCGTTGGGCCGAACGTCACGGCTTTCAGGTTGAAGAGACTGACCGTCAGCCCGGAGACGGGGCCGGCATCAAGTCCGTCACCTTCGAGGTGAACGGCGAGAATGCCTACGGCCTATTGCAAAGCGAAATCGGCGTCCACCGCCTGGTGCGCATCTCGCCGTTCGATGCCGCCGGCCGGCGTCATACTTCCTTCGCTTCGGCCTTCGCCTTCCCGCAGATCGACGACGACATCGTCATCGACATTAAGCCCGACGACCTTAAAATCGACGTCTTTCGAGCTTCGGGCGCCGGCGGCCAGCACGTCAACCGCACCGAATCGGCGGTCCGTTTTACGCATTTGCCGACCGGCATCGTCGTGCAGTGCCAAAACGAGCGCTCCCAACACAAGAACCGGGCCACCGC
>Ga0105047_10009730_pt1 | contig 15788 bp, 15 predicted proteins | sample MAT04_FD_78384 | JGI IMG/M metagenome (GOLD analysis project Ga0105047, IMG submission 78384) | Freshwater microbial communities from Lake Fryxell liftoff mats and glacier meltwater in Antarctica - MAT-04 (megahit assembly) | ecosystem: Environmental > Aquatic > Freshwater > Ice > Liftoff... | reverse complement strand
TTCAAGGCAAAGCAAGCCTGCCTTGCTCAACGCCGTTTGCAAAAGTCTCTTCCCCCCGGCTTTGGATTCAAGGCAAAGCAGCGACAACGAAGACTGGCTCGACGCCACCAGTCTCTTCCCCCCGGCTTTGGATTCAAGGCAAAGCGGATGACGGCTGCTGATCGTCTTCACCACTAGTCTCTTCCCCCCGGCTTTGGATTCAAGGCAAAGCCTGCTCCCGCTCTCCAGCGTCACCATCAGCAGTCTCTTCCCCCCGGCTCTTGATCGCGTTCATAGCTTCCTATCCCGGCAATGGGTAGCGCGCGGTGAGGGCGCGGACTTCGGTGCGGACTTTGGCGAGTTCGTCGGCGTTGTCTTTATTCGACAGCGCGCGGTGGATGAGGTCGGCGATTTCGAGCATTTGCTCTTCCTTCAGGCCGCGGGTGGTGACGGCCGGGGTGCCGACGCGGATGCCGCCGCCGAGGGTGATTTTCTCGGTGTCGAAGGGGATGCCGTTTTTGTTCACGGTGATGCCGGCGTGGTCGAGGGTTTCGCTGGCGATCTTGCCGTTGAGGCCCTGCGGGCGGAGATCGACGAGCATGAGATGGTTGTCGGTGCCGCCGCTGACGATGCGGTAGCCTTTCTGGCTGAGCCCGCCGGCGAGGGCGCGGGCGTTTTGCACGACTTGCTGCTGGTATTCCTTGAAGCCGGGTTGGAGCGCTTCGAGGAAGCAGACGGCCTTGGCGGCGATGACGTGCATGAGCGGTCCGCCCTGTACGCCGGGGAAGACCTGGCTGTTGATCTTCTTCGCGAGGTCTTCGTTGTTCGTCAGGACGATGCCGCCGCGCGGGCCGCGCAGGCTCTTGTGCGTGGTGCTGGTGACGAAGTCGGCGAATTCCATCGGCGAGGGATGCACGCCTGCGGCGACGAGGCCGGCGATGTGGGCCATATCGACGAAGAGGTAAGCGCCGACGCTCTTGGCGATCTGGCTCATCTTCTGGAAGTCGATGATGCGCGGGTAGGCGCTGGCACCCGCAGTGATCATCTTCGGCTGCTCGCGCTGGGCGACTTCGGCGAGTTCGTCGTAGTTGATGAGTTCGTCGATCTGGCCGACGCCGTACTGGCAGAACTTGTAGAAGCGGCCGGAGAAGTTGGCGGGGTTGCCGTGGGTGAGGTGGCCGCCGTGGGCGAGGTTCATGCCGAGCACTTTGTCGCCGGGCTGGAGGACGCTGAAATAGACGGCGGCGTTGGCCTGCGAGCCGGAGTGCGGCTGGACGTTGGCGAATTTGGCGCCGAAGAGCTGGCAGGCGCGGTCGATGGCGAGTTGCTCGACGACATCGACATGCTCGCAACCGCCGTACCAGCGTTTGCCGGGGTAGCCCTCGGCGTATTTGTTGGTCAGGCAGGAGCCCTGCGCTTCCATCACGGCGCGACTGGTGAAGTTCTCGCTGGCGATCAGTTCGATGTTTTCAAACTGCCGGAGTTTCTCGGCTTCGATGGCCTGGAAAATCGCCGGGTCGGCATCCGCGAGGGATGGGTGCGAGGCGTTCGAGGTGCCGAGGTGTTCGAGTTTCTCGACGCGCTTCTCGTGGCGTCCGCCCTCGAAGGCGGTGTTGAGAAAGGCTTCGACGATGTTGGGCACGGCGCTCACATCGACGTGGTTGGCGGCGAGGCAGAGGACGTTGGCGTCGTTGTGCTGGCGGGTGATCGCGGCATCGGCGGCGTTGTCGATCAGCGCGGCGCGGATGTGCGGGAAACGATTGGCGGCGATGCTCATGCCGATGCCGCTTTTGCAAACGAGGATGCCGAAGTCGGCTTCGTTGGCGAGGATGTGTTGGGCCACTGTTTCCGCGTAGTCGGGATAATCGACGGAGTCCGCGGAGTTCACGCCAAAGTCGGTGACGACGTAGCCTTTCTTGGTGAGGTGGGTGTGGATGACTTTCTTGAGTTCAAGGCCGCCGTGGTCGGCGCCGAGCGCCAGACGGAGGGTGCGGGTGGACGGAATGGGAGCGGTCGTGGGTTGCGGTGAGGTCATGGCGGAGGATGATTGGTCGAGAAAGCGGAGGAGACCGGGGAGGGCGCGCTTGATCGTGTCGCGGCATTCGAAATACGCGTGGATGCCAAGGCCGATCGGGTCGGGCACGTCGAGGTCGCCGGGGCGGGTGTCCGTGTCAAACTCGCGCAGGAGGTAGGTCTTGTCGGCGGCTTCCGGGAAATACATTTGGATGGCTTCGCGGTGGCCGTGCGTCATCACAAAAATGTGGGTGGCGTCTTCCACGAGGTCTTCCGTCAGCGGCTGGCTGCGGATTCCGGAGATATGGATGCCCCACGGGCGCAAGACCTCGACGGCGTGCGGGCTGGGCGGCTGGCCGTAGCCCGTCGCCACGCCGGCGGAGCTGACTTCAATGTCGGCCCGATCCTTCACCGTGGCACGAAAGAGACCTTCAGCCATGGGACTGCGGCAGATGTTTCCGGTGCAGACAAAAAGAACGTTTTTCAATGGGCGCGCGAGTGGAGCGGCAAAATAGGGAGGGGTGCCGGGCAAGTCAACGCGGGCAGGCCAGCGACGCGAAATAACCTCCGCTGCATTCCCCGCTTGAGCCCGCGGCGCGCGCCCTCTTATGCTCGGGGGCGTTGCAAACCCTATTCCCCAGCGCCGCCCTCGCCGAATTCTACCGCTTTGCCTTGCTGCTCACCGGCAATGCCAGGAGCGCGGAACAGGTCATGGCCGAGACTTTGGCCGATGTGGAGTCGCAGCTTTCGGAATTCCGCAATGAGACCAGCCGTCAGGCCTGGCTGGCCGCGCGGATCCGCGAGCGGTGCCTCAAGAACAACGCCTCCGCTCCACCCGCCGCTCCGCGACTGCTGCGCGATGAGGCGGACCCTGCCGAAAAACCCGAGGTGCTGAAGATCGAAGCATTTCTCCTCGCCCAGCGTTTCCACCTGCTGCCCGAGCCGGAACGCAGCGCGCTGGCTTTTTTCTATCTCGATTTTTTCACCGTCGAAGAAATTGCGCAGCTTTTGAAAATGGACGTCGAACTTCTCTCCGACACGCTCGGCGCAGCGCGCCAGCTTCTCCGGGAATCCCTCCGCGGTCTCGGCGGTGAATCCGTATGAACGCCGAAACCGCCGAAACGCTGATGCGTTGCCACCGCCCCGGCAAAGCCGCCGACGGGCGAACGCAGAAGGCCGTCAAGTTTGCCGAGCAGGATCCCGAGCTACAGCAAAAGCTCCGCGATCAGATCCAGTTCGATGAGCAAATCGTGGAGGTCATCCACTACATCAAGCCGCCGGACGACCTGCGGCAGAAGCTCAGCAACCTGGGCGCCCAGCCTCGCGCGGAGAAGGCGGGGTTGCGGCGGCAGATGATCAATCCCGCGATGCTGACGGCGTTTCTGGGGCTGCTTTTGCTCGGGGGTGTGATCGCCTTTCTCATCATCGAACGGATGGAAAAATTTCCGGGCCGCGAAAGCGTCGAGGGGCTGCTGGGCACTGCGGCGAAGATGACCGGCGTCGAACTCGAACCGCTGACCAGCACGCCGGCCCAGCTCGGCGACTGGCTCTACATGCGTGGTTACGAGGGATATCAGGTGCTGCCCGAGGTCGCGGCACTGCCCGTCGTGGGTTCGCGCGTTTTTCGTTATGATGGCCGGATGGTGGCCCAGGCCGCGATCGATAAAAACGAAGCGCTGCTCTTTGAGTTTCACGCCAGCGCGTTTGGCGTGCAGTTGCCGCAGGACGGGGACTGGCTGCTCCTGACGCGCGACGAATGGGTCGGCGCCATCCGCCAGCGCGGCGACCACTGTTTCCTCCTCGCCATTCGCGGCACGAAGACCGAGATGCGCGACCTTCTCCAATCCCTCCCCAAGAAATGATCACTCACCTTGGTCGCGGCCTCGCCTCCGTGCTGCTGGTGGCGCTGTGCAGCGCCTGCTCCTCCTTCGATGCCCGCTGGAAAGCGGCCGCGACCAGTGCAACCGCGACGCGCTGGGACGGTCGTTGGACGAGCGAACACCACCAGACCGCCAGCGGAAGCCCCGTCGGCGGACGCCTCCGCGCGGTCATCGAGCCCGCCGCCGGGCAAGGGCTCGCCGCGAATTTGCACGCCAACTGGCTTCTCTTCGCCAGCGACTACACGATGACTTTCGAGCCGAAGACCGACGGGCCGCGGCGGGCGAACGTGCGGGAATTCAGCGGAACGCACGAACTGCCGAAGATCTTTGGCGGCACCTACCGCTACAAAGCCCGCCTCGCCGGCGATCGATTGACGGCCCGCTACACTTCCAGCTACGACCACGGCACTTTCACTCTCCAGCGCCTCGTCGTGGCGAAAGATTGACCTCCGGCCCATGCCGGCATTGACGACTCGCGCGCGAATCTCCTACACGAAGGCATGTCCCGCCCATTCCGCCTGCTCCTCCCCGCTGCGTGCGCTGCTCTTTCGCTCGGATTTAGCGCCTGCGTGGGCACGGTTTACGACAAGATCTATTCCAACCGGAAGAACTACTACAAACCACCGGAGGAAAAGAAGGAGGTTTCAGCGGAAGAACTTTTTGGCGCGGACAAGCCCGCCACACCGACCGATCCGGGGGCCGCTTTGCCAGCCCTGGGCGGGGATATCCCCGGTCTGCCCCCGGCGATGCCCGCCGATCCCGCAGGGATGCCGGCGTTGCCTCCTCCGCCGCCGGCGATGTGAGTTTGGCCGCTGCGCCCGCTCGCAACTCCGCCTGCTTCGACGGGTTCTATCGCGCATGGAACGCCCGTCCCACCAGTTCTGCCAAAAGCGCGCGCCTCGCCTCGCGCTTGACTTCTGCGTCGCATGAACGAATTGCCTCACGTCATGCCTGAGTCGGACCTGAATGGGGCGGGAGCAGTGCCCGAACAACTGCTCGCGGAAATCCATGTCTTCGTCGGCTCGGAGCTCATCGCCAAGTACGCCATCGAGCACGGCGAATACATTATCGGGCGCGACTCCTCCTGCCCCGTCGTCGTCGATGCCGACCTCGTCTCCCGGCATCACGCGCGGCTGACCTTCAACGCTTTCGAATTGGTGATCGAGGACCTTGGTTCCAGCAACGGCGTGTACATCGACGGCGTGCAGGTGCAGCTCCCCACCCGCGTCCGCCTGGACCAGGAGGTGCAGATCGGCAGCTCGCGGCTTTTCATCCGCCTGCGCGAATCCGCGGCCAGGAAACTCGCCGACGCGCTCTGGGACAAGGATCTCGGTCTCGCGCAGATCCGCGAGCAGCTCGAAGGCAAGAAGTACAAGATCATCACCACGATCAATCGCGGCGGCATGGGCGTGATCCTCCAGACGCGCGACCTGCGGATTCGCCGCACCGTGGCGATGAAAGTGATGAAGACGAGCAACCAGTTTTCGCGGGAGAACGTGCTGCGTTTCATCGACGAGGCGCAACTCACGGGCCAACTCGAGCATCCGAACATCATCCCGGTCTATGAGCTGGGGCTCGATGACCAGGGCGAGATTTTTTACACGATGAAGTTCGTTAAGGGCACGACCCTCGACGACGTGCTCCGCGGCATCCGGCATGGCCGGCAAAAGACGATCGACAAATATCCGCTCGGCACGCTGCTGACGATCTTCCAAAAGGTCAGCGACGCCGTCGCCTACGCCCACGCCAAGGGGGTCGTGCATCGCGATCTCAAGCCCGAGAACATCATGATCGGCTCGTTTGGCGAGGTGCTCGTCATGGATTGGGGCCTCGCGAAAAACACCACCGGTGGCCGTCGTGAGGGACCTCCCGAACCCACTTCTGAAGCGGCCATGCAGGCGCGCGCACCGCTCGACGACTTGCGGGGCTTTGAGACGCTGCACGGGCTCATCGTCGGCACCCCGCCGTATATTTCTCCCGAGCAGGCCCGCGGCGAACTCGACAAGATCGACAGCCGTTCGGACATCTACGTGCTCGGCGGCATCCTCTACGCGATCCTCACGCTGCGTCCGCCGGTGGAGGGCGAGACGGTCCACGAAGTCGTCGATAAGATCGTCACCAGCGCAATCGCGCCGCCCTCGAGTCTCAATCAGCCGGTGAAGAGAGGCTCGCGCAAGACCCCGGCCAAGGAGGTCGAGGAGGGCGCGCCGGAAGTGATCGTCCTCGCGCATTGCCCCGGCAAACGCATCCCCGAAAGCCTTTCGGCTGTGGTCATGAAGTCCCTCGCGCTCGACCCGGCGGACCGCTACCAGAACGTCGAGGATTTGCAGGCCGACATTGCGGCTTTTCAAGGCGGCTTCGCGACGAAAGCCGAGCGGGCGGGTTGGCTGAAGCATTCCCTGCTGTTTGCCGGCCGACATAAAAAGGAGGTCGCGCTCTTCGTGTTTTTCGCCGCCATTTTTCATGTGCTGGTCATCGGCTTTTTCCTGCAATTGACCCGGGAGCGTGACCGCGCGCTGGTCAGCGAGAAGCGGGCGATCGAGCAGGAGCAACTGGCGGCGGCGCGCCTCATCGAACTTGCCGGCACCGCTCCCACCTATGCGGCTGAAGCGCAGCAGCTCATGGACGACCTCAATCCCATCGAAGCGTTGGAGAAGATCGACTACGCCATCCAGCAGGTTCCCAACCAAGCCAACTATCACAATCTTCGCGGGAATATTCTCCAGGCCCAGCTCCGCCTCGATGAAGCGGTCGAGGCCTATGAGCAGGCTCTGCGTCTTAATCCGAAGCTGGCTGAGGCCGAACTGAATCGCGACCTGACCCGAAGCGTCCTGGCCAGAATCGGGCCGGACGAACAGATCAAGCCGGCCATCGTGGCGGAACTTTATTCCGCGCTGATCAGTCAGGGCCGGCGCAGCGCGGCGGAAAACATCGAGAACCAGCGCGGCCTCGACAAGCAGCGGCTCGCCCGGATCTACCGCGACACTTTCGACCGGCGCGGATTGCAGCGGCAGCGCTTTGAAACCAATCCGGACAACACGATCAGCGTCGATTTCAGCAAAGTGGTGCGGCCCGAACTGGAGAAATTGCGGGATATTCCGGTGAGCGGACTCAATCTCGACGATACCAAAATCGCCGACATCAGCGCCTTGAAGGGTTTGCAACTCCAGTCGCTTTCGCTCGGTCACACCATGATCCGTGATCTCACGCCGCTCATGGGCATGCCGCTCCGATCGCTCAACCTCGAGGGATCGGCGGTCACCGAGATCGGTCCGCTGAGTTTGCTGCCGTTGGAAATGTTACGCCTGTCGAACACGCGGGTCAGCAGCCTCGCTTCGCTGGAAGGAACCAGGATCGAACAGCTTTACCTTTCGAATTGCCGCGGTGTCAAAGACCTCAAACCCCTGCGCGGCCTGCCTCTTCAGACGCTGGCGATCAATCGAACGGGGGTGGCGGATCTGACTCCGCTCGTCGAATCGCCGCTGCGTGAACTGAATCTGGAAGGTTGTTCCGCGCTGACCGACCTGCATCCGCTCATGGACATTGCCACCCTCGAGAGCGTGATCATTCCGCAGCAGTGCAAGGATCTCGATTTCCTGCGCACGCATCCCGGAATCAAGCGTCTCTCCTACAAGAAAATGACCGAGTCCGCGGAGGATTTTTGGAAGACCTTCGATGAGGCTGGTTCCAAACCGAAGCCTTCGCCTCCGCCGGCTGTTGGTAACTAGCAGGCGCGCGGCTTAATCAAAAAGCCCTCGTTCGGGTTCGACGCCGAGGCCGGGACCGGGCGGTGGAAACAAGGTGCCGCGATCAAATTGCCAGCCGCGAAAGGGATCGTCGCCGATCAGCCAGGCACCATCGAGATCGGCGTAATCGGTGCGCTGCGCGATGACTGCACCGGCGGCAATCAACGCGCTGCTCTCCAGCATGCACCCGACCATGATTTTCTTCGCGCCGGTCCGCCCGGATTCCACCATGCGTCGGGCTGGCGTGATTCCGCCGCACTTCACGAGCTTGATATTGAAGCCATCGAAATGCTCCAGCACGCGGGGGACGTCGTCCTCGGTCACGCAGCTTTCATCGGCGAACAGCGGGAGGGTGATCGGAGGCAGTTCGAAGTCGCGATCGGGTGGCAGCGGCTGCTCGATGAATTCCACCCCGAGCGAACTCAGCCCGTGGGCGAGAGCGCCGAGATCGAGACCGCTCCACGCGCAATTCGCATCCACCGCGAGCAGGGCCGGGGTGCGCTCGCGGATCAAGCGAACCGTCTCGATGCTCGCGGCGGCGTCCGACTTGATCTTGATCCGGGGAAAACCGCGCAATTCTTCGATCTTCGCCGCCAGTTCCTCCGCGCTCGACAGGCCGATCGTGGCAAACGTGGTGAACGGCTTCGGTGGTTCGCCCCAGGCCAGCTCTGCGACGGTCACGCCCTGCCGCCGCGCCAGCCAATCCCACAGCGCGACATCGAGCGCGCACTGCGCGGCGCGTGATGGAGCGAGAAAATGCCACGCCTCACGCCATGCGGCTTCGATGTCGGCGACCCCACGCACCTCCAGGGCCGCAATGAACCCGCGCGCCAGTTCCAATTTTCCGATCACGCCTTCCCACGTCTCCTCGTAAAAAGAATTCGGCGACGCTTCGCCGTAGCCGGTGACGCCTTGGTGTTCGAGGCGCAGGAAGACGTTGCGCACTTCCGTCTTCCGCCCGCGGCTGATGCGGAAAGCACGGCGGGGATGCAGTTCGCGGCTGACGCAATCGAGTTTCATTGTTCGGCAGAATCTATTTCCACGGCGGCGGATTTCTGGAATCGTATCCGGCCAATACGCATGCACGGGAGTCCAATCTTCACCGGTTCCATCGGCCGCTCTGTCGAGGGCCGGGACATCACGGTTCTCGCCAACTTCGATCTCTCCGCTGCGCCGGCGCCGGCCAATACTGCGCTCGTCATTGGCGGCACGCATGGCGACGAACCGGCGACCACCGGGCTGGTCGAGCGCTTCGCTCAAAGCGCGGCGTGGACGGCGCTCCGCGAGTGTCCCACCGTCCTGCTGCCGCTCGCGAACCCGGATGGTTACGAGCGCGGCACGCGCTATAATGCCCGTGGCGTGGATCTGAATCGCAACTGCGGTTTCAATTGGCGCGCCGCGTCCGAGGAACCGGCGGGGCCCGGCCCGTGGTCCGAACCGGAGAATGTGGCCCTGCGCGATTTCATCCTCGCGTGGCGCCCGGCGAAGATTGTCAGCCTGCATTGGGCGCTCGCGGAGATCGACGCCGACGGCACGCAATCCACCGCGCTCGCGCAGGCGATGTGGGACGCACTCGACGAAGCCGCGCGCCGGCCGTACCGGCTGCGCGTGACCGAACCGGGCCGCGGTCAGCGGCGCTTGCAACAGACGTATGCGGCTTGTCCCGGTTCGCTCGGCCAATGGTGTGGCTACGGCCTGGAATATCCCGACGGCACCGCGCCGGCCATGATCACTCTCGAACTTCCCTACGACACGCGCAGCGAGGCTCGACCCGAAGACTTGCCCGAGGATCATCTCTCAACCTTGCGTGAATTGTGGGGGCGGGACGCCGACGGTTATCTGCGCGCGATCGAGCCCGGCGTCCATGCGATGCTCGCCGCCGCGGCCCGCTTCGGCTCCACTTTCCACCTCTCATGATCCAGATCTCCATCGACTACCTCGGCGGCCTGCGCTGCGAAGCGATTCACGGGCCTTCCAAAAACCACCTCATCACCGATGCGCCGGTCGATAATCACGGCAAGGGCGAATCCTTCTCGCCTACCGATCTTGTCGCCACCGCGCTCGGCGTTTGCATGGCCACGGTCATGGGCATCTTCGCCGAAAAGCACACCCTCGACCTCCGCGGGCTGAAAGTGACCGTGCTCAAGGAAATGACGCAGGTGCCGGTGCGGCGCATCGCCCGGCTGACCGTCGAACTCATCGTCCCGCTGCCCGCCACACATCCCCACCGTGCGGCGCTGGAACGCGCTGCGCTGACCTGCCCGGTTTACGAAAGCCTCCATCCCGAGATGGAAAAGCCGGTGAGTTTCGTCTGGTCCGGCGCGTAATCCCGCAGCACAGCTTGCACTCTCAAACGCCGCCGCTATAACGCCCCGCATGCCGACCCTCAAAGAGCCGTACGGATTGAAAAAGGGGCGCCGCCTCGACGACTTGGAGCACAAGTCCGTCGAGGAAGTGGACTACAAGCCGAAGCTGAAGGAACTCCAACTGAAGCTTCTCAACTACACCCGCGAACTCAACGAGGGAATGCGCTCGCTCATCATCGTCTTCGAGGGACCCGACGCCGCGGGCAAGGGCGGCGCGATCAAGCGGATCTCCGAGCGGCTCGATCCGCGGCTGCTGCGCGTGCACTCCGTGATCAAGCCCACCGCGGAGGAATACCATCATCACTACATGTGGCGTTTTTGGGGCAAGCTCCCGCCGTACGGTCAGACCGTAGTCTTCGACCGCTCCTGGTACGGCCGGGTGCTCGTGGAGCGTGTCGAAGGATTCGCCACGGACAAGGAATGGAAACGCGCCTACGACGAGATCAACGAATTCGAGCGACTGCTCGTGGATGACGGCGCGGTCATTGTGAAGTTTTACCTGCACATCTCGAAGGACGAGCAGCTCTTTCGTTTCAAGCGTCGCGAGGGTGATCCGTGGAAACACTGGAAGATCAACGACGAGGACTGGCGCAACCGGCGCAAATGGGACGAGCACAACGCGGCGGCCGAAGACATGTTTGAAAAGACTTCGACGGAGAGCGCGCCGTGGTCCGTCATTGCCGCGAACTACAAATGGTACGCGCGCATCAAGGTGCTGAAATCCCTCACCGAGGCGCTGGAGCGCGCCGAGGTAAGAAAGAAGGATTGAAGGCGATGGCCGTCCCCCCGCGGTTGGCGGGCGTGCTTGCGGCGCTCGCGGTGCTCACGCTCCCCGCGTGCGACCGCCTCTTTGATAAAGGCAGCCAGGGGGAAATCGCCGCGGCAGACAAAAAAGCGGCGGCGGGCGATTTCCGCAGCGCGGCCTCGCTCTATGAAGCGGCGCTCGATGGCACGGCCAAGACGGCGGCAGTTCATTACAAACTCGCGGTGCTCTGCGACGAAAAGCTGAAGAACCCGTTGGGCGCTCTGCATCACATGGACCGTTACCTCGAACTCTCGCCCGGAGGCGCGCACCTCAAGGATGCCCGGGCATACAAAAAGGAAGGGGAGATCAAGGTGCTCGCGCAACTCGGCAAAGGCTCGCCGATCACGCAGCAGGAGGCGGTGCGGCTGAAAAATGAGAATCAAATTCTGCGGGAGCAAGTGACCGCGCTCCGTGCGCAGAAGGCGCTCCCCGCCGCGATGGTGAATGCCAAGGGCGAACCCGTGCAAAAGGCCATCCCGCCCGGCGCGCGCGCCCACACCGTTCAGCCCGGCGAGACGCTGAGCACGATCGCGCTCAAATATTACAAAAACAAAGCCCGCTGGAAGGACATCCAGGACGCGAACTTCAACTCCCTCGAAGGGACGGTGAAAATCAAACCGGGGATGACGCTGTTCATTCCCACATCCCGGTGATGTCGTGGCGATGAAACTGCATTGGTCGTTCCTCGGGCTGGCCGCACTCGTGTTTGGTCACGCCTCGGCAGCGGAAAAGCCCCGACCGCTGATGCGTGATTTCATGGGCCTGAATGGCCACACCGTCCAATTCCGGCCGGACCTCTACGCCCCGGTGGCCAAGCTCATCCGGGATTATCATCCGCTGGAGTGGGATCTGGGCCAGGACACCGCATTCGTCACAACGTTTCCTTTCGCTCGCAATCGGGTCGATTGGTCCAAGGTTTATGGCTCGTGGGTCCAGGCGGGTTTGCGGGTGAACGCGAGCCTGATGTTCGACAATCTCCCGCCCGGCGATTGGAAGGATCTATCCCGCGACGCCGCGGTGTATGGAGAAGCATTTGCCCGCGCCTTCGGGCCGTCGAGCCGCGCGCTCGTCGAGTCTGCGGAGATCGGCAACGAGCCCGGCAAATATTCGGACGCCGAATATCGGCAGCTCTTCGAGGCCATGGCGGGTGGTTTGCGCAAAGGCGATCCGCGGCTGCGCATCGCGACCTGCGCGGCGAATCTCGGCCCGAGCGGGCGCTACTCGAAAAGCGTCGATTGTTTCGCCGGGTTGGAGTCGCTCTACGACATCGTGAACATCCACATCTACGCCGAGATCGAAGGCTGGCCGACGTGGCGGCGCGGGGCGCCGGAAGATCCGCGGACGAAGTTTGTGGAGCATCTGCGCTCGGTGCTCGCGTGGCGGGCGGAGCATGCGCCCGACAAAGAAATCTGGCTGACGGAATTTGGCTGGGACGCCTCAACCAAGCCGGCGCCGCCCACCGGAACCTTTGCGAAATGGGAAGGCAGCACCGAAACCCAGCAAGCGCAGTGGACAGTGCGCGCGTGGCTGATCACGGTCGCGCTCGGGCTGGATCGCGCCTACCTCTTTTTCTTCAACGACTCGGACGAAGCGCAGGTTCACGGCTCCTCGGGGCTGACGCGCAATTTCATCCCGAAGCCTGCCTACCACGCGGCGGCGTGGCTCCAACGCAGTCTCGGGGAATACCGTTTCAGCCGCGTCCTGCGCGAGGATGCCGCCGAAGGCTACGCCTACGAATTCACGCACGGCACTGCGCCGCAGCAGCGCATTGTCGCGGTCTGGCGGGTGAACGGCGGACCAGATGCTTCCATCACGCTGCCGGTTTCTGCGAGTCAGGTTCAGCGCGCCGAACGGATGCCGCTCACCGCGGCTCCGCCGCAAGGCGTCGAGATCGCACCGGGCGGTGCGAATACCGCGCGTCTGTTGGTCGGTGACTCGCCCGTGCTCATCTGGCTGGACGGCGGACGATAGCTTCTGGATTCCCGGGGGCGCTTAGGCGTGGAAGTGCGTGGAACCCACAGGCCACCTAATCCACCTCTTCGCTTCCACCCTTCTCGCGCTTCAGACCGCGGAGTTTGCCCTGGATGAAGGCGTCGATGTCGCCGTCCATCATCGCGTCGATGTTGCTGGTTTCCACGCCGGTGCGCAGGTCGATGACTTTTTGATAAGGCTGAAAGACGTAGCTGCGAATCTGGCTGCCAAAGGCGACATCCGATTTCTCGCCGTAGGCCGCGTTGATATCGGCCGCAACCTTGTCCGTCTCGATCTGTTGGAGCTTGGCCTGGAGCATGCGCATGGCGGTGACCTTGTTCTTCTGCTGGCTGCGCTCGTTCTGGCAGGCCGCGACCAGGCCGCTCGGAATGTGCCGGATGCGCACGGCGGTCTCGACCTTGTTCACATTCTGCCCGCCCTTGCCACCGCTGCGGTAGGTGTCCACTTCGATGTCGGCTTCGTTGATTTCGATCGGCGCGCTTTCGGGCAGTTCGGGCACGACATCGACGCCGGCAAACGACGTATGCCGGCGTTTGTTTGCATCGAATGGCGAGATGCGCACGAGCCGATGCACGCCGCGCTCGGTGGCGAGATAGCCAAAGGCAAACTCGCCCGTGACTTGGAGAGTGCAGGACTTGATGCCGGCTTCTTCGCCAAGCTGGATGTCCATGATCTGGCTCTTGAAGTCGTGGCGCTCCATCCAGCGCTGATACATCCGCAGGAGCATATCCGCCCAATCGCACGACTCCGTGCCGCCGGCGCCGGAGTTGATCGTGAGGAAGGCATTGCAGCGGTCGTTCGGGCCGCTGAGCAGCATCTTCAACTCGAAATCGGCCAGGCCCTTTTCAATGGCGTCGTGCTCCTTCCCGACTTCGTCGGCACTCGCCGCGTCGCGCGCTTCCTGGGCGAGTTCGATGAGCACCGGCAGTTCTTCGACCTGCTTTTCGAGCGCGACCAGCGGCGTGATCTTCCCGCGCAGCGTGGAGACTTCCTCCATCTGCTTTTGTGCTCGTTCCTTGTTGGTCCAGAAGTCCGGCTCGGCCATCTGGCCTTCGATTTCCGCTAGACGGTCCTGCAGCGTGGCGAAGTCAAAGATACCTCCGGAGTTCGCCCACGCGGGCTTTGAGGGCTTCAGTATTGATAGCTTGGAGATCGAGGGACATGGGAATTTTAGGAATGAAACAAACGGGGGCGCCGGTGGGCGCGCCGCGGATTACGAAATCGCGTTCAGCGATTCAACCGCATCCGCGTCTTGTCGGGCTTGGCCGGTTCAAGGCGGTAGATGGTCTCGCCTTCCTTCATCAGGTCGAGACGGTCGCGGGCGACGAGGGCGACATATTCGGGGTCGTGCTTGAGCAGCTCCTCGATGCGCGTGTTCCGCACGAATAGCTGGCGCTCCCGCTCGACATCCGTCTTGAGTAAATCCACCCGCGTCTGCTGGTCCCGGCGCTTGGAGACTTCGGGAAGGAAGCGGTAGGCGCAGATCATCGCCACCGTCAGTACAATCAGCACGAAGAGCAACCGATTGAGGGAATGCCAGATTCCGCCGGTCGGGGCGGGGTTTAAGAATTGGCCTGGGGCCGCGCTCACTCAGCGCATCTTACCGCCATATACGGCGTTGTCACCCAATTCCTCTTCGATCCGCAAAAGTTGGTTGTACTTCGCGACGCGGTCGGTGCGCGACAGCGATCCGGTCTTGATCTGGCCGGCATTCGTCGCCACCGCGATGTCGGCGATGGTGTTGTCTTCGCTCTCGCCGGAGCGGTGGGAAATGACCGCGGTGTATTTGTTTTCCTTGGCGAGTTCGATCGCGTCGAGCGTCTCGGTCAGCGAACCGATCTGGTTCACTTTCACGAGGATCGAGTTGGCCGTGCCGGTGTCGATGCCCTTCTGGAGGAAGTCCACGTTGGTCACGAAAAGATCGTCGCCGACGATCTGCGTCGTCGCGCCGAGCTTGTCGGTGAGATGCTTCCAGCCTGCCCAGTCGTTCTCGGCGCAGCCGTCTTCGATCGAGATGATCGGGAATTTCTTCTGCAGTTCGATGTAATACTCGACGAGTTCCTCGGCGCTGCGCTTCGAGCCGTCGCCCTTCTTGAAGACGTATTGCTTCTTCACCTTGTCGTAGAATTCGGAAGACGCGCAATCGAGCGCGATGAAGACATCCTTGCCGAATTTATAGCCCGCCTTCTTCACTGCCGTGGCGATGGTCTCCAGCGCGTCGTCGGCGCTCTCGAAGTTCGGCGCGAAGCCGCCTTCGTCACCGACCGCCGTCGAGAGGCCGCGGCCCTTGAGCACGCTTTTCAGGGAATGAAAGATCTCGGTGCCAGCGCGAAGCGCTTCCGAGAAGCTCGGGAAGTTCTTCGGCACGATCATGAATTCCTGAAAGTCCACGGGCGCATCGGAGTGCGCGCCGCCGTTGACGATGTTCATCATCGGCACTGGCAACACCTTGGCATTTGGTCCGCCGATGTATTTGAAAAGCGAGAGCCCGAGCTGATTGGCAGCGGCTTTCGCCGTCGCGAGGGAGACGGCGAGGATGGCGTTCGCGCCGAGCTTGGCTTTATTCGGCGTGCCGTCGAGGGCGATCATCGTCTTGTCCACGCCGACCTGATCGCACGCGTCGAAACCTTCGATCGCCTTGGCGATGCTCTTGTTCACGTTGGCCACGGCCTTGGTCACGCCCTTGCCGCCCCAGCGATCTTTCACGCCGTCACGCAGTTCCCACGCTTCGTGTTCGCCGGTGCTCGCGCCGCTCGGGACGATGGCCGTGCCGACCGCGCCGCCGGCAAGGACGACGTCCGCTTCGACGGTGGGATTGCCGCGGGAATCAATGACCTGGCGGGCGTGAACTTCAACGATGGTGGTGAGAGACATACGATAGGATTTCGGATTGAGGATTAAGGAAGTCCGTGCGCGCGGTGGAGGGCGGCGCGTCCGCAAAGAACGCGGTGTGGATAAAAGGCCCGGCCGCGAATGGCAATCCAATTCCCGCACGCATGTCATTCTG
>Ga0105047_10009729_pt1 | contig 15790 bp, 8 predicted proteins | sample MAT04_FD_78384 | JGI IMG/M metagenome (GOLD analysis project Ga0105047, IMG submission 78384) | Freshwater microbial communities from Lake Fryxell liftoff mats and glacier meltwater in Antarctica - MAT-04 (megahit assembly) | ecosystem: Environmental > Aquatic > Freshwater > Ice > Liftoff... | reverse complement strand
TAACCAGAAATCTGCCGCTCGCCTCAGTAGGCAGTTTTCAGTAGGCAGAAGGCCGTTGACGTCACGGTGCTCAGATGCTCCGGTTTGATTACTGAGCACTGAACATCAAGAATTGAAGAACAGAACACTCCTCAAGTTTCCCCAGTATCACGATCTGACGTTACGTGGGTTCCGCTGGTGCCGGACAGAAATGTTGTCCAGCGTCGTTCCATGCGGTCGGACCATTTGAAAATGTTGACGAAAGGCCGGACGACGAAATCGTCCAGAATGGAATCCAGGTAACCACGTTCCCATGCAAAGCGATAGAAGCGGGCGCGCATGTCCGGCGACAACCAGCGACGCCAGACGGAACGCGAATCCGGCAAGTGATCCCCCAGGGCATTCTCCAGAATGCTGTAGTCTTTCAGCAGCGATGGAGCCCGCACCAGTTGCAGCGTCCGCACACAGGCGTGACCAATGATGTGAATCAGCGGGATGTAACGCAGGCCCAGACCAATCTCCACGACGATAATGCTGACCTGTATCAGCGACGCATAGGCCAGCGCGCTCTTCACGTCCGCCTGGACGCGCGCCGCCATCGCGGCAAAAATCATCGTGATCAGACCCAGGGCCACCACCATTCCGCACAAGATCGGCGACAGTTCCAGGACCGGACTCACACGCAACAACAAAAACGCTCCAAGATGCACCGACAAGGCACCGTAAAATACCGCGCTCGACGGTGTCGGACCTTCCATCGCACGCGGCAACCAGCCGGAAAACGGCACCAGCGCCGACTTGCCGGCAGCGGCAATCAGCAACAGTGAACCCACCAGCAGAGCCTGGTTCTCCGTGATCGTCGCGTGTCCGTCCGGCCAGTCGCCTTTCCCCATCAGCGTTTCGAAGTCACCAGAGCCGGACAGATGATGCAGAGTCAACGCGGCGATCAGAAAAGCCGCATCCGCGATGCGATACACGGACCAGACACGCAGGCCGTTCTGGACGGGTGCCGGTCGATCGTGAAAGAAGGCGACGAGCAGCGCCGACGAAAGTCCGACAAGTTCCCAGCCCATGAACAGAGTCTCAATTGTCCCTGCCAGCGATGAAATGATCATCCCCAGCTGAAAGATCGAATAGAACAGAAAAAAACGGTAGTACCCTTCTTCCAGATGGAGATAGCGAAACGCGAACGCACCGATGACTCCGCACAGCACAAAGGACATGATGGCAAAGGGAACACTCAGCCGGTCGAAGACAAACTTCAACAAGAAATGAAAGTGTTGGGCGTTTGCATCTTCGGCGGTTTCCGTTTCACGGATTTCTGCGGAGGCTGGAGCGTGGACCTTTGCAGTGCCGTGGTCAGCTTCCGTCGCTTCGTTTTCCAGATGCACCCAGTCCCCAAGTTCCAGCGGCACATCGCGGATATTCACGGTCAGCATCCAGCCCAGGATGCAAAGCGAAGCGATGAGCCCGACAAAGCTGGAAGTCTGCGCGAATCTCGCGACCGAACGCTCACTCAAGTGAATTCGAAAAAGTGCAGCCAGCCCCAGCACTGCCAGTAGAGCTGCAGGACTGATGACCACCATAATTCCGGCGAATAGAACTAACATAGGGACGACTTAGGATTTGAGATTTGAGATTTGAAATGCACACTGTGCGGCATGCTAAGGATCGCTCGAGAATGAATTGGCCGATAGTCGCCTTTCGCTCCGCGAAAGTAGCGCTGCTTTTGCGGAGCAAAAGGCGACACTAATTTCTCGAACCGTCCTAACTTCCATTCTTTCCCTGAATGATGGCAAACGGCAGGTTGTTGCGCCACCCGCGGTACCAGTCGAGCGAGCTTTCCGCCGTCGCAATTTCAGAGGTTGACGGTCGGTAGTCGATAAACTGTCCTTTGAAGAATCGCTGGATGCGACTGGAATTCGGATCCAGCACTGCTAGTTGAGCCCATTCGTTGAGGCAGATATGACCGACGGTGGGATTCTCATCCATAATTTTCAGCATGGCTTCCGGCGTGGATTCGATGATAAACAGTAAACGCACCGGTTCGTGGATATCGACGCCCTGCCATGGCAACCCAGTTCTGAGATCGCTGGCGGCACCATCCATGACGCCCAGCAGCGACGTCACGTTGTGCGGTAGCTTCGTACCGCAGCCCCAGCCGCGCGTATCGATCGCGGACAGCGTGTAGAGCATGTTGATTCCTTCGCAAACCGGGATCACCGCTGCCAGAATGCGGGCCAGGATCATCGATGTCTCCGTATCCTGACTGGCGTCGTACGACATCAGAAAAGATCGTCGGTCCAGGTACAAGCCACGGATTCGGCTGCGGCGGCCGACAAAGCAGACGGCATTGGTGGAATTCCCATACTCCGGTCGCGTCTGAGCCAGGTCTTCTGTGCGGTCATCCACATGCTGCAGAGCTTCCGCCGGGGAAAAATCCAGCGGGGCCGTTTCAAATCGCCGACAGCGTTCGTGTGCATTGCGTTCGGCCACACGTCCGAAAATATCGACTGCCAAATGCAGGTGTCGCATGTGTGATGCGGGCAGCAACTCCAGATCGAAGAACTTCACCGCCTCCGTCGCCGTATTGTGCAGTCCTCCCAGAAATCGTATTTCTTCAGGCACATCCAGACCGCGCGCCAGCAGTTGCCTTCGCACGCGCGGATCATTCAGCATGGCCGCCATTGCTCTGGCATTGGCTCCGCCCCGACTTCCGGAACAGGCCCCACAGTGATAAGCTGATTCATGCGGATTATTCAAACAGTCGGAACCATGCCCCAGAATGATGACCAGGGGTGCGAAGCCAGACGTCAGTCCGATATCGCGAAGTGCGCGTTCTGCCATGTTGACCATTTCGGACAGTGTGAAACCGATCCCGTCATCGTTCGGGCTCGCTCGTGTTCCTTCCGGTCGCTCAAGTCGCAGTCGCGTAATCGGCGGCGGAGCGACAAAACCCCGCGCGGTTCGATGCATCTTTGCCGTCAGACGCGGAAAAAGAATGCGTCCGACAAGAGGCGCTGTAAACAGTGGCCCCAGCAATGCCGTAAGCACGGCCCCCGTGATTGAACCACGCGTTCCCGTATTGAAATTGTGTTCTGCCGTGCCCAGCAGTCGCCGGGCGCGGGCACGATGCCGGCCGGAATCGGCCAGCGCGTACACCACATCTTCAACCATCCAGTACTGCGGCTTCACAACAATCGGACACAGAGCCGTATAGTGCGCTTCACCGGCACCACGATAATACATCGGGACACCATAAAATCCGGCGTTCGCAAACGTTTCGACGTCCGGTGCCACTTCTTCGAGATGCCTGCGGAAGGATTCTTCGCGGGCGTCAATGCAGGTGAACACCTGAAGTTGCGGTGCCTTCGGAGATATCAGCGGCTGGCTCGCGCGAATCGCGATGGAATCCAGCGAGTGGCGCATCAGTTTCCGCTCGAAAGCAAGATGGAACACGCGGCGCCGTTCGAACGGCGAGAATTTTTCGACCGCATGCACAAGTTCCTGCCACTGTGCATCTGAAAGGTCCGCAATCGTCTGTGGCGTCCAGCCGTGCAGCTGCGCCAGTTGCAGGATCGGAAATGCACGTTGTTCGACAGTGACTGCCACGTCTCCTGCCGATTGCTGAGTTCCGATGAATTCTCGCAAGCGATCCAGTGAACCAGTGTAATTCAGCATTTCTCGCGAAAGCCATTTCAGGGCGAATCGCTCCAGAATCAAACGGACGGCCAGAAACTCGATCAGCGTGCCGTGTCGAGACGGAATGTAAACGCGATCCGGACGTTCTTCTGTTTGCCAGATCATCCCCGCCCAGCCGCGAAGTGCCAGGAGTGAGCCCCGTACGAAACTCTCCTTTTCGTGCGGCTTGATACCCAGCAGCGACAAGGATTCTTCCAGCGACTCCAGCGCCGTCATGCTCGTCTGTTGAATTCGCTGTACTTCCTGCGCGACCGGACGCAGCCAGCGTTTTGTCAGAAATCCACCGGAACTGAAGAGTAAGACAAATGCATCGAAGAACCCAGCACCGCGATGCGGCAGCTTCCACTGCGCATATCCCTGGTCGAGGAATACGGAACAAAACCGAATCAGGACTTCGTGCACCAGCTCGTCACTGTCTTCACTGGAGGCTGCCAGAAGCAGATCCCGGTGGCGAATCAGCGACGCGCTGACCTGAGAACCGTTCAAGGTCCGCTCGATACGTATCCGCAAAAGTCGCCACAGAAGTGCCAGACTCACACTTTCCCAAGCGGCTTCGTCGAGGTCTCCGGATCCACCGAGCAAGGTACGAGGGACAGCGTTTCGCACGACATCCATGAGCACTTCTGCAGAATCGGGTCTCGGCGCAGACGCTGAAACGGGGAACCCATTTGACACCCATTGACGCGTGGAGTCAATCATTCGTTCCCGCACGCTATGAGATATCTCACTGCGAAACCTCTGGATGGCATCTGTTTCCGCAATCATCCAGCGCAGTTCGTGCTCAGCCCCCGGATTGATCGAATGCTGCAGCATGCTCATTCGCAGACTGGCATGTCGGACGAGTCCGGCAATCCTGTGATCACCGTCAAAGCCTGATTCCTCGGCCATGATTTCATTCAGGTCATCAACCGTGATGCGCCCCTGCGCCATCTTTTCGCGATACGACCCTTCCGGCAGAAACGGTTGACAGCCGAAAATATCGCCGACTTGCCGCAATGCTTCAATGAACGGCTGATCTTCCATTCCCTGCAAAGGGTTAAGAAATGCGAATGCCGTGATTGGCCCCTGCAATGGCAGCAGTTCAGCCAACCGACGAATAAGGTGTTCCGTCGATTCAGCTGCAGCCGTGTCCGACGGCGGGAATGCGGATTCCTGAGTTGTTGCAGTCATAAATGTGAGTCGGATCAACGAGCTTTTTGTGAACGGAACAGGGCCAGGCGTCTGTTGATTGCGTGCATTGAATTCGCGCGTGCGCAGCGACAGCGAAACACGCGAAATTTTTTAAGCTTTCCCAAGCCCGTCAGGCGAGCAAATCCCAGGGCGATAAGCGCAGGTTCGACAAAGCTGAGGCAGCAAACTCCCGATATCGTACGCCGGGAAGAGAGGCAGATTCTGTGCCTGAGGCATCGTCGCACACCGCGCGATCAGCAGCATTCAGGAAATAGGGGGAGGGCGACAACCACGCATCTCAACGCAATCGCGATCAACGGACTGCGAATCAGTGAGCGGAGAAATCCACAGCACCCGACAGGCAAATCCCGGCGGGCGGAGCAGATCCAGGAACAGGCGATGCTTCTCGATCTCAAGTCGTGAAATTGACTCAGAGTCTTCCGAAGGCACCTCTTCCAATACGCACGCTGCACTGGAACATTCTTTCCAACACGCCGAACGCTCCAGCAGTCCCATCGGGAAAACGAGCGTCATGGCGGTCAGGATGTGCAGCAGTTGAAGCATTGAGGACATCTTGCAGGAAACAACCATCGCCTGTCAAGCGGCTTCTCAGACAACCCCAATTCATTGTAACATGCGAGGATGAAGCAAATTCGCCGCGATATGTCAGCGTTCAGGGCGAAGTATGAATGTCCATGCCCCATATTTGCCAGCGCGGGCTTCGCCCGCAACCGATTGGCGAAGTTGGGACAAGTACAGCCTGTTCAATCACACATGAACACATGCAGCAGAAAAATTGATGGCAGAAAAATGAATGCCCCGCTTCAATGCTGGGATTTGATCGTAGTGGGATTCGCCAGAATTCCTCAGCGCACAGAAACGTGGGGAATTCTGGCGAATCCCACTACACAAAATGGTTCTGCCCCAGCAACGAAGCGGGGCATTGAGAAAAATGAATCGCAGATGGACCTTTCCAGAAGTGGCCTGTATTTTTCAGCCGCTCATTTTTCTGCCGGATCTGACTTCTGCAAACAGACGTCTGAGAATCTTCGTGGGAGAATCAGGAAATCAACTGTTAGTAGTACGAGGAATCATACATTGAACGACACAATCGATCCCGATTGGGCCTGGAGCGAGTTCCAGCCTGATACCGAGACACCATGGAACATTCGCACGGTCGCGCACTTGTTTCGGCGCGCCGGTTTCGGGGCCACGCAGAATGAGTTGACTGCCGCCGCTGCCAAAACGCCGTCGGCTGTTGTGGATGAGCTATTGGCCGGGCCGGAGCCAGAATCATTTCAGGCCGAAATGAAATCGCTGTCGAATGCGGCCATCGCGACGGGTAACGTCAAACAGCTCTCTGCCTGGTGGGCTTATCGGATGCTCAGCACGCCGATGCAGTTGCTGGAAAAGACGACACTCTTCTGGCACGGCCACTTTGCGACGAGTGCGGAAAAAGTCGCGGACGGAAAACTGATGCTGACTCAGAATGAGCTGCTGCGCTCGTTTGCGTTTGGTGACTTTTCAAAATTACTGATCGAGATTTCACGCGATCCGGCCATGCTCGTGTATCTTGATTCCGCCACGAATCGCAAATCGCATCCCAACGAAAACTACGCCCGCGAAATCATGGAACTGTTCTGTCTGGGTGAAGGGAATTATACGGAGACCGATATTCGCGAACTGGCGCGATGCTTCACGGGCTGGGAAATTCGTCGCGATGAATTTCGCTTCAATCGTTATCAGCACGACGAAGGTCAGAAAACGATCCTTGCTCAGACAGGAGAATTTAACGGCGAAGATGGCGTCAGGATCGTGCTGGAACAAAAGTCCGCCCCGGAGTTCATCGCCACCAAACTTGTACGCTTCTTTGTCATGGACGAACCAGCGCCAACCGCTGAATTGATCGCTCCGCTGGCGATGGAACTGCGCAATTCCGGCATGTTGATTCAGCCCGTGCTCCGACGAATCTTCACCAGTAACCTGTTTTATTCGCCACATTCAGTCGGACGAAAAGTCCGCTCGCCGGTGGAACTGGCTGTCGGTCTGTTGCGAAGTCTGGAAGGTTCCACAAACGCATTCGACCTGGCCGAAGAAATGCAGTCTCTGGGCCAGGGACTGCTGTATCCACCCAGCGTCAAAGGCTGGGATGGCGGTCGCACCTGGATCAATTCCTCCACGTTGCTGGGACGCTCAAATCTGGTCCGCACGCTCATCACGAATGACAAGACGCGGTTTGGAAAGACCACGCTCAGGCAATATCTGGCGACTCAGAAAGTCACCAATCCGCGCGCCGTCATCAATTACCTTGAAACGGTGCTCTTCGCAGTCCCGATTCCGGAAGCGGCCAAGGAACGGGTGGAAGTACTTATGAAATCCCGCAGCGACGGCAGTCTGATCGAGGGCCTGCATGCGTTGTGTACCATACCCGAGTTTCAACTGGGGTAGCGAATGAAATCCGGCCTGTAAGGATCGTTCGAGCAATTAGTTGGACAGCGCCACTTTTTCCGAAGTATTAACCCGAAGCGTAAGCGAGGGAACGAGTTAGGTACAATCCCTCGCTCACGCTTCGGGTTGCAACATCGCTCGGTTTCCGCCAAAACTGGCGCTGTCCAATTAGTGTCTTTTTTTGCTCCGCAAAAGCAGCGCTACTTTCGCGGAGCGAAAGGCGACTATCGGCCAGTAATTTCTCGAGCGGTCCTGGGATATTTGTCTGTAGTTCGGCGGTCTGAAACTTCGCGAGTGAATCAAAGTTGGATTCGCAGTATGATACGCGGCGTGTTGTGTCTTGATGTTCCAGGAACAAGTCCATGTTTGATTCGGTATTCGACACTCCTGTTGCAAATTACGAACATCGTCTCAGTCAGGATTCGAAGTGGGCCATGAACGAGGGCAGTCGGCATTTCGACGAAAAGAGCGATGTCCATACAAGTCTTCAAAGGATTTGTAAACGCTTGAATGATTTGGGTGTTCCATATGCGGTTGCAGGCGGGATGGCATTGTTTCAACACGGCTTTCGCCGATTCACTGAAGATGTCGATATTTTGGTTTCCAGGCAGGATCTCAAACGAATTCATGAGAGTCTCAGCGGACGCGGTTATCTACCTCCATTTGCAAAGAGCAAGAACCTGCGCGACACGGAAACCGGAGTCAGGATCGAGTTTCTACAGACCGGCGATTATCCTGGAGACGGCAAAGTAAAACCCGTTTCTTTCCCTGCTCCGCAATCCGTTGCAGAATCTCGCGACGGTATTCAGTTTCTAAATCTCCCGACGATTGTTGAACTGAAGCTCGCATCGGGAATGACCGGAGCAGATCGGATGAAGGACTTAGCTGATGTGCAGGAATTGATCAAATTGCTAACGCTCCCGGCTGAGTTTGGGAATACGCTCAACCCCTACGTTCAGCAGAAATATCAGGAACTGTGGAGTGCCAGCCGAAGCAATCAGCGACGGTATATTCAGCTTTGGCGTCACAAATTCCTTACCATTCAGGCTCAGTCAATAGATGAGATGATCGAGAACCTGCAGGATGCAGCGGACACGCTGAGAAAGATGCGGGATGACGGAGTCACGCTGGATAACCATGGCGGAACTGCTGACGACTACGCACAACTTGTCACGACCGATCCCGGGATCGCCCGCAAATACGAAATGCACGATGAGTCAGAGTTTTGGGACGACGGAGAATCAGAATCTGATGTCGTACAAGGCTGAGGAAATCATATCCTGCGCGTTCCAGAGTCACCAACACATTCACTTATTGGATCAACCTTCATGTCTCACTTTTCACGACGCAACTTTCTCCGATCGTCCGCTGCCGGTTCTGCCGTCCTCACATTTGGCGGGCTCACACCGTCCGCGTTGCAGGCGGCAGCGGAACAGAGCAAGTCGGAACGCATTCTGGTCGTGATCGAACTCCAGGGCGGCAACGATGGCTTGAACACCGTCATTCCGGTCGGCGACGAAACTTACCGTAAACTGCGCCCGAAACTGGCGATTGGAAAAAGTGATACGCTGGAGATCAGCGATGGCCTGGCGTTCCATTCATCTTTGCGGGGTTTCGCCGATCTGCTTGAAGCCGGACGACTGGCCATCATTCAGGGTGTCGGATATCCGGATCCCAATCGATCGCATTTCGAATCCATGGACATTTGGCACACCTGTCAACGGAAGGATGAAAATCGCACCGACGGCTGGCTGGGCCGTTTGCTCGAACAAACTGCGGATGCCGGAGGTGGCGATCCGACCGCATTGCACCTTGGACATGACAAGCAACCATTCGCCCTGATGTCACGCAGGGTGCGTGTACCATCGATTCGATCGCTGGAACAGTTTCGCCTGCAGGGTACAGAAGACGCTCAGTTCCGCAAGGCCGTGCAGGAATTGACAGACGCCCGGCGCGGCGACAGCAACGATTTGCTCAACTTCGTACAGTCCAGCACCAGTTCGGCGATTTCTGCCAGCGAACGATTGAGTTCATCCGTGAAGTCCTATTCGTCAAGCATCGCGTATCCGAAGAATGGACTGGGCGAACAACTGCAGACTGTGGCCAAACTGATCAGTTCAGGTCTGAAGACATCCGTGTACTACGTGACTCTGAACGGCTTTGATACACACTCCCAACAACCGGATGCGCATGCCGGCCTGCTGCGTCAGTTGGGTGATTCCGTAAAGGCATTTCTGGACGACATCGATCACTTGCAGCAGTCCGATCGTGTCGCGCTGATGTGCTTCAGTGAGTTCGGTCGCCGCGTCGAAGAAAACGCCAGCGCAGGGACAGATCACGGCACTGCCGGACCAATGTTCATGGCGGGCGCAGCGGTCAAGTCGGGTCTGATTGGCCAACTTCCCAGCTTGAACAATCTGCAGGACGGCGATCTGCGACACCACACGGACTTTCGTCAGGTCTACGCGGCTGTCATCCAGGACTGGTTCCAGTGCGAAGCAGAGCCGATCCTCAAGGGCAAGTTCGCCGCCGTGGATGTCTTCGCAAAGTCGGCAAAGGGATAGTACGGGCATTGCCCGCAACCCAACACAGCCGTGCATGCATGAACGTGGGTTTTCGTCCGAATCATCGACTTCTCACGGCAGCAAAACGCTTACTTTTGCTGTCCAGAGCACAGGATTTCGGCTCATAAGCAGCACTCAAACAACAGCCTGCTGGCTGCCGGTGTGTTTGGTCGCCGCCTGATACACTACAATATGGCGGTATCCTGCTTACAGGCGGGTCACTAAATCGACACCCCGCTAGCCTCAGGTCATTGATCTGCGATTAAAGTAGCCGTCACTCTCTGAGTGACGAATGCCAAAGGCCGCGTTTTGCGGCCTGCCTCACTCGGAGAGTGAGGTCTACTTTGTGAAATCGAGTACCATTGGGCTAGCGCCTTGCCGCTCACAAAACCAGCGGTAATCAGACAGACTCCTGGCGCCTTGCCGCTCAGAAAAATGGAATGTTGCATGACCAAGTCGCGGATTTTGATTGTTGAGGATCAGGTCAACACCAGCCAAAAGAGCACGACGGGTGATTCGTTTTACGGCCTGATCGGCAAGTGCGAAGCCACGCTGGCGTTGACGGCGCAGATCGCTCAAGTGGCGAGATTCGACAGCACCGTGCTCATCGAAGGGGAGACTGGCACGGGGAAAGAGGTCGTGGCGCGGGCGATTCATCAGGCAAGCGCCCGAGCCGGCAAGCCGCTCATCACTGTCAATTGCGCGTCTCTGACGCCGACGCTCGCGGGCAGCGAGTTGTTCGGACACAAGCGGGGCGCGTTCACCGATTCCGTCAATGACCACGATGGCCTGTTTGCCGCCGCCGAGGGAGGTACTATTTTCCTCGACGAAATCGCTGATTTCCCGCTGAACCTGCAGCCGTTCCTGCTCCGCATCCTCGAAGAGCGGGAAGTCACGCGGGTCGGTGAGACCATCGCGAGGAAGATCAACGTACGCGTCCTGGCAGCGTCTAATCGCAGCCTGGAAGTTGAAGTCGCTGCACGCCGCTTTCGCTCGGACCTGCTCTATCGCATCCGTGTGGCGCGGATCATCGTGCCACCGTTGCGGGACCGGGCTGAAACCATTTCTCTGCTGGCGGAAGCGTTTTTGGATCAACTCGCCAGGAAGTATCCCCATGTTGCTCGTGCGGTGAGTGACGAGGCGTTGCAGTTGCTGCGGACTTACACCTGGCCAGGCAACGTGCGCGAGCTGAGGAACGCGGTCGAATACGCCGCTATTCGCTGCATTGGCGAGTTCATTCGACCGTGTGATTTGCCGCCCGAAGTGATGGCGGGCAGCCACGACCATCGTCCGTTGTCTTCCGATGAGGAACGAAATCGGATGCTGGACGCTCTGCAACAAGCACACGGCAACCGCAGCGAGGCGGCTCGTGTGCTGGGAGTGAGCCGAGCGACGTTCTATCGGCGGCTCACCGAGTTCGGCCTGCTCCCAGCGGACAACTGATCGGTCGGTGAGATGCGAGTCACTGGATGTGCGTTGAATTCGTTTCGCCACGGACCGTTAGCCCAATGGTACTCGATTTCACAGAGTAGACCTCACTTTCCGAGTGAGGCAGGCCGCAAAACGCGGCCTTTGGCATTCGTCACTCAGAGCGTGACGGCTACTCTAATCTTGGCGCGGACTTCGCCCGTAATCCAGGTGAAGGTGACGGAAAATGGCGAGCCGCGAGACGTCAGTCTCCGATTTTTGCGATTCTGTTTTTCTGTTTCGCCAGCTGACGCACGTGCAACACAACGGCGATCACCGTGAGCTGCAGGAATCGCAATCAGGGGACTGACGTCTCCCGCTCGCCGGATGAGAGAAATCTTCTCACGAAAACAAAATCTCAATCATTTGCAGTGCAAAGTGCGTGACTTTGGGCCAGCGCCGATCCGCTCATTAGTTCAACAGACAGCTAGTGCGTACCGGCTGATAGGGCGAGCGGCAGATTTTTGTTTACCGTCGAAAACCGGGGGCTAACGCCCTGCGGCTGATAAAATCAGCCGCCACGCGATAGCGTCCGGTGGTTCCGTTTGGTAGTTCCTTTACTGCCGATCGCCTGGAAGAAATCGAGTGCAATGGGCCAGCGTCTCATTGACTGTGATTGCGAGACACCTCGACGTGTCTCACGCGACAATCAGCGCTTGCGGGATGTCCCTACCGTTCCGGGGATGTCCGCAAAATTCCTTAACTCACGAATCGGACACGCCGGTGAGTGACCGCAGATCGGCGACTCCGGCAGTTTTTGCCGCTTCGGCTGGTGTCGGTCCCACTGGATTCGGGAGAGGAGCATGAGGTAGTTACCCCGAATCACCTCGGCTTCCGCATCTTTCGGCGCACGATTTGCCTCATGCGCTTTGCCGCTCACCAGGATCGTTCTCCAGGAATGCGCGGAGCCCTGTTTTTTAATTATACGTCGCGCAGCCAGAAATGAGTCCGGCGAGCGGAGCGGCGTGAGCCCTCCGATACCTCGTTTTTGTACGGGCAAGCTGACGCATGCCGCTCGCCAATCCTCTCACTCCTGACCGCCTGGAGTCTATTTTCTTTTCGCCCTTTTACTTCCGTCAAGGAGATGCATCGTGGTTCTTACCGCATTTACTGATTTCGTACGCGCATTGGCCGTACGACGTCACGCCGTGGAGCGTCGCACGGCGCGACTTCAATTCGCTCAGATTGAGCGGCTGGAGTCCAGATGGGTGATGAGCGGTCAAAACCTGCTGGCCGGAAATCTCATCGACGATCATGCTGATGGTGAGCCACACTCTTTTCCGACGCCCTCTGAAGATGTCATTCTCGCCACGTCAACGCCGCCTGCACCTGGACCGGCGCCGCTGGCGGACACGTTCAGGTTGCACAGTAACCCGGACGCCAATCACACAATTTATCTCGACTTCGACGGCCATGTCACGACAGGCACGCAGTGGAACACCTGGAAGAATATCTCGTCGTTCACCACGGCGGCGTGGGATCCGTCCGGTGATGGTGCTCCGCAAAACGCCACGGAACTGGCGATGATTCAGGGTATCTGGCAGCGCGTGGCAGAGGATTTCGCCCCGTTCAACGTCGATGTGACGACCGAAGATCCCGGTCCTGACGCGCTCAAAAAGAGTGACGGCGGCGATACGAGATGGGGCATTCGCGTCGTGATCACACCCACCGACTGGTCGTCGTCGAGCGTGGGCGGCCATGCCTGGGTCGGCAGCTTCAATTCGGCAGTGGATGAGACGTGCTACATTTACAACCCGACCGAAATCACCGTGGCGGCGGCAGTGAGTCATGAAGTCGGACATACGATGTTTTTGTCGCACGACGGCCAAAACAGCACTACTTATTACAACGGCCATGGTTTCGGCGAGACGAGTTGGGGTCCGATCATGGGAAGTGGCTATTACTCCAACGTTACCACCTGGGACACCGGCTCGTATTATGCCACGAACAACACTGGGGCAACCGCGAATTACAGTCATGGGGCCGATGACTTCGCCGTGATCACTACGATGAACGGGTTCTCGTATCTCGCGGACGATCACGGAGATTCTCAGGCCGCTGCCACAGATCTGGTGATCACGGGGACGAATTCCGCCTTCGCCGGACGGTACGATGTCGGCAGTTATGGCATTATTGGATTGGGGACTGACCAGGACTTTTTCCGATTCACCGTGGGCGCCGGGACGATCGATCTGACGATCGATTCGTATTACTCGCGATTCTACGCCTCGAACGGTGACGGAACCTACGACCTTGGCTACTCACAGACCCCGGTGGGCTCGAACGCAGTCCGGAGTCAGGGCAGCAATCTCGACGTGCTGGCGACGCTGTACGATTTTGCGGGGAACGTCGTAGCCCTGTCGAATCCTGCCGGCTTGAGCGCGAGCTTTACAAATATGGCGCTCGTGGCCGGGACGTATGTTATTTCGGTGGATGGCACGGGATTCGGCAACTGGGCCACCAACCCGCCGAGCGGTTATTCGGATACGGTGAGCGTCGGCCAGTACTACATCCGCGGCTCGATTGTGAAGCCCGTCGCTGCCAACACGGACCCGGTCGCCAACGACGATGCGGTCACCACGAACGAAGATACGCTCGTGACGATTTCCGTACTCACGAACGACACCGATGCCAACGGCGATGCGTTGACTGTGACATCCACGACCCAGCCGAGCCACGGCACACTGGTCATCAACGCCGACGGAACCGTGACTTACACCCCGTTGTTGAACGCGAATGGCCCGGACACCTTCACCTACACGATCAGTGACGGCCACGGAGGCTCGGCTGTCGGCTCAGTCTCCGTGACGATCACGCCAGTGAACGACGCCCCGACCGCGAACACCGACACAGTCACGACGAATGAAGACATCGCGGCTACGTTCAATCTGCTCACGAACGACAGTGACCAGGACGGGGACGCGATCACGCTGACCGGCACATCGACTCCAGCGAACGGTACGATTACCTTCAGCGACAACGGCGACGCGACCTACACGCCGGTCGCGAATTATTTCGGCCCGGACACTTTCACTTATACGGTTCGCGACACTCACGGCGCGACCTCGACCGCGACGGTAACGGTCACGGTGCATTCGATCAATGATCAGCCGGTCGCCCTCAATGACACAGTCACGACGTACGAAGACACGCCGATCAGCGTGGCGGTACTGGCGAATGACTACGACACAGACGGAGGCACGCTCACCGTCACCGCGAAAACGAACGGGACCAGGGGGACGGTCGTGATTGTCAATGGCAGCACCGTGGCCTACACGCCCAACGCGAACGCCAACGGCAGCGATTCATTCACCTACACGATCAGCGACGGACAAGGCGGAACCACGACCGGCACCGTCTCCGTGACGATCACGCCGGTGAACGACGCGCCGACCGCCGTCAATGACACGGCAACGACATCGGAAACCACGCCCATCACCATTTCGGTGCTCGCGAACGACAGCGATATTGAAGCGAACCCTCTGACATCGGTGCTGATCACCGGACCGGCGAGCGGCAGCGCGGTAGTGAACCCCAACGGGACGATCACGTACACGGCCAACGCCGGATTTTCCGGGACAGACACATTCACTTATCAAGCCAGCGACGGCGTGGCGAATTCGGGCGCGGCCACGGTGACGATCTCCGTGCTCAGTTCGACGAAATTCTTCGTCGTCGATAGTGGGACCGACCAGGCGTACCGCTACCAGTCGGACGGCGCGTTCACGACCGCGACTTCGACCAGCTCGCTCAACCGCAGCGCGGTCGGCATCGCATCGAACGCCGACGGTTCGCGACTGTGGGTAATGGACAGCAACCGAACGGTCTATGTGTATGACGCCTCAATGACGCTGCTCGGTTCCTGGACGGCCAGCGATCTGAAAACGCCCAAGGGGATATCCGTCAACGGCTCTGACGTGTGGATCGTCGATGCTGGCAAGGATCGGGTTTACGTGTACTCCGGCGCGACGTCGGTCCTGAGCGGATCGCAAACTCCGACCCGCAACTTCCAGCTCGCCACGACGAACGGCAGCTCGGAAGACATCGTGACGAACGGAACCACAGTCTGGGTGCTGCAATCGGGATCGCCGGACAAGGTCTTCGCCTATCGCAACAGCGATGGCTTCGCGCTGGGCAACTGGACGATCGACTCGGCAAACACAAACCCGGTGGGCATCACGCTGGACCAGACCAATGCCAGTCAAAGTCTGTGGATTGTCGATAGCGCGAAAGACCGTGTGTACGAATACACGAACGCCCGGTCGCGCTTTTCCGGCGTTCAAACCGCAGCCACATCGTTCGCGCTCAACAGCGGCAACACGACCCCCCAGGGAATCGCCTGGATCTACACATCGACCGCAGCCCCTCCTGCCTCAAGCGTTCCTGCGTCCTCGGGCACGTTGAGCAGAACCTCAACCACAGGCAAATGGGCTGCCGACGGCGACGGTGGCAATGACGAT
>Ga0105047_10009728_pt1 | contig 15791 bp, 13 predicted proteins | sample MAT04_FD_78384 | JGI IMG/M metagenome (GOLD analysis project Ga0105047, IMG submission 78384) | Freshwater microbial communities from Lake Fryxell liftoff mats and glacier meltwater in Antarctica - MAT-04 (megahit assembly) | ecosystem: Environmental > Aquatic > Freshwater > Ice > Liftoff... | reverse complement strand
TCGAAGCAGGCCGTGATCGCTCGTCACCCGCCCGGCTCCGAGACCATCTGCTACGTGAATCCGGCGGCGCCGCATGAGGCGGTGATCGACCGCGGCTGGCAATGGGAGTTGCTCATCTTCGGCGGGTTCGCGTCGATCTTCCTGCTCGTCGGCGGGCTCGGAATGCTCTTTGCCGGGCGCCTCAACCATTCCAAGAATCCGGTGGCGACGATGCCGAAAACCGAGCCGCACTCCGACGGACCCGGCGTGCTCAAGCCGAAATACACGCCCGTGGCGAAGTTCGCCGGCATCCTGATCGGCGCCATCGTTTGGAACGGGTTCATCAGCGTTTTCGTCTATCTCGTTTTCCTGTCCGAGGACAAAACCGTCCCGCTCTTCGCCAAGATCATCGTCGGCATCCTCGCCCTCGTCGGCGTCGGTCTGATTGTCGGCGCATCCACCAGCTTCCTCGCGCTCTTCAATCCGCGCATCCGACTCACCGCGCCGACCACCTCCGTCCCGCTCGGCGGCGAACTGCACTTCACCTGGAAGATCAGCGGGCGCGCCGGAATGTTGCACAAACTGCGCGTCGTCTTCGAGGGACGCGAGGAGGCCACCTACAAACGCGGCACCAGCACGAGCACGGATACGAATGTCTTCGCCGAGATCCTGATTTTCGAAAGCGCCGAGCGCGAATTCCTGTCGCAAGGCAGCGCGCGGGTCGTCGTGCCGGCCAACCTCATGCACACCTTCGAAGCCAGCCGCAACAAGGTGCTCTGGCGGCTCAAAGTGCAGGGCGAAATCCCGCGCTGGCCAGATGTCGCGGATGAATACCCGATCACCGTCCTGCCCCAGCCCCTGCGAAACTGACCCGTTTGAACACTTATCTCCCAAGCGCGTGTCATTCGGAGCGGAGCGGCATTTGCGGCGAAGGTGGGAAGGTCGCGGAGTCGAAGAGCCGCACCACCTGCGCCCTCGCGGAACTCCGCTCAGAATGACTCGCTGTACTTGAAATCCCAATTTCCACCCGCCATGTCCCAACTCCAAATCCAACTCGCCGACGATCACACCGCCTTCGCCCCTGGCGACACCCTCACCGGCACCGCCACCTGGCAGCTCGACGCCCCGCCGAGCGAAGTCGAACTCCATCTCGTATGGAGCACCCGCGGCAAAGGAACGACCGACATCGAGGTTGTGCAGACAATTCCCTTTGCCCATCCGCAAGCCCGCGAAACCCGCCCCTTCACCATCAAACTTCCCGCCGCGCCCTACACCTTCTCCGGCCAGCTCATCTCGCTGATCTGGAACCTCGAATTGAACATCAAACCCGGCGACCACTGCGAGACGCGCGAAATCACCATGGCGCCCGGCGGCCAGGAAGTCCTGCTCCCGCGTCTCCAGCCCGTGAAATGAGGCCGCGCGACAATCCCTTCGCCGCGCACCGCGTGGAAAGCCTCCCCTTTCGCCTGCCCGCCGGGCTCACTTGGGACGCCTTCCTCGCGCGCTGCGTCGCGGCAAATTGGCGCGGCGCCATCGTCGGTCCGCAGGGCTCCGGCAAGACCACGCTCCTTGAGCAGCTAATCCCCCATCTGCGCGCCCGCGGCTTCACGCCCCATCTGGTGTTGATCCATGCCGGGACCTCGCTCGCCGAAAAGGAAGCGGTCCTGGCGCAAGTCCGCACCCTGCGCGCGCCGGATCTGCTTCTCCTCGACGGCGCCGAGCAATTCACCACCCGCCAGTGGCTCATGCTGCATTCCGCCGCCAGCCCGCTGGCCGGCTGCCTCATCACGGTTCACTACACCAGCCGCCTGCCGACGCTGCTCGAGACACAGCCTTCCCCCGCGCTGCTTGCGGAACTCACCTCGGAACTGACTGGCGAACTCCTGTTCGACACCGACGCCGTCGCGCTTTTCCAACGGCACCACGGCAATCTCCGCGAATGCCTGCGCACCCTTTACGACCAGCACGCGCTGGCGTGATGGCGGCGGCCACCTCTGGCGGCAAAACTTCTTTTGGCTTTGATTCCGCGAAGATTTGGGCGAGATGGGGCGGACTGTGGTTCCCCAATTTGAAAACTCCGTGGCCATTATCGGGGCCGGCCCGGCAGGGCTGACCGCGGCCTTCCTGCTCGCCAAAAGCGGCGTCAAAGTAACCGTCCTCGAAACCGACCCGGACTACGTCGGCGGCATTTCGCGAACCGTGAAATACAAGGGCTACCACTTCGACATCGGCGGCCACCGTTTTTTTTCCAAGTCGCAGGAAGTGGAGAAGCTGTGGGACGAAATCCTGCCCGACGACATGCTGGTGCGCCCGCGTTCCTCCCGCATCTACTACCGCGGCAAATTCTTCTCCTACCCGCTGCGGCCGTTCGAGGCGCTGTCCAAGCTCGGGATTTTCGAGTCGGCGCTCTGCGGCCTTTCCTATTTGCGGGCGAAGCTTTTTCCGGTGCCGAATCCGCTCAATTTCGAGGACTGGGTGAGCAATCAATTTGGCACGCGGCTCTTCGGCATTTTCTTCCGGACCTACACGGAAAAAGTGTGGGGCATGAAGTGCCGCGAAATCTCGGCCGACTGGGCGGCGCAGCGGATCAAGGGGCTTTCGCTCGGCAGCGCAGTCTGGAGCGCGCTCTTTCCCAAAAAACAGGGCGGCGACCGGCAGAGCGTGGTGAAGACGCTGATCAATTCCTTCCGCTATCCGCGCAAAGGCCCCGGCATGATGTGGGAGGAGTGCGCGAAGAAAATCCAGGCGCTCGGCGGCACCATCACGATGGGAAGGAAGGTCACGCAATGCCGCTGGGACGAGGAGGCCGGCCAGTGGGAGGTGAGCCATGTGGATGCCGCGGGCCAGACCTTCACGACCTTGTCGCACCACGTCATTTCCTCCGCGCCGGTGAGGACGCTCGCGGGCCTGCTCGCGCCGGCCCTGGCCGCGGACGGGCTCAGCGCCGCCAACGCGCTCAAGTACCGCGACTTCCTGACCGTCGTCCTCATCTACCGCCACGCCGATACCTTCGACGACAATTGGATCTACATTCACGAACCCGGCGTGAAAGTCGGCCGCGTGCAAAACTTCAAATCGTGGTCGCCCGAAATGGTGCCCGATCCCACGACTTCGTGCTACGGGCTGGAGTATTTCTGCTTTGAAGGCGATGGCATGTGGTCCAGTGCCGACGAGGAACTCATCGCGCTGGCGCGCCGCGAGATGGAGACGCTGGGCCTGGCCAAAGATGGTGATTGCGTGGACGGCTCCGTCGTGCGGCAGCAAAAAGCCTATCCTGTTTACGACGCCGATTACGCGGAGAACGTCTCAGCCGTTCGCGTGGAGCTGGAACGGCAATTCCCGACGCTGCACCTCGTGGGCCGCAATGGGATGCACAAATACAACAATCAGGACCACTCGATGATGACCGCCATGCTCTGCGCGAAGAACATCATCGCCGGGGAAAAGCTCTACGACTTGTGGCAGGTGAACGAGGACGCCGAATATCACGAAGGCGAAGTGCGCCCCGCGAACAGCGGCGCGAGCGGCGAGCGCCACGTGCCGGAGAGGATCGTCGATCCGTCGCATGCAGTCTGAGACGGCTGACGGGAGGTCGGTGCAGTCCCGCTGGCCGGCCTGGTCGGGGTTTCTGATCGGGACGGTGATCGCTCTCCCGTTTGTCCTGACGCTCGGGCTGAACAACCTCGTCTCGTACGACGAGGATCAGCACATCGCGGCGGGCGTCCTCTTTGCACGGGACGGCCTGCTCCCTTACCGCGACTTCGCCTACTTCCACGTCCCGTATCTCATCTACGCCTACGGGCTGCTTTTCAAATTCACTGACCAATATCTCCTCGCCGCACGCCTCTTCTCGGCCGTCTGCGCCGCGCTCACCTGCGGCGCGATTTTTTCCGCAGCGTGGCGGCTCTTCGAGACACGCCCGAGCCGGCAACGCCTGCTCATCGGCACCGGTGCTGTCGTCCTGGTCATCAGCACGCCGCTCTTTTTTCACACCGTGGGGCATGCCTGGAATCAGGAACCGGCGGTGTTCTGCGCGGTGCTGGCGTTTCTCGGTGTGCATGGCGCACTGGAGCGCACCTCGCCCGGCGCGCGGCTGCTCTGGAGCGGCGTCGTGCTTGGGCTCGGCATCGGCTTCCGCATCACGGTCGCCCCGCTGGTGCTGCCGTTTGCGGTCATGATCTGGCTGGTCGGTTCGGCGGCGCGGGAACGCCTGCGCCATCTCGCCTGCTTCGCCGCCGGCCTCGCGCTGGCGCTCTGCCCCGTAGTCTGGGCCGGCCTGGCCGCTCCCGAGGGCTTCGTCTTTGGCAATATCGAATTTCCGCGGGTGAACATCGACTACCGCCTCGCGAGCACCAAAACGCACACCGTGAGTTTGCTGGATAAGCTCAGCGCCGCGTTCGAGTGGTTCGTGCGCGGATCCAACTGGGCGCTTCTTTATGGCCTCATCGCCGCGTGGCTGACTGCGTGGATTCGCCCGCCGGCGCCGCGCCGCTCCTGGCCCCGGCTCTTTTTCTTTCTGCTGCTCACTCTGCCCTTCCTGCTGCTTGGCGCGTTTGCCCCCTCACCATTTGCCAAACAATACTTCTATCCCCTCGTGCCGTTTTTGGCGCTCGGCGCGCTCTGCCTCTTCGCGGGCGTTCCGCCCCACCTGAACCGCCTGCGCTGGATGTGGCGGTTCGCGGCGGTGCTGGTGCTCATCTCCGCCTTGCGCACGGGCAGCAAATACTCCACCCTTCGTGACATTGCGGACGCCTCCCAATGGCACGTCTCCAGGTTGCGCCAGGAGGCGATTCACCTGCGCCAGCTCGTGCCGGATGGTCCGATTCTCACCCTCTCCCCCACCCCCCCCCTCGAGGCCGGCCTGCGGATTTACCCGGAATTTGCCACCGGCGCCTTCGCCTGGCGCGTCGCGCCTTTCGTGCCTCGCGCACGCCACACCGCGTTGCGCCTCGTCGCCCCTGAGTATCTCGAAGCGCGGTTCGCCAGCGATCCGCCCGCCGCCATCCTTCTCGGCTTCCGCGAGAGCTGGGAGAAACCGCTCCTGCGCTATGCGCGCGACCACGGCTATCACCGCACCGTCTTCCTCAAGGACAAGGAACTGTGGTTGGCGCCGGATGGAATGATGCGCTCCCAGCTTGCCCAAAATGACGCCGCTCTTTTCTGGAACAAGACTTTCAAATGAGCGGCGCCGCAGATCGGGACAGAGGCGAAATTCGCCACCGGCCTGAAGGCTGGGCGTAAGTCTTTGCCGGTGCAGAGGAAACGACTTTATTTAGAATAATTCTTGATAAGGGAGGACGGGGGTGCGAAGAAAACCACGCCCATGAAACCGCGCACGCAGCACCACGGCGAACCTTCGCCGAAGCCCGATGATCATATTCACGGGCTTGGTCTGCGCATGACAGATCAGCGGCGTGCGGTCTATGATGCGCTGATGGGTGAACGCAATCACCCGACGGCGGTCGAGGTTTTCATGAAGGTGAAAAATCGCATGCCGTCGATCTCGCTGGCTACGGTTTACAACTGCCTGGAAACGCTGACCAGTTGCGGATTGGTCAAGGCCGTGAACCATGAGCGCGAGCCTTCCCGCTACTGCCCGAATCTCAACGAACACGCGCACCTCTTCTGCGAGGGATGCAATGGCGTGATGGATGTACCGCTGCGCGCCCGGCGGCGCGCGGAAGACGTATGGGATCTGCCCGAGGCGGTGGTCATCTCGCACCACGAAGTTTCCTTCCGCGGCCTGTGCCCGAAGTGCGCCGCGAACCCGAAAAAATCACCCACTAAAGAGAAGAAATGAGTTCACTGATCATCAACGACCTGCGTGTGCGCATCGGCGAAAAGGAAATCATCCGCGGACTCACGCTGGAGATTCCGAAGGGGGAAGTACATGCCATCATGGGGCCAAACGGCTCTGGCAAAAGCACGCTGAGCAAGGCCATCGGCGGGCATCCCGACTACACGATCACCAGTGGCGAAGTGCTGCTCGACGGCGAGAACATCCTCGGCCTCGGGCCGGATGAACGGTCGAGGAAAGGTCTTTTCCTCGCGTTCCAGTATCCGATGGAAATCCCTGGTGTCTCAAATGCGAACTTCCTCCGCGCGGCACTTCAGGCGCGTCTGCCCGAAGGCGAGGAACTCGAAGCGACCGACTATTACGCCCAGCTTTACGCCGAAATGGACAAGCTGGAGATGGCCCGCACTTTCACCGCGCGCTCGGTGAATGAAGGCTTTTCCGGCGGCGAGAAGAAGCGCAACGAGATCCTCCAGATGGCGATGCTGAAACCGAGTTACGCGATCCTCGATGAGACGGACTCGGGCCTCGACATCGACGCGCTGCGGATCGTCTCCGCTGGCGTGAATGCGCAGCGCGGGCCGAATCTCGGCGTGCTCGTCATCACCCACTATCAGCGCCTGCTCGACTACATCGTGCCGGATTACGTCCATGTGATGGTCGAGGGGCGTATCGTGCAGAGCGGGGGCAAGGAACTCGCCCTCGAACTTGAAGAAAAGGGCTACGACTTTATCCGCGAGGGCATGACCGAAGCCGCTCTCGCCTAACCGGAGGATCCACCATGCCGACTGAAGAATTGACCAGCAGCAGCATCGACATCGACCGCACGCGCGGCGATTTCCGCTACGACGAGAAGCACGAGTTTGACGCCGGCGTCGGCCTCACGCACGACACCATCGATTACATCGTCAATGTGAAGGGCGAGCCGGATTGGATCCGCGACTGGCGGCACAAGGCGCTCGACGTGTTCCTCTCCAAGCCGATGCCGACGCATTGGGCGTCGAAGGATTTGGAGAACATCATCTTCAAGGACATCCGCTATTACCTCGCGGGCGGACAGAAGCCATCGCGTTCCTGGGAAGACGTGCCCGAGGACGTGAAGCGGACGTTCGAGCGGCTCGGCATCCCGGAGCAGGAGCGGAAGTTCCTCGCGGGCGTCGAGGCGCAGTTCGATTCCGAGGCGGTCTATTCCAACATCAAGAAAGCCGTCGGCGAACAGGGCGTGATCTTCATGGGCTCGACCGATGGGCTGAAGGAACACCCGGAGATTTTCCGCAAATGGTTCGGCAAGGTCATCCCAACCGGCGACAACAAATTCAGCGCGCTGAACAGCGCGGTCTTCAGCGGCGGTTCGTTCATTTACGTCCCACCCGGAGTGAAGGTGAAGCACCCGCTCCAGGCTTACTTCCGCATCAACGCGGAGAATTTCGGCCAGTTCGAGCGGACGCTCATCATCGCGGATGAAGGTTCCGAGGTGATGTATATGGAAGGCTGCACGGCACCGAAATTCGAGACAGCGACGCTGCACAGCGCGGTGGTGGAACTCGTCGCCATGAAGGGCGCGAAGATCCAATACGTGACCGTGCAAAACTGGTCGGCGAACGTCTTCAATCTCGTGACCAAGCGCGCCATCGCCCACGAAGAAGCGGAAGTGAAGTGGATCGACTGCAACATCGGCAGCCGCCTCACGATGAAGTACCCGGGCGTCGTGCTGAAAGGCCGCAAGGCTCGCGGGGAAGTCATTTCCATCGCCTTGGCCAGCGACGGCCAGCATCAGGACACCGGTGCGAAGATGATCCACGCGGCGGACGAAACGACCTCGAACGTCGTCTCGAAATCCATCTCCGTCGGCACTGGCCGCGCGACTTATCGCGGGCTCGTCCATGTGCCGAAGCACCTGAAGGGTTGCAAGAACAACACCGAGTGCGACGCGCTGATGATCAACTCCACGGCGCGCACCGACACCTATCCGGCGATCACCGTTCGCGGCACCGGCAACGCCTGCCAGCACGAGGCCAGCGTCTCGCAGATTTCCGCCGAGCAGATCTTTTACATGCAACAGCGCGGGCTGACCGAAGCGCAGGCCATGAGCTTGAGCGTGAATGGTTTTGTGAACGACCTTGTGCGCGAATTCCCGATGGAATACAGCGTCGAACTCAAACGCCTCATCGACCTCGAAATGGAAGGTTCGGTCGGCTAAGCGCCACCGCCCGTCAGACGCCTGACCACGATGAGCACCGCCTTGCTTGAATCCGAAGAAATGACCGACCCGACCGTCGCGCCCGCCCCGTTGCTGAGCGCCGGCCCCGCCGCCCCCGGGCAGGAAGCCGCGTGGAGCACCTTCACCGCGATCCCGATGCCGGTGCGCAACGACGAGCGGTGGCGCTTTGCCAATGTCAAAGACCTCGACCTCGGCGCCTACGCGCAACCGCTGCCGCTCGGTGAAGCCAACCGCGAGGATTTGCTCGGGCGCTCCCGCGGGCTGGAAGCAGCCGCCGGCCGCATGGTCTTCGCCAACGATCAACTGCTCGCGCGGGAAGTGCTTTCCGAATCGCTGAGCCAAATGGGTGTCGTCTGGCTCCCGCTGGATCAGGCGATGGTCGAGCATCCCGATCTCTTCCAGCAATACTTCATGCGCGAGGAAGCGATCCTCGGCGGTCAGAAATTTGCCGCGCTCCACGCCTCGCAAGTCCGCACCGGCACCTTCCTCCACGTCCCGCGCGGCGTGGAAATCGATCTACCGATCGAAGCCTTTCATTGGCTGCACGGCCGCAATGGCTCGTGCTTCCCGCACACCCTCATCATCGCCGAAGACCGCGCGAAGGTGACGTTCGTGGATTATTACGAAAGCTCCGACGCCAACGCGCCCGGCCTCGCCTGCGCAGTCAACGACCTCTGGCTCGGCGCGGGTGCGCAAGTCACTTACGTCACCGCGCAGAATTGGAGCAAACAGACGCTCGCCTTCCAGATCAACGCCACCGTCGTCGGCCGCGACGCGCACGCCAAGGCGCTCTTTGCGCAGCTCGGCGGACGTCACGTCCGCAGCGAAAGCGTCAGCCATCTGCGCGCACCCGGCGGACGCAGCGACATGCTTTCCGTGACCGTCGCCGACGGCGCGCAGGAGATCGACGCGCGCACTTTCCAGGTCCACGAAGCGCCGAACACCGCCAGCGATCTGCTCTACAAAAACTCGCTCGACGACACCGCGCGCACGATTTTCTCCGGCCTCATCCGCGTCGATCCCGGCGCGCACCAGACCGATGCGTATCAAAAGGTCCGCAACCTCCTGCTGAGCGACGACGCCGAGGCGAACAGCGCGCCCGGCCTCGAGATCGAAGCGAACGACGTGCGCTGCACTCACGGCGCGACCAGCGGGCAGATCGAGGAAGAGGAACTCTTCTATCTCATGTCCCGCGGCATCTCGAAAAAGGCCGCGCAAAAGCTCATTGTTCACGGTTTCCTTCAGGAGGCGATAGATCGCCTCGGCCACGAAGCGATCGGCAGCAAGATCTCCGAGTTGGTTCGCGGAAAGTTCGTGGCACACGCGTAGGGGGTCATCCCCAGAAGCTGGTCATTCTGAGCGAAGCGCAGGGAGCCTGGCGACCGAAGCGCAGTCGAAGAATCCCGTGAGTTCAGGAGCGACATCGCACCAAAGCGCCGGAATTGCCTTCGGCTGTCTGGCAGCCCTTCGACTGCGTTCCGTCCTGCCTTCGCCCGCGACGGAACTCCGCTCAGGGGGATGACTCGCGTTGCGAAAGGTTTATAGTCGGCGCCAGCAAAACTTGTTTGTGAGTGCCTCAGAATGACCCGCATTGAGTTTGGATCGTCTCGAAGCACGAAAACAGACTCGGCAGAACGGCGGAGAGCCGGTAGATCCATCGGATGCTTCTCCCCCGCCTCCTCCTGCTGTCGTTCTTCGTCTCAGCCGCATGGCTGTTCCCCGCACGCAGCGCTTCGCCGGCTCCGCTCCCGTCGTTCACACCGTGGGATACCGCCACGCTGGCCAAGGCTCCCGCCGTCGAATGGATCGACCGCACGCAACCCATCCATTCGCTGCTCTACAGCGGCGAGCCGTATCAAGGAAAACCAACGAAGGTCTTCGCCTACTACGCCTCCCCGGTGACGCTCGGTCTCGAACCCGCGAGCGATAAAAAATACCCCGCGATGGTCCTCGTGCATGGCGGGGGCGGCACGGCTTTCGATCAGTGGGTGCAGGTTTATGCAAAGCGCGGTTATGCCGCCATCGCCATGGATCTCGCGGGCAATTGGCTGCCCGACCGCAAAAAGCGCGAGCGCCTTCCCGACGGCGGGCCGAACGCCGACGACGGCACGAAGTTCGGCAACGCCGACTTGCCCGACAAGGAGCGCTGGACCTACCACGCGGTCGCCGACGTGCTCCTCGCCCACTCACTCATCCGCAGCTTCCCGGAAGTCGATCCCGCGCAAACGGGGCTCACCGGCATCAGTTGGGGCGGCTATCTCACCTGCATCGTGGCGGGCGTCGATCCGCGTTTCAAAGCGGCCTGCCCGCAATACGGCTGCGGCTTCCTCGGCGACAACAGCGCGTGGCGCACCTCGCAAATCGAGCCGATGAAACCCGAACAGCGCGCGCACTGGCTGAAGATGTGGGATCCATCGAGCTACGTCGGCTCCGCCCCGATGCGGATGCTCTTCGCCAATGGCAGCAACGACTTCGCCTACCCGCTCGACAGCTACATGAAAACCTACCGGCTCGTGCAGGCGCCGAAGAACATCCGCATCGAGCCCGCCATGGCGCACGGCCACATCTTCGACGTGAAGGAAGTGCTGGCGTTCTTCGATTCCGTCTTCAAAGGCGGCCCGCCGCTGCCGCAGGTCACCCGGGTCGGGGTGGAAGGCGGGCAGGTCGTGGCCGAAGTGGAAAGCACCGCGCCGCTCAAGCTGGCCACGCTGCAATTCACCAGCGCCCCGCATCAGGATAATAAAACGCGCCCGTGGCTGGCCCGGCTGCTGACCATCGACGGCAAGCGCATTCGCGGAGAGGCCCCGCCCGCCGATGCCACGGCGTGGTACGTCACCGTCACCGATGAGCGCGACGCGCTCGTCAGCAGCGAAGTCGTCCTGCCATGAAACATTTCCTTTCCATCGCGCTCTCCGCACTGCTCAGCGTGGCCAATGCTGCGGACCCCGCACCGTGGCCCGAGTGGCGCGCGCCGATGCTCGCGAAGTTCGCCGACGAACTCAAAGAGCTGAGCACCGCGCTCGCGTCGTCCCCGGACTCCATCCCGCTCCTCTCCCAGCGCGGCGACCGCCATCTCTTCCTCGGGCAGTTTCCGCAAGCCGTCGCCGACTTCGAGCGCATGATCGCGCTCGATCCCCGCGAGGATGCGCCGCACTGGCGGCTCGGCATCGCCTATTACTTCGCCGCCGAGTTTGCGAAATCAGCGCGGCAGTTTGAAAAGTATCACCCCTACGACGGACGCGACCGCGAAAACGGCATCTGGAAATTCCTCGCGCAGGCCAAGGTGGATGGTCTCGAAAAGGCCCGCGCGGAAATGCTCAGCTACACGCGCTTCGACCGCGAACCCTTCCCGTCGCTCTACGAGATGTTCGCTGGAAAGCGCTCGCCGACCGAAGTGCTCGACGAAATCACCCGCAAGGGTCTCGAAGCCGAGACCCAGGTGGCCTTCTTCGGAAACTACTACGCCGGCCTCGGCGAGGACGTGCTCGGGCACCCGCAACGTGCGCTGGAGTTGCTCGACAAAGCCGTGGCGCTGCCGCAAGCCCGCGCCGCCGGGGGACCAGGCTACATGTGGCAGGTCGCGCGGCTTCATTGGGAAAGGCTCCGGCTGGCGGGCGCACCCAAGTAACGGAAGGTTTCGCGCGGGAATTCGCGGCCCGGTGCGGCAATTTATTCGCCGTCCCAGCGCACGTCCTTGCTCAGCATCCGGTCGCCGTCGAATTCAAACCACGCCGTGAACCGCCCTCCGGCCAGCATCTGCGGCAGCCAGTGCCGGTCGTCCGCCCACATCTCATCGTAAGGAACCGCGCCCAGCTCGAACCAGAGCGGAATCGCCTCCCCGGTCTCGATCAGTTCACCGCCAAAGTCCCTCGCGAGGAAAACCGCGCAGTGCAGACTATAGCCATCGGCGAACTGAAAATGGAGAACGCCGCGCTCCTCGATTTCCAGCGGCGTGACCCCGATTTCCTCCTGCACCTCGCGGATCGCCGAAGCCAGCGCCGTCTCCCCCGGCTCCAACTTGCCACCGGGTCCGTTGATCTTCCCCGCGCCGAGCCCGCGCTTTTTGCGGATGAGCAGAATGCGCCCGTCTTTCACGATAAAGCAAAGGTTGGCCCGCTCGCGCGGCTGCCAGTTGTTCCAATCCATTGACGCGGAGCGTAGTGGCCTCCCGGCAATTTTCGACTTTGGATGTGAGATATTTGCGCGTTGATTGCGCGCCATGAATGCCACCACCGCCCTCCGCATCGCCGCCCTCGCGGGATTTCTTGCCGTTGCGCTCGGCGCCTTTGGCGCCCATGGATTGCGCGCCACGCTCGAAGCCACGGGGCGGATCGCCAATTGGGAAACCGCCGCCCAATATCATCTCGTCCACGCGGCCGTGCTGCTCGCGCTCGCTCTCCGCGGCACGGTCGCGCGGCTGCCTTTCACGCTTTTCGGCGCCGGCATCGTCATCTTCAGCGGCAGTCTCTATGTGCTCGCGCTCAGCAATCTGAAATGGCTGGGCGCGATCACGCCCCTCGGCGGGCTGTGCCTGATCGGCGGCTGGCTGGCGCTGGCCATCAAGCCGCGCGCATAGCTGGAACGATGCCGTTGCGGTTGGATTGAAAAACGCAGAGACGCGGAGACGCAAAGGATGCAGAGAAGGATCGGTCACGAAATTACGCCATCCAATCGTTGCGGCCTCCGGGCCCGCCCTCCACGCCTTTGCGGCTCGGCGTTTTCTCCCCTGCCGATCGGACTCCACCGCTTCGTTCCGGCTCAGAGCGATTGCCAGAAATCTTCTCAGGGTAGTGAAGGTGTCATCCTCAGCGCAGTCGAAGAGCCGAGCGAAGCGAAACTGCCGCGGGCGAAGGTGAGCCAATCCCGTGCGCCTGGCTCGGACTCACGGGGTCCTTCGACTCCGTTCCTCCCCACCTTCGCCCACGAGGAACTCCGCTCAGGATGACCGCGCGTTTGTCCAACCTTCCTCAGCGGGCCGTCGTGGACGAATTCGGCGCCTGGCCGGGCGTCGCCGACGGCGTGGCTTTGGGAACGTCCAGCGCTTCCCGCGCCTGGGCCTGATCCTTCTCGTCCTCCTTGTCCAGCGCCGGCAGCGCGAGCACGACCTTCCACTCTTTCTCCGCCAGTTCCTTCTTGCCCATGAGCTGGTAAACGCGGGCCAGTTCGCTGCGGTGAATGATGCGCTGCGGGGCCAGTTCGGCGGCTTTTTTCAGGCACTTCACCGCCTCCTCATTGCTGGCCACGGGCATGCCGCCGTAAACGAGCTTCGCCATCAGTTTGAGCACACCGCTGACGTTCGCCACCCCGGAATGCCAGCGCCCGAGGACGTGCCAGGCGAAGTCATCGGTGGCGTCGAGTTCGATGGATTTGAGCGCCTCCTTTTTGATGAATTTCGAGTATTCGAGCTTTTCCTTGTTGCCGACGAAATCGGTCAACTTGCCATAGGCGACGGCGACGCTGAGATGCGCCTTGGCGACCTTGGGATCGATCTCCACCGCCCGCTGGGCGTAGTTCAGTGCCTTTTGGGCGACTTGCTCGGCGGCTTCGGGCGGCTTCGTCGTGGCGATGAGGTCGGAGTATTGCTTCGAGATGCGGAGCAGGACGCCGACATTGCGCGGTTCGATCTGCTCGGCCGCGCGAAAGCATCCCAGCGCGACGCGAGTGTGACCCAGCCGCTCTTCCGCGTCGCCTTGCTTGACGAGCGTGACGAGTCGCGGGTCTTCAGCAAGCGCCGGTATCGCGGCGAGAAAGACAAGCAGGATCAGCGTTTTCACGGCAAACTCGGGCACCCTACTCGTCGCGGACCGGGAAACAATCCCGGTGTCGAAATTTCACGCGTCCGCCACCATCGGCACGCAGGCGCAGAACAGATTCCGGTCGCCCCAGACGTTGTCGATGCGACCGACCGACGGCCAGAACTTGTGCTCGCGCAGCCACGGCGCGGGATACGCGGCCTGTTCGCGGGGATAGGAATGGGTCCACTCGCCGACGATGATCGAGTGGGCGGTGTGCGGCGCATTTTTCAGGAGATTATCCTGCGCATCCACCGCGCCGGTTTCCACCGCGGTCATCTCGGCGTGAATGGCGATCATGGCCTCGCAGAAGCGGTCGAGTTCATCCTTCGACTCGCTCTCGGTGGGCTCGACCATGAGCGTGCCGACGACCGGCCAGCTCAGCGTGGGCGCGTGGAATCCGTAGTCCATGAGCCGCTTGGCCACGTCTTCGGCGGTGATCTTGTGGAAGCCGCGCAGGTCGAGGATGCACTCGTGGGCGACGAGTCCATCGTGGCCTTTAAAGAGCACGGGAAAATAGGGATCGAGCCGGCGGGCGATGTAGTTCGCATTGAGGATGGCAAACTTCGTCGCGTCGGTCAGTCCGTCGCCGCCCATCATGCGGATATACATCCACGGGATGGTGAGAATGGAGGCGCTGCCGAAGGGGGCCGCGGAGATGGCCCCGGTTTTGGTGTCGGGGCCTTTGCGTTCGACCGCCGAGAGGTGCGGCACGAGGTGCGCGGCCACCCCGATCGGTCCCATGCCCGGGCCGCCGCCGCCGTGCGGAATGCAAAAGGTTTTGTGCAGATTGAGGTGGCAGACATCCGCGCCGATCCGGCCGGGCGAAGTCAGACCGACCTGCGCGTTCATGTTCGCGCCGTCCATGTAAACCTGCCCGCCGCGCGCGTGGATGAGTTCGCAAATCTCCACGATCGTCTCTTCGAAAACGCCGTGCGTGCTCGGATACGTGACCATGAGCGCGGCGAGCCGATCCTTGTGCTGATCAGCCTTCGCGGTCAGGTCAGCGAGATCGATATCACCGTCCTCCAGGCAGCGGACGCCGACCACTTTCATCCCGGCCATCACCGCGCTCGCGGGGTTGGTCCCGTGGGCGCTGCTCGGGATAAGACAGATGTCGCGATGGCTCTCGCCGCGCGATTCGTGAAACTTGCGAATGACGAGCAGCCCGGCGTATTCGCCCTGCGAACCGGCGTTCGGCTCGAGCGAGACGCCCGCGAAGCCGGTGATCTCCGACAGCCACGATTCGAGTTCCGTGCACAATTCCGCGTAGCCAGCGGTCTGCCCTTCGGGCGCAAACGGGTGGAGCTTCCCAAACTCCGGCCAGGTCACCGGCAGCATCTCGCTGGTCGCGTTCAGCTTCATCGTGCAGGAGCCGAGCGGGATCATCGAGGTGGTCAGCGAAAGGTCCTTCGCCTCCAGCCGCCGGATGTAGCGCAGCATCTCGTGCTCGGTGTGGTGTTTGTTGAAGACCGGATGCGTGAGGAAGGGCGAAGTGCGGACCAAAAAATCGCGCAGGCCGGTGCTCTGCTCTTCCCAGCTTCCCGAAAAATCCAACGGCTCCACCGGGCGGCCGGTGAAGATCGCGATCAACTGCGCGAGCGCCGCGTCGTCCACCGTTTCATCGAAGCTCACGAGCAGCAGATGCGGCGCGTCGGGCGCGGCAAAAGGCCGCACATTCACGCCGGCTTCCGCCGCGCGACCGACTATCTCCACGCGTTGCGCAGCGGACGCGCACTCCACGCCGACGGTGTCGAAAAACTCGCCATTAAGAATGGTGAAGCCGTTCCCCATCATCGACGCGCAGAACATTTCCGCCGCGATATGCACGCGTCTGGCGATCCGCCGGAGCCCTTCCGGCCCGTGATAGACGGCATACATCGAGGCCATGACCGCGAGGAGCACCTGCGCCGTGCAGATGTTGCTCGTCGCCTTGTCGCGGCGGATGTGCTGCTCGCGGGTCTGGAGTGAAAGGCGGTAGGCGGGCTGGCCGTGGGCGTCCTTC
>Ga0105047_10009727_pt1 | contig 15792 bp, 11 predicted proteins | sample MAT04_FD_78384 | JGI IMG/M metagenome (GOLD analysis project Ga0105047, IMG submission 78384) | Freshwater microbial communities from Lake Fryxell liftoff mats and glacier meltwater in Antarctica - MAT-04 (megahit assembly) | ecosystem: Environmental > Aquatic > Freshwater > Ice > Liftoff... | reverse complement strand
AGCATTGGGGCTATTCGCTTTACGGACTGGAACGGGCCGCACTTGCGACGGGAATGATGTACGCGGGTGGGCATGATCTTTACCGCGAACTTGCCGCGAAGATCATCCAGCAGCAGCGCACTCCTGGTTCATGGCAAGGCGATAGCGGACACGATGCACTCGTGGATACCTGCTTTGCCCTGCTGTTTCTTTCGCGCGGGCGCAATCCGGTGATGATGAACAAGCTGTCGTACGACGGCAAATGGGACTTGCGGCCGCGCGATCTGTCGCTGCTGACGCGCTTCTGCTCGTACGCGATGGAACGCCCGCTGAACTGGCAAACCGTCAGCATTCATCAGGAATGGCAGCAGTGGCTGGACGCGCCAATCCTATATATCTCCGGGTCAGAGCCGATGCAGCTTTCCGATACAGACATCGACAAGCTGCGGCAGTATTCAAACGCCGGCGGATTGATCTTCACCCATGCCGACAATGGCAGCAAAGAGTTCACGGCGTTTATCGAACAGCTTTCGGCGAAGCTTTTTCCCGACAACAAGCTGCAGGATGTGGCCCCGGACGATGATCTTTACACACTGGTCTTTCCCGTGAACGCCAGTCAGTATCCGCTGAAAATGGTCTCGAACGGCGCGCGGCGGTTGCTGATTCACAGCACGAAAGACCTAAGCAGCGGATGGGTGTCGCGTGCCGCGCAGATCCGTCAGAATGCATCGCGGCTGGCGATTAACCTGCTGGTGTTCGCGTCGGGGCGTGGTCCGTTGCTGGGGCGCGCCGAGAGCAATTATGTCCCGCCCTCCCCGCCGCAGGCGGTTTATTCGTTTCCCGTTGCCCGCGTGAAGTACGATGGCAAATGGAATCCAGAAGCCTACGCGTGGGATCGCCTGTCGAACCTGCTGGGGTGGCAACTGAGCTGGGCAGTGGACGTTCGCGCAACCGAAGCGAAGGCACTTGATCCGCTGGTGATGCCCTTTGCACATCTAACCGGTGGCGAGCCACCGAATCTCTCGGAGGAGCAAATGCAGGGTCTTCGTCAATACGTCCAGCGCGGCGGCGTCCTGCTGATCGATCCCTGCGGCGGAAAGCCCGGCTTTACCCAATACGTCCAGCAGAAACTTTTGCCTGCGCTCTTTCCGGCGACGCCCGTGCGCAAACTTCCGGAAGATCATCCCATCCGCACCGGCGCGCTGAAGGAACTCACCGAGGCGACAACGTCGCTTGCCAAGCCGGACCTTCGCTCTTACAGCAGCCAGATTGCGAAGCCAGCCGATGTTGAGCTTTCGCAGGTGATTTACGGCAAGGGAATCTGCCTGATCGCGCCGGTGGATATCACGACTGGTTTGCTTGGAACCAACGCCTGGAATGTGAACGGCTACGAACCCGAATACGCGATCAAGCTGGTGAAGAATATCCTGCTTTACACTGCGCTACGGGAAGTAGCGCCTTAATCCAGTAGCGTGGGCGTCCCGCCCGCCTTTGAAGAATCGAATCATCCACAGATTGCACAGATTTCCAAAGATCCGATTTATGATTTTTCTGTGAAATCTGCGCAATCTGTGGATGACTTTTTGTGTCAACGCGACCACGACGCCCACGCTACCGGATCACTTGGTGGATGGAATCAACGCGCGTTCCAAGGCAACACTCAGTTGCTGGAACGACAGCGGGATGCTCACGTTAGCGTCGAGATTGGCAGCCGTCTCGTGGAAGGCGTCGATCGCGACGGTTAATTGCTCGAGTCTTTCAGCGTCATCCGTCTGCGCGAGCAGCCGCCGGATGTGTTCGGATGCGATGCGAAGATACAGCGCCAGGCCTTCCCGCGCTGCCTGGTCCTTACTGGCAAGTTCATCCCGCGCCAGTTGTTTTTCCGCATACGCGTCGGCGGCTTTCTTGAACCAATCCTGAAGCCTGGTCGCGGGCTTGCCATTGAGAAGCGTGCCAAGCTGTTCCAGCAACTCCGCGGCAGCGGTGACAACGCCATCCTCAATCCATTTCAGCGCCAGCCCCAGCGAACCATCAGCGAGTTCGCTTGCGGCGTTCGCAGTCGCAGCATCAATCCCGTGTTCGCGCAATTTTTCATTCACCAGATTCGATGAAAGCGGCACAAACCGCACCAATTGACAGCGGCTGCGGATGGTGGGAAGCAGCGCGCCGGGTTGGTCGGTGATGAGAATGATCAGCGTGCGTCCGGGGGGTTCTTCAAGCGTCTTCAACATGCAATTCTGCGCCGCGGATTCCATGTAATCCGCCTGCTCGATGACAAACACCTTCCCCGTCCCCATCACCGCCTTGCGGCCGACTTTTTCAATCAGCTCGGGCTTGATGACGTTGATCGAAAGCGTCGTCCCCTTGCTCTTGCCAGTCTTGTCGTACAGGCGGATCATCTCCTTCAGGATCACGTGAAAATCGGGATGGGCATCGGTTGCAATCGCCCGGCAACTCTCACACTTTTCACATGGCTGGCTCTTTTTGGGCTTTTCGCAGAGGAACAGGCCTGCGAGGGCTTTTGCGGTTGTGGACTTCCCCACGCCAACGGGACCTGAGAAGATCAGTCCATGCGCCAGTCGATCCGACTCGTAAGCATCAAGCAGCGTTTTGATCGCGTAGTTCTGTCCGAAGATGTCAGAGAATTTAAGCAATTTGCCTATCTCTTTCCCAACACCTTCAAGGCTTCGACAACATCCTGATGCACCACATCTTTCGCTCGATCCGCGTCAATCACGCAATAAAGTGAGGGCCTTTCCTTCGCCTGCTCGAGATACTTCTTCCTCACCTGCTGATGATACTCCAGCGGCCGCTGTTCGATGCGGTCTTTCTCGACGCCGGCATCCGGATCATCCGGGAATAGCGTAAACTTCGGTTTCACCCGCGCGCTTTCCACCGACATGTCCAGGATGATCGTCAAGTCCGGCCAGTGGTGATCCACGGCGATGTCGCCCACGGCGACGATCTCCTTTGCGGTCAGACCTTCGTGCCCGGCTTGGTACGCCAGCGTGCTGGAGATAAATCGATCGGAGATAACGACTTTTCCTTCATTCAGCGCGGGGCGAACGATTTCTTTCATCATCTGCGCACGGGCGGCCATGTATAGCAGCATTTCGCAGCGCATGCCCATTTCCTGATGGTCCGGGTTGAGCAGGATATTCCGGATCTGCTCACCAATGCGGGTGGTGCCGGGGTCGCGCACCAATAGCACCTGCAGGCGGGCTGTTTCCAGCCTATCCTTCAGCAAATGTGCCTGCGTGCTCTTGCCGCACCCTTCGCCGCCGTCGAACACGATGAATTTGCCGCGTAGATGGTTCATCCAGTGTGCTGCATCTTAGCGGAAGCCCCCGGACGAATGAACCATTCGCCCACTGATTCGATGGTTCAGTCCATCATTCATTGAATTCCGGAGGGTGTCGTCTTACATTCGATGCAATGGAAAGGAACATCGCCGAGCTTAAACGGCAGTTTTCGCAGGTGTTCGGCGAAGGTGGTAAAGTCCACATCGTCCGCGCGCCCGGCCGCGTGAATCTCATTGGCGAGCATACCGACTATAACGACGGCTTCGTCTTTCCTGTTGCCGTTGAGATGGAAGTGATCATCGTCTTCCGCGGGCGCGATGACGGCAAGTTGCGCTTCGCCTCCACCGCATATCCCGGCGACATCGACGAATTCGACATCGACAGCACCATCACCCCCCGCCCGAAGCACTGGAGCAACTACGCCCGCGGCATCGCATTCAACTTTCAGGACGCAGGCGTGACGCTGGTTGGAATGGATGCACTGATCCTCAACACGCTACCCGTCGGATCGGGGCTTTCAAGTTCTGCGGCGATTCTCATCGGCACTGCGCTGGCGATGCTCGCGCTCACCGGTCTGAAGATGGATCTGACCCGCGTGGCGATGCTCGCCCACAAAACCGAGAACGATTTTGTAGGCTTGCCCTGCGGCGTGATGGATCAGACCATCGTCGCCACCGGCAAGCCCGGTTTTGCGATGCTTCTCGACTGCCGCGATCTTTCCAAGTCCTACGTTGCGATGGATCCGAAAGAGCTTCGCATTGTCATCGCGAACACGATGATGCCGCACTCGTTGCCTGGCGGGGAATATGCGGAACGGCGAAAAGATTGCGAAGAAGCAGTCAGGTTCTTCCAGAAAACCCATCCATCGGTGCGGGCGCTGCGTGACGTCACCCTGGACATGGTGAAGCACGCCGAGGGAGAACTTGACTCCCGCCTGCTGAATCGTGCGCGGCACGTTGTCAGCGAGATCGCCCGCACACAGGAAGCCGCGACGCTGCTTGGCAAACGGCGGTATGAGGAGGTCGGCGAACTGATGCTGCAAAGCCACCGCTCGCTGCAAAAGGATTACGAAGTGAGTTCACCGGAGCTCGATTGCCTTGTCGACGAAGCGATGAAGGTGAAAGGCGTCTACGGCGCACGCCTGACCGGCGCTGGATTGGGCGGCTGCATCGTGGCGCTGGTTCAGCCCCGCGCGGTGGATGAACTGAAGAAACAACTGCCTCTCGCGTATCAGCAGAAATTCGGCAAGACGCCCGATATTTATGTCACCGGCGCGTCCGCTGGAGCGTCGATGCTGGAATAGGAAAGGATGAAGGCGGAACGACGAAGCACCGTTTTTCATCCTTCCGCCTTTATCCTGCATCCTTAAATTTATGCGTAACCTTCTCCTCAAACTCTGTCGCCGTGAAGATCTGACGCGGGACGAAGCGCGCGACGCATTCATGCAGATCATGTCCGGCAGCGCCACTGAAGCGCAGATCGGCGGCCTGCTGGTCGGTCTTGCCGCGAAGGGGACGACAGTCGATGAACTGGTCGGCGCGGCGATGGTGATGCGAGAGAAATCACTGGCGATTGCCTGTGGAAGCTCTGACATCATCATCGACACCTGCGGCACCGGGGGCGATGTAAAGGGGACTTTCAACATTTCCACCGCCGCCGCACTGATCAGCGCGGCAGCGGGCGTTAAGGTGGTGAAACATGGGAATCGGTCTGCATCCGGCAAATCGGGTTCTGCGGATGTGCTTGAAAGACTGGGGGTGAAGTTGGAGGTCGAGCCGGACACGATGCACAACTGTCTGAGCGAAGCAAATCTCTGTTTCGCCTTCGCGCGAAACCATCATCCCGCGATGAAGCATGTTGCCGCCGCCAGAAGTTCGCTGGGAATCGCAACAATATTTAATCTTCTAGGTCCTTTGACTAATCCCGCCCGGGCAAAGCATCAACTGCTGGGCGTGTTTTCACCCGAACTGACGGATCGTCTTGCCCAGGTGCTGCGCGATCTGGGAAGCACCCGTGCATGGGTGGTTCATGCGGAAGATGGCCTGGATGAGCTTTCGACGCTGGGACCGACGCGCATCAGCGAATTGCACAACGGACACATTCGCACCACCACGCTCGATCCCAGAGCGCTGGGATTGCCTTATGCCAGGCTTTCCGACCTTCAGGTGATGACCGCAGAACAATCCGCCGAGGTGCTGCGATCGATCTTCGCGGGCGAAAAAGGACCCTGTCGCGACATCGCGATCCTGAACGCCGCCGCCGCCCTCACTCTTGCGGGCAAGGCGAGAGATCTGCCCCACGCATTAATTCTTGCGGCCGAGACAATTGACGACGGGCTGGTGGAAAAAACGCTGCAGACGCTGGTACAGTTGACGAACGCCTGACGGCTGTAAACTTTTATCCTGGGCCTTCTCGCGAAACATCACGCCCGAGGCAAAGACAAGAGCTTTCGCGACCACGCACACGCTGACGTTGGTTGCACAAGAACGAGAGTCTGACACAATAATGCCCATGGCGTCTATCGCGCCCAAAAAGATCGACCTGCACTGCCACTCCGATGCCAGCAATAAGACTTCGGAAGCGGCGTTGAATGCCATTCATTGTCCCGAGAGCTACTCGCGGCCGCAGGAGGTTTACGCCCAGGCTCGCCGCCGAGGAATGGATTTTGTCACCATCACCGACCACGACTCGATCGACGGCGTGACCGAGATCGCCGGTCAATCTGACGTCATCGTCGGCGAAGAACTCACCTGCTGGTTTCCTGAAGATCACTGCAAGATGCACGTCCTGGTGTACGGCATCACGGCGGAAGACCATGCGAATCTTCAGTCGCGGGCGCGGGATATTTATGACGTCGCGGAATACATCGAACGAAATCGCCTTGCCCATTCAGTTGCCCATCCGATCTATCGCCAGAACGACAAGCTTGAACGTTGGCACCTTGAACGGCTGCTGCTGCTGTTCAAGGGGTTTGAATGCCTGAACGGCGCACACAGTGCGCTGCATCGCGAAGCATTTGAGCCGCTGCTGGATCGACTGACGCGAGAGGAAATCTCGCGTCTAAGCGGCGTACATGGCTTGCTACCGCGCTGGCCGGAGCCGTGGCACAAGGCGCGGACGGCGGGGACGGACGATCACGGACTTCTGAACGTCGGCCGCACCTATACCGAGTTTCCTGCGGACACGGCAACCAAAAGCGACATCCTGCACTGCCTGCGCGTTGGCAGGTGCCAGCCTGCGGGTGAAGCGGGATCAAGCGCCAAGCTCGCCCATACTTTCTATAGCGTCGCCGTGCGGTATTACAGCCGCCATGTCATGACGCCGGGCGCGAAGCCAAATCTTGCGACGACGATCCTGCAAACCCTCGCCGGCGAAAAGGTCGCGCCAAGCAAAGCGACCCTTGCGAAGCTTGCCCTCAAGAGCAAGGTGAGAAAGCTGGGACGGCGAATAGTGTCGCCGTTTCTCAAGCCGAATGACGGACAATCGCAAGGATCCGGCATCGTCCGCAAGCTCTTCCTGCAATCCGCCAAAGACAGGATGAATGAATTCCCCGACCTATGGAAGACCGCATCTGAGGGCTTGCCTCCGTTGGGCGAGCATCAGCGAATGTTTGAGTTCATCAGCAGCATCAATGCCGATGTGACCCGCGGCATTGCCGGCGCGATCAAGCAAAGCGTGGACGACGCCAGCTTTACCGGGCTGTTTGATTCCATCGCCGCAATCCTGGCGCAGGAATTCGTCATGATGCCGTATTACTTCTCGGTGTTTCACCAGAACAAAGAGCGGCAGCTTCTGCGACGGATCACCGGTCAGCGCGATACACGCTCGCCGGAACAAATGAAAGTCGGACTGTTCGTCGACACCTTCGATGAGATCAATGGCGTCGCCCGTTTCGCGCGAGAAATTGGCGTCCTTGCCCAGCAGCACGGCAGGCAGTTGACCGTTCACACGTGTTCAGCGAAAGCAGGCGAGATGTTTCCCTTCCGCCGAAACTTCACCCCCACGCTGACGCGAGAAATGCCCTTCTATCCTGAACTGGGAATGAATCTGCCCCCGGTGCTGGAGGTGCTGGAATGGGCCGATCGCATGCAGTTTGATGCGATCCATGTTTCCACGCCGGGACCGATGGGCCTTTTGGGCTGGCTGGTGTCGAAGATGCTTCGCGTGCCGATGCTGATGACGCATCACACGGACTTTCCTGCATACCTCGATCGATTCACCGGCGATCATCGGGTGACCAACGGAACCACCGCGTATTTGAAATGGTTCTACTCTCAGGCAAGCTGCGTCTTTTCTCGCAGCAGTGCGTATCGGTTTAAGCTGATGGACTTGGGCCTGCCGGAATCGCGCATTCGGGTGCTTGAGCCGGGAATCAATCTCGATCGCTTCTCTCCCGTCCCATCGCCCGCAAAAGCGAAGCGACAATTGCTGTACGTCGGCAGGGTGAGCGTGGAAAAAAATCTGCCCCTGCTGTGTGAGATCTTCAAAGATCTTTGCAGCCGCCGGGATGATATTGAGTTGGTTGTGGTTGGCGATGGACCCTACCGCACAACCATGGAGCAAACACTGTCGAAGCTGCCGGTTCGTTTCGTGGGGTATAAGAAGGATGATGCATTGCCTGCGATCTATTCGAACGCGGATCTCCTGTTGTTCCCCTCAACCACCGACACGCTGGGTCAAACGGTGATGGAAGCCCAGGCCTGCGGACTACCTGCGATCGTTTCAAACAGCGGCGGGCCGAAGGAATTGATCGTCGATGACAGGACCGGCGTGATAGTCGAGTCGCAGAATCTGCGGGATTGGACAGCGACCATCGAATCGCTTTTGAACACGCCCGAGAGATTGCGTCTCATGTCCGTGCAGGCGATCGAGCATGCGAAGCGGTTTTCGCTCGAACGCACCTTCGATCGCTTCTGGTCCGAACACGCAGCCGCCATTCGCAACGCCGAGGACGTCCACGTCACTGATCCTTCGCTCGCTGCGACACTTAAGATCGATCGTCCCATTTCCACTGATGCCTGATTTGAAGATTCGTTTGGCGTTATAAGCTGATTATATGCTCGCAACGCCGTAGAATGTGAAGCTATGAAACGATGGGCATTTTACATGCGCGCGACGCTGCTGTTGTGCATGCTGGCTGGCATTCCCGCCGCCGCCCAGACCACTGCGCCCGCAACGCAACCCACTTCCACGGCGATTGTTGAATTGTCAGGAACCATTGATGACTATTCCGCACGATCCGTCATGCGGCGCATCGATCTTGCCCGCGAACATGGGGCAAGCAACATCATCCTGGCGATCAACACCTGGGGTGGGCAGGTCACTTCCGCGCTGGAAATTTCACAATATCTAAAGCGGCAGGACGATCTGCACATCGTGGCATTCATCACCGACAAGGCAATTTCCGCGGGTGCGATGATCGCGGTGGCTTGCGATGAAATTGTGATGCAGCCGGGTTCGCGGATTGGCGACTGCGCGCCGATCGCGATGCGGCAAGACGGCTCGCTGGAACCACTTCTGCCCGCAGAACGGGCGAAATTTGAAAGTCCGATTCTTGCCGACTTCCGCGAATCCGCCCGCCGCAATGGTTATGACCCCCTGGTTGCTGAAGCGATGGTGAGTGTCGGACGTGTTGTCTATTATCTGCAGGATGCTTCAGGCACGAAGAAGTTCGCCGGTTCGGAGGACTACGAGAAACTGTCCAACGACGGTTGGACGAACGTCGAAGGCGTGCCCGCTCCATTGGATAAAGACAGCGAACTATTGACGCTGGATGCCGATCTGGCGCAGCTCATTGGACTATCCAAAGCGACGATCAATTCTCCCGATGCGCTCGCCGCGGAACGCGGGTGGAACATCACCAGTCGATCCATCCAGGGGTTTGGCGAAGATTTGGTCAACGTACTGAATTCATCGGTGGTGCGATCGCTGCTGATCACCATCTTCATGTGGAGTCTTTATCTCGCCATTTCCACGCCGGGACACGGTGCGCCCGAATCCGTTGCGGTCTTAAGCCTCGGACTGCTAATTGGCGTCCCGCTGCTGACGGGCTATGCGCAGTGGTGGGAGATTGCATTGATCTTCGCGGGGCTTGCGTTGATAGCATTTGAGATTTTCGTCTTCCCGGGACATTTCGCATCCCTGGGCATCGGCATTTTCCTGCTGGTAGGCGGGCTGATCCTGACCTTTGTGCCGAAGGAACCGACCGGATTGCCCGGAATCCTGCCGCAATTGCCTGAATCGTGGGATGCGATGGCAAAGGGGCTCATCGCCGTCACCAGTGCCATTGTTGCGAGCATCGCGTTGTGGTTCTGGCTGCAGCGGTATCTACCGCACTTGCCATATTTCAATCGGCTGGTGCTGAATGCGGGAACAAGCAGCGCAAATGCTCCGGTTGGGCATGAAACCACCTGGCCGATTGTTGGCATGAAAGGCGAAGCGCAGACTGATCTTCGCCCCGGCGGTAGCGCGTTGTTTTATGACTTTCAGATTGGTGAGATGCGCAGCGTGAGCGTGGTCTGCGATCGCGGATTTGTCCGTGCCAAAACGAAACTGGACGTGGTGGAAGTGTCAGGCAGCCGGATTGTCGTGCGACCTTCACAGGAGAATCTTGCATGACGATTGAATGGACAATCGCGGTTCTGTTCCTCATTGGCATTGTGCTGTTGGTGGGAGAGTTGCTGCTGCCCACGCACGGCGTGGTGGGCGTGCTGGGATTAATCGCTATCGTAGGCGGAATCGGTTATGCCTTTCGCCTTGACGCGTTGTTGGGAACGGGTCTGCTGACAGGAACCGTGCTGGCGTCGCCGCTGGCGTTTGCACTGGCGATGAAGATTTACCCCCATACGCCGATCGGACGTCGGATGATTCTAACGGTTGAAGAATCCCACGCCCGCGAGTTGGTGCGCGTCAGCATCGGTGATGTCGGGCGCGCCCTCAGTGACCTCCGTCCGGCGGGTCAATGCCAGTTTCCAACCGGTGAATATGAGGTTCACAGTGACGGGCCGATGGTTGATGCAAACGCAGCGGTGAAGGTGGTGAATGTGGAAGGTGGAAGAATTGTGGTGCGGGCGGTGTGAGAAGAGATTTCTCCCTCTCCCGCGTACTCGTGAGAGGGGCAGGGCGAGGGTTCGTTTGCCAAACGAAACTGCCTGCAGTTGGCAGAAGAACTCTCACCCCAACCCTCTCCCGGAATACCGGGCGAGAGAGATAGTGTAGATTGAAAGGAAGCTGAACATGTATCTGATGGCTGAAACAAATCCGGTGCTGATCGTCGTGGCGATCGTTGTCATCATCATTGCCTTTGTGCTGCTCGCCATTCTGGGGCAGTTCATCGGGCTCTACGTCCGTGCCTACGTCAGCGGCGCCAGGGTGGGCATGGTGGAACTGATCGGCATGAAGCTGAGAAAGTTCGACATGAACCTGATCGTCAACGCCTACATCCAGGCGGTTGGCGCCGGGCTTCGCGTGTCGTTGACCGACATGCAGACACACTATCAGGCCCGCGGCGATCTGCTGCGCGTCATCAATGCGATGATCGCCGCCAACAAAGCCGGCATCGAACTCTCCTGGACCAACGCCACCGCGATCGACCTCGCCGGGCGCGATATTCTCGATGCGGTGCAGACCTCAGTAAATCCGAAGGTAATTGATGTCCCTTCTGTCGCCATGGGTCGAAACACCATTGATGCCGTCGCGAAAAACGGCATTCAGCTGAGGGTGAAAGCACGCGTCACAGTGCGGACGAATCTCAAGCGCCTCGTTGGCGGTGCCACGGAAGAAACCATCATCGCCCGCGTGGGTGAAGGCATCGTCACCGCGATCGGTTCAGCGACTCATCACTCGGATGTGCTGGAAAACCCCGACCACATTTCAAAAGCGGTGCTGAACAAGGGTCTCGACGCGAACACCGCATTCGAGATTCTTTCCATCGATATCGCCGATATTGACGTGGGTGAGAACATTGGTGCCAAACTACAGGCGGACCAGGCCGAATCCGACAAGAAACGCGCCCAGGCGGAAGCCGAAAAACGCCGCGCGATGGCGGTCGCCTTGGAACAGGAAATGACCGCCAAGCAGGCCGAGAACCGCGCCCACGTGGTGCTGGCCGAAGCTGAAGTCCCCAAGGCGATGGCTGAGGCGTTCCGCAGCGGGAACATGGGCATCATGGACTATTATCGCATGAAAAACATGCAGGCGGATACGTCGATGCGCGATGCGGTGGCGAAGGGCGGGGATAATAAGTGAGCGGACCGCAGGGCAGACGATGCGGCGGTTGCGGGTACCGTTCCACCCGGTCATACTTTTTTGAGATTCGGGGGTTGAACGTTGGAGCTTCTTTCGAGCTTGTCTTTTGATTCTTTGGAGCTTCGAACCACAAGCAGTGAACGATCATGACTTCTGAATTCCAACATCTGCTCGCTGAATCTGATCCAATCGCGCGATTCATTGGGATCGCGGTGGTCGTGGGCATCTGGATTATCGGGATGATCGCGCAGGCCGTAAAAAAGCAGCAGGAGAACAAGACCTCGCCACCCGCGCCCAAGCGTCCGCCGGAACTCGCGGAGGGGATTCGCAACCGCCTGCCGCCGGTTCTCAATCGTCCATCTCCCGCGTCCAAGCAGAAGCGTCAGACGCCTCCAAAGCAAAAGCTTCGCCCGAACTGGCAGGCGATCGCCGCCCCACCGCCTGTGCCGCAGACGGCCCCGCCTCAATCGGTTGTGAAGGCGACACCAGTTGAAGTCAGCACCTTTAAGCAGGCTCCGCTCGCACCCCAGGATCAGCAACCGACTAAGAAGCCTGCCTTCGTTGACGCCAGCGCCGTGCGTCGCTGGTTGAAACCGCAGACGTTGCAGCAACAGTTCATCCTGACCGAACTGCTTCAGAAACCCAAGTGCCTGCGCGATGAAGCCTGATACCCTTGGCATGCGGAGTTCACTCCTCATGTTCTTATGAATATCCGCAGAGTGAAGTCCGCACGCCGAGCAAAAGATAAAATCACGCTTTGCGGGATAAATGGATCGCCACCAGCGTCACATCCGCAGGCGTGATTCCGCTGATGCGCATTGCCTGTCCAAGCGATCTCGGGGTGAATTTCGCGAGCTTCTGTCGCGCTTCGTTTCGCAAGCCCAGCACCTTGGCGTAATCGATGCTGATTGGAATCAGCTTCTCTTCCATCTTCGCAAAGCGCTCGATCTGGGCGTCCTGACGCTTGATATACCCTTCGTACTTGATGCGGGATTCGATCTGAAGATGAATCGGGTTGGGAACGAAAAGACCCGCGAGCTGAAGCTCGCTCGCCAGCGAAGCGAGCGTGACGTCGCTGCGTTTCAGCACATCCACCGCGAGGGTTCCGTTGATCCGCGTTGATTGCAGCAGCGATATTGCGGTCTCGATCTGGTCTCGCCGCGACTGATATCGAGACCAGCGATCCTCATCCACCAGGCCAATCTCGCTGCCGATCTTTGTCAGACGCTCATCCGCATTGTCATTGCGCAGGTGAAGGCGATGTTCAGCCCGACTGGTGAACATGCGATAGGGTTCGGTGGGAGGCTTGGTCACCAGATCGTCAATAAGCACGCCGATATACGCCTGATCGCGGCGGAGAACGAATTGCTCCTTGTCCGATGGATCGGCAACAGATGCGTGGTAGACCGCGTTGACACCCGCGACCAATCCCTGCGCCGCTGCTTCTTCATACCCGCTCGTGCCATTGATCTGCCCGGCGAGGAATAGCCCGGAAATCTTCTTCGTCTCCAGCGTCGCTCGTATCTGCGTCGGCCAGACCATGTCATATTCCACGGCGTAGCCCCAGCGCAGAACTTCCGCGTTCTGCAATCCCGGGATGAGAAGGATCATCTGCTTCTGCACGTCCGCAGGCAGGGAGGTGGAGATGCCGTTGCAGTAAATCTCGTCGGTGTCCAGACCTTCAGGCTCAAGGAAAATGTGGTGCGACGACTTCTCCGCAAACCGCACCACCTTGTCCTCGATGCTCGGGCAATAGCGCGGGCCGGTGGATTGAATCTGGCCGGTATACATCGGCGCGCGGTGCAGATTAGCGCGGATGATCTCATGAATCGTCTCATTCGTCGCGCCCAGCCAGCAAGTCACCTGGGGAAGCGGCGGAGACCATTGCGGATGACGGGTTGCGGATTGCGAATCGAGTTCCGGGTACTCGTTCAAATACGAAAACGGCAGCGGAACCTCGTCGCCAGGCTGAACCGTAAACTGCGAAAAGTCGATGGAGTCCTTCCTGAGTCGCGGCGGCGTGCCGGTTTTCAGACGACCCAGTTCCAGTCCCAGTCTTTCCAGGCATCCGGACAACCCCCGCGCCGCCTGCTCCCCCACGCGGCCGCCTTCGGTTTTGGTTTCACCGGTGTGCATGAGCGCGCGGAGAAATGTACCCGTGGTCACGATGACGGCGCGACAGGTGAGACGCGTGCCATCTGCAAGGACGACGCCGGTGATGCAAGCTGAAACGAGCGAGCAGGAGGGAGATTCTGATGCCTCACTGCCCGTGTCTCGCTTTTCACCCGTCAGAAAAGCCGCGACAGAGTCGCGGGGCTCTCGTTCGTTCTCAAACCCTTCGTGCCTTCGTGCCTCGGCGCCTTCGTGGCTTTCCGTCACGATTTCCCCCACCTCTCCCTGCACGATCTCCAGATTCGGACACGTCCGCAGAAGCCTCTGGACCTCGACTGCATATTTGTACTTATCCGCCTGCGCACGCGGTCCCCAGACTGCGGGACCTTTGGAGCGGTTCAGCATGCGGAACTGAATGCCGGTGTTGTCGGTGGCGATGCCCATCAACCCGCCCAGGGCATCGATTTCGCGCACCATCTGCCCCTTGGCAAGTCCGCCGATTGCGGGGTTGCAGCTCATCGCGCCGATTTTGGTGGCATCAAGGGTGATCAGCGCAGTCTTCGCCCCCAGGCGCGATGCAGCCCACGCCGCCTCCGCGCCTGCGTGGCCGCCGCCGATGACGATGATGTCGTAGTCTTTCCCGGGCATTGAGGCTCGGGATGATATGCGCTCGGGCAACGAGGGCAAATCTGCCTCGATGCAGGTTTGTCTACTTACAAAGAGAGTTGGATCGCAGGTTACATCTCTCACGCTGCTTTGCGGGCGATGCTGAGTTCGCACAGCGCATTCGCCAGATGCTTCTGCGTCGCCAGCATCATGTCGACGGCTTCGACGCAGAGTTTGAGGCTCACGGTGTCGAGATTGGGATCGGGATGGTGGTTCATCCGATCAATCAGGGTTGAAAACTTGCGGCGGTACGACTCTGCAAAGCGGGAAATCAGGTCCGCTTCCGCAATCAACTTGCCGCGACTTTCCGGGGACATAAGCTCACTCCTTTGAGCCCGACACAACGACCTTCCATTCTTTATCGGACAAAACCTCTCAAAAACTGGAGTTTCCTGTGGTGCGTCAGATTAATCAGGTGGAAAATGCGGGCGTTGCGATGGGTCGAGCACGCCCGGGCTAAACCACAGAAGTACCTCTCTCGTCGCCGCAAGATTGATCGTCAGCCGCTTCACGCCAGTGGTGGGTTTGCAGGGGGGCGCGAGGGTCACGTCGTTGACCTCGAATGCAAGCCCCGGTGTTCCGAGTTGAACGTGCAGGGACTTTCCGTTTTGACGCAGCGTCGCAGACTGATGATCTTCGGAAAGCGTCACCTTCGCCCTTGTGTGCATCTGCCAGCGCGGAACCTGTTTTTCACCCGCGAAAGCGCGGTCGCGCATCAGCAGGACACGGTCTTTCATATAAACGTGTCGTTCAACCGAATCTGCATTCCACGCGCGGGCGGGCGACAGATCAAGATCGAGGCGATGTTGTGCGGGATCAAACCGCTGGACAACCGCAAATCCATTGGGCGATTGATTATTGCCGTCAAAACACACCGTGTTGTGTCCCTCGGTTCGCAGGCGATAATAGTTCCAACGCTGCAGAAAAAAGTAGCCTGGCAGATCATAATCATCCGGGCCGAGATCGATCGCCCAGCGCTCGCCGTCGCAATCGAGGACGAAGCTGCCGAGATCGAGATGGGCGTGCGAGAAATCGTTGCTTCCCGCTTTCAACCCGACATACATGGCGTCCTTATCCCAGCCGCTGCGCATGCAGATTGCGCCGGCGGTGCGAAAATGAACTGCGGTAGGCGTCTCAGCAAGGTTTGCATTCTCCGGATTCCACCAGAAAAGATGCAGGATATCGGGCTTGGCGAGTGCAAATTCCCGCTCATGCATCGCGAAGATCGGCTGATGAAACTGACGGGCGAGCCAGAACATGACGCTCGAAGAATCAACGGTTTCATTGCAGTCGGCGTAATTGAACAGCTTCCCGCTCGGACCGATGGTGTGAATGCGGAAGAAGCCGGTCTGATCGAACCCCTCCGACTTAATCAGCGGCGAATCATAAGCCAGCACCGACTGAAGAGCTGCGAAATAGAAAACGCTGTAGCGCGTGCCATAATTCCAATATCCCGCCCCTTCCCTATAGCCGCCATCGGGTGCGT
>Ga0105047_10009726_pt1 | contig 15793 bp, 12 predicted proteins | sample MAT04_FD_78384 | JGI IMG/M metagenome (GOLD analysis project Ga0105047, IMG submission 78384) | Freshwater microbial communities from Lake Fryxell liftoff mats and glacier meltwater in Antarctica - MAT-04 (megahit assembly) | ecosystem: Environmental > Aquatic > Freshwater > Ice > Liftoff... | reverse complement strand
TGGCGGTGGGTCGGCATCGACCTCGGCGTGTCCGACGGGGCCAGCGGTGCGCGTCACGTCATCGGCCGGGCGGTCGCCCTGGGCGCGGTCACCGCCCTGGTGGCCCAGCTGGCCGGCGTGCCCGCGCCGGTGGTGCTCGGGCTGTGGATGGCGTGGTGGCGCCTGCTGCCGGTCCTCGGCCTGGTGATCGGGCACGCCCCGCTCGTGCTGCTGCTGATCACCGACCGCCCCCGGACGGTGGCGGCCGTCGCCCTGCTCGCCCTCATCGTCGCCGAGGAGCTCTTGCGGCTGGTCGACATCCGCACCTCGGTGCGTCCGCCGCCGCACGTGCCGATGGCGTTCCTGTCCGCCCTGGCGTTCATGGCCGGCTTCGAGCTGGGCGGCGTCGCCGGGGCGGTCGTCGTGGTCGTGCTGGCGCACCTCGCTGTGGGGGTCCTCAAGGAGGCCGCCGCACCCACCTGATCAGGCGAGCAGCCGCCGTGCCGCAGCGGCATGGCGGGGCCGGAAGCCGTAGACCGCCACCAGGCGGCGGCGGGTCGCCAGGTCGTACGCCGGGAGGCGCGCCAGCACCGCCTCGCTGGGCGCGTAGCCCTCCAGGACGGCGTCGGCGGCGGCCCGGACGAGTTCCGACGTCCCGATCCCCTGCAGCCCCCGCAGCTCGAGGTGCACCAGCAGGTTGGCGAGGTCGAGCGCCGCCTCCCCCGCCGCGGCCAGGTCGAAGTCGAGCAGGCCGACCCGGTCGCCGTCGAACAGGGCCTGCTTGTCGTGCAGGTCGCGGTGGACCGGCACCAGCGGGCCCGCACCACCTGGGCCCGGCAGCACGTCTGGCAGGGGTTCCGCCCCCGCGAACCCGTGCGCTGCGGCCAGCCGCTCCCACCGGTGCAGCACCGCGAGCTCGGCGGCGCCGTCGTGCACCACCGCCCCAACCGGCAGCGGTGAGGCGTGCAGGAGGGCGAGCGCCGCCCCGACAGCCCTGGCCGCCGCAACCGCCTGCGATGACCGGTCGGCCAGCAGCTGGTGCAGCGTGACGCCGGGCAGCGCGGCCGTCGTGACGACGCCCGCCGTCTCGTCGACGTCGAGCACCCGCGGGACATGCAGCCCCGGGACCGCGGCCGCCCTCGTGGCCTCCGCGACCTGGGCGGCGTGCTCCGGCCGCACGACCTTGGCGTAGGTGCCGTCGGCGCTGCGGACCACGGCCCGGCGCTCGGGCCGGTGCGCGACCAGCCTGGCGTCGCCCTCCCGCAGCAGCCCGGCCAGCGCGGGGAGCCGGCGGTCGGCACCGTCCGGCTGCAGGACCACCCCGCCCGAGCGCGAGGCGGGAGCTCCCGTACGTGCGGCCACGCGCGCGGCCTGCTTCCGGTCGGCGAACCACTGCCCGGCGACCGACGCCCCGGACGGGGCCACGAGGTCGAGCAGCAGGTGCTCGGCGGAGCGCGGCCAGGCCCGGGAGAGGGCCAGTCCGTGGTCGGCCGCGACGGCCGCCACCTCGAGCAGCGCCGAGCCGGTCACCCGTGCCCCCGTGTCGGCAGGTGCGCCTCGGCCAGGACCAGCGAGCGCTCGACCTGCGCGGCCCAGTCGTCGGCGCAGAGCCGGAAGGGCTCGGCGGCCCGGCGCAGCAGCGCGGCCGAGACGTGCAGGTCCAGCCGGTCCAACGTCGGCAGGGGGGCCACCGCGGCGTAGCCGTCGAGCAGCGCCTCGGCGGTCGCCACGCCGTCGTGCTGACCCGCGCCGACCACGGCCGAGCTCACCAGCGCAGCGACCGCCGACCCGAGGTCGAGCGCGGCCTCACCGGCGGCGACGGCGTCGAGGTCGACCAGCCCGGCGGTCCCGTCCGGTCCGAGGACCACCTGGTCGGCGGAGAAGTCGCCGTGCACGGTCACGTCCGGCGTGCGGTCGGCGGCCAGCAGCGCGCTCAACGCGTCGGCGAGAGCGCGTGCGCGGGGGCCCAGCTCGGGGAGCAGCCCCGCGACCGCGGTCGCGGCCTGCTCCACCGCCTGGGCGTCGTCGGTGGCGGTCCGGGGGGCGAGCCGGCCGGGAGGCCGGGCGTGCAGGGCCGCGAGCGCCGCACCGGCGGCGCGCAGGTGGTCCGGGGTGGCGGCGTCGCGCACGACCAGGTCGTGCAGCGCGCCGCCCGGGAGCCAGGAGACCGCCACCACCCCGGCCCGCGCGTGCGCACCCAGCAGGCGGGGCGTGGTCGGGCGCGCCGCCGCGAGACCCGCACCCCGCTCCAAGGCCTTGGCCGAGCGGACCAGCGCACCCGCGTCCTGCGGGCGGTGGACCCGCAGGACCACCGGCTCCCCCTCGGCCGGGGTGAGCAGCCCGACCCAGCGGCGCTGCGGCTTGTAGGACAGCGCCCGCAGGTCGGACCCGGTGACGTCGCGCTCCGGCAGCACCCGGCGCAGCAGCCGGTCGGGATCGCGGGACAGCTGGCCGAGCCCCGGCAGGTCGCGGTCGGCGGGCGGGCGGGCGGCCAGCACCAGCCGGGACCGGTCCACGGCCAGCAGCGTGGCGCGTGGCGCGCGCTCGACCGCCTTGCTCAGCTTGCCGGCCGCCTCGGGGGCGTGCGCGGTCACGAACGCCCGGCGACCCGCGACGTCGAGGCCGAGGACGCAGCCCGTGCCGGGCTTGTAGCGGACGTAGCGCCGGCGGACCGGCACGCCGAGCCACGCGCCGAGCGCGTCGGCGTCCAGCAGCAGCGCCAGACCGGGCACCTGCCGGTCCTGCGCGACGAGGGCGGCGTCAGCGGGCGACAGCACGTCGGGCCTCCTGCGCGCGGGCCGCCGCGCTCCCGTCGGCCCGGACGGCGCCGCGCTCGCGGGCTCGGGCCAGGACCGCCTCGGGGGGGCCCTCGTCGAGGACCCGCCCGTCCTCGATCCACAGCACCCGGTCGGCGTCCCGCGCCGCATCGAGGTCGTGGGTGATGACGAACGTGGTCCGCCCCGCGGTCAACCGGCCCAGCGCCGCGACGACCTCGGACTCGGTCTCGCTGTCGAGCCCGGTCAGCGCCTCGTCGAGCACGACGATCGGCGCGTCCCGGATGGCCGCGCGGGCGATGGCGAGGCGCTGGCGCTGACCGCCGGAGAGGGTGGCGCCACGCTCGCCCACCACCGTGTCGTAGCCGTCGGGCAGGGCCAGCACGAACTCGTGGGCCCCCGCGAGCCGCGCTGCCTGCTCGACCTGCTCGACCGTCGCGCCCGGCAGGCCGAAGGCGATGTTCTCGCGCACCGAGGTCGCGAACAGCACGCTCTCCTGCAGCACCACCGCCACCTGTGCGCGGACCGAGTCGATCGTGAGGTCGCACAGGTCGTGGCCGTCGATGAGCACCGTGCCGTCGTCCGGGTCGCGCAGCCGTGACAGCAGCGCGACCAGGCTCGACTTGCCGGCGCCGGACGGGCCGACGACCGCGACCCGCTCGCCCGGGTGCACGTGCAGGTCGAGCCCGCCGACCCCGGGGCGCCCCAGCACGGGATGACCGGCGATGTAGGAGACGTGGACCTGGCGGAAGCGCACGTCGCCGCGGAAGTGCGGCGCCTGGCGGGCCCAGCTCCGGTCCCGCAGGTCAGGCCGGGTCTGCAGCACGTCGACGATCCGCTCGCCGGACGCGGCGGCCTTGGCGATGCGGCCGGTGTACTTCGCGACGTCGCGCAGCGGCTTGAAGGCCGTCTTGAGGTAGGTCAGGAACACGACCAGCTCACCGGGGGTCAGCGCGCCGGCCAGCACCCGCTGCGCCCCGACGTAGAGCACCAGTCCGGTCGCCAGTCCGACCAGCACGTCGGTCTTGCGCTCGAGACCGGCCGACAGCTTCTTGGCCTGCACGCCGTCCTTGAGGCTCTTGACGTTGCTGCCCCCGAACGCGGTCTGCATCTGGGTCTCGAGGCTGTAGGCCTGCACGACCTTCATCGACGACAGCGACTCGGTGGCCAGCGAGGCGAGCGCTCCCTCGGCGGTGCGCTGGCTGCGCGAGACGCTGCTGATCCGCTTGGTGAGCCGCACGCTGGTGATCGCGAACACCGGGAACACCAGCAGGACGAGCAGCGCGAGCTGCCAGTCCAGGATCGCGATGACGATGAGCATCCCGACGAGGGTGACCATGTTGCCCACCAGTGGCAGCGCCGCGGTGACGGTCGCCTCCTGCAGCCGTCCGACGTCGCCGGTCACCCTTGTGACCAGATCGCCTGTGCGGGCGGTGTCGTGGAAGGCCAGCGAGAGCCGGTGCAGGTGGGCGTAGAGCTCGGCGCGCACCCGCGTCAGGACGCGGTTGCCGGCGAGGGCGAAGCAGATCGTCATGACGTACGACGAGAGCGCGCGCAGCGCGACGACCGCCACCACGGCGATCGACGCGACCAGCAGGAGCTGCTGCAGGTCGTCCGGCTGCTGCACGGACAGGTCCGCCCCGGCGGACACGACGACGGCGTCCAGCACGAACTTCAGCGGCCACGGCTCGAGCAGGCGCATGGCGACCTCGGCGAACAGCGCCGCGGCGCCGCCGGCCAGCAGCCGCTTCTGCTCCCGGACGTGGGGGCGGAACTGCTGGAGCGTGCGGCGCAGACCGGGAACCGCATCGCGCAGTCCGACCACGCGGGCGCGCCCCCCCATCAGGCAGTCACCCCGAGGCCGGCGAGGTCCAGGACGCGGTCGACCACGGCGCGCCAGGTGTGCCGCTCGACGGCCGCGTCCCGGGTCGCCGTGCGCAGGGACACCCGGCGTACGACATCGGTGCGCAGGGCCGCGAGCGCGTCGGCGAGGGCAGCAGCGTCACCGGGGCGCACGAGCGTCCCGAGCCGGCCGCCCTCCAGAGCAGCGGGCACCTGCCCGACGGCGCTCGCGACGACGGGGAGCCCGGCCGCGAGGTACTCGTAGACCTTCAGGGGGGAGAAGTACAGACCCGGCAGGTCGGGATAGGGCGCCACCGCGACGTCCATCCGGTGCAGGTGTGCGGGCACCTCGTCCGGCGGGACGGCTCCGGCCATCTCGACCTGAGCGCCGGTGCTCACGGCCAGCGCGCGCAGGGCGTCGGACCGCGGGCCGTCCCCCACGAGCAGCAGCCGCCAGCTCGGGTCCTGCTGCCCCAGCAGGGCCACCGCCTCGATGAGCACCTCGACCCCGTGCCAGGCCTTGAGCGTCCCGACGAAGCCGACCACGAACGCCTCGGCGTCGGCCGGGGTGACCGGCGCGGTCGTCGGGCGGACCCGGTCGGTGTCGACGCCGTTGGGCACGGTCGTCACCCGCTCCGGCCGCGCCGACGTGGCCCGCGCCCAGGCCGCCACCTCGTCGCTGACGCAGACGACGGCATCCGCCGCGGACAGCGCGGAGGCCGCCACCTCCTGCGCCCCCGCCCGGTCGACCAGATCCCGGTGCTCGGCCTGCTCCTGGACGAGCGGGGCGTTGACCTCCAGCACCGACGGGACACCCTGCCGAGCAGCCCATCCGGTCGTCGTACGACCCCACAGCGCGTAGCGCTCGTAGACCAGGTCGAGCGCTCCGAGAGTGTCCAGGACGCCGGCGACGGCGGTGTCGCTGGCCTGGGCCGCACGCTCCCGCTCGGCGGTCGCGCCCCGGCCGACCGGGGGCAGCAGGTGGACCCGGACGCCGGCCAGCCCGGCCGGGATCTCACGGCCGGCCCGCGCGCAGACCAGGTGCACCTCGGCGCCGCGGCTGACGAGCTCGCGCAGGACGGCCTGCACGTGCACGGAGGCGCCCTTGCTCCCGAAGACGGGGATGCCGGGGTCGGTGCAGACGTAGGCGACCCTCATCGGGCGGCCACCAGGGCCCTGCCGGCGAACAGGTCGCGAAGCGCAGCGGCCTGGCGGTGCACGTCGAAGTCCCGCTCGACAAGGTCCCGGGCCTGCCGCGCCAGACGCACCCGCAGACCGGTGTCGTCGAGCAGCGCCGTGAGGGCGGCGGCCAGCGCGGCGGGGTCGCGCTCGGGCACCAGGAGCCCGGTCTCGCCGTCGCGGATGACCTCGGGGATGCCGGTCACCGGTGTCGCGACCGAGGGGGTGCCCAGGGCCATCGCCTCGAGCAGCACCGTCGGCAGGCCGTCGCGGTTGCCGTCGGCGGCCACGACGCAGGGGGCAGCGAACACGGCTGCGGACTGCACGACCTGGCGCACCCGGCGCTGCGGCAGCGCGCCGTGCATCGTGACGACGCCGGCGAGCCCCAGCCGCTCCACCTGCTCGCGCAGGTCGGCCTCGCAGGGCCCGGTGCCGACGAGCTCGAGCCGCACCTCGCGGCCACCGGCGACCACGAGCGCGACGGCCTCGAGCAGGTCGTCGAAGCCCTTCTTCTCGACCAGCCGGCCCACGGCCGCGATGACCGGCGGCCGGACGGCCGGGTCGGCGTACGGGAAGCGCTCAAGGTCCAGGCCGTTGTAGAGCCGCACCACCGATCCTGCTGCCTCGCCGAAGGTCTCGTGCAGGTGGGCCAGGTTGAAGTCGCTGACCGTGACGACGGCGGAGGCGTCGGAGAGCTTGGTCGCGAGGTCGGCGGCGTCCACGTCCTCGTGGAAGATGTCCTTGGCGTGCGCGGTGAAGGTGTACGGCACATCGGCGAGCCGGGCCGCGAGCCGCGCGACGGTCGTCGCCACCGAGCCGAAGTGGGCGTGCACGTGGGTGATCCCGCGACGGCGCAGCTGCACCGCGACCTCGACGGCCTGCACCGCGTCCACCACGGCGACGTCGAGCAGCTCGTCCATGGTGCCGGACAGGCCGGGCAGCTCCTCGCGGGCCGCACCGAGGGCGGCCCAGACGTCCGCCGCGCGCAGGCCGCTCGAGCGCAGGTAGGTCACGCCGGCGCGCACGTCGGCCAGTGACTCGTGGAAGCGTCCGTCACTCGGTGCCCGGAGGGAGAAGATCTCGACCTGCTCGCCCGCAGCCTCGACGGCCAGCAGCTCGTTGACGATGAAGGTCTCCGAGAAGCGCGGGTACATCTTCAGCACGTACGCCGTGCGGCGCTCAGACGGCGACATCGGTCAGCTCCAGGACGTGGGCGGCGGGGACGAAGGAGCCGGCGGTGGTGAGCAGGGCCGCGGCCAGGCGCGGCACGCGGGCCAACCCGTCGAGGTCGACCTCGTGGCCCCGCGGTGGACGCGGCGTGACGCGACCGCCCAACCACCGCCCGAGCCGGGCCGGGTCGGCGACGTCGGGCTCCAGGACGTCGACCAGGCCGAGCCGCTCCAGGCTGCGCGCCCGGACGAGCTGCTCGGCGCGAGGCGCCGTGCGCGGGACGAGCAGGGTGCGGGTGCCCGCGGCGAGCAGCTCGCAGACGCTGTTGTAGCCGGCCATCGAGACGACCGCCGCCGCACCGGCGATGAACCTCTCGGCGTCGGGGACGAACTCGAGCACCGTCATCCCGGGCTGCCGCTCGGCGGCGCGACGCAGTCCCTCACGGGCCTGCCGGCGCATGTACGGCCCGGTCAGCACCACGCCGACGTGGCCCTCGGGCAGCGGGGCGCGGGCGAAGGCGTTGGCGAGGGCGTAGCCGTCCTGCCCGCCCCCGACCAGGCACAGGACGTAAGGCCCGGCCGGCAGCGCCTGACGCGGGACCGGACGGGTGCGCGTGACCGCACCGGCGCCGCGGCCGTGCCCCAGGTAGCCGGTGTAGGTGACCTTGTCGGCGACCTCCTGCGGGAGGCCGCACTCGGCGACGACGTCGTAGACCGAGGGGTCGCCATAGACCCAGACGGCGTCGTAGAGGTCCCGGACAGCCTCCGTGGTGCGGGCCGCGTCCCACTCGCGCCGCGCGGTGTGCGGGCTGTCGAGCACCTCCCGGAGGCCGAGCACCACCGTGGTGGCGGTGTCACGCAGGGCCGTCAGTGCCCGGTCCAGCTCACCGTCGACGCCGCGGGCGACCTTGTCGACCACGAGCAGGTCGGGGGCGAAGGCGGTCAGCGTGGCCGCGAGCATCCGGGACCGGAGCTCGAGCAGCTGGGCCAGGGGGGCGCCGAGGGTCCGCGCGGCGTAGCCCCCCTGCTCGTCCTTGCGCAGGGTGGGGAGCGTGATGACGTCGGTGCGCGGCGGCAGCGGGAGCGTCGTCGCCTCGGGCGCGCCCGTCAGCAGCAGCACGTCGGTGTCGGGGTCGGCCGCGACGAGGGCGGCCGCCAGGGCGATGTTCCGGCGGATGTGGCCGAGGCCCTGCGTGTCGTGGGAGTACAGCGCCACCCGGCGCGTACGCGCCGCGGGGTACGGGGCCGAGGACGGGGCGCAGCTGAGGGTCACGTCTGCTCCGAGGGGTTGGAGGCACCAGAGGGGGTGGTGCGCTGCCTGCACTCTCGGCGCCGTTCATGTGGTGTTCATGAGGCTCGGGTGAGAGGACCCTCATGCAGTCCGGCCCGCGAGGACCCGTCGACCGGCAGGACCAGGCGGAACGTCGAGCCCCGCCCCAGCTCGGTGTCGAGCTCGATCCGACCGCCGTGACCCGTCACGATCGCGTCGACGATGGCCAGACCAAGACCGTGCCCGTCCAGGCCGCGCGGCTGCGACGTCGACCGCGCGAACCGCTGGAAGATCCGCTCCCGGTCGACCTCGGCGACGCCGTCGCCCTCGTCCCGGACCCAGAGCAGCACCTCGCCGTCGCGGGAGGTTGCGCCGACCGCGATGAGGTCGCCCGGACGGGTGTGCTGCACGGCGTTCTGCGCCAGCTGGAGCAGCGCCTGCGTCAGTCGTTGGGAGTCTGCGTGCACGACGGCGCTGACATCGCCGTCGTAGATCCAGCGGCGGTCGGCGAGCGCCGTGGCCTTGGCGAACACGACCGGCACCAGGTCGTCCACGTCCACCGGAACCAGCTCCAGGAAGTCCGGCTGCTCCGACCGGCTCAGCAGCAGCAGGTCCTGCACCAGGCGGGCCATCCGGTCGAGCTCGTCGAGCACCAGCGCCACGGTCTCCGCCCGGTCGGCCGGGTCGTCCGTCAGCAGCTCGAGGTGCCCCCGAGCGATCGTGAGCGGGGTCCTCAGCTCGTGCCCCGCGTCGCTGACGAAGTCGCGCTGCGCCGTCACCGCCTCCTCGACCCGGTCGAGCATGGCGTTGAAGGCCCTGGCGAGCCCGGCGATCTCGTCGTCGCCCGACACCGGGACCCGGGCGCTCAGGTCGTCCTCGTGGATGGTGCGTGCCGTGTCGATCGTGCGGCGCAGCGGGGCGAGCAGCCGACCGGCGATCGCATAGGCGCCAGCGGACGCGAGGGCCAGCACCAGCAGCAGCGCGAACCCGATGCGGACCATCGTGTCGTCCACCCGGTCGAACCGGTCGTCAGGGAACTCTGCGACGACGAACACCCCCCTGACCTCGGGCCGCCCCGACGCGCCGGAAACGCTCAGCGGGACGGCGAGGTACTCCGCGGTCCCCGCCGGGGTCACGAGGTCGCCGCGCGCCGGCGCGGTGAGGGCGCTGACGCGTTCGACGAAGGCCGGGTCGGCGGTCAGGTCGACCGGTGGCTGCTCCCCCGTGACGTACGGCGCGCCGTCGACCAGGCCGTACAGGCCCTCGTCGTCGGCCGCCACGTTGCGCCGGAAGAAGGTGTCGAAGATGGCGCGGACGTCACCGTCGAAGGGCTCCCCCGTCCGCGGGTCGTTGCCGTCGACGAGCCGCTGCAGCTCTTCGACCTCCTGGCGGAGCTCGGCCTCGACCCGGTCCCCGACGCTGGCGACGAGCACGGTGCGCACGAGCACGCCGGCTACGCCGAGCGAGACCGCGAGCAGGACGACGTACGCCAGCAGGATCCGGGTCCTGCCGCTGCGCAGGAAGGTCAGCGCCGAGTGGGGTTCGTGGTTCACGGGGTCAGCCCCGTCGGTGGCGTGAGGGGTCAGGGTCACCCGGAGAGCATGACCGATCGGGACGGGGCCGCGCCGGGGTCAGCGGACGGCGGCCACCGGGGTCACGGCCGGGACGTCGGCGTGGTCGTCCATCCCGGCGGCACGACGCAGGCCGCGAGGACCGGTCGCCATCAGCACCAGGACGAAGACGAGCGCGTTCACCAGGACGATCGTGGTGCCGGAGGGGATCTGGAGGTGGTAGCTGGCGTACATCCCGCACGCGCCGGTCACGGCTCCCAGGGCCGTCGAGGTCCAGAGCATCCGGCTGAACGAGTCGGTGAGCATCCGCACCACGACGGCCGGGATGACCAGCGTCGCCGCGACCAATGTGACGCCGATGATCTGCAGCGTCGCCAGGATCGACACCGACAGGACCAGCATGAGCAGGGCGTCCATCCGCCGAACGCTGACACCGGACACGTTCGCGACCTCGGGGTCGAAGGTCGAGAACAGGAACGCGCGGTAGAGGACGGTGAACGTGCCGGCGGCGAACACCAGGGCGCCGAGCAGGAGCCACAGGTCGTCGTTCGCCACGCCGTTGATGCTGCCGAACAGCAGCGCGTCGAACGATGGTCCCTTGGTGCCGAACCGGGTCAGCAGCGCCACGCCCAGGGCGAAGGAGGCCGTGGTCACGACGCCGATCGCCGCGTCGGCGCCGATCCGCCGGCTGCGCGCGACGGCGTTGATGAGCAGCGCGGAGCCCAGCCCCCACGCGCCGGCGCCGAGCAGGATCGGCAGCCCCAGCAGCGGCGCCGCGGCGTAGCCGCCGAACACCGCGTGGGACAGGCCATGCCCGATGTAGCTCATGCCGCGCAGCGTGATGAACACGCCCAGCAACCCGCACAGGGCTCCGGCGAGCACCGCCGCGATGATCCCGCGCACCACGAACTCGTACTGGAAGGGCTCCAGCAGCAGGTCGATCATCCCGCCACCCCCAGCTGGCCGACGGAGCTGCTGTCGACCACGACGGGCATCCCCAGGTGCTGCAGGACCTCCATCCGGGCTCCGAAGGTCCGCTCCAGGACGTCCGGGACGATCACGTCCTGCGGCGAGCCGGAGGCGATGACGCGCGTGTTGAGCGCGACCAGGTGCGGCAGGTGCGCCGCCATCCCGTTGAGGTCGTGCGTGGTCAGCAGGATCGCCAGACCCCCCTGGTTGAGCTCGTCGAGCAGGTGCAGCACCTCGTGCCGCGTCGCGACGTCGACACCCGAGGTCGGCTCGTCCATGAGCAGCAGCTGCGGCCGGCGCAGCAGCGCGCGGGCGATGAACATGCGCTGCTGCTGACCGCCGGACAGCTCCCGGATGTGGCGGGAGCGCAGCTCGGCGATGCCGAGGCGCTCGAGGACCTCGGCGACCTCGGTCTTCTCTTCCTGTGTCGCCCAAGGCAGCAGCCGCCGCGTCTTGCGCGCCATGAGCACGCACTCGCCGACGGTGACCGGGAAGTTCCAGTTGACCGTCTCCAGCTGGGGGACGTACGACACGGCGACGCCCGGGGCGCGGGTGACGGTGCCGCGCTGCGGCTTCTCGGTCCCGAGGAGCAGGCGCAGCAGGCTGGTCTTGCCGGACCCGGACGGGCCGACGATGCCGGTGAACGCGTTGGCCGCGACGACGTGGTCGACGTCGCGCAGCACCGGAGCACCGCCGTACCCGAAGGTGACGTGGCTCAGCGAGACGAGGGGAGGCGCGGTCACTGCGGGTAGCCCGCCTTGTCGGGAGCGACGTCGGCGACGTCGAGGGCCTCGAGGGCGTCGGCGGTACCGCCCAGGCCGGTGATCATGGTGACGTAGTCGTAGCGCATGAGCCCCATCCAGGAGTGCTCGGGATCGCCGGGCTCGCCCGGCAGGTCGTCGTCGCGCAGGGTGTCCTCGTAGCGCGCACCGGTCTCCGCGGCGATCTGCTCGAGCACTGCCGACGGGAAGACCTCGGAGCCGAAGACCACCGGCACGTCGCGCTCGCGGACCTGGTCGATGATCCGGGCGATCTCCCGCGGCTGGGGGTCCTCGAAGTTCGAGGGCTGCACCGCGCCGATGACCTCCCAGTCGTAGGTCTTGGCGAAGTAGGCGTAGGCGTCGTGGTAGGTCAGCAGCTGCCGGCCGCCCTCGGGAACGGTCTCCTGGTCGGCCTCGAGGGCCGCGGCCAGCGCGCTCGCCTTCTCCAGGAACGCCGCGTGGTTGGTGTCGTAGTAGTCGGCGTTGTCGGGGTCCGCCTCCACGACGGTGTCCTTGATCACGTCGGCGTACTTCATCGCGTAGGTCGGGTCGGTCCACAGGTGGGGGTTGGGCTTGCCCTCCTCCTCGGGGAAGGAGAAGTCGAAGAGGTAGTCCTCCTCCGGCAGCACCTCGTCGCCCAGCTGGACCAGGACCGCGTCCTGCGGCGCGTTGGCCTCGGCGAGCTCGAACGTCGGCTCCTCGAGCTGCAGGCCGTTGACGAACACGAGGTCGGCGCGCTCCATGACCGCGGCGATCTGGGGCGGCGGCTCGAACGTGTGGCTGTTGGTGCCCTCCGGCACGACGCCGGTCACCACCGCGCGGTCACCGACGATGTTGGAGATGATCGAGGTGATCGGGGCGACGGTGCTGACGATCTGCAGGGCATCGGACTCGCCCTCGGCGGCGGCCGGGGACGTGTCGGAGCCCCCGCAGGCAGAGAGGGCCAGCGAGGCGGCGACGACGGAGGCGAGGGTCAGGGGAACTCGGTTCACGGACACGACGCTATGGCGATTGCGAACTACCCGCAACAGCAACGTCGCGGCGTCAGTCCCGTCCCGGGCCCGATGACCCCGTCCGGACCGTGCGCCGGCACGAGGGGGATCTGGTGGGGCTCGAGCGTCGGGACCACCGCCACCACGCGGTGGCCGCCTCGACCACCCGCCAGACCACGACGCCGACCACCAGGGACGCGGCGACCGCGAGCCACGGGTGGTCCTGCTCGAGGTGCGGGTAGACCTGCCAGTGCGTGAGGTAGATGTACAACGAGCTGCTCGCGAGGACCCCGGCGACCCGACGCAGCGCCCCCGGGCAGCGGACCCCCGGGACCCAGAGCAGCACGAGCAGCCCCCCGAGCACGACCGCCTCGCGCTGCGGGTCGCCGAAGAACCCGGGGACGGTGAGCAGCACTGCGGTGCTGACCAGCAGCCGGCGGGGCACGTCGACGGCCCGGGCCGTCGCCCAGCCGAGCGCGAACAGGAACAGGACCACCGGGGCGGTGTGGATCCCGTCCGGCCCGCCGGACACCGGGACGAGGTCGAAGCGGACCAGCAGCCCGAGCGCGAGCGCGCCGAGCGCGACGCCGAAGGGCCACCGTCGCTCGGCCCGGTCCAGCGCCGGGACCGCGAGCAGCGCCGCCACCACGACCAGCAGCTGCAGCAGGGCCTCGAGGAACCACAGCCGCCAGCTCGGCCCCCACGCCTCGGGCCCGAGAAGGCTGTTGACCTGCAGCACGTTGGCCAGGCCGTAGCCGCCGGCCAGCAGGGCGACGCCGCCGACCCACACCACGGTGGGGACGGCGATCCGTGCTGCGCTGGTCAGCAGGTTCCGCACCCGCTCCCGCCGGGGCACGGGGCCCAGCGCGAACCGGGCGAGGTTGTAGCCGGCCACGCCGACGAGCAGGTGCGCCCCGCCGACGAAGGGCAGGGCGTCGCTGTGGAACGCCACCACGAGCACGATCGCGAGTGCCCTGAGGGCGACGCTGGTCTCCAGGGTGCGCCGCGTTGCCCGACCGGGGCGCTGCCGGTGCAGGTCGGCCAGCCTCGCGGCGTGCCATCCGGGGGGCAGGTGGCCCAGCAGCTCCTCGAGCCGCAGCGACAGCTCGACGTAGGACAGCGAGTCGCCGCCGGCGCTCGCGAACGAGCTGTCGTCGGTGAGGTCGTCGCGGCCCAGCACGTCGGCGTAGAGCGCGTGCAGGTCACGGAGCAGCTCGCCGCTGAGCTCGTCCGTGGCGGCCGATGCCGCCGGCACCAGCCTCGGGAGCGCCTGCAGGTCAGGCTTGCCCGAGGCCAGGCGCGGCAGCGCGCCGACGTGCGCGGCGCGGACCGCGCGGGGCGGCAGGCCCGCCGCCGAGGCGACCAGGGCCCTCAACCGCTGGTGGTCCCCGGTCCCTTCCGCCGCCGCGACGAGGGTGCCGCCGCCGTCGGCGACGCTCACGACCAGGCCGTGCCCGGACAGCTGGGCCTCCACGTGCTGCAGGTCGACGCGCAGACCGAGCACCTTGGCCACCCGGCTGCGCCGCCCGACCACCCGGAGCAGGCCGTTGTCGGACACGGTGCCCAGGTCGCCGGTGCGCAGGACGTCGACGACCCGGCCGCGCTGCAGGTCCTCCGGGCCGTCGGCGTAGCCCAGCATGACGTTGGGTCCGGCGTAGACGACCTCCCCGACACCGGGGGTGTCGACGCCCTCGACGGGCTCCAGCCACAGGCTGCCGCCCGGGAGCGCCCGCCCCACCGCGTCGGGATGGGTCGTGGCCAGGCCCGGAGGCAGGCAGGCCATCCGAGCGGTCGCCTCGGTCTGGCCGTACATCACGACGAGGTCCCAGCCCTGCCGTCGTCCGACCTCCGCCCAGTGGCGGACGCGGTCGGGCGCGAGCCGGCCGCCGGCCTGGGTCACGTAGCGCAGCGACGGGTGCGAGCCCCGGGCGAAGCCCACCCGGTCGAGCAGGTCGAAGGTGTAGGGCACACCGGCGAAGCTGGTCACGCCCTGCTCACGGACCAGGTCCCAGAAGCAGGTGTCGGCCACCGACAGCCCGGTCAGCACGAGCGTCGCCCCGCGCAGCAGGTGGCTGTGGACGACCGACAGTCCGTAGCAGTAGTGCAGCGGCAGGGTGGTGGCGGCGCGGTCCGTGCCGAGCACGCCGAGCGCGTCGGCCACGGCCTCGGCGTTGGCCTGGACGTTGCGGTGCGACAGCCGGACCAGCCGGGGTGAACCGGTGGAGCCGGACGTCGTCAGCAGCAGGGCCAGGTCCGGGTGCAGGTCGTGCGCGGAGATGGCCCGGCGCTCGTGCAGGACGCCGTCGACCACGGTGACGTCGGGGTCGTACGCCTCGACCCACCCGGCCGTGCGCTCCCCCGGCGGGACGAGCAGGACGGGGCATCCGGCCGCCAGCGCACCGAGGTAGCCGACCAGCGGGTCGATCTCGTTGGCGCCGACGACAAGGACCAGGCGGCGTGCGGTCCGCAGCCGGGCGGCCACGCCCTCGACCCGGGCGGCGAGCTCGGCGTAGGTGACGGCCTGGTCCGCGGTCTGCAGCGCGACCCGGCTGCCGTGGCGGGAGAGCCCCTCGACCAGCGGCAGAACGGGGGTCCCGCTCCGGTCGAGCAGGGTCGCAGCAGCGCTGGTGACGGGAGGCACGGAGGGACCATATCAACTGAGGTGAGGTTGCCCTAACAAGATCTTCCGTGCAGCCCGCGGGTCGCGTGTACGTGGTGGGGGGTGGCGCCCTCATACTGATCGTCGCCACCAGCTGTCGGGAGCCCGTCCATGCCCCATCCCCCCGCCACCTCCAACCACCCCGGTAGCCCACCGGGGTCGGGGCAGACTGCGCCCTCGCGACGTGTGCTGTGCGGGGTCTGCCGCGACCCCGACGCCCCCACCACGCCCGTGGTGATCAGCAGCGGCGACCTGACCGTCTCGATCCCGCTGTGCCAGACCGACGCCGCCGGCCTGATGAACAGCATCGACACCTGGCTCGCCGCGGCCGAGGCCACCGCGACCGCCGTCGCGGCCAAGGGCCGACAGCTGCAGGAGGGCGAGGCCGTCACCGTCATCCGCCAGTGGGCCGTGCAGGAGGGCTACCCGGTGGCCAAGTCGGGCAGCCTGTCCCAGCCGGTCATCGCGGCCTACCGCCGGGCCCACACCTCGCCGGAGCAGCCGGGCTGAGTCCCGTCGACCCGCACCCCGTGCGCCGCGACGTGCGGGACGGTCGCGCCTGTCCGGGTTAGCCTTCCCGGACGGACCGACGATCCCGAGGAGGCGCCGTGCCGGTCACCCCGCTGCG
>Ga0105047_10009725_pt1 | contig 15794 bp, 13 predicted proteins | sample MAT04_FD_78384 | JGI IMG/M metagenome (GOLD analysis project Ga0105047, IMG submission 78384) | Freshwater microbial communities from Lake Fryxell liftoff mats and glacier meltwater in Antarctica - MAT-04 (megahit assembly) | ecosystem: Environmental > Aquatic > Freshwater > Ice > Liftoff... | reverse complement strand
GTCAAATGGGCATTGCTCAAAAATGGTATCGGAAAAGACATAGAGTTCTCATTCGATGAGTCAGTGAGCTTTGAGGGCAACTCAGGGCCGTACATTCAGTATACGTATGTGCGCACACAAAGTGTGCTTGCAAAGGGCAAAGCGCAAAGAGCAAAGAGTGATAATGATGGTTCTGACGCTATGCCGTACGCGCTAAGCTCTATGCTCAACCCCGAGGAGCGACGGCTACTTGTGCTACTTAGTCAGTACTTTGATATAGTCACTCAGGCTGCGCAGCGTTATAGTCCAAATATCCTTGCGACCTATCTCTTTGAGCTCGCTCAAACGTATAATAATTTTTATCAAAAGCATCAGATACTTAAAGCTGAAGGTCAGGCGCGGGAGTTGAGACTCGTAGTAACCGAGCAAGTCGGACAAACGATTAAAAACGGATTATGCTTACTTGGTATAAAGACTCCGGAGAAAATGTAATGAGCGAATATCTTTCAGCATATAAAAAAAGACCTAAATCTCGCAGTGAAGAACTGGCAAGATATGCTAAGGCAGAGAACAATCTGGATAAAAGAGTTCAGAAGCTTACTCCCCCTCGTACCCAAACGCTGTTTGAACGAATTCAAGGTCATTTCATTGAAAAAGCCCGCAATGAACAAGATAAGTAGCTTATAGTTTTGATTTTATACTCTCAATGCGATATAATATCTCCGTTCATTGAAAGTCAGCAACAGATGAGCCCTACATGCGTAGGATGCTCAGACGTTATTCACAAAAGGAGATTCTCATGAGGCTAGAAGTAGTTGGTCTCGTCGCTACAGCACGTCTGACCGACGCGATCAAGGAAACAGGTCAGCGTGATAGCCAAATGCGCCTTCAGACACTTCTATCCCGAGTCATTCGGAGCAAAGAGATCGATGGCCTTCTGTTGAGTTATCAGGGGCTCGGATTTGGTTACCATCTCTTCCGATGTGTCGACGAACGGTCGGAGCCAAGGGAGGGTTGGGCGCTGCTTTCCACCAGGAAGCAGCATGACTTGGAGCTCAAGGAATGGGTCAAGATAACCTGGTCGCCCCAGCATGATCATGAGTCGGGGAAGTATCTGTACGTCCCTGAGATCAAGCTACCAGTCGATATCGAGCTAAGCAGGGGCACCAATTACAGCTTCCATCTCAACCCAATTCTCCTTGAAATTTTGGGCCACAACCCCGTCGAGCTCGTAATGGACCTGACTGGCATGCATGCCATATCCAGTCTTCCTGGGTCGGGCTTGGAGTTTAGAGATAGATATCCCCACAGGCTGATCTTTTTGGGGGATGCCGTCGATATGGCAGCAAAGTATCTCCAAACGCTTGAGCGGCTCCGTCGAGATTCAAAGCCGCCACGTATCGTGGAAGACCCAATGGGTCGCTGACAGTTTTAATTTACTCGTGTCCCCATGCCAGCATGTCTGCGCATGGGGACACATCTCTTTAATTACCTCTCTTATTTTTCTCAATAGGGCTCATAGTGTGATATAATCCCCAATTATGAGCATGGAACATGAAGAAATAGCCCACCCTAGTGTCTGGATGGGTAAGGCAACTGAGCAGGAAGTAGCTGAAAGAGGACTTCCCACGTGCCCTGAAGATATAATCCTGCCTGCATGGTTTGATAGAGAACAGGGGAAAAGTGAAGCTGTTCTTAGTGATAAGCAGCTAGCATACTGCCATCGATTTTTACGCACTGATCTGCATGTCCTCGTCGTTCTTGCTACAGCCCATCTGGGACTAGGAAGATCTTCTGAATATAATGAGTTCTTTCGTAAAATGGACCTAGAGGGGACGGCAGCCTACCCACGAGATATGACTAACAGTATTCAGCGCGAACTTGCCTCGTGTATCCATGGTGGATTTGGCAAAGATCCATCACACCCCTATAATCCAATTGAGCATAATGAGGTCTATCCAACGCTCGTCGCTGGCGCTGGACATCTTTTTCAGTTTTCCAAACAGACCGATAAGCCACTCTCAGCTTTTATTGGACCTGCGGTGTCATTTCGTCCAGGAGCGATCCCCATGATGTATGACGGTATGGACGTACGATATACCGTTGATCGCATCAATATGCTGCGTTCTTTTGGCCAACTTTGGAAAGAGCAAAAATATGTAGCTGATTTCTCAACGACTCAGAAAGTGCTTGCAGATACTATGCAGACATCGGCTCAGGTGACCGATAGGCACGTAACACGGCTTAAGGCTGAGGGACTACTGGATTACTCCTCTAGGAATGCGCGGGATGGGTCGACGACAACCTATAAATTAAATCCTGATTTTCAATTTAAGTCAGAAAATTCTCAGACGCATGGATCGATCTTTGATTTTGTGAGGGAGTATATCGCTTACACACAGTCAGCGATAACAGCTGAAGGAGCGTATGCCTATTTGGAGGAGTATCACCTCGGTATCATTGAGAATTATCAGCACAATACTAAGTCTCTGCAGGTGAAGTTGCGTGAGGTAATCTATGATTTAGTAGGTATGGGTACGCTTGTCTCGGAGACGCCTTTTAAGTTCGCAGTCAACTCTCGAATCGCATTTACCCGATCAGCAGGTCAGTTGTGGCTAGTAGAGTATCTGAGAACTTTGGATGCTATGCAGTCAGAGGATCTTAGTACAGAAAAAGACGGAATGGTTTTGGGTCATGAAATAGCCGTAGATCGAGAGGGACTTACTAGAATTTTTAGAAAACTAGACAAGATTTACCCCAAGAGCTATGGTCTGTCGAAAAACGGTTTAGTTTTTACTGCTCCATAAGTGTTTCATAAGGCCTCGCCTTGACTCTGCAAGGCGAGGCCTTGCAGAACTTGCAGAAAACCGTCGAATATGGGAACACCGTAATCTTTTTATGCTTAACCTCTCTTATATCCGTTGGCAGTGAGTCTTCGCTTTAGGTATAATCCCAGCAATGAAAGATACTGATCAGAGTTATCTCATGCCTCACGAGAGACAGTTCATCAGGGAAACGGCAGATCGTTTTGGCCTGCCCGCAAGTCTTAAGGATGCGGCAGCTCAGGCTCGTCTTCGCAGAGTTGAGGGGGAACAAGCGGCAGTCTATGGACACAATCTTTCGCCACGACTTCAGAAATCACTGAAGGGATTGCCACTTGAGGATTTAACAGTACAGAGGCATCCGCTTACTCAGGAGTTAGCCCTCGTCGCACCAGTTGGAAAGATATTTGAGATGCGCGGGAGTTTTGAGATATACGCACAGGGCTTTGCCCCAAAAGATACTGAGCATAATCAGAATCTCGCTTATATCACGGATGATGATCAGTACCAGCGAGAATATCCCGATGGGTGGGATGATCCAGCCATGAAAGTACAATTTTGGTCTAGTACGAGTAAGCGTAAGTTTCAGGGTAAAAACTTAGTGATTGTACCCAATCAGGACGGCTCAGAAACTATTGCAGATGCTATGTATTATGGTGATGGGTATAAAGGTCCACGATTAAAGGTAACAGGGGAAGTGGGGGCTTTTCCGGACTATACTTTACAAGTTCTTACCCCTTCAGGCTTCCCAGGACTCTATGAGCAAACTCATTTTATTACCCATACGTATGACTATGCGATCAGGCAGTCTTTTGGAGTGAGTGGTGAGGGCAATGTGAGTATTAATCTCGTTGATCATATTCCTGATACTGGTCTCTATGTTTCGCCAATCCCTACTTGCGATTCTCTAGCAGACGAGAAAACTGGACTTTTTTTAGCTCCGCAAAAACGAGCACGCATGGATGCTGTTGACACCGACCCAGACGTTGATGATTTTAAAGCTCGTATGGATCGGGGCACAAGCTACTACTATGGTAGGTTTCGCGAAAAGCATAAAGGGATCCCGTTTACCCATAGCCAGAGAATGTATGATATGCAGTGGTCTCGTGATACTGGGCTACCATTTACTGATGATCTCTATACGAAAGAACTAAGTCGTCACTACGTTCCTTTTTCTTATGAGCCTGGATCTCTTTCTGATCCAATTAAGATGAGTGAAAGCATACGACAGGCAGAAATAGCGTTTCGGCAGGATCGTTACATGCCCCTGACGGAAGCAGAGAAGCATGGGAGAGTATCGCTCTATCTTCCTGAGTACAAACCACTCATTCAGCGTAAGGTCATCGTTGATCGTAATGGCGAGATCAAAACCCTTGATGAATTGTGGTCCTTTTGAATGTCCCTCCTGGCCTCTTGGTAAATGAGTTTTGATATGCTAGAATGGACTTCTTCCTCCATTCCGCCATCTGGCGGAGGCGGACAGATCCTATGAAATTTAATAAAACAGTTCTTCCTAATGGTCTTCGAGTTATTACCGTTCCCATGCCGTCTTTTGAGTCAGCTACCGCTCTGGTCATGGTGGGAGCAGGGAGTCGTTATGAAACCAAAAAGAATAGCGGTATTTCTCATTTCCTCGAACATATGGCTTTTAAGGGGACAGAAAAGCGACCTACCTCTATGGACATAGCATCTCTCATCGACGGTATCGGCGGAGAATTTAATGCTTTTACGGGCAAAGAATACACCGGCTACTATGTAAAGTCAGGGAAAAATAACGTCGAGACGATCCTGGATGTACTCTCAGATATGCTCAAGCACTCAAAGCTAGATCCGGTGGAGATCGAAAAAGAAAAGGGAGTTATCGCTGAGGAAATAAATCTCTATGAAGACATGCCCATGCGAAAGATCGGAGATATTTATGAACAGTTGCTCTATGGGGATACACCTATGGGCTGGGATATAGCGGGTGAAAAAGACATCGTCAGTAAGATAACTCGAGAGGACTTCGTGGCATACATGGAGAGTCTCTACAGTCCTCATAATATGACCGTTGTCGTTGCTGGGGGGGTTCATGAAGAGAGCATGCGGGAAATGGTCGGGAATTACTTTGGGGACATGAAGAGATTTGAGACTATTTCTCCCGTTCCCGTGAAGGAGACTCAGAAAAAGCCATCAGTGCTTATTAAGCATAAAAAGACAGAGCAGACACACATCGCTCTTGGGGTACGAACGGTAGATCTTCACCATCCTGATCGCTATCCACTCTCGGTGCTTTCATCAATCATGGGCGGTGGTATGAGTTCACGACTATTTGATGAGGTTAGAGAGAAGAGGGGTCTTGCTTATTATGTCCGCAGTAGTACTGATGAGTATATGGATGTAGGTTCATTTGTATCAACAGCGGGTATCGATCCAAAGCGTATCAAGGATGCGGTAGCTGTTATGATCGAGCAGTACGGACTCGTCGCTAGTGGCAGTTTGAAGATTAAGGACGAAGAGTTAAAGAAAGCGAAAGAATATATGAAGGGTCATTTAGTACTAGAGTTAGAAGACAGTCGTTCTGTCTCTACCTTTTATGCACATCAAGAATTGCTTGAAAAAGAAGTACTTAATCCCGCACAGATATTAAAACACATCGATGATGTAACAGTTGATCAGATTGATGAAGTGGGGAAGAAATACTTTAAAAATGAAGGGCTTAATTTAGCGCTCATTGGTAATTTTGATACTTCGGCAGGCTCCGCACAAGAGTCTAGACAAGCGCTCGTTGAATTGGTACAATTATAGTCTTATGGAACGATCACTCGTACTTATAAAACCAGATGGTGTAAAGCGTGGACTTATCGGTGAAGTAATTGGCCGATTTGAGCGAACAGGTTTAAAGCTTGTCGCGGCTAAGATGGTCTGGGTAGATAAGGACCTCGTTGATAAGCATTATCCTGATTCTCGCGACGAATTCATCAAAGGCATGGGACAGAAAACTCTAGATAATTATAAAGAGCTAGGGTTTGATCCTATGGAGCATGCAGGGACAGATGATCCCCATAAAATTGGATTGATGATTAACATGTGGAATAAGGATTTCCTAACCGATGGCCCAGTTATGGCTATGATCTGGGAAGGAAATCATGTCATTCCAAGCATTCGAAAGATAGTAGGCTCTACACTTCCTTCTCTCGCAATTCCTGGAACCATCCGAGGTGATTTCTCAGTGGACTCTTCAGCTTTAGCCAACGCTAAAAAGAGAGCTATTAAAAACCTCATCCATGCATCTGGAAATGCAGAAGAAGCAGAATTTGAGATCAGTCTTTGGTTTACTCCAAAAGAAATTCATACCTATCCACGCGTTGGTGAAGATGTAATGTTCTAGATCTGGCTCAATTTCTCCTCTTGTATTTTCTCCTCCTGGTTGCTTACTATTAGAGTATGGCTAAAAATAGATCGGTCTTTGGGATCCTGCTTGTGTTATTTGGTATCATCCTGTTCTTGCCGCAGAAGAGCTATGCACTTGGCCTACAGAATGCTTCAGCTAGTGCTACTACCTCTAGACCATCGCCGTCATCACCGTTGTCTTCGGTAGATCCGCTTATCGTTGGCTCAAGCGGTGTTACAGTCTTTAATAATATATCTACATTTCTTTCTTCAGACTCAGCGAAGTTCTTTAAGAACGGGAATTTTTCAGAGAATGTAAATGTTGCTACGACCTCAGCTAATAAGCTTACTGTGGCTTTTACGAGCGGTACGGTGAATGCACAGGATAAGACCAGTGTATTAGCGGTTCCGATTACTGCCATGCATACGGTGGCATTTAATCCTCAGACTGCGATCCCCATAGGGGGGAAGATCATTATTTCGTATCCAACACTTGCGGCTACCGATAATAATCAAGCCTCACCATCTGCAGCAGGATATATGTTCAACGCTCTTGCAGGAGGCGATATCCAAATGAAGACCAGCTTAGGCGCTGCTACCTGCTCATGGGCGATCACTGGTGCATCTGCAGGAGGCTCGCCAACTGCTACCTGTACTACTTCGGGCGCTACTATTCCCTCAGGTGCTACTGTTTGGGTTTTTCTTGGTTGCACAGCGGCTACGGCAGATTCTCTTGGCGGTAGATGTACTACACAGAAGCCACTCATTATTAACCCAACCAATCATGGAACATTGGGAACTGGCGGAACGAGAGGAACAGCTACGGTTAAGAGTGTAGGGATTTCAACGCAGGACGCTTCGACAAATATTTTAGATGCAAGTACGGTAAAGCTGGGAACAATAGAGTCAATTTTCGTGGTAGCACATGTGGATCCGAGTTTCTCTTTTAATATCGATGGGGTAGCAGGTGGAACAGCTATGACGAGTGTGTGTACCGGATCGTACGCATCTATCTCAACGAATGCTTCCTTTCCCTCAACAGGGACTGAGGTTAACCTAGGAACAATCAGTAGTGGTGGAGATACGTATGCGGCTCAATTACTTACAATCCGATCAAATACTAATGCTGGCTATGTTATCACAGCTACGAGTTCTGGGTTCTTAGTAAATCCTGGTAATGGTCAATATATCGTGAATGCACAGGGAAATGTCGTAGGAAATAATAATCCGTCCCCAACAACTATTAGCGCAGTGACTGGCGGGTATGGTATTAATGCTTGTGATGCAAGCGGGCGAGTAAGTACAACAGTCTGGGGCCAGGCTGCGCCAAAATTTGCTAATCCATCACAGCAGTTTTATTATACCCTCGTAAATTATGGTAGTGCCCCGTCATCATCAGGGGACGCAATCTATGCCGTATATGGGGCAAGAGCGGGCGGTTCAACACCTCCTGGAGACTATTGGCAGGTAATCACTTATAGCGCCTCAGTGATCTTCTAGGAGCCTTAAGAATGTTTTTATTTGTTAGCTAGAGTAAATTCTGATGGAATGCTACAATAAACATATAATATCACGTGATAAAGTAGTACTACTTTATAGTTTGATGTATTTTATCCCTGTAGCTCAACGGATAGAGCAGCTCACTCCTAACGAGCAGATGGCAGTTCGATTCTGCCCGGGGATACCGAGTCAAGCTCGCTTACAAAGAGTAACTATTTGATAAACTTTAGATGTTTTATCTTTGTATTTCATTTTTCCCCTCTTCAATCCTGCTACAATAAAATAGAGGGACTCAATTGCCGCATGACACACTGGTATAATTAAATAATCAATCAAGGAGTATCGCATGGCACATACATCAGGAGATGAATTTGTTAAAAAATCACAGGAGAGAGCGCTTGCGAAAGCGGGAGATATTTTCGTTACTACATCAGCCATAACACCACCAGGCTCGCTTTATAGTTCCATCGATGCCTCTAAGCAGCAAGAGATAGGTAGTGGTTCGGTAATTGGTACTGAGCCTCAATTTCTGCCTTCTGAACCCTCACTAATAATGCATGAGATGACAGGTAAGGCTCAGGCTCGATTCCTCATTATGCGAACCCTTGGTAATTTTTTAATTCTCTTCAGTCTTTATGGAGTTGCAGCCACATTCGGGCCAGCGCTTTTTTATGAAGTTCAGTTCCAGGTTATTAAAGCGCGTGGTCTTGAGTTTAAGGTTGCGTCGCCTCAGGAGGGATTTGAATCAGTAAGCGTGGACAGTGCTCAGGTTCCTGGATTTGGTGATATTATCGCGGGAGCAAAAGAGCAGGTGCTCGTGCCTCCCGATACGGAGTTTAGTATGGTGATCCCTAAGATTGGTGCGACTGCGAAGATTTGGCCGAATGTAGATCCGCTGAGTGAGCAGGATTTCTTGCCTAAGCTGCAGACCGGGATCGCACACGCTAAGGGAAGTGTATTCCCAGGATTACAGGGCAATGTCTATCTCTTTGCTCACTCAACTGATAATTTTTGGGATATTGGACGGTATAATGCTGTGTTTTATCTGCTCAAGGACTTAGAGCCCGGAGATGATATCTCAGTATACTTTGAAAATAGGCGGTATAACTATAAAGTAGATCACACCGTTATTAAGGATCCAACAGATGTCGATTTATTAACTAAGAGTCAGGTGCCTGGACAGGAGCAGCTGATTCTCCAGACCTGCTGGCCGCCGGGAACGACGTGGAAGCGTCTTTTTGTCATAGCAAAACCTCAGTAAATAATCATAGAGGTTGATGGGGGTGTCCCCACTAGACACCTTTGGTACCTAGTGGGGACGATAAAAAAAGGACGGTGAGCTCTTCACCTATGCAGCTGGCGAAATGCAATAACGAGTATCACAATCGCGATGACTGTTCCAGCGATGACGTGTGTCAGCGAGAGAAGTGTCATCCAAGCAATGCTAGCTAAAAGAACCCCTAGAAGGACCCACAGGAGGCCACTCCGGAGCTCCTTAGCTCTGTTAGAGCTATTTGGGCAGATGATCTGGATCAGCCCAGCGAGCAGGGAAAGACCTGCGGCAAGTAGGCAAGTAACCTTTAATGGCTCCATGACTCGGAACTCCTTTCGCTCCTAAGAGTTGAATAGATGCTCTGTGTGACCGATCTAGTCAGACGGAGCAGAGCTAGAAAGCCTAGAGCGCATAGCGCAGAGCGAGAAAAACGAGGCACCAGAGGCCAAGTCCGATTGGGCCAGATATACAAACTCCCACCCAGAATCCGCGGGGAGCGAGTGGTTTTTTCTTATCCATAACCACCTCCTTTACTAGCTGTATTGTTAGGGAAGCGCTTCTATATGTCCTCCTTTTTTTAAATAAAATGTGCTGCGTGACCAGTCTCCCAACAAATAGGGAGGTGGTCAAGACATGATTGCCTCCTTTTGCTACTCATCCAAGTCCGGCGCTTCTTGCGCTGGTGTGGCAGGGGTAAGTGGACGTGAGCTAAAGGGTGGCTTGGTCGAAGTGGACCTACCATGGCCCCTTCGTCTAAAGTAGAGAATTCCACTCGGTCTGACCCGAATGACTCTTTTACGCAATCTGCCTAGGAATTTCATGATTCCTCCTTTGTACTCGTTAACGACATCGAGTGCTACGGCATGAAGTGTCCTGTGTACCAGCTGGGCTGAAACAGAACATATTCATGGGTGGATTATATCATAGGTAGGAAAAGGGTGGGTTCTACTTGAGGCTGATGGTATAGAGGTTAGGAAGAACGGTGGAGTTATTAAGGTCTGTAAGAATAGCTATACGCTGGCCATCTGGCCAGGGAAATGCATACGTGTCGATAAATGGACCTGCGTACACCACGGTGTCATTTGAGCCGTCGTACTCTATCATATGAATCTGTTTATTATAGACGAAAAGTAGATGCTCGCTGTCTGAGAACCATGAGACAGGAAGTGTGCAGGTAATTCCATTAAGTCGACAGGACTCTGGGGTAGTATCGACGATTTTGGTATTGCGATCCTCCTTCAGGTCATACACATATAAACCACCTGGTTTGATCTGGCGTTTTTCATAGAGTGTATCGACGCCAAGCAGTCGAGGCTTAATGATAAGAGGAAGATCAGCTGCTGTAGAGGCTACATAGAGGATTTTGGACTCATCGGGAGACCAGGAGAGTATGGTGAAGTTATCAGCGATGAGTTTTTTAAGTGAGGGCTTGAGTGCTATTACTTGCGCATCTGCCTTCTCTTGTCTATCTGTATCAAACTGTAATTGAATACTAGGAAGTAGAGCAGTTATGTTGCGGGGAACCGTATTGAGTTGGTTAGCCTGAAGAAGATATGTAGTCCTGGTTAGGCCAGCGGAGATAGTGGCGACTACTTGTTCGCCATCGGGCGACCAGGATATCTCTGCATTAGAAAAGATCCCGGTCGTATCGTTGGCAATTTGCTTCGTGGCACTCTGAAGCGAAAGCACTGAACGCGCATTCATGTCATAGATATAGATGCCGTTTTTTGCTGCTGATTGTGATGCTACCCTATAGGCAATTTTGGTTCGTGAAGGATCAAGGACGGGAGTCTGTACACCGGTAGCAGTAATGCTTTCAAGTTTTGGAGCCACAGGGTACAGAAGCGCATCTGCCTTAGTAACGAGTTCTTTGGTAATGGTTACGTCTTTTTCCCAGGGAAAATAGCCATCCTTATGAATGCTAATAGTGTATTTGCCAGGAAGGAGATCAACGGTATTGTCGGTAGCTGTTGTGAGATTATGGTCTACATCAACTGATGCACCATTTGGGGTGCTTGTTGCAACGAGTAGTCCAGTCTTTGAGATCTTAGGCTGGCCTTGGAGAATGTTAAATCGATAGCCCTTGGCATAGAGGACTACGAGCGCAGTTCCCAACAAAAGACAAACGAGGATAAGAAGGGAGATGTAGATGTTACCACGTTCGCGTTTCATAAAAATGTTGAGTAGTTGTCAATTTTCAGTTGTCATTTCTCAATAAGTTTTCAGTGTAGCAATTGATCAAATGAAAATTCAGTGAGAGCTGAAAAATAAAAACTGATAATTGTATTATATCCACTGTATTTCATACTTGCAAGCAAAAGTGAGGCTGTCTATACTAAATAAGGTAATTACGTCAAAATGATATGGTAAAGGAGTATTTTGATATGTTTAATTGCTTCATTGTTATATTGTTTCATTGTTCCCTCACCCCAACCCTCTCCCAAAGGGAGAGGGGATAGCAATTTAGCAATAGTTATAAATTATGTTTACAATCCCAACATCTAAAAGAATCGGTATCGACCTCGGAACCGCGAACACCCTTGTATATCTCGTAGGTGAGGGGATTGTTCTTAACGAGCCAACGGTGGTAGCCGTAACTGCTGAGGAAAATCGCGTCGTCGCAGTCGGGAGAGAGGCGAAGGAAATGCTTGGGAGAACTCCCGGTAATGTGGTTGCGATGCGCCCGCTACGTGATGGTGTCATTGCTGACTATACGATAACCGAGGCTATGCTCTCGTACTTTATCGATAAAGCATGCGGCCAGTCACGCTTCTTTAAGCCTGAAGTTATGGTTTGTATCCCATCGGGGGTCACACAGGTAGAGCGCCGTGCGGTCTTAGATGCTGCAATGTCTGCTGGTGCAAAGGTGGCATATCTTATCGACGAGCCTCTGGCTGCGGCTATTGGCGCCAAAATCCCCATTGCTCAGCCAGCAGGACATATGATCGTTAATATCGGTGGTGGATCGACTGAGTCTGCGGTTATTTCACTCGGTGGTGTAGTGGTCCATAGTTCTGTGCGGGTAGCAGGTAATAAGATTGATGAAGCAATCAGCAACTATATCAGGAGGAAGTTTAATCTCATGGTTGGCGAGACTACAGCTGAGACAATAAAGATTGAGTTGGGAAACGCCATGGTGAGCGATGATAAAAAAGTAGTACTTAAGAAGATGGAGATTCGTGGGCGAGACACTATCACGGGTTTACCCAGGGGAGTTGAGTTGGATGAGGCGCAGGTAAATGAAGCAATCAGGCCTGTGCTCATGGATATTATTGGTGGTGCAAAGCAAGTGCTCGAGCAGTGTCCACCGGAATTAGCAAGTGATATTATCGATAAGGGCATAGTGATGTCTGGTGGCACATCACTTCTTCGTAACTTTGATAAGTTGATGACACAGATTACAGGTGTGCCATGCCATGTCGCAGAGGACGCATTGTTATGTGTGGTAAAAGGGACGGGAGTGGCGATGGAGAACATTGAGCTTTATAAGAGAAGTATCGCTAAAAAATAAAAAGTGTGTAGTATGTAGATTAGGATTATAGTCTATAGAAATAGTAAACACTTTTCACGGCAAGCAGTAAAAAGTGTTGGTATGCTAAAAATAAAAAGAAAATAAGTAAAAATACTATATCGATATATTTATCTAGGCATAGAATTATTATTTTTTATAATATAGCCATAGATTATGAGCAATAAAATTATCCATATTACCGTTATAGACGTCTTTGCCCTGCCTCTGAAAGCAGCAGCTTTACTATGTTAGCTCCACTTGTGAAAACATCGATTCTCGGCGTAGATGTCACCAATGCCTCAAAGCAGGAAGTCTTAGAGTATGTGGGTAGGGCGGTTAAGGATCGCTCCCAAAAGCTCTCTATCGTTACACCAAATCCGGAGATGGTCATGTTCGCCCGATCACACCCCGAGTTTAGAAAGGTTCTTAACAATGCTGATATAGCCTTGTGTGACGGTATCGGGCTTTACATTGCGGGTCATATTCTCGGTATGCAGGTCAAGGAGCATATAACGGGCATTGATATGATGGACTCTCTTTGCCATATGTCTAGCGAACAGGCCTTGAGCATAGGATTATTGGGGGCAAGGCATGGAGTAGCAGATAGGGCAGCCAAGTGCTTGCGTGAAAAGTATCCAAAGCTTAAAATTCTTTTCATAGCCTCAGATTGGGACGCTAAAGTCTTTCCTAGGGGTGGTGTAGACATACTCTTCGTAGCATACGGCGTGCCAAAGCAGGAGGAGTGGATCGCGAAGCATTTACCGACCTTACCGATTAGGGTAGCGATGGCGGTCGGGGGGAGCTTTGACTATCTCAGCGGAGAGGTAGTTCGTGCACCATTTATCATACGTATGATTGGGTTTGAGTGGCTTTATAGATTAATTCGACAGCCTTGGCGCTTTAGAAGACAACTAGCGTTGATTACATTTGTTCGATTAGTAATAGCTAAGAGATTTAATATAGGATAACGGTCATTATGGTATAATAACGTGAATGAAAATATTATATCTACAAATGTTTCCTTTTCATGGTTCTGGGTCAGGAACCTATGCTCGTGAGCTAGCTGTAGAAATGGCGAAGCGGCATGATGTAGCAATTGTTGCGCCTGATGACCGCAAGCTAAAGGGTGTTAAGCTTTATAGAGTAAAACTTCCTCTAAAAATAGCCTTCACAGGACATCCTGAGTGGCCAGACTGTAAGCTCTACACGAAGGTATCTGGAAAAGACCTTGCTAAGAATTATTTAGCATATTACAACGCCACAATTAAGGCTGTGGATGAATTTCAGCCTGATATTATCCATGTTCACCATCTTATGCCACTTACTTGGATTGCCCGCTTTATCAAAATTGCTTACGGGATTAATTATATAGTTACGGCTCATGGCTCTGAGCTGCCAACCTTGCAGGATGATAAGCGATATCCAAATTTGACTGCTGAAGCGCTCAGGAAGTCTACTCGTATTGTGCCCAATAGTAATTGGACCAAGGAGTGGATGCAGCAGGTTTTTGGCCATGAGTTTAATAGTAGGACTCGGGTTATTCCAGGGGGTATTGATTTCTCGCTTTATCCCGAGACTATGGATACGACTGAGATTGATAGAAAGTATGGCCTGAAAGGGAAAAAACTTGTTCTGTTCTCGGGGAAATTAACCAAATATAAGGGCGTGAAATATCTAGTTGCAGCAGCGAAAAAAATTGATGCTGAAGTCGGGATAGTGGGTGATGGTCCTGAAAGAAAAAATCTTGAAAAACTCGTTAAAGATTTGAAATTAACGAATGTGCATTTTTTTGGACACATAGCTAATGGAAGCTTGATTAAGCTGTACTATAGAGCCGATGTGAGCGTGGTGCCAAGCGTCTGGGACGAGCCATTGGGATTGGTGGTTCTTGAGGCTATGGCTACGAGAACCCCTGTCGTTGTTACGAGGAAGGGTGGTATTCCTTTGGCTGTTCAGGATGGATACAATGGATTTTTCGTTCGTCCTCGAAATTCACGCGAGATAGCTCAAAAGGTTAATCTCCTTCTGAATGATCCTGTTTTAAGTAAAAAAATAGGGGACAACGCACGAAAGACTATCAAGGAGAAATTTATGTGGTCTAAGATTGGACTGCGCTTTGAAAGAATGTATAAAGAGTTCGCATTAAAGAAAAACTAGAGATCACTGGACATGTCAGGAGATATTAAGCATAATGAAGATATAGTCCACTAGTTATATTATTGTGAAAAAATTATTACTCTTAGGTTCTGTCGTTGGCCCATGTCCGCCCGTAGCCCAGGGAGGTACCGAGCGCGTCGTATATACCCAGGCAAAATATTTAGCTAAAAAAGGTATTCCCCTTATCCTTGTTGCAGCAAGGGGCACTAAAGAGAATTTTCTCAAACAACTTGCCCTTGATTCCGAAGTCGATACTCAAAGAATAACCCAAAATATTGAGTTTATAGAGATAGGTGGGGGAACACAGCTTGGAAACGCAGTAGATGCTATTGAAATCAACCCTTCGCTCACTGAGGGTTCACGAAAACTTCGCCTTGAAATGCTTAATCTCGCCCTGGTTCAGGAAGTAATAATTCAGAGGAAGGACGAGTATGACCTAATCCTTAACAACATGCGGGGAGAGACTGTCTTTTTACCACTTGTCGCGCAGCTAGGTAAGCGATTTATCAGCGTTGCGCATCTGAATATATTTCCTGAGCTAGCAAGTATCTATGAAAAATATGATGCTAAGATCATACCTATATCTGACGAACAAAAACAAGAATTTCCCTCAGTTGCCTATCTTGAGACAATTCCAAATCCTATAACCATTGGGCTGTTTCCCTTTAATGCTCACCCCAAGGGCTATGCTCTTATGCTTTCAACAATTGGTAGACATAAGAACCAGAAAGATGCAATTCTTGCGTCGAAAAAGGCAGGTATTCCTCTTATTTTGGCTGGAAAGATACGTGATCAGGACTATTTCGACCAGGATATAAAGCCACACATTGATGGAACATCGGTAAAGTTATTGGGGCAGTTGGATTTTATGAAAAAGATTGAGCTATACCAAAACGCTTCATGCTTTTTGTTCCCCATTCTTTGGCAGGAGCCATTCGGGCTTGTAGTCATAGAGTCTCTTGCTTGTGGAACACCGGTAATCGCTTATCCCCACGGGGGACCAAAAGAGATTATTAAAGACGGCGAAACAGGATTTTTAGTTGAAAATCCAGATCAGATGGCTGAAAAGATCGGTAAGATCAGCTCTATTAGCAGAGAGCGTTGTCGAGAATCAGTTGCTCAGCGATACACGGAGGAAATAGTGGGCGAGAAGTACTACGCTCTTATTGAAGGGATGATG
>Ga0105047_10009724_pt1 | contig 15794 bp, 13 predicted proteins | sample MAT04_FD_78384 | JGI IMG/M metagenome (GOLD analysis project Ga0105047, IMG submission 78384) | Freshwater microbial communities from Lake Fryxell liftoff mats and glacier meltwater in Antarctica - MAT-04 (megahit assembly) | ecosystem: Environmental > Aquatic > Freshwater > Ice > Liftoff... | reverse complement strand
CGAGACCATCAACAGGGCGACGAGCGCCGCAAAGAAGGGGAGGACCATTTGCAGCACGGTGTCGATCTGACCAGCATATTCCAACGGATTGTCCGTCCGGCGTAGCGTGTAAAACATGATCGCGAATCCGGCGATCGACGCCGCGGCGGCAGGACTCGGCAATCCGGAAAAATGAAAATGATCGTCGTCGGCGCCCGTTTCCACGGAGAATCGCGCCAACCTCAGCGCAGCGCAGACCACGTAAGACGCGGCGATCACCCAGGCCCAGTCTTTATGCAAGTGCGTAAAACTGGGACACATTTTTACTAATAAAAACGCCGGCGCAACGCCAAACGTTACGAGGTCGCACAGACTGTCTAATTGCCCGCCGAATTCACTCGTCCAATTAGAGAGCCGCGCCACATGCCCGTCCAACGCGTCGAACAGCATCGCCAGAAAAATCAACCAGCCGCTGAGCATCACATTATGAACCGGATCGTCCGGGTTCAGCGCTCGAACGGCCTTCATCGGGCTGCGCGTCCCCAGCGGTGAGCCTTGCGGCGCGGCGATCGACGTAGGAGCGTCGACGCGTGACGCCACAACAATGGCGAAAAATCCGCAAACCAGATTGGCCAGCGTGAACAAAGTCGGTAATACGGCGACCGTGCGGATGCGACCCATACTCTTTCCTTTTACCTACGGTTCTTGCGTCCGACGGCCGGACGACTTAGGGCGACCTGTTCGCCATCGACGATGCAACGCCACACTAAGCTGCGCCTGGCTCGTATCGCGCCATGGCGCTGCTGCCGGCCTGGACCTTTTCTCCCAACTTCACCAACACGCGCAAACCTGGTTCGTCCGGAAGGATGAGTTCCGTCCGCGAACCGAGCTTGATCATGCCAAACTGGTCTCCGCGCTCCAGTTCATCTCCCGGGCGCAAGGCACAAACAATGCGCCGCGCAAACTGACCCGTGATCTGCCGGACGATCATCCGTCGCCGGGCGGCCGAAAGCTCTTCGAGACCCACCCACATGCTTTCGTTCTGCACCGCGCTCTCAGGCCGGAGCGCGTTCAGGAATTTACCCGGGGCATACCGTAAGCTTAGCACGCGCGACCGGCTGGGAACACGATTGATATGGACGTTGAAGATCGACAGAAAGATGCCAATTCGCACCGCCGACCCACCCAAAAAAGGATCGTGCTCCAAACGCGTGATTTCGGAAATCACTCCATCCGCGGGCGAGACCAGTATGCTCTCATCCGTGGGCGGGCGCCGCCGCGGGTCGCGAAAGAAGTACACCACCAGCACAAATGGGACGCCGGTCAAAATCGCCGCTGGCCACCAGCGGGTGAACGCGATCGCAACGGTCGCGGCCAATAGCGGCCAGCCCATGATCTGCAGTTCGGCCAACCCCCAGCGCGCAAACGGAATCTTGTCGCGCCAGGCGAATGGATCGTCCGCGCGATCCCAGTGCGCCGTGCAGAGATTGCGGCAATACTTCAGGTCGCGCGGATCGAGAATTTCGTGCGGGGCGCCGGCGGTCTCGCCCTTGCGCGTTGCCGCCATTCGTCGGACGAATCCCGGCCGAAAGGACTTCAGCCAAATACGTCTTACGCGTCCCCAAAGAAGTTCCAAGCTGTAGCAGACGCCACCGCCAGGCTGCACGCTGGTGACATTGGGCGGCAACGGCTCTACACCCGCAGCGTTTGACATTTGTGTCTTCGATGTTTGCGCCGGCAGAGTATCGCTCATGGCGTCTCGCCACCCTGCCACGTTTGCGAACTCGCAGCCGGGCCGCCTGAAGGGTTGGATTTCTGCCAGGGCTTGTCGGCCTCGCCCGCCAAGTGGTTGGCCGCCCGCGCCAGCACGAATAACAGATCGCTGAGCCGATTCACGTAGACAATCAACTCGTTGCGAACCGGATCCGTGGCCGCCATGGTCACCATTCGTCGTTCCGCTCGCCGACAAACCGTCCGCGCCAAATGGAGGTACGCCGCCGCCGGGCAGCCGCCAGGCAATATGAACTGCCGCAATGGCTCGAGCTGTTCTTCGTAGAGGTCAATCGCTGCTTCCAAAGTCGCGGCGTGCGAGAGGCCCAGCGTGGCGGTCCCCTTCGACACCGGGTCTGGCGTCGCCAGTTCCGCCCCCAAATCGAAAAGTTCGTTTTGCACCCGAGCCAGCAGGGAGTCTAACTGAGGCCCCAGCGGCTCGGTCCGGGCAAGTCCCAACAGAGCGTTCAACTCGTCGATGGCGCCGTAGGCTTCGATCCGGGGCGAGTCTTTCGGGACGCGCGGACCGCCAAACAGCCCTGTAGTGCCGTCGTCGCCGGTTTTTGTGTAGATTTTCACGCTAGATCGACTTCGTAACCGTGGTAGAACGCTGCCCGGCCCCCCGGTGGTGGCGTCCCGGCATATAATCTGGTTGTCGCTTAAACTAACGGCCATCCTACCAGAAAGGGCCTGCCGGGCGGAGGCGCCAGGCGGGTGAACAATACACCCCGTCAATTGCGTAGCGGCATGTAGCCGCCACGCCCGGAGGACACGTCAGGCCGGCCTACTTGCGGCGCTTCAATTCGTAAAATCAGTCGTCGGGTCAACCCGATTCCAAATTGCACAGAATAGATCGTTCTGGAGAAACCTTGATGTCAGGCTCCTTGATTCGTACTCACTCGGCAGGAATTTCCGCAGTCGGCCTGATGGCTCTCTTGGCCAGTGGTCTGTTCAGCACGGCGGCGGCAGAAGACTCCATCGAGAGCAAGTACCTCTCCGGCGTCAAGCAACTGACCAGCGACTACGTGAAGGCGGGCGAGGGTTACTTCTCGCCGGACGGCAGCGAGATCATCTTTCAGGCTGTGCCCAAGGGTTATCCCTTCTATCAAATCTATAAGCAGAAGCTTTCGGGCGGCCCTGCTCAGCAGATCAGCACCGGCCGCGGCCGCACTACTTGCAGCTACTTCTCGCCGGATAACAAGCATTTGTTGTTTGCCTCGAGCCACTTGGACCCACAGCTCGACAAGACCGAACAAGCCGAGCGCGACCAGCAGGCAGACGACGCCAAAACCGGACGCCGCCGCCGCTACGAGTGGAGCTTTGATCCACACATGGATCTCTTTCAGTCAGATCTGGACGGCCAAAACATGCGACGCCTGACAGATACCCCAGGCTACGACGCCGAGGGCGCCTATTCGCCGGATGGAAAGCTGATTGCCTTCTGCAGCGACCGCGATGGCGACCCGGACCTGTACATCATGAACGCCGATGGATCCAACGTTCGCCAGCTCACCAACACGCCGGGCTATGATGGCGGTCCATTTATTTCGCCTGATGGCAAGTGGGTGATCTTCCGCAGCGATCGAGACAAAGAAGGCTTTTTGCAGATCTACGCGATTGGTATCGACGGCAAGAACGAAGTTGCGTTGACCAGCAATCCGGCCAGCGTGAATTGGGCGCCGTACTGGCATCCGACCAAGCCCTACATCATTTGGACCGGCGCGGACCATACGGACCCCAACGCTCGTCCGAACTACGATCTGTGGCTGATGAAGTACGAAATGAAGGACGGCATAATTGCACCAGGCAAGATTGAGCGAGTGACGGATCATCCCACGGCAGACGTGCTGCCGGTCTTCTCGCCGGACGGCAAGAAGCTGATGTGGACGTCCAACCGCACGCCGGAACACGCAAGCCAACTATTCATTGGCGACTTTAAGTTGCCAGAATAGCGGGGGCGGCGAATTCAATCCAGCAGCCAGCGGATGACTTCGGCCAGGCCATCGGCGTTGTTGTGCGGCGCGATTCGATTTGCGGCTTGCTTCACTTCGTCCGTCGCGTTGCCCATAGCCACGCCCAGACCTGCTCCTAGCAGCATCGGGATATCGTTGACGTCGTCCCCTACGGCGCAGATTTCCTCGGCGGCAATATCCCACTCGGCGGCCAGCCGCTCCACGCCACTCCACTTGGTCACGCCGTGCGAGGCCAGCTCGCACATGTAACCGCGATAGCGAGGGCTGCGGATCACGTGAATGTAAAGTTCGCCTGGCATCTGCGCTTCGAGCGCGGCGGCCAGCCGGTCCATCTCATCGAGCGGCCCCATCGTAAAGCCTGAGAAAACGCCGAGAGGCGGATCGCGCATGATGTTCGGCCAGATTTTCCGGCCGACCGGGTTCCGCTCAAAGAATTCGGCCAGCTCCGGCTGCTCGACTTCGACGCGCCGGCAATACATGTCATGCCCTAGCGCAAACGTGTCGCCGTAGAGCACGGCCTCGTAGCCGGCCGCTTCGACGATGGCCAACATCCGCAGCAGCCGGTCGCGCTCGAACTCCGCACAGTACAGCGTGCGATGATCGGCCGGATGCTTGACGAGCGCCCCACTGGCCGTGATCAGCGGCAGGTCCAGACCCAGCGGCGCCACCAGCGGCAATGCGCGGCTGTATCGCCGGCCAGTCGCCAGCACCACTCGTAGACCAGAGTCCACCGCCCGGCGCAGCGCGTCTCGCGTCACATCCGTGACTTCGTCACGACTGTTGACCAGCGTCCCATCAATATCCACAACCAGCAGACGATAACGCGGCATGATCCAAAGAGGGCAGGGAGGCTTTTCAAACGGACCGCTGGCGAATGGAGCGTTTGACGATTCGGAAGGTCTTAAGAGCGCGCTGGCGAAGCGTTCTTGCATTGTAGCCCGAAGTTCCACTGTGCCCAATGCCTGCGACACGCGGATTGACCTAGGACTCAAATGTTCTTGGCGTCCAGAGAGCCAAAGAACGGCGCCAAGATCAAGTCCAAATCCTCGAGCCCAGCCGTGTACCGCAGGTGCCCCTTTTCGTTGAGTCCGGGCAATGGCAACAGCCGTGCCAATTCACTTCCGTCGGCAAGCCGTTGGGCATCTATCACCAGAATGAGAAAACCTGTTGAAAACTCGCGAGCGGAGAGAACGTCGCGATTAAATAAACGTTCATATGTCGCAATGGTTAACTCAATCGACATGCGGCCCTCCTAGCTTGGTTAGTTCGAAAATATTTTCCACACCCAGGCCTTCACGCATTCAACTCCACCACATGCACCACCTTGCCATCCAGCTTCTGCACGGTCAGCGTTAATTTGTCGCGCGTGGCGAGGCCTTCGATGATCGTAGCGTGCGCCGGTTTTGGGCCGCCGCCAATGAGTTGGCCGAGGGGCTGCTTCTCCGTGGCTGGTAGCCAGGCGTGATCGTGCGTGTGGCCAGAGATTACTAGCTGGACTCCTGCCTCGGCCAACAGCGGCGTCCAGGCGTCGCGGCAGACCTTGCTGAATTCCCAATAGTCGATGTCGCGGCGATCCTTGATCCACCACAGCGGAATGTGGCAGAAGAGGACGCGGAACGGGGCTTCGGCGAACCACGGCGCCTGCACGGTCTCGGCCAGCCACTTGGTCTGTCGCTCCCGATACTTTACGAACGCGGCCAGCCCGCCAAAGACCGGATGGTCGTCCGGTTTATCTTCGCCGGTATCCATCACCAGTACGGCGACCGGACCGCTGCGGAAGGCATAGTAGTAGCGATCGTTCGGCGTGCCGGTGAAGTCCGTCAAATTGCGCGCGGCCGGCCCGCGCAAATCGTGATTGCCGCGCGCGTAGGCCAGCGGCCAGGACGAAGCCAGTTCCACGCCAGCGGGCGAAAGGACCTGCCCGCTAATGTCGGCTTCGTAGTGGACATCGTTGGTCTGGTCGCCGTTCCAAAGTAAAAAGTCCGGGCGGCGCGCGGCGGTTTGCTGGGCGAGGGCCTTGAGCGTCTCCGAGTTCTCGTGCGTGTCGTTCCAGACAATAAACCGCGTCTCGGTGGCCGAGGGATCGAGCGTGCGAAACGTCTTCTCCGGTCCAACCTCCGGCTGGGCGGTAACGATCTCGCCATGAATGAACTGCCGCACAGGGCGCCAATCGACGCGATGCGCAGTGACGCGATATCGCACGTTGCGTCCGGCCGGCAGACCGGGTAGGCGAAACTTCAATACGTGCGGCTCATACGGCAGCAGGCCATGCCCGCCGGCGTCGACGCGTTCAAACGGCGCATCGTCGATGGCAAACTCAACAAATCCGGTCGCCGGACCAGCGATCGGCTGCAAAATCGTAATCGATTCCGCAGCCGGTCCACTCACAACAGGTCGAGCGACAAGCAAAGGGCCGTCCGCCTGCGCATTGGCGCCAGCGTCCGGCGCAGGCGCGCGGGATAGAACTGCTTGAGCGAGCGCGCCGCGCTGATCCATGGCGCTCAAACCAGCGGCAGCGGCCGAGGCAGCCAAAAACGAACGACGGTCCATGGAGAAACTCCAACGGGGGCTATGAACTCCTGACAATCGTTCCAGGATACACGCAGTGAACCGCGATTGCGCCAACCGTTCCGTGCGCGAGCGCGCTAGACCGCTCCGGCCATTTCTGTAAGTTGCGCCACGGCGCGGACCTGCTCTTTTTCCAGAAACGTGCGGCCTTTGCGGACGTTCACGTGATCCCACGGCAACCGTGCGTCGAGCGGATCGCTGCGATGCAAGAGGTCATCGACGTCGATGCCGGAATCGGCCAATGCCTGCCACCAGCGGTCGGCGTCAAAATGCTCGCCCCAACTATCGAGCCGCGCGCCGCGACGCCACGCGGTCTCAAGCGCTTTCGCCACGCGACGATCGCCACGGCTCAGCACGCCTTCGATCAGGCTGACTTCAATCGGGTGGCATTTGATCTCCACAGCGCGAATCCGCCGCTTGCTCCGCAAATAGTCGTGGGCCCATTCCAGGTAAGCCCGTGTTTGCATTCCGTTCCACTGATAGGGAGTATGGGGCTTAGGGACGAAGTTCGACACGCTAGCCGTGACCTCCGCATAGCGTCCCAACTCTTCCTTGCCGATCCGCGCAATCGTCTCGGCCATCTCGACGATTCCGTCCAGATCCACTGCACGCTCACCGGGGAGCCCACACATGAAATACAACTTCACGCTCCGCCAGCCGTGACGAAACGCCGCGCGGCAGCCATCGTAGAGATCTTCATTCTTAATCTTCTTGCGGATCTGCTCGCGCATGTCGTCACGGGCGACCTCGGGCGCTAGCGTCAGACTTCGCCGATCGTTCGACAGCAGCGCCGCGACGCCTTTCAATTGCTCGTTCACGCGTAGGCTCGGCAGCGCCAACCGCACGCCCAGCGGATGAAAGGTCTCGTGCATGCGGGCCAACAACTCTTCGAAGTACGGATAATCGCTGGTCGAGAGCGATAGGAGCGAGATTTCGTTAAAGCCGGTGTTGCGATACGCCGCGAGCGCTGCTTCGACAATCGTCTCGACTTTGCGAAACCGCATCGGGCGCTTGATCACCGTGCTCTGGCAAAAGCGGCACTGCCAAGGGCAGCCACGCATGATCTCGATGGCGATCCGGTCGTGCACGCATTCGATCATCGGCACAATCGGCGCCATGGGTAGCGGCGTGCCGTCCAGGTCGTCGATCACCGAGGGCTCGATCGTCGCCGGCAGGCCCTCACGCGTGACGCGCGTTCCGCGCAAGCGGCCAGCGTCGTCGTAAATAGGTTCATAAAAGCGAGGCGCGTAAGCAAAAGGTAATTGCGCCGACAGCTCGGCAATTGCGTCTTCGCGCTGGACGATGCCGGCTGGCCCTGACTGCAAACCATCGCGCGCGATCGTGGCGTCCTTGATGTCCAGCCAGGCATCGCAAACCCGAGGCAGCGCCGGTTCTCCATCACCGATCACAAAGACGTCAATAAAGGGCGCCAGCGGCTCAGGGTTTTGCGCGCAGGGACCGCCGGCGATAACGAGTGGATCAGAAAGGGTGCGGCCTTCGCCATGTAGCGGAATGCCACCCAGATCGAGCATTGTCAGCAGATTGATGTAGCCGACCTCGTACTGGAGCGTGAAACCCAGCACGTCAAAGTCGGCCAGCGGCGTGAACGTCTCCAAGCTGTAAAGCGGGACAGACGCTTCGCGCAGCGCGAGTTCCATGTCGGGCCAAGGCGTAAAGGACCGCTCGCAGGCCCAATCGTCGCGGCTGTTCATCAGTGTGTACAAAACTTGCAGTCCGTGATGGCTCATGCCAATCGTGTAGACGTCCGGGAACGCCAGGCAGAGCCGGCCGCGAACGGCGCCATGATCCTTGATCACCGCGTTGAGTTCGCCGCCGATGTACTGGCCCGGCCGCTCCACGCGCGACAAGATCCGCTCGACGACAAACTTCTTCAACCGTTCATTGAGCATCGCGCGACGCCAACTTTCAAAAACCGCAAGAAAATGGAAGGCAGCCGATCGGCCAAACCAAACGGACGGCCAGTCAACCAGGGCAGGGGGCGTCCACCGAAGATGAAAGCGACGCCCGGCGAAAACCTCACGTCAATCTACCCCTGAGCGCCCAAGCGGACAACACGAGCGAAGCGTGACAGCGTTGCGCGATTGCTAAGAATTCGCTGCCAAGCAGCAAGGGCAGGGGAGGGCGACGCATTTTTGACCGTACATCCAGCGCAGTACCTGTCGAGCCGGCAAGTATTCTGGACAGTCGCGGCTTTGTGAGAGACGATAGAGAGGACGATTCTCGCAGGCGCCGCCAACAGCGTCGCCACTGCCTGCTGTGGAGGAACTCATCGCATGCCGTTTTGGTCGATCTCCCGCGTTCTATCTGTCGGCGCGCTCCTCGGCGTCGCCTGTTCGCCATGCCACGTCATGCGTGCTGCGCCAAAGGAATCTGACGCCGCGGTGGACGGGGCCCGCGAGCGGCTGATCACCAACGACATCATCACGGCCGGCGTCAAGGACACGCGCGTTCTCGACTCGATGCGGACCACGCCCCGACACGAATTTGTTCCGGCCGAACATCGCAAGAATGCCTACCACGATATGTCGCTGCCCATCGGCCAAGGGCAAACGATCTCGGCGCCGTTTATCGTCGCGTACATGACGGAGCAGATCGCGCCGCAAGCTACAGACAAGGTGTTGGAAATTGGCACCGGCAGCGGTTACCAGGCGGCCGTTCTTTCGCCACTGGTCGATAAGGTCTATTCGATCGAGATCAAAGAACCTCTCGGCAAGAAGGCCGCCGCGACACTAAAACGATTGAAGTACAAGAATGTGATCACCAAGGTCGGCGACGGTTACTTGGGCTGGCCTGAATTTGCGCCGTTCGACAAGATCATTGTCACTTGTTCGCCAGAAAACGTGCCGCAGCCGCTGGTCGATCAGTTAAAAGAGGGGGGCCGCATGGTCATCCCGCTGGGAGAACGTTACCAGCAGACGCTCTTCTTGTATCGCAAGGAAAAAGGAAAGTTGGTCGCCGAGGCGCTCCGACCGACGCTGTTTGTGCCGATGACTGGCGCGGCGGAAGACAAGCGAGACGTTCTGCCGGATCCGCTCAATCCGGCGATTGTCGATGGCGGATTTGAAGCCGAATTGAAGGAGAACAAGGAGCCGCCCGGCTGGCATTGGTTGCGTCAAGCGGAAGTGATCGACGAACGCCCCGGCGCCGGCAGCCACTGTATTGCGTTCAAAAACCTGACGATGGGACGTGGTTCGCAGGCGCTGCAGGCATTTGCGATCGATGGCCGCAAAGTTCATGAGCTCGACATCCGAGCGATGATCCGCGCGCAAGATATTGCGCCCGGCCCTGCGAACGAACAAATGCCGATGGTCGCGCTCACGTTTTACGACGAAAAACGGGCGAACGTCGGCATCCGCGGCCTCGGCCCTTTCCGCGGGACCTTCGATTGGAAACAAGAGAAGGAAAAGATCAAAGTCCCGTCGACCGCCCGCGAGGCGATCCTGGCGATCGGCCTGCTAGGCGCAACGGGCGAGTTGTGGCTGGATGAGATCGAAATTGCGCCACGAGCGGGCAAATAACGGCATTTCGAGTGTGCGTTTCGCGTCTGCGGCTACAACAAACGCGCGGCAGATCACGTCGCAAACCGGAACGGCGCGTTCGTCACGTCAAAGCCTGGTCGCCGGGCGATATTGACCAGCAGCCCCAAACAGAGCGCGTTCGACAGCAGCCCGGAGCCACCGTAACTGACCAGCGGCAGCGAGAGCCCTGTAACCGGGAGCAAGCCTACGGTCATAGCCGTGTTGATGAAGACCTGCGTCGCAAACAATGTCGCGATGCCAATAGCGATCAACCGCCCGCACGGCTCGCGGGTCGCCTCGGCGATGGCCAGCGCCTGCCATACCAGCACGCTGGCCAGCCCAAGGACGGCGATCGCGCCGAACCAGCCGAAGCGCTCCAGCAAGATGATAAAAATGAAATCGGTGTGATCCTCGGGCAATTGATACACAGCCCGATCGTCAACTAGCTCGCCTGCCAGCGCACTGCCGAGCACCCCTCCCAAGGCCAGTACTTGTTTGGCCTGGTGCAGGTGATATCCATCGTCGCTGGGCGCATTGTCGGGCGAGGTTTGCTCAAACAGCGCCGTGACTCGCGACTTTTGTTCGCCGCTCATCTGCGTCCAGAGCGCTGGCAACAGCAGCACGCCACATCCGGCCAGCGCTGCCAGGTGCGACTTACGGGCGCCGGCCGCGTAGAGCATTGCAAACAGGACCGGTAAGAAGACTAAGGACGTTCCGAGATCGGGCTCGCGCAGCACTAAGAGGAGCGGAGCGATCGCCAGCGCCACTGGCATCATCAATCCGCGCAGGCGGCGATAGTTTTCAGTCCACGTCAGATATCGCGCCAGCGCCAATACCAGGGCCAGTTTGGCGAATTCCGAGGGCTGAAGTCCAACCCTGCCAAACCGGATCCAACGATGCGTGCCGTGGACAGTCGGAAAGAAGTAGACGGCCACCAGTAGGGCAATTGCCGCGGCAAACGCCAGGTAGCTGTAGCGAGTAAACAGGCGATAGTTGGGCAGAGTCATCCCCCAGCAGACGGCGCCGGCCAGCAGCGACCAAACAATCTGCTGCCGGAGGTACGCCCCACTCCCGTCTTCCAACTCTTCGCTCCGCGCCACGCCCAGCCAGCCGAGCACAATCAACGCCAACGCCGCGAGCAACATCCCCCAGGGAACGCGTTGGGCCCAAGGAGTTGGCAGCATGAAGAGACTTTCCATCGAACGCGCGAACGTCAGCAAAAACGCGAATGGCCCAAGGCCTTTGGCCGGCACGGATTATAGGCGTTGGCCGGGGCGCGCTCCCAGGCCAACGCTCGTCAGAATCGGCTGCTAGCATTACAATCGGCGCCACCAGCTAGCAACGGAGGATTTCTGACGTGAATATGCGGCCTTTGCGGATGAGAACAACCGCAAACTGAACGTCACTTACCCATTCTCGATGATCCAAAAAAACTACGCAGGTTGCTTGAATTGCGTGCTAGGGTTGGTATGTTCTGGGGGGAAATGATGCGCATGGATTCCCGTTATTCCAAAGGGAGCTAAAGAGTTATGATTCGCACGAGCTTGAAAAATTTGGTGTTGGGTGGCGTTGTCGCCGGCCTGACGTGGTCATTCGCGGCTCCGCAAGCTGACGCCTTCTGGCACCACCGACGTGGCGGTTCCAGCAGCTCGTCTTCGTCCTCGAGCAGCAGTAGCAGCAGTGGTTACTATGCTGGCAGCAGCAGCTCCAGCTCGGGTTATTGGGGCGGAAGCTCCAGCAGCTCCAGCTCGGGTGGCGGTCACCGCGCCGCATGGCGTGGTGGCAGCAGCAGTTCGAGCAGCGGCTCGAGCAGCAGTGGTGGATATGGTTACTACTCCAGCGGTGGTAGTTGGGGTTCGAACGGCGGCGGACATGTCGTCAACGACGTGATTGTCGCTCCGGGCGCTCCGGACAACGGCACGGTTGTGCCTCCGGCCACCCCTCCAGCGGGTGCTCCGATGGACCCGGCTCCGGCCCCAGGTGGCGTTGATCCGCTGGATCCAACCGCCCCAAGCAGCACCATGAACAACGGTGGCCGCACGGCCCTGTTGGCTGTCAAGGTCCCGGCTGACGCTCGCGTGTTCGTCAACGGACTCGCCACGCGTAGCACCGGCACCGACCGCCGCTTTGTTTCGAACGGCCTCCGTCCGGGCATGAACTACACGTATGAACTGCGTGCTCAAATGCTGCGTGACGGCAAGTCGGTCGAAGAGACCAAGGTAGTTCAGCTGCAAGCTGGCCAAACGGCGGAAGTCGATTTTGCCAACGCCGCTGCTGAGACCGTCGACGAGCGGACTGCTTCCAAGCCGGTGAAGACCAGCTTGACGCTGAACGTTCCAGCCGACGCCAAGGTCTTCCTTTCGGGCAACGAGTCGAAGTCGACTGGCGCCGTGCGTCAGTTCGTCACCACCAAGCTGAATGCCGGCCAGAGCTGGGACAGCTACGTGATCCGTGTCGAGCTGGAGCGCAATGGTCAGAAGATCACCAAGGAAGAGACGATCCAACTGGCCGCTGGCCAGGACCGCGAGTTGACGATTGACGTCGACACCGCTCAGGTCGCTCAAGCCTCGACCGGCGACCGTCAGTAAATTAAAAACTCGCCACGGTCCCACGCGGTGGCTCGCAAGACTCACCGGTAACAACCGTGGATAAAATCAAACCCCCGCATGGGCTCCGGCCTGTGCGGGGGTTTTTTGTTGCGCGCGTAGGCAGGCAGCATGCAACCGGTTTGGATTTGATCCGAAAATCGGCCACTGCAGAAAAGAGCAGGGCAGGGGGGCTGGACTCGGTTTCGGCCGCAAAAGCGCGCAATAAACTCTGCCTAATCGGCGCCTCTTGCCTCGCGGGGATCTCCTGGCCCGGGGCAAAATGCTGCTTTCACCCGACCGCTGTCACCGATAACCTATCTGTGACGCGCGCGACAGCACCGATCGGCTGGCCACGTCCTCCCACCAGTAGGCGCCCAGCCGGCGCGCCTTTCCGAAAGCGCGATGAGAACCGCCGTTCCGATGAACACCAGCGCAGCCAGTCTCAAGCAGCCCGAGTCCGAACCGCTTGCGCCGCAAGGCAAGCCATGGAGCTTGCGAGCGCGGATCTTCGTCAGCGCGCTATTGCTGTTTCAGGTCTGCGCAGTGTTGTATGGACCGCTTTCGTTTCCGCCAACCATTACCACCGACGCCGTGCGGCCGATCTTTCGTCCGTACACAGGCATGACCTATCAGGGGAACAGCTACAAGTTCTTCTCGCCTGACCCAGGTCCAAGCCATTTGATTCGCTACGAGTTTGACCTTGAAAACGGCGAGCGCGAGGCAGGCGTCTTTCCGAACCTTGACCAGCAGTGGCCACGACTTCTGTATCACCGCCACTTCATGCTCACTGAGCATATCAATATGAACATGGCTCCACCGGAACCGAACGAACCGATTCCAACGGATTGGGCACAGATCAAGTTCGGTCCAGGCCAATTGAAATTCGCGCGATCCTACGCGGATCACATGCTGCACGAACACAACGAGCAGGGCCCCAAAGCCAGATCGGTAACGCTCTGGCTGGTCGAGCATTTGATTCCTTCGCCAGATCAGGTTGTGCGTGGCATGAAGCTGAATGACCGCACACTCTACCGCGAACGTAAGCTGGGGAGCTTTGCCGCCAACCCATGATGCAACTCGTCATTAACTACGTGCGCGATCTGAGCAAATGGCTGGTTTCCGGCTGGAACCGCTTTTGGTTCACTCCGGAAGACCCGGCCACGCTATGCGTTATTCGCATCCTGGCCGGCGGGATGCTGTTCTACACGCATCTGGTATGGTCGAAGAACCTGGAGCAGTTCTTTCTGCCCAGCGGCTGGATCTCGGCCGAGGCCGCGTTGGAAATGCAGGGCGATAACTGGCCGCTTAGCTATTTTTGGTTAATTCAATCTCCGGCCGCGCTCTGGACAGTTCATATCATCGCCCTGGCAGCGATGCTCTGTCTGACCTTGGGCTTGTTTACGCGCACGGCTGCGGTCTTGTCTTGGATCGCGGCGGTGTCCTACGTTAACCGTGTACCGATTGCTCAATTTGGGTTGGACCAGCTCAACACGATGCTGGCGTTGTACCTGATGATTGGGCCAAGCGGCGCGTGCTACTCGCTCGATCGCTGGTTGCAGACGCGCCGCGCCCGGCAGCAGGGGATTCAGCCGCCGCAGGTCGAGCCGAGCGTTTCGGCCAATATTGCCATCCGGCTGATGCAGTTCCACATGTGCGTGATCTATTTCGCCGCTGGATTGGGAAAAGTCCAAGGCGAAACCTGGTGGAGAGGGGACGCCATGTGGGGCGCGCTCGCCAACTTGGAGTATCAATCGCTCGACATGACCTGGCTGGCTGCCTGGCCGCTGGTCCTATCGCTGCTGACGCACGCGACCGTGTTTTGGGAAATGACGTTTTGCGTCTTCGTCTGGGTTCCCCGGCTGCGGCCGCTGGTGCTGGCCGCCGCCGTGCCAGTTCACCTGGGAATTGCGTTTTTCATGGGGATGATCACGTTCGGCCTGGTAATGCTGTTCGGCTGCGCCTCGTTTGTCTCTCCGAGGATCGTGCGGATGCTTTTGGATCATTCGCCGGCAGAGCAGGGGAGGGGAGGGGCTGAGTCCCCTGCGCGCGCCACGGCGCAAACTCGCCCGCTCAGTCGCCGCCCCGTGGCCGCCAGCCGCGCGGCAAAACGGTCCTAACAGGTGGCCTTAAGGGCCACGGTCCGTGCCTGATTCCGGACATACCTCGGCCAGGACTGGGGCCAAGTCCGCCCCAAGCTGCTGCCTCGCCGCGAACCCCCGTCCGGTTTATACTGTCACGTGCGCATTGGGTTGCGGCAGCCGCGCCCCATGATGCGTACATCTGAGATCTTGCCAGAGGCCTTGCCAGGAGATTTTTCGTGTTCGACTGTATCGCCGTCGTAGGCGCCACCGGAGCGGTGGGCCGAATCATCCGAGACCTGCTGGAAGAGCGCGATTTCCCCACGCGCAAGGTGAAGTTCCTGGCCTCCAAACGTTCGCTCGGCACGACGATCCCGTTCCGCGGTAAGGAGTGCCCGGTCGAAGAATTGGTCCCGGACGCCTTCTTGGGCGTCGACCTGGCGATTGGCAGCACTCCCGATGAAATCGCTCGCGATTTCGCCCCCTGGGCGATCGAGCGCGGCACGATCGTCGTCGACGAAAGCGGCTATTGGCGGATGGACCCCAAGGTTCCGCTGATTGTGCCTGAGGTCAACGCGGCCGCGATCGCCGGTCATCAGGGTTTGATCGCCAGCCCCAATTGCTCCACCACGCAACTAGTGGTCGCGCTCAAGCCGCTGCACGACGCGGCCCGCGTCCGCCGCGTAGTGGTCAGCACCTACCAGGCAACCAGCGGGGCAGGGGTGGCCGGCCAGCGCGATCTTGAGAACGGCTCGCGCGCCAGCCTCGAAGGAAAGCAGCACCAGAACGAAACCTTCGCGCACGACATCGCATTCAATCTCATTCCGCAGATCGGCTCGCACAAGCACGCCGGTTACACGTCGGAAGAAATGAAGATGGTGCACGAGACTCGCAAGATTCTGGGGGACGAATCGATCCAGATCTGCGCCACCTGCATTCGCGTTCCCGTCAGCAACTGCCACAGCGAAAGCATCCTGGTCGAAACCGACCGCAAAATCTCTGTCGAAGAAGCGCGCGAGTTGTTTGCAGCGGCGCCCGGCATCGTGGTCGTCGATGACCTCTCGGCGAAGCAGTACCCCATGCCGCTCAACTGCAACGGCCGGGACGAAGTCTTTATCGGCCGCATTCGCGAAGACCTCAGCCATCCGACCGGCCTGGCGTTCTGGTGCGTGAGTGACAACCTTCGCAAAGGCGCCGCCACTAACGCCGTGCAGATTGCAGAGCTTTTGGCCCGTTCCCGCGTCGCGCAAGTCGTCTCCTAGCAGACCGGAACCTGGCGCGAGCGACGATGCAATCAGG
>Ga0105047_10009723_pt1 | contig 15794 bp, 13 predicted proteins | sample MAT04_FD_78384 | JGI IMG/M metagenome (GOLD analysis project Ga0105047, IMG submission 78384) | Freshwater microbial communities from Lake Fryxell liftoff mats and glacier meltwater in Antarctica - MAT-04 (megahit assembly) | ecosystem: Environmental > Aquatic > Freshwater > Ice > Liftoff... | reverse complement strand
GCATCGCCGAAAAAATGCGTCGTCTGAACCGTAATACTCGCCTGGTCTTCGATTACCTCAGGATGACCAAGAACTCCACACGTGTTTCTGCCCACTTATCGAGGTAGAACAAATTCACCGTGCGCTACGCCTGGGATTACTGGAAAACGAAGGCGCTCGCCGCTGGTGTAGCCGGAAACCTGGCCGAATTGGGGCGTGCCGTCATGCGAGAACACTACCAGCATGGCTGGTCGTCTTGTGACGCTAAGGTCTCTGTTCGTTCGGGGGATGAAATGATCCAGCTTGCCCTCAGTGAGCCTGACAGGGCGGCCTTTCACTGGCAGTGGCTACTCGATATAGATGGAGGGAAGCAAGTTGTCCACGCAGCCTAAGCTTCATAAGTCGGTTGCCGCGAAACTGATCATTGATATCTTCGTCTGACCATGTCCGTCCGGTTTCTGACCATCATAAAGTTCGCCGCCGAGTCCGGGTACACTCCTGCAGCTGTACGGACTAAGATAGGGACGGAATCTGGCCAGAAAAATTTGTCTGGGTGAAAGCTCCTGATGGCCGGATATTGATAGACATTGATGGTTACAACACATGGGCACAACACGGAAACTCGATGGCGTTCGGGCCGCTTCAGCAAGCAGCATCGAAATCGACTTCTACTACGCGGGGAAGCGCTGGCGCGAGCGCATCAAACTGGAGCCCTCCCCCGCTAACCTAAAGCGGGCATCGCAACACCGGGCGGCAATCTTACACGCCATCGAAGCCGGTACATTTGATTACAACACGACCTTTCCGAACAGTAAGACAGCCAAGCTGTTCGCGAAATCCACGCATGCCGGGATGACGGTCGCAGCCTATCTTGACGATTGGTTAGAGCGTAAAAGAAAAACGCTGAAGTCCAGCACCTATGCCGGGTACGTCAAAATTATCAACGCTAGGATCATCCCGGAATTCGGTAAAACCATATTGTGTGACCTAGCACGTTCGGAAATCCGCGCTTGGGCGTCAAAAATTGACGCCAGCAATAAATTCATAGCCAACATCTTCAGCGTTTTCCGAGCAGCACTGCAGGAAGCGTTTGAAGATGAATTGATACCCACAAATCCATTGGATGGATGGACATACCGAAAAGCAGAACTTCCGAAAAATACTGATTATGTCGACCCATTCACGGCCGACGAACAAGCTGCAATATGCGCAGAATTAAATGGACAGGGACGTAACCTAATCCAGTTCGCATTCTGGACTGGCCTAAGAACCTCCGAGTTGATCGCTTTTGAGTGGGGTGATGTCGACTGGATTCGAGGCACGATTTCGGTTCGGCGAGCACAGACGCAGGCAGCCAGCAAGACCGGCCCAGAGGCCACCAAGACACGAGCCGGAAACAGATCGGTCAAACTACTCCCACCAGCGCTTGATGCACTGAAAGACCAGAGGGATTGGACGTGGAATAAGGGGGAGGGAATATTCCAGAACCCACGCTCACTTGCGAGATGGACAGGCGACCAGGCTATTCGACAAACACTATGGACTCATGCCCTGAAACGTGCCGGGGTAAGGTATCGCTACCCATACCAGACGCGCCACACCTACGCCTCAATGATGCTGTCAGCAGGGGAAAACCCAATGTGGGTAGCACAGCAGATGGGACATTCCGACTGGTCGATGATTCGACGCGTCTATGGGCGCTGGATGCCCGAAGAAAACGACCTTTCGGGTGGCATGGCTGTGTCCCGGTTTTGGGCTAATACACCAAAAATAAATGCTGACCAAAAACAGACCAATCAAACCTAAAAAGCCCTAATTAACAGTCATTCTTCAGGACAGTATTTTCGTAAGTTGTTGTTTTTATAATATATATATGGTGCGAAAGGGGGGACTCGAACCCCCACGCCATAGGCGCTGGAACCTAAATCCAGTGCGTCTACCAATTCCGCCACTTTCGCAAAAACGGCCAAGTGTAAACTAAGCACCCCCTTTCCCGCCAGCCGACACCCGCCGGGGAAACAACGTAACTATATGATTTCATTAAAATGAATAAAGATATTCCAGATAATTTGATGACACCCGGGCATTACGAAAACTTTCCTGTCGGTTCAATCTTCCTGCCCCGCCGTTTGCGCGCCCCTATTCGGGCGATTTACGCTTTTGCCCGCAGCGCCGATGATTTTGCCGATGAAGGCGACGATCCGGCTGATGTCAGGCTGGCAAAACTCGCCGCCTACCATGCGAATCTTGACGCGCTGGAGCGGAGTGGTGCGGACGCCAATGCGGTCGAGCATCCCGTCTTCAAGGCGCTGGCGCCGCATATTCAACAATTCAATCTGCCCTACCCGCTGTTCCATGACTTGTTATCCGCCTTCGAGCAGGATTGCACGAAAAACCGATACGGCCATTTCGGCGAAGTGATGGACTACTGCAAACGCTCAGCAAATCCGATCGGTCGTCTGCTGCTCAAGCTCTATGGAGATGAGGATGCCAAGCATCAAGCCTGGTCAGACGGCATCTGCTCAGCATTGCAGTTGATCAATTTCCTGCAGGACGTGGCGGTAGATTGGCAAAAAAACCGCATCTACCTGCCGCAGGACGATATGGCCAAGTTCGGCATCAGCGAACGCCAGATTGGCGAAGGCCGCAGCGATGCGTTGTGGCAGCAATTCATGAAAGGCCAGATCGAGCGCGCCCGCCGCATGTTGCAGGCCGGTGCGCCGCTCGGCCTCGCCTTGAAGGGCCGCATCGGTTTCGAAATGCGTTTGATCATCCTCGGCGGCGAACGCATCCTGATGCAATTGCACGAAAGTCGCGGTGACATGTTCCAGCAACGCCCGAAACTGGGCTGGAAGGACTGGCTCTCCATGCTCTGGCGTGCCACCTTTACCCAACAACAGCGCACCAGCACGTCGGCATCATGCGGCAGTGGCGGTTGCGGACACTAAGATGACGGCAGCGATGAGTCCGCACGACTATTGCCGGGCCAAGGCCGTTGCCAGCGGTTCCAGCTTCTATTACAGCTTCCGCTTCCTGTCGCCCGACCGGCGACGTGCGATCACCGCGTTCTATGCCTTCTGTCGCGAGGTAGACGACATCGCCGACGAATGCCAGGACGCCAATCTGGCACACACCAAACTCGCCTGGTGGCGTGACGAAATTGCACGCCTGTATGACGGCTCGCCCGGGCATCCGGTGACACTGGCGTTAACCGAAGCCATTGCCCCGTTTCATCTGCCGCAGGATGCGTTCGAGCAGATCATCGACGGGATGGAAATGGATCTGGACTTCGCCAACGGCCAGCCCGTGCATTATCCAGACTACAAATCCCTGCGCCTTTACTGCCACCGTGTCGCCGGTGTGGTGGGCGAAGTCGCGGCGTCGATTTTCGGCATGACTGACCGCACCACGCTGAAATACGCCAACAAACTCGGCCTGGCTTTCCAGCTCACCAACATCATCCGCGATGTCGGCGAGGATGCGCGGCGCAACCGCATCTACTTGCCAGCCAATGAACTAGCGAAATTCGGCGTCAGCCCAGCGGATCTGATGCAGGCCAGAATGAGCGACAACTTCCGCAATCTGATGGCCTTCCAGACCGAACGCGCCCGGCAAACCTACGACGAAGCGATGGCCATGCTGCCCGTAGCCGACCGCAAGGCGCAACGTCCCGGCCTGATCATGGCGGCGATCTATCGCAGCCTGCTGGAAGAGATTCAGGCAGATGGTTTCCAGGTACTCGACCGGCGCACCTCGTTAACGCCGCTGCGCAAGCTCTGGCTGGCCTGGCGCACCTGGTTCAAAGGCTGACCGGCATGCCAGCGAAGCAAGTCGCCATCATCGGCGGCGGCTGGGCCGGCATCGCTTGTGCCGTCGAACTCGTCGATCAAGGCATTCCAGTGACGCTGTTCGAAGCCGCGAAACAACTTGGCGGCCGCGCCCGCCGAGTCGATTGGGATGGCTTGGCGATCGACAACGGCCAGCATCTGATGATCGGCGCCTATCGCGAAACGCTGCGGCTGATGACCCGGCTGGGCACCGCGCAGCATCTGGAGCGCAGGCCACTGCAACTCAGCATGCCCGGCTTTCGGCTGCAATTGCCACGTCTGCCGAAGCCGCTGCATCTGGCTTACGGCCTAATCACCGCCCACGGTTTGAGCCTGCGCGACAAATTGGCTGCGGTGCGCTTCATGCGCCACCTGCAAGCTCTCGACTTCATATTGGCGGCTGACCAACCAGTCAGCGAATTGCTTGAACATCAGCGCCAACCACAGAATCTGATCAAAAAACTCTGGGCGCCGCTGTGCATCGCCGCCCTCAACACACCGCTGCAACAGGCTTCTGCCCAGGTGTTCTGCAACGTGTTGCGCGATAGCCTGGCCGGCACACGCGCCGACAGCGACCTGCTGTTCAATCGAACCGATCTGGGCACGCTGTTGGCCGATGCCGGTTTGACTTATCTCCACCAGCGCCAGTGCGAAATTCATACCTGCAGCAAGGTCGAAACAATCACCCGCATCAATCAAGGCTTTCATCTGGCCGGACCAGAGTTCACTGCGGCTCAAGTTGTATTGGCGCCGCACCCTGCCCGCCTGCCGGCTTTGCTGACCGGTTTACCGGAACTCGCCTGCGTCGCCGCTCTACTGAATGGCTACACCTGGCAACCCATCCTGACGCTCTGGCTACGTTTTGCAAAACCACTGTCGCTTCCCTACCCGATGCTCGGCCTGGGCGACAGCCAGGCGCCCTGGGTGTTCGAGCGTAACGACATTGCGCCGGGTGTCGTTTCCCTGGTGACCAGCGCCGATGGACCGCACCTGAGCCTGCCGGCAGAACATCTGCGCGATGACTATCTCGCCTTGCTGGCCGCTCGTTTTGGCCCGCTGCCCGAATTGCTGGCCTGGAAAACCATCATCGAAAAACGGGCCACCTACACCTGCACACCCGACATGCCACGCCCCACCAATCGCACGTCACTGCCAGGTTGCTACCTGACCGGCGATTACACTGCCGGTGCGGATGCCAGCCTAACCTATCCCGCCACCCTCGAAGGTGCCGTGCGTAGCGGGGTAGAATGCGCGCGACTGATCCTTGCCGACCAAAAATGACCTCTTACATTGCCGCCCCCGATCTCCTGAACAACCGCACCATCCTGGTCACCGGCGCCAGCCAGGGCCTCGGCCGCGCTGCCGCCATCGCTTATGCCCGGCATGGCGCCACAGTCATCCTGCTAGGCCGTTCGATCAATAAACTGGAACAGGTCTATGACCAGATTCTCGCCATTGGTGGCCCGCAACCGGCCATCTTTCCGATGGATCTGGCCGCCGCAAGCGATGCCGATTTCTCTGCCATGGCGCAGGCCATCGGTTATCAGATTGGCCGCCTCGACGGCATCCTGCATTGCGCCACCGCGTTTGAAACGCTAGCGCCTCAAGCGCTGGAAAGTGTTGAAGGCTGGAGCAAGCTGTTCAAGGTCAATGCCGCCGCCCCGGCCGCCATCAATCGCGCCTGCACGAACTACCTGGAAGCCAGCGACCTCGCTTCCGTGATTATGGTTGGCGAAACGCACGGCCACAGCCCGGTCGCCTACTGGGGTGGATTTGCGGTGTCTAAAGCCGCACTGGAAGCCTATTTCAAAGTTCAGGCCGACGAATGGGCGGATACGCCAATGCGCATCAATCTGTTGATTCCCGGCCCGATCAATTCTCCACAACGAGCAAAAACCCATCCTGGCGAAGCGAAAGACAACCTGCCGCAACTGGATGATCTGTTACCCAATCTGCTGTACCTGATGGGGCCGGAAAGTGCCGACATACGCGGGAAGATATTCTTTGGAAGTTCCCGCGCACCTGCGCCGATTTAACAACCAGGCTTAGTTCGGCCCACGCTCCGCGTAGTGTTTTTGCTGCAGATACGCCCTGAACTCGGCGCCCACCTCGCTGTGCGCCAGCGCAAATTCAACCGTTGCCTCGAGATAACCCAGCTTGGTGCCACAGTCGTAGCGCTTGCCCTCGAACTCATACGCCAACACCTGTTGTTCCCTGAGCAAGGCGGCGATGCCATCGGTCAGTTGCAACTCGTTACCGGCGCCGCGCTCGATATGGCGCAGATGGTGGAAGATTCGCGGCGTCAACACATAGCGCCCGACAACTGCCAGATTTGACGGCGCCACTTCCGGTTTCGGTTTTTCGACGATCTGGGTCACCCGCGACAACCGTTCAGCCATCGGTTCGGCGGCAACAATGCCGTAGGACGCGGTTTCACTGGGGTCAACGTTCTGCACGCCGACCAGAGAGCACTGGTAATAACTGTACAGATCGCACATCTGCTTGGTCACGCCCGGCTTGCCGTCAATCAGATCGTCGGCCAGCAACACCGCGAACGGCTCCTCATTCACCGCCGGCTGCGCGCACAACACGGCATGACCAAGACCGAGCGCTTCGGCTTGGCGAATGTAGATGCAGTTGACGTTGATCGGCAACATCCCGCGTAATTCTGCCAGCACGCGCAGTTTGCCTTTGGCTTCCAACTCGACTTCAAGCTCATACGCTTTATCGAAATGATCGGCGATAGAACGTTTGCTACGTCCAATGATGAAAATCAGGTCGGTGATACCCGCTGCGGCAGCTTCTTCCGCCGCATATTGAATCAACGGCTTATCGACGATAGGCAGCATTTCCTTTGGATTAGCCTTGGTTGCCGGCAAAAAGCGAGTGCCGAGACCGGCGGCGGGAAAAACAGCTTTCGTGACGCGTTTCATTATGTGTGGCCTCCGTGTGCGATCAGTTCGAGAAATGTTGTTTGATCAAGGATTCTAATGCCCAATTCTTGCGCTTTTGTGAGCTTTGTGCCGGGGTCCACGCCAGCCACCACAAAATCGGTCTTTCTGGAAACGCTGCCGACCACCTTGCCGCCTTCGGCTTCGGTCAACGCTTTGGCTTGATCACGCGACAAAGTCGGCAGTGTGCCGGTCAAGACAAAGGTCTTTCCCGTCAACTTGCCGGCGACAGTCGGTTGCGCTTCACCATCCTTCCAGGCGCCAGCCAGGCGCAGATTCTCGATCACCGATTGATTGTGCGGTTCGGCAAAGAAAGCTTGCATGGACAGCGCCACGACCGGACCGACGTCCGGCACTTGTTGCAAAGCGATTGAATCGGCTCGCATCAAGGCATCCAGACTGCCGAAGTGTCGCGCCAAGTCTTTCGCGGTTTGCTCGCCGACATTGCGAATGCCGAGCGCAAAAATGAAACGCGCCAAATCCCTGCCTCGACTCGCCTCGACCGCACGCAGCAGATTGTCGGCGGACTTCTCCGCCATCCGCTCCAGGCCGGCCAATTGCTCGCGTTGCAATCGATAGAGATCGGCTGGCGTCTTGATCAAGTCACGCTCGAGCAATTGTTCGACCAGCTTTTCACCCAAACCGTCGATATCCATGGCGCGCCGGGACACGAAGTGAATCAGCGCCTGCTTGCGCTGGGCCGGGCAACTCAACCCATTGCTGCAGCGCGCCGCCGATTCGCCTTCCAGCCGGATAACCGGTGCGCCACATTCCGGGCAGGTGGTTGGCATGCGAAAAGGCGGAAATTCCGGCGTCACCAGATCCCGCATCGGCCGCCGTTCGGACAGCACGCCGGCCACCTCGGGAATCACATCGCCAGCGCGCCGGACAATCACGCTGTCACCGACGCGAACATCCTTGCGCCGGACTTCATCTTCGTTGTGCAAAGTGGCGTTGGTGACCGTGACGCCGCCGACAAACACCGGTTTCAGGCGGGCAACCGGCGTCAGGGCGCCGGTTCTGCCGACCTGTACGTCAATCGCAACGACCTGGGTCATTTCCTCTTGCGCCGGATATTTGTGAGCAATCGCAAACCGCGGCGCGCGGGCGACGAATCCGAGTGTGGCTTGATCCGCCAGGCGATTGACCTTGTACACCGCTCCGTCAATGTCAAAAAGCAAGCTGTCGCGCCGTTCGCCGAGTGCCGTGAAATAGCGCATCAGGCCGGCAACACCGGTCACTACCGCGCGTTCATCGGATACCGGCAAGCGCAGTGCAGCCAGCCAATCCATTCCGGCAGCGTGCGTTTCCGGCAATACCATTCCTTCGACGCGTCCGACCCCGTAAGCGAAGAACGACAAGCGACGTTGCGCGCTGATACGTGGGTCAAGTTGACGCAGACTGCCAGCCGCCGCATTGCGTGGATTGACAAAGGTTTTTTCGCCCTTCTCCCGCGCGCTATCGTTAAGCCGTTCGAAATCGCGCCGCAACATCAACACTTCGCCCCGCACTTCCAGCCATTCAGGCGGGTGTTCAGAAGCCAAGCGCATCGGGATGGCATGAATCGTGCGCAAATTGGCGCTCACATCTTCGCCGCTGAAACCATCGCCACGTGTCGCGCCGCGCACAAACTTCCCATGTTGATAGTGCAGCGCCACCGCCAAGCCATCGAATTTCGGCTCGACCGCATATTCGATGTCGATTTCAATATCTGACGCTTGACGCTGCAACCCTTCGCGCGCCAGACCTTCCCGCACACGACGATCAAAAGCGACCACATCCGACTCGGAAAAAGCATTGCCGAGCGACAACATGGGAATCGTATGCGCGACTTCGGCGAAGGCTTTCAGCGGTTCGGCGCCGACCCGCTGGGTCGGCGAATCGTCCGTCAGCAATTCGGGATGCGCCGCCTCGATCTCCTGCAATTCGCGCAGCAAGCGGTCGTACTCGGCATCCGGCAAGGTCGGTGCGTCGAGCACGTAATAGCGATAGTTGGCCTTGTGGATTGCTGCCCGCAACGCCTGCACGCGTGCAGCGGTCGGATCAGGCTCCGCCATCCCGACTACGCCGGTGGTACCGGTCGCGCGGTTTGTCATACGCCAGAATGACTAGACGAACAGGCGCAAAGAGCGCTCGCCGCCAGCCGGAATGCCGCGCGCTTCCATCCGGTGATAGAAGGCCAACAAGCGGCTGCGATCACGGTTCAGGCTGTCCTCGCTGACGGCACGACCATTGTCGTCAACCAGCCGGCCCTCGAGACGATTGGCCAGGTCAAAACCCAGTTGCGTCATGCGATCGAATACCGCCAGGCCGTCGGCCACGCGCGGTACGTCGAACAACAAGGTCACCCCATGCGTGGTCAGGCCGCGACCGTCGCGGGGAAACGGTTCTTCGCCCTGATTGGCCAAGGTAAACAGGGTATGGCCTTGACTGTCACGGGCATGGAAACTGCCATCCGCCTCAAGCGACAAATTCGATTCCAGCGCCAGACCGTGCATCGCCTCACTGGTAAACGGCCGACTGTCGGCGGAAACCACATTGAGACCGATCAGCACATCAACATCCATGCAGAACAGATCAAGATCGCGCGCCAGTTCAAGCGCTTCGGGCTTGTCTGGACAGGTCACCGCACCGCCCTCTTCGGCGGCAAACTCATACAGCGAGCGAGAGAACATGTCGAGTTGATCGTGTGACAGTGCGCCGCTGCGGTCGGCCAGTTGCAGACCGAACTCGACCAGATCAAGCGCACTGCGCGGCTGGCTGCTCAACGCCTCCCATGCGCCATCGACACGGCGGCCAAATGCGCGCACCGGTTTGCCAATGCGGCGCAAACTATTCAACAAGGGGCCGAAATTCGCCGTCGCCGGGGCGGAAAACTTCAATCTGGCGATGTACTCGGTCAATGGATCAAGGCCACTCGGTGTGAACACTGCTGCCGTCACGGCTTCGGGTAGATCAGTCTGCGGCATGGAATAAGGCGCCAATGCCGGTTTAGGCGTCGATGCGGGAGTCAATGCAGGCGTCGGTTTCGGTGCTGCTTGCAGCTTTACGGCAGGAGCAGCGGGTGTTTTAGGCATTGGCCGGGACGCCGGCGTCATGTCTGGCGTCTTTTCTGGCTTCATGCTGCTGATCGCCGATTTGCCCGGGCTTGCCGAAGCCGCATCGGAAGTGCGTGATTCGATGGGTTCCAGGGAACTTAAAATCGAACCGGAATCAGGTCGGCGCAAGGTATCCATCGTCGGCAATGGAGCGCTCGCCGCATCCACCGCTTGTTTCACTTCAGGCAATGGCGGCGCGTCATCCGTCAGATGAATCTGCGTTTCGGTACGGCGCAAGCCGGATTCACCGCGAACCGACTCACCCAACATCACATCTTCCCGCTTGTGCGAGAACATTATTTCGGCTTCCTTGCGAAAGCGTCGCTCTTGCAGCAGGTTATAGATAACGATGATGGCGATGAGAACAACGCCGACAATAGCCAGAACAATCTGAAGCGTGGTCATCATGGCCGATTACCCTGTGGCGGGGCCGGTAGCGATTTGCCTGCCACCGGCTCCATGACATGAAAAAAAACTTCGTTATTGCGCACCATGCCCAATTCGAAGCGGGCGCGCTCATCAAGTGCGTCGTAGCCCGAATGCAGATCCCGGGCCTCCGCCGCTAATTGCACGTTGCGCGCTTCCAATGCCTGGTTAGCCGTTCTCTGGGCGGCAATTTCGCGTTCCAGTTCGTGCACGCGCAACCAGCTGCCCTTGCCGAGCCAGAGCGGGTATTGCAGCAGCACGATCAGTACCACCAGCGTCCAGGCAAGCGCGCGCATTTCATTTCAGTTGATAGAACGCTTCGAGACCGGGGTAGCGCGCGCGCTCGGCGAGCTCTTCCTCGATTCGCAGAAGCTGGTTGTATTTGGCAATACGATCAGCGCGCGACAACGAACCGGTCTTGATCTGCAAGGCATTGCTGGCGACGGCCAGGTCGGCGATGAAAGAATCTTCGGTCTCGCCGGAACGATGCGAAATCACGCAGGTATAGCCGGCGCGCTTGGCGGTTTCGATGGCTTCGAAGGTTTCCGACAAGGTACCGATCTGGTTGACCTTGATCAGGATCGAATTGGCGATGTTTTTCTTGATGCCTTCACGCAGAATCTTCGCGTTGGTAACAAACAGGTCGTCGCCGACGATCTGAATCGATTTGCCCAGACGTTCGGTGTGCAGCGCCCAGCCATCCCAATCGCCTTCCGCCATGCCGTCTTCGATGCTGATGATCGGGTACTTGTCGACCCAGGCGGCGAGGTAGTCGGAGAACTCGGCGGAGGTCAACTTCAAGCCTTCCGACTCCAGCACGTAGCGGCCATCCTTGTAGAACTCGGAGGCGGCACAATCGAGGCCGATCATGACATCCTTGCCCGGTGTATACCCCGCTGCGCTGATCGCTTCGACAATGAACTTGAGTGCTTCTTCGTTGGACTTGAAACTCGGCGCAAAGCCGCCTTCATCACCAACCGAGGTCGGATGGCCGGCCTTGCCGAGCAGTTTCTTCAAAGTATGGAAGATTTCGGCGCCACAACGCAGGGCTTCGCGGAAGCTGGTCATGCCGACCGGGATGATCATGAATTCCTGGATGTCGACGTTGTTGTCGGCATGCGCACCACCATTGACGATGTTCATCATCGGCACCGGCAACTGCATCGGACCGGCGCCGCCCAGGTAACGGTAAAGCGGCAAACCGGCTTCTTCAGCGGCGGCACGCGCGCAGGCCAGGGAAACGGCCAGGATGGCATTGGCGCCCAGGCGGGCCTTGTTTTCGGTGCCGTCGAGGTCGATCAGGGTCTGGTCGATCAGATGTTGTTCTTCAACATCGAGGCCGAGAATAGCCTCGGCGATTTCGGTATTCACGTTTTCCACCGCTTGCAGCACGCCCTTGCCACCATAGCGCGACTTGTCGCCATCACGCAGTTCGATGGCTTCTCGGCTGCCAGTGGAGGCGCCGGACGGCACAGCGGCACGGCCGAGCACGCCAGATTCGAGAAGCACATCGGCTTCAATGGTCGGATTACCGCGAGAATCCAGAATTTCACGGGCGATTACGTCAACGATGGCACTCATATAATTTCCTTTTTATGAAGGCGCGCAGAGTTCGTCACAGGGGTAAGCAACGGGCGCGTATTTAGGGTTCTACTCAAATCCGGGCTTCGATAAAGCCCTTTTGTTTCACCAGGGCATCGATATCCCTGAGTGTTTCCAGCAATTCTTGCATCAAATGCAGCGGCCAGGCATTGGGGCCATCCGACATTGCGTTGGCCGGGTCCGGATGCGTTTCGGCGAACACGCCGGCAATCCCCACTGCCACCGCCGCGCGCGCCAGAACCGGCACGAATTCGCGCTGGCCGCCAGAACGATCGCCCTGCCCGCCCGGCTGCTGCACCGAGTGGGTGGCGTCGAACACGACCGGGCACCCGGTCTCGCGCATGATCGCAAGGCCGCGCATATCGGAGATCAAGGTGTTGTAGCCAAATGAAACGCCGCGCTCGCAGACCATGATGCTGTCTGCACCACCATTGGCGTCCTTCGCTTTGTTGACCACGTTCTTCATGTCGCCCGGAGCGAGAAACTGGCCTTTCTTGATATTCACCGGCCGGCCGGAAGCCGCAACAGCCTGAATGAAATCGGTCTGTCGACAGAGGAAAGCCGGGGTTTGCAGCACATCGGCAACCGCGCTGACAGCGGGAATTTCGTCGATGCTGTGGATGTCGGTGATGACCGGCACGCCGATCTGCTTCTTCACTTCCGCCAGGATGCGCAGGCCTTCATCCATGCCCAAGCCACGAAACGATTTTCCGGATGAGCGGTTGGCCTTGTCGTAAGACGACTTGTAGATGAAATTGACACCGGCAGCGGCGCAGATTTCCTTCAACCGGCCAGCGGTATCCATCGCCATCTGCTCGGATTCGATGACGCAGGGACCGGCAATCAGGAACAGGGGCTGATCCAGCCCGACTTCAAAACCGCACAATTTCATGATGATTTTCCTTCCTGGTGAGCCAGTGCCGCGGAAACGAATGCCTTGAACAAGGGATGACCATCGCGCGGGTTGGAGGTGAATTCAGGATGAAACTGACACGCAACAAACCACGGATGCACGTCCTGCGGCAATTCGACCATTTCACACAGATCGGTTCCCGGCGCGCGTCCGGAAACCCGCAATCCAGCGCTTTCCAACTGCGCGCGCAATGCGTTGTTGACTTCAAATCGATGCCGATGCCGCTCGATGATCTCGTCCTTGCCATAGATGGCATGCGCCAAGGAACTGGCATCCAGCTTGCAGACCTGGCCACCAAGACGCATCGAACCGCCGAGATCGGAGTTTTCATCGCGCCGCTCGAAATGGCCATCAGCGGTCAACCATTCGGTAATCAGGCCGATCACCGGATACGGCGTTGCGGGTTCGAATTCGGTCGAATGGGCGCCGCTCATGCCGGCGACATTGCGTGCATATTCAACCACCGCCAATTGCATGCCGAGGCAGATACCGAGATAGGGAATTTTGTTTTCGCGGGCATAGCGAATCGCGCAAATCTTGCCTTCGGTGCCGCGGATACCAAAACCGCCGGGAACCAGGATGGCATCCATCGCCGCCAGCGCCTCGCAACCATCATGTTCGATGGTTTCCGAATCGACGTAATGGATGTTGACCTTGCTTTGGGTATGAATGCCGGCATGCGTCAGCGCTTCAGACAGCGATTTGTAGGATTCGGTCAGGTCGACATATTTGCCGACGAAAGCGATATCAACCTCATGCTGAGGGTGTTCCAAGGCGTGAATGAGCCGCTTCCAGACTGAAAGATCTGCCGCCTTTGCCAGCAAACCCAGCTTGTGGCAAACAATTTCATCCAGCATCTGATCGTGCAGCATGGCTGGAATCTTGTAGATGGAAGTGGCGTCCAGCGCTTCAATCACGGCTTCCGGCATGACATTGCAGAACAGCGCGATCTTGCGCCGCTCTTCCGCCGGAATGGAACGATCCGCCCGACACAACAACACGTCGGGCTGGATACCGATCTGGCGCAATTCCTTGACTGAATGCTGGGTCGGCTTGGTCTTGAGTTCGCCGGCAGCGGGAATGTAAGGCAACAAGGTCAGATGAATGAAACAGGTCGCGTTGCGGCCCTCTTCAATACCCATCTGGCGAATTGCCTCCAGGAACGGCAACGACTCGATATCGCCGACCGTGCCGCCCACTTCGATGATCGCCACTTCGGCGCCTTCGGCACCGCGTTTGATATAAGCCTTGATCTCGTCGGTGATGTGCGGAATGACCTGCACCGTCCGGCCCAAGTACTCGCCTCGCCGCTCTTTCTTGATCACCGACTCGTAAATCTGGCCGGTGGTGAAGTTGTTGCGCTTCTCCATCTTGGCGCGGGTGAAGCGCTCGTAATGGCCAAGATCAAGATCGGTTTCGGCGCCGTCTTCGGTAACGAACACCTCGCCATGCTGAAACGGGCTCATCGTGCCCGGATCGACGTTGATGTAAGGATCAAGCTTTAGATGGGTGACGGTGAGGCCGCGGGATTCAAGGATCGCGCCCAACGAGGCGGCAGCGATGCCCTTGCCCAACGAGGAGACCACACCTCCGGTAACAAATACGTAACGGGTCATAAAATCGGCTAATGCAAGGATGCGAAATGATACCGGAATGCCCCCTCCCCTTAAAGGCGACATTGACAAGAAAACCGAGCAAAGTTAGTCCTGATTAGCCATATTGTTCAACCGCACTGCCAGCTATTCAGGCGAACAGAAGGCCACGCCTTCTCCGATCCAGCCGTTTGCGATCATGTGCCGGTAGGTATCCTGGCTGACGACATAACGGTGGTTGCTGTCCGGTTGCGCAAAGCGGTTGTTATACAGCCGCCACACCGGCAAGGTGCCGTGGGGGCAGGTGCCGGCCGTGGGGACCAGCGCCCTGAAGGCGATGCCTTCGTCTATCCATGTGCTGGTTTGCTGCTTCAGGGAATCGCAACTGGCAGCGTCGGCGCTAAAGAAATGGGTGTTAACCAGGGGCGAATAGAGCCGGCACACCGGCTTGGCCGCTACTGGAGCAGGGCCATTGGCCGGCCAGGCCTTGAAGCCTTCGTCCACGACTCCCCAGCCTAGTGAGGGGTTTTGCACAAGAAAATCCCGCTGGGCAGTGCTCGCGGTGAGGAAGTAGTGGTTAATGTCGGGATGGTATAAGGCGTAGACCGGCTGGGCGGGGGGCGCAGGGCTAACAGTCAAATCTCCCAAGATTGTTGCCGGGTTCGACGAGCCTGCTTCCCTTGCATTGATGCCATACACTCCTTGGGGCAGACCCGACACAATTACGCTCTTGCGTTGTATCAACCCCATAAAAAATGTGCTAGGGAAATAACCATCGAGCGTTATCGTCCCGCCCTCAACACCGACACCCAAAATCCCGGGAAGGTGACCACCAGGGGCTTCTTCTAAGTAAAGGATCGTTATAGTGAACGGTTGATAAGCTTCCGGTTGCGCCGGAGAAATTGATTCTATCGATGGGTATGCCCAAGCCGTCGAACAAAAAAACCCAAGCCATGCGATACCCAGGCTTGCCGCACGTTTCAGTTGAAGTTGCATAGTCTTTCTCCTTTGTTCTATGTCGACGTGTTTGATGAAACGGCGATGTGCGCACCCCACCTCGCCAGATCAATAAATAACCGGGGTACTGCCATTGCTGTTGGGATAGACGTAACCCAGCCAGTCGCTACTTGAATTCTGAGTATATCCAATGCTGGTCATGAAGCTGAGCGCCGTTTCGGGGAAAATGGCGTGGTCGTCGCGCGCCGAATTGTACTTACGCATCAGCCGCACCAAGCCCGCTGGTTGGTGCAGGCGTTTGGGATGAATGCAGCCGCCGATTCCGTCCAGAAGGCTGCTTATGTGCAAGCGTCCAACGGCCCCACCTACAAATCCCCTTAAACCTCTGAGACCTTGCTGCATTTTCAAAGGAGCGGGGAATGACGAAGCAAGAAAGGGCGGAAGCCTGG
>Ga0105047_10009722_pt1 | contig 15795 bp, 14 predicted proteins | sample MAT04_FD_78384 | JGI IMG/M metagenome (GOLD analysis project Ga0105047, IMG submission 78384) | Freshwater microbial communities from Lake Fryxell liftoff mats and glacier meltwater in Antarctica - MAT-04 (megahit assembly) | ecosystem: Environmental > Aquatic > Freshwater > Ice > Liftoff... | reverse complement strand
GCGCTGTTCCCCGTGGCGTACTACACGGGCGACGATTTCAAGCCAGCGCACCGGCTGCCGGCCGGGCCGATGATCCACCACGACACGTGGGGCGCCCACTGATGACGGCTTCGTCGCCCGGCACGCTGCGCGAGCTGCTCGCCGCGGTGCACGACGACAACGACCGGCCGTTCCTGCTCACAGCCGCTGGCGAGGTGACCCACACCTACACCGACGCGGCGCACCGATCGGCGCAGCTCGCCCACGCGCTCGCCGCGCACGGGGCACGCCCCGGCGAACGGGTGGCACTGCAGGTGGCGAAGTCGGCCGAGGCGATCATGGTGTACCTCGCGTGCGTTCGCGCCGGGTACGTGCTGCTGCCGATGAACACGGGGTACACGGTCGACGAGGTGGCGTACCTGGTCGACGATGCCGAGCCCGTGGTGGTGCTCGACGACGCAGGCCTCGCCGGGTTGGGTGCCGAAGCCGATGCCCTGCCGATCACCTTCGACGACCACCGCGCCCAGCCCGACGAGCTGGCGGCGATCCTCTACACCAGCGGCACCACGGGCAAGCCCAAGGGGGCGATGCTCTCGCAGCGCAACCTCGCGTCGAACAGCGCCACGCTTGCGAATCTGTGGGGCTTCAGCGGCGACGACTTGCTGCTGCACGCGCTGCCCATCTTCCACACCCATGGCCTCTTCGTCGCGACCAACTGCTCGATCGCGAACGCGTCGCCGATGGTGTTCCTCGAGAAGTTCGATGCGGACGAGGTGGTGCGCGTGTTACCGCGGTGCACGGTGATGATGGGTGTGCCCACCTTCTACACCCGCCTGCTCGCCCACCCAGGTTTCGGTGCCGAGGCATGTGCATCGATGCGGCTGTTCATCAGCGGATCGGCCCCGTTGCTCGCCTCGGTGCACAAGGAGTTCGCCGTCCGCACCGGCCACGCGATCCTCGAGCGCTATGGCATGACCGAGACCTCGATGCTGACGAGCAACCCGTTGCACGGTGAGCGACGCCCGGGCACGGTCGGCTTCCCGCTGCCCGAGGTGGGCGCTCGCGTGGTCGACGAGACCGGCGCGGTGTTGGACGGTGGTGGTGTGGGAGGCATCGAGGTGCGCGGCCCGAACGTGTTCGCGGGCTACTGGCGTCGACCCGAACTCACGGCCACCGAGTTCACGGCCGACGGGTGGTTCCGCACCGGCGATGTGGGCACCTTCGACGCCGACGGCTACCTGCACATCGTCGGTCGGTCGAAGGACCTGATCATCAGCGGCGGCCTGAACGTGTACCCGAAGGAGATCGAGGACGTGATCGACGGGGTGGACGGGGTGCTCGAGTCGGCCGTGGTCGGCGTCGCCGATGCCGACTTCGGTGAGGCGGTGGTGGCGATCGTGGTGGCCGAACCGGGCGCAGCGGTCGATCCGGCTGTGGTGCGGTCGGAGGCCCGCGAGCACCTCGCATCGTTCAAGGTGCCCAAGCGGGTGCATGTGGTGGACGCCCTGCCGCGCAACGCGATGGGCAAGGTCGAAAAGGCGGTGCTGCGCCGTGAGTTCGCCGATGTACCAGCCGATGCACCAGCCAGCACGCCGGCCGATACGGAAGCGGACGGGGCGCGCGCATGACCGAGTTGTGGCGCGAACGCGAGGTCGACCTGGCACGGCTGTTGGCCGACGGCGAGGTGTCGGCGCGCGAGGTGCTCGATGCACACCTCGCTCGCATCGAGCAGGTGAACCCGACGGTGAACGCGATCGTCACGTTCGCGCTCGATCGGGCGCACGACGACGCAACGCGCGCCGATGCGGCGCACGCTCGCGGTGAGTCGCTCGGTCCGTTGCACGGCCTGCCGATCGCCCACAAGGACCTGGCCGACACCGCCGGCATCCGGACCACCATGGGATCGCCGATCCTGGCCGACAACGTGCCGGTCGCTGATGAGCTGATGATCGCCCGGTTGCGAGCGGCCGGCTGCGTGACAGTGGGCGAGACCAACACGCCCGAGTTCGGTGCCGGGTCGCACACCTTCAACCCGCTGTTCGGTGCGACCCGCAACCCGTGGGACCCATCGCGTTCGGCCGGTGGTCGAGCGGCGGCGCCGCCGCTGCGTTGGCGACCGGGATGGTGCCGATCGCCGACGGCAGCGACCTCGGCGGCTCGCTGCGCAACCGGGCGTCGTTCTGCGGCGTGGTGGGTCTGCGTCCCACGCCGGGCACGGTGCCAAGCTGGCCGTCGGCCGACCCGTGGGACCCACTCGCCACCCAGGGACCGAGGGGCCGCTGTGCCGCCGATGTGGCGCTGCTGCTCGACGTGATCGCAGGTGCGCATCCGAACGTGCCGCTGCGCGTCGCCCTGGCCGGTGTGCCGGCGCGACTCACCGCGCACGGATGCAAGGTCGACGACGCCTTCCCCGATCTGCGCGGCGCAGGGCGGATCTTCCAGACCCTGCGCGCCGTGGGGTTCGAGCGCAACCTGGGCCCGCTCTACGACGAGCGTCGCGACGACCTCGAGGACGCGATCCGCTGGAACGTCGAGCTGGCGCGCCGCCTCACCGCCGCCGACGTGGGCGTGGCGCTGCGCGAACGGGGAGCGCTGCAGCAGCGGGTTCGTCGCTTCTTCGACCACCACGACCTGAGCGTGCGTCGGCCTACGATCGGCCGATGAGCATCGCTGTCGGGTTGGACGAATTGGGTACCACGCTGGACGGGTTCCCGTGGGGCTACTTGGTCACCGTGCGCGACGATGGTCGCGCCCAGACCCTGGCCGTGCCCACCCGGTTCGTCGACGGGGTGCTGGTCGCGAGCGTGGGGAAGGGCACTGCCGCGAACCTGACCGCCCGACCCCAGGTCACGATGGCGTTCCCGGGCGCGACGGGCGAGGCACTGAGCCTGATCGTCGACGGCGATGCCACCGTGGCTGGCGAGCAGGTGACGATCACACCCACCTGGGCTGTGCTCCACCGACCCGCAGTCGGCCGCGACTGACCGCCCACCGGCCGGATCGAGCGGCCGCGACCAGTGAGCGGCAGCGACAGCCGTCCGGTGTTCAGAGGCGTAGCTCGAGGTCGAAGGCGGCCTTGAACGCCTCGTAGTAGGCGTCGTCGTCGTCGATCGCCCCGAGGGCCACCCAGTCGGCATCGCTCAGGGCGGCGCGGCCGGCGATCAGCTCCTCGCCGCCCCAACTGACGGCGTAGCGCAACGCCGGTTGGTCGGTGGTGACGGCGTGGTGGATGAGCGCGCCGACCTCGAACGGGTCGGTGGCGTGCGCCATGCCGGCTGCGTAGAACTGGAACAGTCGCCGATACGCGGTGTCGTAGGCGCCGCTCTGGTTCGGGGCGTCGATGTTCTTGGCGAAGATCGCGCTCTTCGTGACGCCGGGCTCGACGATGACGACGCGAATGCCGAACGGGGCCAGTTCCTGTGCGAGCCCCTCGCTGAGTCCCTCGAACGCCCACTTCGACGCAACGTACGGAGATTGGGCCAATGCCGCCATCCGACCCGCGATCGACGTGATGTTGACGATCGCCCCGCCGCGGCGCTCGCGCATGCCGGGCAGCACTTGCTGCAGGCAACGCACGGCACCGCACAGGTTCACGTTCATCACGTCGAGGTACATCGACGTGGGGCACTCCTCGGCGACGGCATTGCCACCGACACCGGCATTGTTCACCAGCACGTCGACCACGCCGCCCGTCGACTCGAGGATCTGGCCGAACCCTGCCCGCACCGACTCGTCGTCGGCGATGTCGAGTTCGACCAGTTGCAACGACACCCCGGCGTCGTCTGCCATCGCCAGCAGCTTCGTGGCCTTCGACAGGCTGCGTACCGTGCCGAAAACCGTGTGCCCCTTCGACGCGAGGTGGATGGCGGTGGCGCGGCCGATGCCGCTGTTCGCGCCCGTGACGACGGAGATCGTGCTCATGGGCAGCCATCGTAGGGTGCGTCAAGCTGCCGGTTCGTCGGTGCTGTCGAGTGCGTCGGGATCGAAGTCCTCGAACCAGATCGGGTCGGGGTCGCATGCGATGGCCAGGCTCTGCACCCGCTCGGGATGGGCCAGGATCACATCGAGCAGTTGCAGGCCCTGCAGCATGTGGAACCGACGGAGCGCGAAGTAGCCGTCACGGTGGCGTGCGGGTGGCGGACCGTCGGAGGGCGGCTCGGCCACCACGATCGACAGTGTCTGGCAGAACGGCACCTCGAGCGCCGGGAGGTCGATCTCGCCGATCAACAGCCCGACTGCAGGCGGGGGGTCGACGAGCATGGCCGTCACCTGTCGACGTTCGTCGAGCAGGACGAGGATCTCGTTGGTGGCGGGCCAATCGGTGAGCTCGAGCGCGAGCGAGGCGGCCTCGCCGAAGCCGGCGATGAGGAGCGGGTCGTCGGGCGGCGGCAGCCACACGGAGAACTCGTCGTTGTCGTAGGTGAGGTGGAGTGCGCAGCGGCGCGAGCGTGGGCGGGCACGGCGAAGGATGGACATGGTTGCTCCCGAACGAGGGGCCTTGCCCGGCGCTCAGCAGCTGGCACGTCTCGTCGGAGAGACGCGACGCCGACGGAGCGGTGGGTGGCGGACGTGAGTTCGGGGGAACCGGTGCGGCTGGCCGCGGGCGCACCATATCGGTGCGCCCGCTGGACCGGTGAGCCGATTCGAGAAGATCCCGCAGCGCGAGGCGATCTCGGCCACGAGGGGCCGTTCGACGGCCCGCTCGGGATTACAGGATCGCGTCGACCTTCGCCGCGATGTCCTCGGGCGTGACCATCGGGCCGAACCGCTCGACGACATTGCCCTCCCTGTCGATCAGGAACTTCTCGAAGTTCCACGAGATGTCGGCCTCACCGGTCTGCTCGCGCAGCCATGCGAAGAGCTCGCAGGCTCCCTCGCCGTTGACCTCTGTCTTCGAGAACATCGGGAACGTGACGTCGTACTTCGACGTTGCGAACTCGAGGATCTCGGCGTCAGTACCCGGCTCCTGTGCGCCGAACTGGTTGCAGGGGAATGCGAGGACGGTGAAGTCCTGACCCTTGCGGTCTTCGTGGAGCGTACGCAGACCTGCGTACTGAGGCGTGAGGCCTCAAGCGCTCGCTACGTTGACGAGGAGCAGGACCTTGCCGCGGAAGTCGCCGAGGTTCACCGGGTCACCGGTGATCGACGACATCGTGAGGTCGTAGATGTGTGTCATGGGGCGGCACCCTACCCGATGGCTTCGGCGCCACGTCGTGCCCGCACGTGGTCGACCGCCCGGGCTCCGAGCACCAACAGCGGCCACGCCGCGGCGATGAATCCGCCGGCGAGGGCGTACGCCCACGCTTCGGTGAGTGGCAGCTCGAACAGGTCGCGACTCCACGGCATGAGGAACGCCGAGACGAACAGCGCCACCATCGTCACCACCAGTGTCGCCCGGAGGCGGTTGAGCGGCCGTGCCACCCGGTAGAGGTTCATCAGCGCGACCGATCCGGCGACGAGCACCGCGACGGTGCGGGCCTTGTCGGCATCGATCGCCTCGTCGAGCTGCACGATCGCGAACGTCGCCATGGTGGCTCCCGCGATCACGACGCCGGCCGGCACCGCCCGCCCGAGCACGCGGCGCAGGAAGCCGGCCTGCACCCGGTCGGCGTTGGGTTCGAGTGCGAGGAAGAACGCAGGCACCCCGATCGTGAACCAGCTGAGGATCGACAGGTGGATCGGTCGCAACGGGTAGGCCAGGGCGAACACCCCGGTGAGCAGCGACAGGATCACCGAGTAGGTGGTCTTGGCGAGGAAGAGGCTGGCGACCCGCTCGATGTTGTTGATCACCCGTCGGCCCTCTGCCACCACCGACGGGAGGGCCGAGAAGTTCGAGTCGAGGAGCACGAGCTGCGCCACGCTGCGGGTCGCCTCGCTGCCCGACGCCATCGCCACGCCGCAGTCGGAATCCTTCAGCGCCAGCACGTCGTTCACCCCGTCGCCGGTCATCGCCACCACGTGACCTCGCGCCTGCAGCGCCTTCACCATCGCCCGCTTCTGATGCGGCGTCACACGACCGAACACCGACGAGTGCTCGATCGCGTCGGCGAACTCGTCACTGAGCTCGTCGGTCGGCAGACTCTGTGCGTTGACGTTGTCCTCCCAGCGTTCGAGGCCGGCCCGCCGGGCGACGGCGCCGACGGTGACGTTGTTGTCGCCGGAGATCACCTTGAGCGTCACACCCTGATCGGCGAAGAACCGCAGGGTGGCTGCGGCGTCGTCGCGCACCACGTCCTCCAGCAGCACCAGCGCGACCGGCGCGACGTCGCGAAGACGGACGTCGCCGTTCGGGCCTGTGTTCGGGCCTGTGTTCGGGCCTGTGTTCGGAGCGGTCTCGACACCGGCTCGGGCGAGCAGGAGCACGCGTTGGCCGTCGGCCGCGTGGTGCTCCACCGCGGCGCGCAGGTCGCCGGCGTAGGCGTCGGCGAGCACGTTCTCCGGGGCTCCGAGCACCCAGGTGCCATGGCCTTCGAAGGTCATCGCGCTCCACTTGCGCGCCGACGAGAAGGGCACCCTCGACTCGAGTTCCCAGTGCGGGTGAGCGGGGTAGGCCATCGCGAACGCGCGCACCGTCGCGTTCGGATCGGGATCGAGGTGCGCCATCGCTGCGAGGGTGTCGTCGACGTCGCTGCGCTCGAGTGCCTCGTCGAGCATCTGCACCTCGGCGAGTGCGAGCGAGCCCTCGGTGATGGTGCCGGTCTTGTCGGCACACAACACGTCGACGCGCGCGAGGACTTCGATGGCCGGCAACTCCTGCACCAGGCAGCGCTTGCTCGCAAGGCGCACCACACCGACGGCGAAGGCCACGCTGGTGAGCAGCACCAGGCCCTCGGGCACCATGCCCACGAGTCCGGCGACGGTGCTGATGACCGCGTCCTGCCAGGTCTCGTCGCGACGGATGAACTGGCTGCTCGCCAGCAGCAGCCCCACCGGCACGATCATCACGCCCACCCACGTCACGATCCGGTTGATGTCGTTGCGCAGCGGCGAGTTGACGAGGGTGAACCGGCGCGCCTCCTCGGCGAGCTTCGCGGCATAGTTCTCGGCGCCGACGCGGGTGACCCGCGCTCGTCCGGTGCCGGCCACGACGGCGCTGCCGCTCAGCACCTCGGCGCCGGGCTCTTTCACGACCGCGTCGGCCTCACCCGTGAGCAGTGACTCGTCGACCTCGAGGTTCTCGGCCGTGAGCACCGTCGCGTCGGCCACCACCTGCGCCCCACCGCGCAGCTCGACCACGTCGTCGAGCACGAGCTCGTGCACCCGCAGGTCGATCACGACGCCGTCGCGCACCACACGAGCGCGAGGGGCGCTCACCACGCTGAGAGCGTCGAGCACCCGTTTGGCGCGCAGTTCCTGCACCACGCCGATCACGCTGTTGGCGACGATCACCCCGCCGAACAGCGCGTCCTTCGGTGACCCAGCCGCGATCACGAGCGCAGCGAGCACGCCCACCACGAGGTTGATCGGGGCGAACACGTTCGCGCGCACGATCTGGCCCACCGTGCGGGTGGGGGCAGCGGGGATCGCATTCACCAGACCGCGAGCGACGCGATCGGCCACCTCGGCCGATGAGAGCCCAGTGAGCGCGACGCCCGGGTCGGCGTCGGAACGGCCACCTGTGACGACCTCGTAGCCGCTGCCGGCGGTGGCCGCGACGGTGGACGGGTCGTCGCCCGGGACATCCGGGTCAGAGGTCATCCGCGCACGCTAGCGGCAGGCCTCGGACCGCCCTATCGTGCATCCGTGCACGACGACCGCTTCGTAGCGCCCCCAGCGGCATACGCCGAGGGGTTGCTCGGCGCCCTCGATACGTCCGAGTCGGTGTCGTTGATCGTGCTCGATGACGAGCTGCGGTACACGTGGATGTCGCGCTCTGCCCTGTCGACGCTGGGTATCCGAGCGGTCGACGCGCTGGGGCGACGCATGGTCGACGTGCTGGGCGACGACCTGCTCGTCGGCGAACTCGAGTCGTTGCTCCGCTCCGGGCTGGACCGGCCGATCACGGCTGCAGTCACAGTGGCGCCGGGCCGCGAGCGCAATGTGGTCGCCTTTCCGCTCGACGTCGATGGCCGACGGTGCGTTGGATTGATCGGCATGCGTCTGCTGCCCGAACTCAAGCGCTCGTTGCTCGAGCAACGGCTGCGCGAGTCGCTGCTCATCGATGCCGCCAGGCTGGGCCTGTGGATCTGGGACCGGGCGTCCGGCGAGTCCTGGTGGAACTCGTGGACCGAGACGATGCTCGGCTACGACGAGGGCAAGCCGAAGGGATCGTCGACAGCCTGGGAGTCGAGGGTGCACCCATCCGACCGCGGCGCCGTCTCGGAGATGCTGCAACTCGCGCTCGAGACGGGCGCGCGGTTCGAGTCCAGCCACCGGATCGTCTGGCCGACCGGCGAGGTGCGTCACGTGCGGGCGGTCGGCCAGCTGCTGCCCGAGCACCCGAACCATCTCGTGGGCGTGCTCATCGACGTCACCGAGAGTCGTCGCGGCGAGGAGCGTGAGATCGCCCTGCAGCAACTCGCACTCGCAGCGTCCGACGCAGAACGCGACCGCATCGCAGCCGACATCCACGATGGCCCGCTACAGGGATTGTCGGCGGCCTGGTTGCGGCTCTCCACCCTGGCAGCCCGGCTCGAGGCAGGTGATGATGGTACAGAGCGTGCCAGTGGTGCCGAGCTTGCGGACTTCACCCGTCAAGTTGCGCAGTCGTTGGCGACCACGAACCAGGAGTTGCGCGAGGTGCTCGGCCGGCTGCGGTCGCTGCCGGTCGATTCGAGCGCCGACACGTTCGTGAACCACCTGCTCGATCTGGCCGACGATCTCGGAGCGCAGGGTGTCGCCGAGATCGATGTCGTGTGCGACTTCGGGGGACGGACCGAATTGCCCGGCGCAGCTCTCTCCACGCTGTACCGCATCGTGGCGGAGTCGATGGTCAACGCAGCGCGGCACTCGGGCGGCTCACGTGTCGACGTCGACGTGCGCGTTTTCGATGACCGGCTGGATGCCACGGTCGCCGACGACGGCGTCGGGTTCGACACGTCGGCGCCCGCGCCCTCTGGACACTTCGGTCTGTCGATCATGGGTCAACGCGCCCGGTCGATCGGTGGTGAGGTCTCGATCCGCTCGTCGGTGGGGGCCGGCACGGTGGTCGAGGTGACAGTGCCGCTCGACCCGGACACCGCCTCGCTCGCCGACTAGACCTGTTCCATGCCCCAGCTCGGATTCGATCCCGATGCCCTCCGCGAGAAGTACCGCGACGAGCGCGACCGCCGGCTCCGCACCGACGGCAACGAGCAGTACGTCGAGATCGCCGGGCAGTTCGCCCACTACCTCGACGACCCGTACGTCGAGCGTGTCGAGCGTCCTGCGCTGCACGACACCGTCGATGTCGCCGTGATCGGCGGCGGGTTCGGTGGTCTGCTGGCAGCGGCCCGGCTTCGTGAGAGCGGCATCGACGACATCCGCGTGATCGAAAAGGGCGGCGACTTCGGCGGCACCTGGTACTGGAACCGCTATCCCGGCGCCGCCTGCGACGTCGAGTCGTACATCTACCTCCCACTGCTCGAAGAGATCGGCTACGTCCCCAAGGAGAAGTACTCCAAGGCGCCCGAGATCCTCGAGCACAGTCGTGCGATCGGTCGGCACTTCGACCTCTACCGCAACGCCTGCTTCCAGACCGAGGTCACCGAGCTCAGGTGGGACGAGACCGAGGCGCGGTGGATCATCTCCACCAATCGGGGCGACGCGATGCGGGCCCGGTTCGTCGTGATGGCCAACGGTCCGCTGCACCGACCGAAGCTGCCGGGCATTTCCGGCATCGAGTCGTTCCAGGGACACACCTTCCACACCAGCAGGTGGGACTACGCGTACACGGGCGGCGATTCCAGCGGTGGCCTGTCGAGGCTCGCCGGCAAACGTGTGGGCATCATCGGTACCGGGGCGACGTCGGTGCAGTGCGTGCCCCACCTCGGCGAGGGCGCCCAGGAACTGTACGTGTTCCAGCGCACGCCGTCATCGATCGACGTGCGCGCCAACCGTCCGACCGACGCCGAGTGGGCCTCGTTGCTCGAACCCGGATGGCAGCGCCGGCGGATGGAGAACTTCAACAACCTCGTGTCAGGCGTGTACGAGCCCGAGGACATGGTGAACGACGGCTGGACCGACATCATCGGCAAGTTGTTGATCATGATGCGGCGTGGCGCGATCGAGGCCGGTACCGATCCGGGCGAGGCCGTCGAGTTGGCCGACTTCGAGAAGATGGAGGGCATCCGTTCGCGGGTGGAGACGATCGTCAGCGACCCGGGCGTCGCCGAGGCGCTGAAGCCGTACTACCGCCAGTTCTGCAAGCGGCCCTGCTTCCACGACGAGTACCTCGACACCTTCAACCGACCCAACGTCACGCTGGTCGACACCCACGGCGCCGGCGTCGATCGGATCACCGAGCGCGGCGTGGTGGCCAACGGGGTGGAGTACGAACTCGACTGCCTCATCTATGCGACGGGCTTCGAGGTGGGCACCGAGTACACCCGTCGGTCGGGGTACGAGTTGTACGGCCGAGACAGTCTGACGCTCACCGAGAAGTGGGCCGAGGGCTCGTCCACCCTGCACGGCATGCACAGCCGGGGCTTCCCCAACTGCTTCATCTTCAGCAACATCCAGTCTGGTTTCACCGTGAACTTCCCGCACATGATCGACGAGCAGAGTCGGCACCTCGCATACATCCTCGAACACACGTTCCGGAACGGCGCACAGGTGGTGGAGACGTCGGTCGAGGCCGAGGAGGCGTGGGTGAACACGATCGTCGAGCTCGCCGTGAACAACCAGCGGTTCCTCGAGGCGTGCACGCCCGGCTACTACAACAACGAGGGCAGGCCCGGCGACCGCACCGCCCGTAACGGCAGCTACGGCGCTGGCGCGATCAAGTTCATCGAGGTGCTCGAGCAGTGGCGCGACGAGGGTTCGCTCGCCGGGCTCGAGTTCACGCACTGACAGTCCTGGCCCGTCGCCGCACGCAGGCCGAGCGCCCAGCCGTGGCATGGAGTGACGGGCTCGCCTGACCTGCCGTGGCCGGGGTGCCGCCCGAGCTCGTCGACCTCGTGAGCTTCCAGGGTGACGTGTAACGGCGCGTGGTACCAGGTGACGCTGAGGAGCCTCGTGTGGTACTCGCCGTAGGTGTTCGCCGAGCCTGGCCTCGAGGTGCCGATTTCATGGGACGAGCTCGAGGCGATGACCGCCGAGCTGGTCGCTGGCGGCACGACGCCGTGGTGCATCGGCATTCGCGCCGACGGCGCCACCGGGTGGATTGCGACCGACTGGGTGGAGGACATGGTGCTCCGCTTCGGCGGGCCCGACACGTTCGACGAGTAGGTGAGTCACCGGGTGAAGTTCAGCGACCAGGTCATCGTCGATGCCGTCGATGCCGTCGAGCGATTCCGCGAGATCGCCTTGTCGCCGAAGTTGGTGGCGGGCGGCAACCGCGCCGCGATCGAGCTCGCCATCGCCGAGTCGGCGCGGCAGTTCGCCGCAGCCGACGCGCCGTGCGTGCTGTCGAGCGCGATCGCCGCGATGGGTCTGCTGCTCGACAGCGCTCCGGCGGTGTCCGGGGCGATGTTGCTCGGTCCGTTCATCACCCCGCTCCTCGCGATGTCCGGGGCGCTGATCCAGGGATGGGGCACACGTCTCACCGATGCTGCGCTGATGGTGGCGCTCGGCATCGCGTTGGGCATTGCCTCGGCGACGGTGATGGGCTTCGTGTTTGCGCCGCAGCTCGAGCGCACCGTGCTGCCGCCGATCCTGCTCACGCTGACGCGACCCGGCCTGCTCGACCTCGGCATCGCGCTGGCCGCTGGCGTCGCTGCCGGGTACGCCACCATGCGGACCGAGGCGGCCGGCGCCCTGTCGGGTGTGGCGGTGTCGGTGACGGTGGAGCCGCTGGTGTCGGTCGACGCCAGCACCGACGGCGAACGGGCGACCGTCAACCTCGACGTGACAGGCCCACGTCGCTCGGAGCCGGCGTGGCGCCTGGCCGAGCTGCTGTCGGAGCAACGAGGTCAGCGCGTCTCGGTGACGCTCACCTTCACGCGCGCGCAGGAGGATCGGGTGGTCTCGTCCGGCTGAGGTCGGAGTCCGCTGTGTCAGCCGGCCGTGTCAGCCGGCCGTGTCAGCCGGCCGTGTCAGCCGGCCGTGTCACCGGCCGTGTGCACCAAACGGCCGCCGACCACCGTGCGGCGCACCTTCGCAGTGAGCAGGGCCTCCGGGCCGTTGGCGAACGGGTCGTCGTCGATGACGACGAGGTCGGCACAGGCGCCGACCTTGATGATGCCCAGGCGGTCCTCCTCGAAGCTCGCCCAGGCGGCGTCGCGCGTGCCGTGGATGATGGTCTCGTCGACCGGCAGCGCGAAGTCGGGGCGAGTGGGTTCGAGATGTGGTTCGGTGGGCGAGCGCCGGGTTGCCCCGATGTACATGTTCGGCAGCGGCATGTGTGGAGCGGTGGGCGTGTCGGTGCCGAACGCGAGGGTGGCTCCCGTGTCGAGGTAGCCAGGCCAGTTGAAGCCTTCGGGTGCCCGCTCGGGCCCGAGCATCTCGGCCCAGTTGCCGGCGATCGACGGGTCGCAGTGCACGGGCTGCATCGATGCGGTGATGCCGAGCGCGCCGAGGCGGGGGATGTCGGCTGCGTCGGCGTACTCGAGGTGTTCGATCCGGTGCCGCCGGTCGCTGGTGCCGTTCACGCGCTGGGCGCGCTCGATCGCGTCGATCGCGATGCGCACGGCGAGATCACCGATCGCGTGGCATGCCACTTGCAGCCCGAGCTGATCGGCCAGTTCCACCACGGGGTTCAGCGATGCCGCCGGCCAGATGGGCGCACAGTTCGTGTCGTTCGTGTAGGGATCGACCATCGCTGCTGTGCAGGCATCGATCGTGCCGTCGACGATGAGCTTGATGCCGGCGATCCTGAACATCGGGCCCGTGTGCTGCGCCTTGCGCCGGATGGCTTCGTGCACCTGGGCGAGGTCGGTGGCGATGTCACCGGTGTTGCGGATGATCCAGTGGCCGATGACGCGCAGGGTGAGCGAGTCGTTCTGCTCGGCCCTCGTGAAGGTGTCGGCATCAGCGGGGCCGACGGCCATGTCGACAGCCGTGGTGGTGCCCGATTCGTTGAGGGCTGTCATCGCCGTCGCGAGGTGCCGGTCGCGAGTGGCATCGTCGGCGCGGCCGAGCAGCGCGTACATGTGGGTGTGCAGGGCGGTCTCGAGCAGATAGCCGGTGGCCTCGCGGGTCGAGGGGTCGCGACGGATCTCGCCACCGATCGGGTCGGGCGTGTCGGCGGTGATCTCCATCACGCCGAGCGCGGCCGAGTTGACCCACCCGCAGTGGAGGTCGAACGAATCGATGAACACCGGGCGGTCGGGGAACAGATCGTCGAGCATCTGGCGCGTCGGCTCGTTGTTCGGCAACGCATCGAACAGGAAACTGGTGCCCAGCACATACGGAGATTCGGGGTTCGCCTCCGCCCACTCGACGAGCCGGCGCCTGATCTCCTCGAGCGACGTGGCCGTGCGCAGCTGCGCCATGCCGAGCGCGCTGCCGGTCATCAGCAGGTGGCTGTGGCCGTCGACGAACCCGGGCATCACCACGCAGCCGGTGACGTCGACCTGCTCGACGGCCGCGTCGTCGTGGCTGTCGACGCCCTGATCGCCGTGGTCGTCGTGATCGCCGGGCAGGGTGGAGGCTGCAGCGAGGCACTCGGCGACGGAGCCGACGGCAGCGATTCGGTCGCCATCGATGAGGAGGGCCTCGGCCCAGGGGCGGTCGGGATCGGCGGTGAAGATCCTCCCGCCCACATACATCTGCGGCATTCTGCGATGCTGACACGTCAGGTTCGTCCCGGACGATCCATGGATGATTCATGAACGGTCGATATGCGGCCGATGGGAGAGGGTCGGCCGGGTGTTGACGCGCATGCGAGGAGGCACGAGATGATGGGTCGGATGGCGTCGAGGGGGCTCACCTCGCTCGCGCTGCTGTGCGCATCGCTGGCGTGGACGGGGTACGTGTTCCTCAACACCGTCGGTGATCCGTCTCGGGCGGAAGATGTCGCCACCGCGCTGCTCGACGACGACGCATCGCGCGAGCAGATCGCCACGACGTTCGCCCTCCAGATCGTGCGTGCCTCAGGGATCGACCGGTCGAACATCGACGTCGTCGAGGGTGCAGTCGCCGAGGCGCTGTTGGATCCGCGGATCACGAGCGACCTGATCAGCGCGTTCGGGTCGGCCCATGCCAATGCGCTCGGCGTCGACGACCCGCGCAGCACCACGATCGAAACCAACGAACTCGTCGCGGTAGTGCGTGACCGGCTGGGCGTGCTGACGCCGGAGATGGCCGCCCAGCTGCCCGATGGGGTGCTGCCCGAGGTGACCCTGCCCACGTTCCATCCGCCCGGCGTGGGCACGGTGCGTACGGTGGCCGATGCAGCGACGGGCGCGCTCGCGCTCGCCGCGGTCGCGCTGCTGGCGGTCGCCTTCGCGCTGGGCGACCGTCGGCGCGTGTTGCGCCGCGCCGGGATCTGGGCGATCCTCGCCGGGGTGTTCTGGACGATCGTCCCGATCGGCATCGTGGCCGGCGCCCGTGCGTGGGCGAGCGATGCCGACGCCGTCGTCGAGGCCGCGGTGCGCGCCTCGGTCGACAGCGTCGCTCCCGTCGCGATCGGCCTGCTGATCATCGGTGGCGTTGCCGTGATGCTGTCGTTCGTGCCAGCGCTGTGGCCAGAACGAAACGAGGTGCAGCGTCGTGGCTCGGTCATCCGGGGTACGCAGATGCCCGGTCCGGCCTCGTACGCGCCACGGCCCAACCCAGCGGCCCATCCGGGTGCTGCTGGAGTCGGCGTCGCGAGCGGTGCTGTTGGAGGGGTGGGCTCGCTCGCCGCGCCAACGACGACGGCACGGGTCGATACGTACATCCCGTCGGGCACAGCGCTGCCGCCGCAGGCGTTCCCGCAGCAGCCACACGCGCCACAAGGCCCACAGTCCGGTGCACCCGCTCACGTGCCGATGCAGCAACCGGTGGGTGGTCCGCAGCGTCAACAGCCGGCCCCGCCCGCCGACGACGTCGACCCCTGGTCGACCTACTTCGGCCCGTCGAAGGAGTGAGTGGCAGGGTTCGTGAGCGCCTCGAGGCCTGAGGGTCAGCCGGTTGGCCGGTCGACATCGGAGGCGTACAGCGCCCACCACGCCGGTTGGGCGGACACCGCGGTCGCGCGATCAGGGCGGTCGCGCGATCAGGGCAGGCGGTGGATCACGAGGGGGACGACGAATGGGCTGCCGGCCTCGGCGAGCAGCGCGGCACACACCGAGAAGGCCCATCCGGTTCGCATCGTGGTGGCGCACACCAGCACCGGGCCGTGGGGGAGGGACTCGGTGAGATGCAGGCCGATCGCCTGCTGGAGATGGCTGACGACCGGGGTGCTCGACGAGTCGGCGGGCTGTGGCGGGCCGACCCATGTGAAGGCATCGAACACCGGTAACTTGCCGATCCGACCGATGTGCTCGGCCAGGGTTCGGTTGGCGTGCATCTCGACCGAGGCGGCCGCTGCCGGCACGACGGCGACCGGCCGGTGCTGCCACACCCGCGCCCACCGGCGGAGCACCTCGACCGCGCCGTCGAGCAGCTCGGGCGGCAGCGTGCCGTAGGCCGTGCGCTGCAGGGCGACGAGCTCGGTGGCCCAGGCCGGGTCGTCGGCGAACGCGACGGCGCGTCCCTCACCCGCGCCGGCGATGCGGCCCTTGCGGCGGACGCCCGGGGGCCACAGCTTGCGCG
>Ga0105047_10009721_pt1 | contig 15797 bp, 14 predicted proteins | sample MAT04_FD_78384 | JGI IMG/M metagenome (GOLD analysis project Ga0105047, IMG submission 78384) | Freshwater microbial communities from Lake Fryxell liftoff mats and glacier meltwater in Antarctica - MAT-04 (megahit assembly) | ecosystem: Environmental > Aquatic > Freshwater > Ice > Liftoff... | reverse complement strand
TTCCCACCCAAGAAAAGGAATAAGAATAGCGAGATTTTACGAGAGGAGGTCTGTGCTTAAAATCTACACCCTACCAGAGCCCCAATATATTATTTAAAATCCGATTAAATATTGTTTTATTAAACGTAAGCAGTTTGATGCAAGTTTATCCATTTTTCGCTCTTCCGTCATAACCTCGACTTTGCAAAATTTTGACGAATTTCCTTGCTAGAGAAAGCTTGATGCTTCCATCTTCTTTTTTTAATTTCAATTTAACAGAAAGGAGACATTTCCGAATTGCTTTAATACTGGATTTTATTCAATGTTGTCTGTGAACTAAGAAAGTTGTTGCACCGCCATTGCACCTTGGAAAGATATTACGCTAGGACGAATCAGGCTTGTTAAAAAATAAGAATCCCGAGCTACTTTTTGATGACGTCACTTTAAAGTTGATAAGAAAGCCTGAATGTTAGTATTGAGTACAGGTTTTTAATAAAGGTTAATCATTTTATAAAATGATTAAATTCTGTTTAAATTGAGAGAAATCATCCAAATTAAAGAAATAAAAGATAAATTGAGAAAAAAAGCTGTTGTTTTTCAAACAGGCGGCGCTCGAGCAGAGAATACCCATCGAGCAATCATGGATAGGCAAGGTCAACATAGGCTATGCAGAAGAGGTTTCTCCTCTAAATATTAATGAGAAGCCCATGTTTGTCCTTATGCAATTGTGCCTGATAGATTTGCCGTTTATTCCCAATGTACTTCAAAACACAAAAGTACTGACAATATTTATATCTTCCGCTTCCGAATTTTTTCAAAAACCAGAAAAAAATTTTTCCATACGTGAATACCTTATTTTAGAAGGTCTAGTAGAAAAAGATTTTCCAGGTATTGAGGGAATAAAGTCGTTCCCACTTTTTCCACAATTGATCGAGAATGATCATCCAGAATCGGATAGCGAGGATATCCCACGCGATCTTGCTGATATCATATGTCATATGAAGAAAGAAGAAGGTATTGAATATTCCGAAGACATTTATGAAGAGAGCGAGGACATTTATGAAGGGAAAGGGTCGAAGCATAAGATTGGAGGCTATCCAAATTATTGCCACGGTATCAATGGATTTGAAGCCGGTTTCGAGTTTGTCCTCCAAATATCCTCAGATCCAAAAGCAAAACTAGGTATAAATGGTGTCGGCAATATCTATTTTGCCAAAAATCCTTCCAATAATCAATGGCAAGCTGAATGGGATAGTTTTTAGGAACGTAACTATTTTTAAGCCCGGTCATTAAAAGAGATAGCTTTTTCTGAGTTTTTTCTACTCTTCTGCGGATGAACCCCCTATCGGTTGATGGTACAGGAGAGTTTTCTTCAGCAAAAGCCTGCCGTAAACACTGCTGTAGAAAAGAAAGTCAAAATGGAAGTATAAGCTACTATCACCAAATACTCGGGCCATGCATTGTTCATCCTGAAAAATCTAATGTCATTCCCTTTGTCCTGAAGTTATCCAAAATCAAGATGGGAATACAAAAAATGACTGTGAACGTTACACGTCTACAAGATTCATGTAAAATTTTCTTAGAGAGCATCCTCATTTAAAAGTGATTGGGGTCCAAAGATCAGCTCGCTTCGAATGGACCTCATATTAAGCTTTTGGAAGAACATAAAATGAAATACGTCATTGGTGAAAAACCCGGAGATTACAAACATTTATTTGAAACGATCAATGGTTCAGGGGAAGCAAAATATTATGAATTTAAAGATGAAAAAGGGTTTAGGCAACTTTAGACGCATCATTGATGTTGCTTTAAGCAAGACGCATCCGAATTTAAGTGTCAATTTCTTTGAATATATACAGACAGACCCAAAAGGTAAGGAAACTCATTTTTCAGAGGTAACCTACATTCGAATTAATGGAAAAAATATTTATGAACTTATGAGAGGTGGATGATCTAGATGGAAAATTGAAAACGAAACCTTCAATACGCTAAAGAATTTAGGATATAACTTCGAACACAACTATGAACTAGGGAAAGAATGTTTAGCTACAGTAATAAATAAGAGGAAATTCATGATAGTACTTAACACAAACTCCGTGTTCATTTCCTTCAATATGTTCTAGAATTATTTAGCGAGAGCCATTAAATTTTTTAGAAAAAAAACACGCTCATGGATTTCCCATGCCTATAAATATAGAACAGAGATCTGTTCGTTAGACCGGAATCTTTAGCAGTTCCCGGCGGGAACCGCTGTTAGTTCAGTTTATCTAGTGACTAATCTTCCAACTCTAGCTGTTGATTCTCATTCGTCAACTCTAACAAACTAATCAACTCCTCACGAGTAAATTTTTTCAAGGAACTTTGATCATCTACGCTCACAACCTCTTCCATTAACCGCCCTTTTTGCAGGATCATGGCATCAATTTTTTCTTCAAAAGTTCCTTTTGTCACTAATTTAAACACTTGGACCCCTCTTGTTTGTCCGATTCGGTAAACTCGATCTGTCGCCTGATTTTCACGAGCAGCATTCCACCAACGATCATAGTGAATGACGACCGATCCTGCCGTTAAGTCGATACCCAAACCTGCCGCCTGCAGAGAACCGACAAAAACTTCACATTCAGGATCCAATTTGAATAATTCTAATTGTTCACGACGATTTTTAGTTGCTCCTCTTATTGAAGCGTAACCGATATGTTCTTGTTTCAAATATTTTTCTATAATGTCAATCATAGTCAAATATTGCGAAAATACGACGACTTTTTGCTTACTCTCACGCGCTTCTCGCAGCAACTCGACAAAAAGAGTCCATTTACCGGAGTGATATTTTAAATAATCGTTAGGTGCTTTTAAATACACAGCGGGATGATCGCAAATTTGTTTCAAACTCGATAAAAGCACAAAAATATGCATATAGGGAATAGGACTGTTTCCATTTTTCAATTCATCAATCAGATGATGGCGTCTCTTTTCAAGCAAATCCGAATAAAGTGCATACTGATCTTTAGATAAATCGCAATAAGAGACCTCTTCAATTTTTTCCGGTAAATCGTCAAGAACATCCTCTTTTTTACGTCTTAAAGTAAAAGGGGTGATTAAACGATGAAGAACTATTTTGCGTTTTTTATCATTACGTTTCTCGATCGGCTTAATAAACAATTCTCGATAATTGGATTCACCGGGTAAATAGGCCGGAAGAACGATATCAAAGAGAGATTTCAATTCTCTTAACCGATTCTCGATAGGAGTTCCCGTTAGACCGAGTTTCATATTTGCTTTAAGACTGATTAAAGCTGCGTAAACTTGACTAAATTGATTTTTTGCCACTTGAATTTCATCAAAAATAGCCACTTCGAATTGGATTTGAGATAAAGCTTCTTTTTCAATACGCATAATTCCGTAAGAAGTGAGAATGATATCATAATCTGCTTGAAATTCTTCCAGATTACGTTGGGTACCATAAAAAATATAGACGCGTTTCCCTGGTAAAAAATGTTGCAGCTTTTCTTGCCAATGATAAATGACAGAAGTCGGACAAACGATGAGAAATAGACATTTCAAACCTGTCGAATATTGAATAAAAAAATTATTTACGCTAGCCAATAACGCCATCGCCTGATGTGTTTTCCCCAATCCCATGTCATCGCACAATAACCCGGACATTCTTTGGGAGTAAAGAAACCACAACCATTTTACCCCTAGTTCTTGATAAGGTCTTAATTTGCTAACTAAGCCGGTTAAATTGGGATCTTCAGGAGTCCGAAATTGAACCAGTTGATTATATAATAATTCACTTGATTGGGAAGTTTTGCTTTTAAGAAATTGAACGGGATCATAGGCATTCAGCCGCATGAACTCTAAAGCAGTCAACAGAAGTGTTTCATTATTTTTATCCCATCGTCCTTTAGGTAATTGTTTTAACCAATCAAACCGGCTATCTTGAAGCTGAAAACGTCCTTCATCAAAAAAGATAAAATGAGTTTTTTTCTTTTTGGATAATGCTTTATTGAATTCCGAAACTGCAATCGCTCCTTTTTCTGTTTGATAAAAGAATTTGAAACGATACCACTCTTTTCCGTTTTCCAGGTCATTCTCCACTGAACTGACGGCTAGTTGGCATTTTTGAGGGGGAAGTAAACGCCGATCGATGGAGGAAACGTAAGATTGAATCTCGGATAGTTCATACGTTAAAAATTCATTCAGTTCATTCCCTTCAAGAATATGGGCCACACGAAACTTTTCAGGTAAACGCAAGTTTAAAGGAATTTCAGAAAATCCCAAACCTTTCATATAAATGAACTCGTCAAATATGAAAAACGGATTACTTGCAAATTCTTTCTTTAATTCATATTGAGGAGTAATTTCTAAAGATGTTTTATCAACAAGTTCAATTTTTAAACTTGTATTAATTAAAGGACAAATAGGTGAAAAAAAATGAGGAATTAATTCCAGTTCACTGCGATTCATTTTTATAAAAATTGGGATCTGTTCTAGACTAAGTGAAAACCCTGATTTAAAAAGAAAATTTAATGTCGAGTTAGTTTTAGAATAAAATCCATATTCCCTCAAATAGACCCAAGAACCAAAATCGTGTAAATGTGAATCTTCTTCGGTTTTAGCTAAATTTTTGATGAAGGTTAATCTCTTACTGTCACTAATTTCATAACTAATTTGATATTCTAAATTTTTAATATGAGTGTGAAAACCCTCTTGATTATTTATCCAAGCCCGATTTTGAGTCACAAAATCTGAAACTTTAAAATGAGGAATCATCAAATCTACCTCATCAAAACGCTTATCATCCAAAGGATAAAATCCGTCATTGTCTAAGTAGGCCCAATCACCGATTAAACGAGAATCCCCTGCAGAAAGATCTCCTGCTTCAAATATAAAAGACCTTATATGGAAGTTCCATTTTTGATCAAAAGAAAGCCGATAAGAGATAGAAATTCCATGGGAGTGAATCAAACAATCATGCAAATGCCGGCTAATTAAGCTTGCATTCTCGATTAATGCATGAGATAACTCCGATCCCGATAAAACCGTATTAGCCGATAACATATTAGGATTATTGGGATAGAATCCTACACGTGGAACAAAAGTCCATTCTCCAGCTTGAATTCCTTGTTTAGATAAATCATCCTGGTTTTCGAAAATATGCAGAGCTTGCTTTTTTTGAACTAAGTGCAATTCACCCTTTTTTTTATCGTAAAAAATTTCTGCAATTCCTTCTTCAAAATTGTCTTTCACTTTAAAAGGAGTTTTAACTGTATTTAAAGAGGGAATAATTAAAGGTAAATTTGCTTCCGAGATATAGAATCCGATTTCACAATCTACAAAATTAATTTGAATCCAATTAGGCAAATTTCTTTTTGAATAATTAAAATCGATCTCATAAGGAACATGCTCTTCTTGCATTTTCATCCACCATTTGGCCAAATCGCTCCAAAAAGATAAATCAAAACGTAACTGAGCAGGAGGTCTTCCCTCGCGCCACAATAGTATTTCTTCCGCCGATAGGTTTGTAAATTTAAGAGAAGTTTCTTCCGTTTCAAGTTTACGATTCTGCAAAATATTTTCCAAAATTGAAACGCTTGCGGAACTTAATGCATGAATCGTAAAAATAATTTTTTCGGAACGAAATTGACAAGCATAACGACCATTATCCACTTGGATTAAAACATTTTCATCGGATCCTACCATTTCTTCATACATCTGACATAATTGATACCAAAGCGATGCGTGGAAACGGTGATGAAGGGAGTCGCCATTTTGGTTAAAAAGACTTAAATAAGCGATACCCAGATGAAGACAACCATTTAAATTGTGTCCATCCTCGCAAGAACAAAATGCATCACCGATTTTTTCATTTCCTTGTAACTGCAAGAAAACCCAATAATCATGATGCGTATCAGGATCTTCGACGAGAATTTGATAAGTTGAACCGGAAAATTCAATATCTTTGATCAATTTTCTCGCAAATAGTTTTTCAGTTTGTTGCTGAAATGAGCTTAGTCGTGTGGGTAATTGCATAATCGGTTATTTTAATAATTAATCGGCTGCTAAGATTAAGCCGGTCGGTAATGCCTCGCCGAATACTTGTTCTTTTTCTTTTTCAGAAAAATCTCGCATTTCTAATACACGCGCTTTCAACTCCTCATGAGGAAATTTTTCAACTAGTTTTTGGGTAAGTGCCTCAGGTAAGTTCAGCTCTCGATGAGCTGTTTTACGAGCCATTTGTCCAAGCATAAATAAAGCTTGATCACTTTGTAAAAAGGGTGATTCCAACAATTTTTCTACCCATTTGGAACAAATATCTTTTGGGATCACTTGTGCGGCAGATCCATAAAAAAGATGACGAGCAGCAATGCGTCCTAATGCCCAAAAATCGACTTCATTCGCCTCTTCACGCATTATCCTATCGACTAAAGCTTGACCGATGCGAATTTTCAACGATAAGTCTAATCTTTCCAGTGCAGCTAAAGTGCGTATCCTTTCTGAATAAAGGTATAAATCGCTGCTACGCTTAACTCCGATTTTACCAGTTTTTTTGTCATAAAGTTCATTAACCATTTCACCGGCGATTTGCATCTGTTGTCCCTTATTCAGTCCACCTGAAATGCGTCGAAAACAAATCCATCTTTGAATTTGAATATCTAAAGCTTTGGTCGATTTCAATTCCCCTAAAATAATTTTCCACAGTTCTTTCATTCGAAAATCATCTAGAGAATAACCGAAACCGGGACGTAAAAAAAATCCGGCTAAGTTCCACCAACGGGCTTCAAGCTCTTGACTTGCATTTCTTTTGTCGGAAAATTTCATTAAAGTTTCAAATAATCCCCTAATCACACTAGGAGGCCAATCAAGGCGAGGGATATTTAGTCGATTCTCTAACATCTCCATCATTCGAGAAGGCTTGACAAGACCTTGAAATAAATCTTCTAAAAGTTTTTTAGCTTCTTTCAAAAAACCGACTTCAAACGTTTCATCTCTTTGTTTTTTTTCCAATGCTAATAAACTATTGTCTTGACCAGAAACAGACCGTAACTGAAATTCTAAGTTCCATCGATGATCTGTATTTAACGAATCAAGCCACAGCTCGACTGTTCCGATCGGAGTCAATTGTATTCCTAAATTTACAGGAACAGTTTGATTAAAATCTATACTTGTCTGCTTTTTGCCGTAACGTAAAACCGTTTCTATCGGCGGCAGCTTGTGAACTTCTTCTTCATTGATATCAATCAAGCTTCCTTCAACATCATTCAAACGTACATTTGATGTAAGCAAATGAAATGCCACAGGTGTATTAGGCCGTAACATAAAGGTCCGGGAGCACCGGAAGATATGTCCCTCTTCAGTTCCTCTTGCTAGAAGAGTTAAAGCTTGATGCTTCGGTCGGTCGGTCAGTCCATCGACTTCTATTTCTAAATAATAAGTACGAGGCAGCCCACCTTTAATTGCTACACCTAATCCACGTCGCACTTGTCCGTAATAAGCCGCTCCACGTGCAACAGCTAAATCTAAATTAAGCGACGGTAATAATTCAGTCAATCGACCAGGAAACCAAGCGTTCAAGCTATCCAAAATCGCTTCTTGGAAAATTATCGGCTTCATGGTCCCGCCATTAAAAAGTAGATAGTCCACTCCGCCATTCACATCTGCACAATGCGCCATTTTTAAGAAATTTGCAAGGTGTTTAGTAATCGAAGGTTCATCTTCGTAAGGCAAGCCCATTGTTCTAAAACCACGACTTTTATTGAGTCGAAGGGCTTCTTGTAAAGAATATTTTCCAAAAAATCCATTCAAAATCAACTTTTCGACTTCTTGAGAATCGATCATCACAGTCATGCTACCTTTAATGATCGAAGAACCCTGACCTTGCATGACAATTGTATGAGTCGTGTTTTTTTCTTTAGTAGAGCTATTCAACAAGATTTCTTTAGCTTGACGGGCCTCTGCTACTAATTGAAGCCATTGGGTCGAGTCTAAGGCAGGGTATCCTTTTTGCCGGAGTTTTTGTTCGATATAATGCGCTAAAGCAGCATCGATATTGTCCCCTCCTAGCAATAAGTGATCCCCTACCGCCATCCTTTGAAAAGTTGATTCTCCTTCTTTTTCTTGGATCTCGATTAAGCTGAAATCGCTTGTCCCGCCCCCGATATCGCAGACTAAAATGCGGTCTCCCCGCTTAAATTGTTTTTTCCAAAATTCTTCATGTTGAGAAATCCAACTATAGAAAGCTGCTTGCGGTTCTTCTAAAAGAGTCACATGGCGTAAACCTGCTAAACGAGCTGCTTCAACAGTCAATGCACGGGCAATTTCATCAAAAGAGGCGGGTACAGTGAGAATAATCTCTTGTTCTTCCAATTCTAAAGCAGAATCTCCTTTTGACATCGAGTGATTCCAGGCATCCCTTAAGTGAATTAAAAATTTTGCCGAAGCTTCCACGGGACTTAAACGTTGATGAATATCAGCGGCCTCGATGGGCAAAATCTTATCGCGTCGGTTGGCAGCAACATTGCAGAGCCAACTTTTCGCCGATTGGACTAATTTGGTGGGCACACGGGCGCCTTGCATTTTAGCAAATAAACCCACAAAAATGTTGGATTCCTCCTTCCAAGGCAGTTTTAGAGTACCCTTAGTCCATTCATCTTGAGCAGAAAGATAACAAAAAGAAGGAAGAGTGGGAAGGACATCCACTTTCCCCAAAGTGGACAACTGAGGAATGGCAAATAACTGCAATGCAAGGTGAGCCTTTTCCAAATCGATAAAAGCCAAAGCACTATTTGTTGTTCCTAAGTCTATTCCGATGAGATATCGCATCTTAGTACTTTTAAGGCTTTACGAGTGTTTCAGCAGCCACGTAAGGATATCCCAAATCATGTGCGACAGCTTCATTTGTGATAAGCCCCTCGCAAACATTCAATCCGTCACGTAAACCGCTGTGTTCAAATAAAGCTTTTTTCCATCCCTTATTGGCAATTATTAAAACATATTCACCCGTTGCATTTGTCAAAGCCAAGGTAGATGTACGTGCACAAGCACCGGGCATATTAGTCACGCAATAATGAACAACTTCATCTACTTTATAAATCGGATCCGCATGCGTGGTTGGCCTAGAGGTCTCTGAACACCCTCCTTGATCGATAGCGACATCTACAATCACAGAACCGCGCTGCATTTTTTTTACCATGCTTTTTGTGATCAACTTGGGTGCAGTTTTACCGGGAATTAAGACAGCTCCTACAACTAAGTCAGCCTGTTTAATGCTTTCTTCAATAGAGGCCGAAGTGGAATATAATGTTTTTAAACGGGGACCAAAAAGGGCATCCAGGTGACGTAAACGATTAAGATCTCTATCGAGAATTGTGACGTCGGCTCCTAATCCCAAAGCCATTCTCGCAGCTTCAGTACCTACAACCCCACCTCCGATAACTGCGACTTTTCCCGGAGGAACGCCGGGTACCCCGCCTAACAAAATTCCCCTGCCCCCATTATTAAACTGCAGACAGGTAGCACCCACTTGAATCGACATGCGGCCTGCAATTTCACTCATGGGAACAAGAAGAGGTAATCTTCCCTGAGCATCTGTTACGGTATCATAAGCGATGGCGATCACTTTTTTTTCAATCAATTGAGCTGTTTGCTCCCGGTCGGGTGCTAAATGTAAATAACAAAAAATGATTTGGCCTTTTTTTAACAAAGGAAATTCGGAAACTTGAAGCTCTTTCACTTTGATAATCATCTCATTAGAGTAGACTTCTCCAGCTGTTTGAACAATTTTTGCACCCGCTGCACGATACATCTCATCACTAAAGCCGATCGCTTCGCCCGCTACCGCTTGAACAAACACTTGATGTCCGGATTCGATCAATAAGCGTACAAGGCTTGGTGTTGCTCCTACGCGATATTCATGGTTTTTTATTTCTTTAGGGATTCCGATCTGCATGTTAACCTCTCATAGATGCGTGATAATTAGGCTTAAAGTCCAATCCGGTTTGATATTCTAATAACTGGCGATGATTCCGGTTGACGGAAGATAAGGAAATAATTTAAAAACTACTATCCGACTAATGGATTAAGATTGGCTAAATCATAAGGATTTTAAAGGATAAAAACAAGAAATAAGCCGATGCCTCGACTTTGCAAAATTTTGCAAAGTCGAGGCATCGTTTTAGCTTAAAAAATCGAGAAGAGTAGACGTTAATAATAGAAGGAGAAATCTATGAGTTTAAATCGTTTATCCGATTTTTCAAATTTACCCAAGTCCGGCGCGATAGGCAGTATGAACAGAGATCGCTGTCTCTCAAGCTTTGTATGGAAAAGGCGAGATGACAAGAAGACATTTTTTCCTAAACTTTATTCAGGTGATCATATGCCGCTTTTAATTTTACTCGCTTTCGGATTCGTGGGAATTTTTTCTAACAGAGCTCTCTTTTCAAACGAAACCTGTTGTCTTATCGATAAACAAGCAAAAATAGCTGAACGACCGATTAAAAATCTTGCCATTATTTCATGCTCTTCGAAGTCGGGGAGCACGACATTAGAGAAATCATTTAAGACATTAGGCATTGAAACCTATCGCTTTCACGTTCTACCTGAACGCATGTTCACTTACGTACTGGCTCAAGAAAAAGATACTCGGATCTTATTAATTGATTCGATGAGGGACATTATTTCTCGGAAAATCGCTGCTTATTTTCAAGGGATTACCAAACATACCAAGCTACCTCGAAAAGAAATCATGTCAAGGTATAATAAAAACAGACCCATTTTTCTAAAATTTTTACAGAAAGAATTCAACAAGAAATTATTTAAGATTGCTCAACACCATGCTTTTAATGATTGGAAAAAATTTCAGTATGATTGTTTAAAAGATAAGTCTTTTAACTTTGAAAAAAAATATCAGCTTAAAAAAATTGGCAATCTGTATTTTCTTAATTTACGTTTTGATGATATCAGTAATTGGGCCGAGATTATAAGGTCGATCGATCTCCCGATAGATCTTAAGAATTTTAAAATTGTGGCGGCTAATCAATCTGCAGAGAAATGGTATAAAGATATCTATCAAGACTTTCTCAACCATTTTACTTTATCGAGAAGCCATTTTAATAGGATATTAAGCAATTTTTCAGAAGAAATTTCTCATTTCTATACAGAACAAGAAATAGAAAATTTTCTTAACAAATGGGAACCTTATCTTATTGATTAAAAATGATCTACGGACGATTTAAATTTTTCGATAGAGCTACCTCGATTCGGTATAACTCGATAAGAGCGAAAACACCAAGGATAATAAAGCTAAAAAATGTGTAATTAGCAAGGGGGAAATGAAAAGTAACCGCAAACAACACAATAAATTGGATAAGAGTGGTCAATTTACCGGACCAAATAGATTGAAAAGGAAAATATGACCAACTTCCTTTCAAAGCAAGATAACAGCCAAAAATAGCCACCGCAATATCACGTGAAAGCATTGCAACTGCTTGCCAAATTTGCAAATTACCTTCATAGATAAAAATTCCCATAGCGAAAAAAACAAAAAACTTATCTGTTAAAGGATCTAAGAAAGCGCCTACTTGGCTTGTCATCTTAAAACGTCGGGCTAAGTAACCATCCAAACCATCTGTCATCATAGCCAAACCGATTGCTAATGCACGATAAAATGATAAATCGATCATCAACACAAATGCCAAAGGAATTCTTAAAAGCGACAAAAGATTAGAAAGATTAAAAACACTCATATTTACATTGTTTAATTATTTTTTTTGATTTTTTTTATAATAATGCACACAACCATAATAGATTAATCCTCCGGATATTGCTACTAAAAAGAGAATCAGAAAGCGAAAGCTGTATTTTTGAAAGCCTTGTAAAACTTGATCGATGTTAGCGGCAAAGTGGTAACCTATATTAAAAAGAACGAAGGTCGAAAGCAAACAGGCAAATCCATCGCGTAAAATAAATAAACGAAAAGGCATTTTTGTAAGGCCGGAGGAGATGAATAACGCTGAACGTACACCTCCGGGACAAAAGCGACCGATGATAAAGGTGAATATTCCATATTTTGCATAATAAGCGCGCAAACGGTCCATTAGACTTTGAGTGATCAGGGTTCTAAATAACGGAATTCGGTATAAATTTGGACCAAGAAGCCTTCCGATCCAATATCCTTCCCAGGCGGCTAGGTAACAGCCAAGAAAAATCCAAATATAAAGCTGGAAAGCGTAACCATAACCAGGAGGAAGACAAGTTGCTGCAAGCGCCCCCCCTCCTAAAAGCACCAGGTCTTCACTGATCGGAAGATTTAGTCCAGAAAGCAATAAGATTAGAAAAATGACCCAATGAGCCTGAGTTGCATTTTCGCAAATATAAGAAAAAAAGTTCTCAATCATTTGAATTAATTGAAGTGTTCATAAAATCACTTCTTAACGAGCTTCCCCCTTGCAATTCTATAATATGAGTGGGAGTCGCCAATTCTGCTCCGCTTTCTGTGATAATTGCGGCGATTTTTATTAAGATATCTTGCCGAACGGCAGAAAAAGCAACACCTGATGAAATGGACATGTAGGCTGAAACATTTACATCTAGAGAAGAGGGGCCGAAATTGACGAAATAGACTTCTATTTTTACGCTTTGATCAATATTTGGATGTTTAAGCAACATCAACTTGATATTATCCACAACAGACTTAATGACCCCGATGTCATGATAGCGCAAGCCGATGGTGTGGTGAAATCTTTCATGACTCATTCTTGAAGGTGTAATGACAACTGACTGAGTGAATACGGAGTTTGGCACATAAATAGGACGTTTTTCAAAATTGCGAATACGCGTTAAATACCAACCGATTTCTTCAATATGCCCTTCTATTTTACGCTCAGGTAGATTGACCCACTCTCCGATCGTAAAAGGTTTAGTCGTATACACCATTAATCCACCAAAGAAATTAGCAATCACTTGTTGAGATGCAAAAGCTAACGCTAAGCCTCCGATACCTCCGAAAGCAATCAATGTCTGGATATTACGGCCGGTCACGTCCATTAACAAAAAAAGTGTAATAAAAATAATAGCTAAGGTGGCAACTTTACTCATCAGATCAAGCTTACTTGCCGATTGGGCAAGTTGGTTGTTTTTAGTCAATTCCAAGCTATAATGCAAAAATTTATTATTCCATCTAAGTAAAAACCATCCGAAAGCTAATATGCCCGAAACACTAAATACTAAGTGCAAATTCGTCAAATGAAATGAAAACAGACCAAAGGTGACCAGATCTAAAGAGGCTAAACCTGCGACTACCCACACAAAATAGTTTAGGGGTTTATGTAAAGCTGAAACAAAACTCAATCCCCAAACTTTATGTTTACTTTGGTAATATGTGTATAAACGGAATAATATTGATTTCACAAAAAAATTGAAAACAACAACTAAAAAGAGAATTCCAGCAATTTGAACAACTGCGCCGAAATTTCCTTCAAAAATTTTAAAACAAAGATGCAGGGGTGAAAAAGGGTCATTTTTTTCTAACATCGTCTGCTCATTAAGTTTTCTTTTGTTTTCTATTTTTCATCTTATTCTTATTCTGAAGTCATTAAGGAATGGCAATCCTGTGCACCCCAATTTTTCTTCAAGACTTGCATTTTTTTGTTCGAAACCCCACCTAAGAATTCAATGGCTTTTAATAAGCGAGCACGGGTTCGGTCTTTACCCAACAATCCAACAGAGTCAAACAAAGGTGGACCTTCTTTTTTTCCCATCAAACTCGCAAATAAAAGAGGCATCGTGATTTTTTTATGATTAATTCCAAAGGCTTGGGAAACTTCGCGAGAGGCTTGATTAATGCCCGAACTACCCCAATTTTCGTTTTCATCCATTTTCCAAATGATTGCTTGTAAAATAAAACAAGATTGCTCTTTTGACAAATCCTTCACTTGAAAACAACTCTCTTGATAGCGAATGTGATTGATAAACAGAAAATCGAAGAGGTCCATAAAATCGCCAAAAGTTTTAATCCTCGCATGACATAAAGGCATGAGTTTACTCATAAATTCATCATTAAAACTCCACTCTTTGATTCGCCCCCAAAGACTTTCTACCGGAATGTTTTTAATCAAATACTGCTGGTTGATCCAATCTAACTTTTGAATATCGAAAACCGCTCCTGAAACTCCGATGCGTTTATAATCAAACTCTTTAATCACTTCATCGAGTCCATAAATCTCTCGATCTCCTGTCATACTGTAACCCATTAGACTCAAGAAGTTAATAAATGCTTCAGGTAAATAACCGGAGTCTCGATAAAAGAAAATGGATGTCGGATTACGTCGTTTAGACAATTTTTTGCCATCGCGCCCTAATAAAAGAGGCATATGCATAAATGTAGGCGGGGTCCATCCGAATGATTCATAGAGAAGAATATGTTTAGGAGTCGAGCTCATCCATTCATCTCCACGTATGACGTGAGAAATTTTCATTAAATAGTCATCCACGACATTCGCTAAATGATAAGTAGGGAATCCATCCGATTTAAGCAACACTTGGTCATCAATATCAGCCCAAGGAAAAGACATTCGCCCTTTAATGGCATCTTGATAGACACATTCGCCTGACAAAGGAACTTTCAAACGAACCACACAAGGTAATCCCGCGGCTTCGCGCTCTGTGACTTCTTGTTCAGTCAAATGTCGGCAACGTCTATCATACCCCTGCCTACCGCCTTGCTTAGCTGCAATCTCACGCATCTCATCCAGTTCTTGCGATGAACAAAAACACTTATAAGCCTTTTTTTTATTCAGTAAATCTTCAGCATAATCTTTATAGATATCAAAACGTTCGGATTGTCGATAGGGACCATAGGGACCTCCTACATCGGGACCTTCGTCCCATTGCAAATTACACCACTTTAAGGCATCAAAAATGCTTTGCTCATATTCCGGACGACTTCTCGTGCGGTCTGTATCTTCGATTCGCAAAATGAACTTACCATTGTAATGGCGAGCAAAAATCAAATTAAATAATGCCATATAGGCAGTTCCGACATGAGGGTCACCTGTAGGAGAAGGAGCAATGCGTACACGAACCGGCAACATAAAAAACACCTTTTTTTTAATCTATTAGATTAAGATTGTGCGCGATCGACTAATTGTTTTCAAGAAATACTGACCATGAATTAATAACAAATTGTTAACATAAAATAAAAATGATCCCTTAATTGAAAAATTCTTAAGTTCAAATTTGAAAAAGATCAATTTAATGAGGTTATTTTCGACCATGGATGAAACCTTAAGAAAATGGTCCGGTATCCGCGTGCTTTTTCCGCTTTGGAAGATTTAGGCATTTATTTACCCATGAAAGAAGCTGACCGGATGACTGATGAAGAAAAAATTAAATTTGCCTTTTAATTTAGAAGATTTAAAAAACGGCCGTAAATTACAAGGAAAATATGAGAAGTTTTTTTACCCCATCGTAGGTACCCGAACAAAAATATTGACGGAAAATATAAGCTCGACTTTGCAAAAAATTTGCAAAGTTATGCTGTTCGCATCAACATTTCTAATAGCCAATCTCGCAATAAATATCTCAGCTTCTCATCCTGTAGTTGAATTTTTACGGAAGGGTCTGAAAACTCCTTCCTGAGAAATAAATTATCCCTCCATATCGTGACTCGAACGGCTTTCAATAAATCCGAAAAAGCAACCCCCTTTTTATCGTACCGAGCTGTTTTTTCTGGAACTAGAGGTGCTTCTTCGTTCAGACGATTTCCGATTAAACACACCATTGTATACAGAGCCATGAGTATTGGCGTCGTTCTAGCTATT
>Ga0105047_10009720_pt1 | contig 15797 bp, 11 predicted proteins | sample MAT04_FD_78384 | JGI IMG/M metagenome (GOLD analysis project Ga0105047, IMG submission 78384) | Freshwater microbial communities from Lake Fryxell liftoff mats and glacier meltwater in Antarctica - MAT-04 (megahit assembly) | ecosystem: Environmental > Aquatic > Freshwater > Ice > Liftoff... | reverse complement strand
TTTTTGATGTAATCCTTAACATCAGTTGTATCTGTTAATAACTGAACTACATCCTGTACCGAAAAATACCATTTTTGAGCTCCTTCGCTCCACACCGGGATAAATATTATTTTGATGTGCTGGAAAAACAAAACATAAGTTTATATTCTGTTCTTTGTTTTTTTTCTTGTTAAGGTCTAGGCTTACTATAAATTTCACACAGATGTGCGACTTGGTAAGGCTCGCAAAACAAGGCCTAAAAGCTTTTTCCTTATCCGGGCAGCACGTGAGGCTGGTGTTTTGGTACGCACATGCCCGCGCTGTTTACCTTCGTCAACATCTGTTGTGAAATTTCTATTAGGCCGATCCCTACACCCTGAAAATTAGCCAAAAAGCCAAACCATTGTTCCGCTATGTTGCCATAAGAGGAAGCTCTCATAGAAGGGACCGGCCTTATAAAAATGCGCCTGCGGTTCTTAGCCAGAGGTATGTGCGAACTGCATGTGCGTAGCAATACACAGCAAGGCAAAACAGTCAGGATTTGTTGTAATTTTCCATGCCTTGTATTGCGAGGAGATACCTTTGGCTTAGAAACGCCAGCATTGTTTTACAGCCTTGATTTTTGGGTACTTTTTGATCAAGCAAAAAGTACAAAGAGATAAACATTAAATCAATTTTCGAATGAATGCATGGAATTATTATGATGCATTAACCTTTCCAGCACATCAAAATAATATTTAGTTCCACACCGCCCTTAATTGCTTGCTTTCGAATAATTTTATATGGCTCATGATTCACCGAATAATTTTATTTCAAAAATACGATTTCTAAATGATATTGCTACTATCAATAGTTGAATTTCACCTTCTTATCGCCTGTCATGAAGTGAAATTTTATTTCATCCAAGAAACGAATTACATATTCCTCCTATACTGCCCTCCCACCTCAAACAATGCTTTTGTAATTTGCCCCAGCGAACAGTATTTTGTAGCTTCCATAAGGCTTTCGAAGAGATTGCCACCATGAAGGGCATTCTCGCGTAATTTATGAATCTGGTCGTTGGCTTCGGATTTCCATGTTTTGTGCAATTGCTCCAGCATAGCAATCTGGTATTCCTGTTCGGTTTTGGTGGCACGTATCACATTTTTGGGGATAATGGTAGGTGAGCCTTTGCTTGAAAGAAATGTGTTTACACCCATAATCGGGAGTTCACCGGTATGTTTCATGTGTTCGTAATACATTGATTCTTCCTGTATTTTGCCCCGCTGGTACATGGTTTCCATGGCGCCAAGTACACCTCCGCGCTCGTTAATGCGGTCGAATTCGGCTAACACGGCTTCCTCAACCAGTTCGGTAAGTTCCTCTATGATAAACGAGCCTTGTAGTGGGTTCTGGTTTTTGGTAAGTCCCAGTTCATTGTTAATAATCATTTGTATGGCGATGGCTCTTCGCACCGATTCCTCAGTTGGTGTGGTAATTGCTTCATCGTACGCATTGGTATGCAGCGAGTTGCAGTTGTCATACACAGCATAAAGCGCCTGTAATGTTGTACGAATATCATTAAAATCAATTTCCTGTGCATGCAGCGAGCGCCCTGAAGTTTGAATATGATATTTGAGCATCTGCGATCGGCTGCCTGCCTTGTAAAGTCCTTTCATGGCTTTGGCCCAGATAAGGCGTGCCACTCTTCCTAAAACTGAATATTCGGGGTCGATGCCGTTGGAAAAGAAAAATGAAAGGCTGGGAGCTACCTTGTCAATAGCCATTCCGCGCGAAGCGAAATATTCGACGTAAGTAAAGCCATTGGCAAGCGTAAAAGCAAGCTGCGTAATAGGATTAGCGCCGGCTTCGGCAATATGGTAACCCGAAATGGATACGGAATAAAAATTCCGTACGTGGTTTTCGATAAAGTATTGCTGTACATCACCCATCAGCCTCAGCGCAAAATCGGTACTGAAAATGCAGGTATTCTGCGCCTGGTCTTCTTTAAGTATATCAGCCTGCACCGTGCCACGCACATTGGTAATAGTATCGGATTTAATTTTTTGATAAACATCAGCCGGCAATACTTGGTTGCCGGTAATTCCGAGTAGCATCAATCCAAGCCCGTTGTTGCCTTCGGGGAGTTTTCCCTGGTAGGCCGGGTGCATGGTACCGCGTTGCCGGTAAATGGCTTTGATTTTGTTTTCAGTTTCCACTTCCAGGCTATGTTTCCGGATATATATTTCGCATTGCTGGTCGATGGCTGTATTCATAAAAAATGCCAGCATGGCCGGTGCCGGGCCATTAATGGTCATTGAAACGGAAGTAGCCGGATCGCAAAGGTTAAAGCCGGAATAGAGTTTTTTGGCATCGTCGAGACAGGAGACTGATACTCCTGCATTGCCGATTTTCCCGTAAATATCTGGCCGCCTTCCGGGATCGGCACCGTACAAAGTTACCGAATCGAATGCTGTTGAAAGCCGTTTGGCCGGCATTCCCAGCGAAACATAGTGAAAGCGTTTGTTGGTGCGTTCGGGTCCGCCTTCGCCGGCAAACATTCGTGTGGGATCTTCGTTTTCGCGTTTGAAAGGAAACAAACCGGCAGCAAATGGAAACTCGCCCGGAACATTTTCGGTCAGACACCAATACAAAATATCGCCCCAATCCTTGTATTTGGGCATGGCAATTTTCGGAATGCGCAAGTGCGACATCGACTCGGTGAAAGTTTGTACTTTAACTTCCTTGCCACGGACAAGATAGGTATAATTGTCTTTTTTAAGATGGCTGACTTTGCGTTGCCAGTCATCGAGGAGCTTTTTAGATTCGGGAGCGAGGAGTCGCTGGGTTTCCTTATATAGGTTCAATAATTCTGATAACAAGGAGAGGGGAGACAAGGAGATAGAGGGATCAGCGGAGGGTGAAATGCTAATGCGATTCAATTCTTCGGTGGCGATATGAAGTCCATAGAGTCGCGTGGCAATGGCAGCTTGTTCGCTTGCCCACTTATTATAATTTCTGACAGTTTCGGAAATTTCGCTGAGGTAACGGACACGACGTGGTGGAATAATACCGGCAATATGCAGAGCATCATCTTCAAATACAAACTGCGAATCGAAGTGAGCCTTGGTTTTAGCATTTAGAATATTGATCAGTTCATGGTATAAAAGGTTTACACCATGATCGTTAAACTGCGATGCCATGGTTGCAAAAACCGGCAGTTTTTCGGGATCGGTGTTAAACAGCATACGGTTTCGGGCAAACTGCTTGCGCACATCTCGTAACGCATCCTGAGCACCACGTTTATCCGATTTGTTGAGTGCAATAATATCCGCATAATCGAGCATATCAATTTTCTCGAGCTGAGTGGCGGCCCCATATTCGGGTGTCATCACATACATGCTCATATCGCAGAAATCCACAATCTCGGTATCCGATTGACCGATTCCCGAAGTTTCAAGAATCACAAGGTCGAAACCGGCGTTTTTAACCACGCAAAGTGCTTCTGCAATGTATTTTGAAAGCGCAAGATTAGCCTGTCGTGTGGCCAGTGAACGCATATAAACTTTTGGCGTATTAATGGCATTCATCCGGATCCGGTCGCCAAGTAAAGCTCCGCCAGTTTTTCGCTTCGAAGGATCTACTGAGATAATTGCCAGCGTTTTATCCGGAAAATCATCCAGGAAACGCCTTACCAATTCATCCACCAGCGACGATTTTCCGGCGCCACCCGTACCCGTAATACCAAGCACCGGAGTTGTACTTTGTGTACAACCTTCTTTTAACTCCGACAATAGATGTTTAACTTCCGAATGGTGGTTTTCAGCACCTGAAATAAGCTGTGCGATAGCGTGATAATCCCTCTTAAATATATCTTCTTTCGTAACTCTGATATCTTTACCGGTAGGAAAATCTGATAATTCGACCAATTCGTTGATCATTCCCTGTAGTCCAAAATGGCGGCCATCGTCGGGCGAATAGATCCGAGTAATGCCATATGCATGCAGTTCTTCTATCTCCTCCGGAAGAATAACACCTCCCCCGCCACCGAAAATTTTGATATGGCCGCAACCTCGTTCCCGCAGTAAGTCGCAAATATACTTGAAAAACTCCATATGACCGCCCTGATAGGACGTAATGGCAATGGCCTGAACGTCTTCCTGAATGGCGCAATCCACAATTTCCTTAACCTGCCTGTCGTGCCCGAGATGGATCACCTCCACACCTGTGCTTTGCAGTATGCGGCGCATTATATTGATGGCGGCATCGTGGCCGTCGAAGAGTGCGGCGGCGGTAACAATTCGGATGTGATTTTTTGGTTTATAGACTTCAGTTGTCATGGTGGTATCGGTAAGATACATGCAAATATAGGATATTATAGATATATTGTGTTTTTAAACGTTTTTTTAGTGAAACTTATTGGAGTTATTACCATTTAGTACCGAAGTATTCTGCGTATATAAAAGCTACAGAAACCTTGTATTTGTGGGGATCTGACAGGAATAAAAAGTGGCAGAAAACAATGTCAGTCATTGATCTCTGCCGGTATAAGTTGTATTAAATAAATTTGCAGGATTTACCTACTCTCGAGGATGGAGTCAGATACAGATATCGGTGGATTTTTCAACTTTAAACCAGATGTAGTCATAATTAAAGTTCCTTCGTCGCGCGCATTGTCGATAAAATCGCTGTAATTGGAGTGCCGCCTGAGAGGTTCATCAATTTCAACCATAGTATTGATTGGAATCCCTATGATTACATCCATTTTCTGATACCGCATCCCATCGGTGTGCGGAAACATAAAGTACGGATTAAGCGTAACCAAAGTATCTTGGAGCTTATAACTGTATGCAATATTTCCGGCATATCCTGAAGCCTGCGACTCCTGCCAGGCAGATGCGGATTGTATAACCGTAACGAAAAGGTTGTCAGCAGGCACAGGACGGATACTCAGATTAATTCCACCCAGAACATAGCTGACATTCAAAGGCAAGGTGTCGCCTGCCAAAGGCAAAAAATATTGTCTGTGATCATTCGAACCTGAAGCCAGGTGAATGTGATTTGCTTTCATCACGATGCTTTGTCTTTTGGTTACCGAAGCCGTTTTTTCAGATGAACGTGCATACTGGAAAATTGCTCCCACTCCTGTCAGAATTCCGGCAACCAGCAGCAGAACGAAGACAATTACAACCTGCCAGCGCAGCGGAGGCCATTTGAGCAATAACCGGAGGCCTGTGTAAATCAATAATCCGGTGATGGCAACCAAAAGAAGTATTATGGTAATGTACATAAGCCATCGCACATCAGGTCCGGGCACGAGCCATTGAAGTGCATTAACAAGCGTTGTTGTGTCGAGCTGGTAATCATTCATATTCATCTGTTCCCTAACCAGCGATGCTGCGCTGATACCAATAAACATAGCTATTACTCCAAGTAGAAACGTAAGCCCGACTAACCTGCCGAGCAGGTGAAAAAGAAAGGCAAAAACCCTTGCAATCACTTCAGTTACAAACCGGATTAAAGTTCCCAAAGTTTGTAAAACGGTATTTCCTGTTTTCTGAATTCCCGTGCCAGCCGAAGCAATTTCATTACGCAATGTATTGATATTGATACTCTGACGTTGCATTTCCAGTTTTTCGGAAGTGGTTTGGGCAACCGGAAGGATAAGCCACAAAACAACATATACAATTATTCCGACTGCATAAAACAATGTGAAAGCGGCAAAAATCAACCTAACCCAAACAGGATCGATGCCAAACCATGCGGCAATTCCTGCTGCAACACCACCAATCTGCCTATTCGATGGGTCACGGTAAAGTTTACCCAGTGTTTTGACTCCCGGTGTTTGTTTGGGTTGTTCAGTTTCCGAATCCGAAAGCTGAGCGGGCTCGCCCATGCTTGCAATTACGTATTCTATATGTTTCAGGGTAATAATAGATAGTCCTTGTTCTTTTTGAAGTTCAAGAAGCTCTGCTATACGCATTTCGATATCAGCAATTATTTCGGCATTTCCCTGTTCGGCTGCAAAAAAGTGACGTAAGCGGCTGATATAATTGTTGAGGCATTCGTACGCATCGTCATCGATGTTAAAAATACGGCCACCTATATTTACTGAGAAGTTCTTTTTCATAATTACAAAGTATTTGGTATTTCTGATGATTCTGTTTGATTATTAACGGCAACCAATGCACTTACGGCGTTTACGAGTTCGTCCCATCCTGAGCGCAGTTCAGATAGAAATGCAGTGCCTTCGGGCGTTATTGAATAATATTTGCGTGGTGGCCCCGAATTGGATTCTTCCCAGCGGTAACTGAGGAAACCTTCGTTTTTAAGCCGGGTAAGGATAGGGTACAAAGTCCCTTCCACCACGATGAGGTGCGATTGTTTGAGTCGCTCCAGAATATCGGATGCATAGGCTTCGCGGCTGCTTATGGCCGCAACCACACACATTTCGAGTACGCCTTTCCGCATCTGTGCAATTGTTGAATCTGCTTTTTCCATGTGGAGATTATTTGAATGATGTGGCAAAGATAATACATTGAATAGTACTATGCAATACATAGTACTAAAGAATGCAACATATATTTAATAATAAATTTTATCACATTGTATTATAGCGTTTTATAATTTGTATTTTTTTTCAATTCATTTGAATAAAAATACTGTATTCTAATTTGAGCTATAAAACATATCAATCTTAGAAACACATTATAATTCATTTTAGCCAACAGATATTCGGTTTCAACCCTTCTAATGAACTACCAGAAAACTGCAATAATTAATTTATTAAAGCTTTTTTATTGCCAAATGCGAAATTGGTGCTTACTTTGCAAACGCATGGAGTTCTTTGACTACTATTTATTCAGATCCGGATTATCGGATTAAAAGGGAACCGTGTTAAAATCACGGGCTGACGCGCAACTGTAACTCTGCTTTTGGTTAAACAGAAGAAGCGTTTACGGCAAAAACAAACCACTGTTCTGGCAAACCGGGATGGGAAGGTTGCTGTAAACCAGAGAAGCCAGGAGACCTGCCTGATATTTTTTTGATTGCTTTCGCGAATTGAAGCCTGATCAACATTATAATTTCAGAAACAGATTTCGCACACTCGTATTAATCAGCCTTTCATTCAGGTTGATGATAATCGTATTTGCCATGTTTTAAACAATATATTTAAAAATCAATAAATACAGCACCTAAAATAATTTTGCATCAAGGCTATTTCGTTTCGGTAACCTTGAACTGCATTTTTGAATTCAATTCGTATGAAAAAACTGATTCTGAACTTTTGTGTTGCCTCAATACTTTTGCTAACAATATTTTCATGCAACACCTCACAGCAGAAGCCTGCCGAAAAAAACGAAAAGCTCAGAATTGTTTCCCTGGCACCATCCATTACCAGGGAAATTGTTGATCTGGGGCTGAAAAACAACATTGTAGGTGCTACTTCTTACTGCGAAATAACGAAAACCATTAAAGAGCTGGTTATTGGAACGGCCACGGAGGTGAATATTGAGAAAGTAATACTGCTGAAACCTGATATTGTTGTAACAACGGCACTTACTGAACCCAATATCATCGAATCGCTCCGGAAAAACGGGATAAATGTTTACCTGGTGTCAAAAATGCATTCGTTCGGCGAAATCTGTTCGCATTTTAAAGAACTTGGCAAACTGTTGGATCGCGAGGCAGTGGCCGACAGTATTATAGCTGTGTCTGTTAAAAAAATCGACAGCCTTAAATCAATCATTCCCGCAGGAACCAAAAAGAAAAAAGTTTTCTTCCAGATCGGCGCCAACCCTATTTTTACTGTGATTCCAAATACATTTATGAACGACCTGATAACCATGTCGGGATGTGAAAACATTGCCTCCGGTTTCACCAAAGGAACCATCACCCGCGAAAGCGTGTTACAGCGCAATCCTGATGTTATCTTTGTGGTGACAATGGGGATTTTGGGAGAAGATGAAACTAAAGCCTGGCAAAGTTACAAGGATATGAGTGCCACCAAAAACAGTAAGATATTTGTAGTTGATTCGGATATGGCTTGCACACCCACTGTGCTGTCATTTACCCGTACTTTTGAACAGGTGGTGACGAACATATATTTCTGAAAATAAAATCTGAGCATCGGATTTACAGTTGCGGTATTGAAATATTATGTTAAAACTGAATTGAAAATTCTAACATGAAAAATAAACACCTTCGCCGGGTTGTCTGGATTACACTGCTGCTTATTTTGCTGGCCGGTGTTATGCTGCTAGCTCTGGCAGTAGGCGAAACGAGTTTTTCAATTCTGGAGCTGGTGCGGATACTGAAAAGCAAATCCGGTATGGAATACTCCATTGTTTATAATATCAGGTTGCCAAGGATACTTTTGGGTCTGGCAACCGGTGGAGCGTTGAGTCTTTCGGGTGCTTTGCTTCAGGGCATTTACCGCAATCCGCTTGTTGAGCCTTACACGCTCGGAATTTCGGGCGGGGCGGCACTGGGAGTTGCAGTTACTATCGTTTTCGGATTAGATCTTTCGCTGGGTACTTATTTGCTTCCCTTTTCGGGATTTGCAGGCGCACTTGCTGTTGTTTTCCTGGTATATTTCCTCGCCATAGGAAGAAGCAATTTTAACATTAACCGTATGTTACTCATAGGAGTAATGATTAGTTTTATGGCTTCGTCGGCTATGATGCTTTTAATGGCAATTACTTCGGCCGAAAACCTGCACAGCATTATATACTGGATTATGGGCTCGCTCGACGAACCGGATATGATCCTGATCCGAACAGCACTTATTTCGTCCGTGGCAGGCTTGGTGATTTCGTACCTGTTTGCCAATCAGCTTAATGCCCTCAGGCTGGGGGTTACCCGGGCCAAACACCTGGGTGTGAATACCGACCTTACCATCCGCATCCTGTTTATAATTGCATCGCTGCTCACAGGAATATGTGTTTCTATAGTTGGAGTAATCGGATTTGTAGGGCTTATTATTCCACATTTAATGCGTTTGCTTATAGGTTCCGATTATAGGATTCTACTGCTAACCTCGTTTATCGGAGGCAGCATTTTTGTAATTGCCTGCGACCTGGTTTCTCGTACTATCATTGCTCCTAACGAATTGCCCATAGGGGTAATTACCGGAATGGTTGGCGGGCTGGTGTTTATTGTTGTTTTAAGCAGATCCAAATTCAAGATTCAGTAATTATGGATAATTTCATTCTTATCGATAAGCTGGTGTGCGGCTACAAAACAGGATTCAGGCTTCAAGGCATTTCTACCCAAATTTCCCGCGGTTCGTTTACTGGCATTGTCGGCCCTAACGGATCAGGCAAAACAACACTTTTCAAAGCAATTACCGGGGAAATAGCTATAATGAGTGGTAATATACTGCTCGACAAGCACAATATTTCGGACATGACCTCGAAACAAAAGGCTCAGAAAATGGCTATTGTTACCCAGAATACCGAAATCGCAGATATGAGCGTGGAGGATTATGTATTGCTGGGACGAATGCCCTACAAAAAGCATTTTCAACTTATTGACAAGGAAAAAGATGTTGAAATTGCCCGAAAATACATGAAGCTTACCGGGGTACTTAAATACAAGGACAACCTGATGAACGAACTCAGCGGCGGGGAACAGCAGCTTGCCGCCATTGCCCGTGCATTAACCCAGGAACCGGATGTTTTGCTGCTCGACGAACCAACTTCTTTTCTTGATATTTCGCATCAGGTGCAGATACTCAATCTGATACAGAATCTGAACGAATCTATGAGCCTCACTGTTTTAATGATTATTCACGATTTGAACCTTGCCAGCGAATACTGTGATTATCTGCTGATGATGAGTAATGGCAGTATTTATACCGAAGGCACACCGGAAAAAGTGCTGAATTACCAGCATATTGAAGATGTTTATAACACGGTGGTTTTTACACAGCAAAATCCATTGTCGAAAAAGCCGGCCATTTTCCTGGTATCGGAGAAACTGTACAAATCAGCAGGAAAGAATCTGTAATCATAATCTTCGTTGATGCAGGGAGAAGGGGGAGCGTGTGAGATGGGGAGAATGGGGGATTAGAGATGGGAGAAACAGCGAGGGGCAAATACTTCGGCCTGACCACTCATTTCAGCAATATTTCCTTATGAATTCGCTAATTTTGGAATTGCGGGTATTCTTAAATCCATAAAAAAAATATTTTCTACGCTTGCAAAAAGATTCTCATAGTCAGGGCTTGGTTTTTTCATGATTACCGAGGCAAATGTGAAACCCAGGTATTTCGCAGCTACAGGCAATGCAACTTATGTTTCATGCTGGGGCGATGTTTCGGACTGTTCGGTTGGGCTGAAACTTATTTTATATCATAAAATACAACCTGGGCAGATCTGATACCTGTTTCTTTTTCAAACATAATCTATTCCGAAAACAGCATATCCATTGTTAAATCATTGTGTACCAAACCTCCGTAGTACGTATTATTTTCAACGCCAAAAGTGGTAATCATCGTCAGGAAAATTGATTTTCGCGTTTTTGTGTCGTTTTTAAAAAAAGCAATTTTATTCCGTAGCTCTTCAGCATATTGCTTTGTGATGATAAATTTGTTGATCGAAAACTTCATTTCGCAGAGATTTATTACCTGATCCCTGCGATCGATAACAAGATCAATCTGAGCACCATTGCCATCCGATCGGCTTCGCCACGATGAGATTTTTGTCTCAACACCCGATATTCCAAGTGCTTTTTTTATTTGCGGAGCATGGCTCATACATACCTGTTCAAAAGCATATCCTGACCATGCTCTGTTCCTGGGGCTGTCGATGGTATTCAGCCAATTATCCTGATCCTTCAAAGATGTGTTTTGAATGAATTTCAGGTAGAATAACGAATACATATCACTCAGTTGGTAAAGACTTTCCCTGCTTTTTTTACCGAAAGGAACGTACCTGGTAATGAAATCACATTCTTCCAATTCGGTGAGCAAGCGTGTAAGGCCGCCACCGTTTGATATTCCGGAAAGGGTTGAAATTTCATCCCGGGTCAATCCTTTCGCCTTAGTTGACACCGCTTTAACTATATTTACATGCCGTTCTGATTTTTGAAATAGCGATCTGAATAGATTATCAAATTCTGTACGGAGCAGTCCGTTAGCCGTGAAACATTCCTGCTCAATAATCTGTGTGGCACTCTTCCCCTTTTCGACAGTGTCCCAATAATAAGGCACACCTCCCATTACCATATAGATTTGAACAATCTGATAATGATCGAGTTGCACATCCTTCTTTTGGAGAAATTGGCTGCATTCGAACATGGTAAAAGGCTCTAGCCTGATCCGTTGTGTTACCCGGTTGTGCAATCCGCCTTTGTTGTTAATCAAGGTATTTATCATCCATGAAGTGGCTGAACCGCAAACGATTAAAAAGATATCGCTTCGGGCTGATGCCCAGCTATTCCAGAAATGCTCCAACGCCGGGATGAAATCAGAGTGCATGGTATCGAACCAGGGCAGCTCGTCAATAAAAATTATCTTCCGGCTGTTTTTGGATTTTTCGGTAAACGAAATTAACTGCTGAAAGGCAAACTGCCAGTTTACCGGGGCTTCCCATTCGGTTTGAGGATCCTGCCTGCGCAGTGTCAGGTTGAAATTAATCAACTGCTGCTGCATACTCACGTTGGCCATGCCGGTAATGTGAAAGGAAAAATTTTCCTGGTACAGCGACCGGATTAGAAATGTTTTCCCTATACGCCGACGGCCAAACAGTGCCAGAAACTCCGATTTGCCGGATGCTTCCAATTTTCGGATAAGCTTTATTTCCGGGCCACGGCCTACGATTTCGATCATACCTGTGCTTTTATTCTGGCTACAAATATAATAAATATCGTGTTATTGTATGAAAACAATTTTATAATGGCTATAAAGCACCATAAAGTAATAGATATAGCCAAAGTAAACATTACGATTTCTTAGTGTATAACTCAACTATTTTTAGAATTACCTCTGTGGCTTTCACCATCGATTCCAAAGGAACATATTCCATTTTCCCATGGAAATTATGGCCGCCGGCAAAAATATTCGGGCAGGGAAGTCCCATATACGAAAGACGTGCGCCATCGGTACCTCCGCGGATGGGAACTACTTTCGGGATTATTCCAAGTTGCTCCATCGCTTCCTGGGCCGAGGCAACCACATGGTAAACCGGCTCAACCATTTCGCGCATATTGTAATACTGGTCTTTCATTTCGAGTGTGAAAGAGCCTTCGCCATAACGCTTGTTCATTAAATCGATGCAATCTTTAAAGAATTGCTTTTTAAGCTCAAATTTTGGCCTTTCGTGATCGCGTATAATGTATTGAATAAAAGCGTTTTCAACGGAACCTTCCGTTTTAATCAGGTGGTAAAAGCCTTCGTAATCCTGAGTGAATTCCGGACGTTCGTTTACGGGCAGCAGCGCATTGAACTCCATGGTCATCAATATGGCGTTTTTCATTTTGTTTTTTGCATAACCGGGATGAATATTCCTTCCCTGTATAATAACCTTAGCACCGGCAGCGTTGAAGTTTTCGTACTCCAGTTCGCCAATACCGCCGCCGTCCATGGTGTAAGCAAAATCGGCCGCGAATTTTTTCACATCAAAAAAATCAACTCCGCGACCCACTTCTTCGTCGGGCGTAAAGCCTACTTTTAAAGTTCCGTGCTCAATTTCGGGATGGTTAACCAGGTATTCGATGGCAGCCATTATTTCGGTTACACCAGCTTTGTCATCTGCGCCAAGCAAAGTTGTACCGTCAGTAACAATAAGTGTTTGCCCCAGGTAATCATTTAGTTCAGGAAAATCGACAGGCGAAAGCACAATTTTCTTTTCAGCGTTAAGCAGAATATCTTTCCCGTCGTAATTTTCGACCAGGCGAGGTTTTATATTGGCGCCACTCATATCGGGGGCTGTATCCACATGGGAAACAAAACCGATTACCGGAACTTTTTTAGCGGTATTGGATGGCAGAGTTCCCATCACATAGCCATTGGAATCGATACTTACATCAGCCAGGCCAAAAGCTTTTAACTGCTCGTGGAGCAGGTTCAGCATATCGAACTGCTTTATCGTACTGGGAAAAGTTGTTGATGTATCATCGCTTTGGGTATCGATAGCGACGTATGACAGGAAGCGGTTTAGGATTTCGGTTTTCATGAATGTATATTTTAACAGTTACTTTAATTTTCGTGTACGGTTATGTTCTAATAATGAATTCATTTGTATAATTGCAACTTGATTCAATTGAATGACACGTTCGCTCTGAAGCAAACCCTGATGAATCAAAACGGCGTTGATACTTTCCATATTTGAAAGTACAACTAATTGTTCGATAGTTGCCATATCCCTGATGTTTCCGTCTTCATCAGGATTTTCTTTTCTCCATTGCAATGCAGTTTTCCCAAATATTGCCATAAGCATAACTGCTTCATTGGCATAATCAAAACTGATTTGTGATTTAGTTAATTCTATGGGAAATAGATATTCAAGATTATTGCCCTGATAAATTGAGATTTCTGTGCCATGAACATTTATTAATTTATTCTTTGTCATGATTCCCAGTTTGGTAAACCGTAATTCCAAATAAAGATATAAGTCTTGCCTTCATTTTTAATTTCTCAAAAATTAAATGGAATTAAAGCTGGGCTACTTATTCGCCCATTTCTCACTCTTAATCTGCCAACTCTAGAATTCTAATCCTTTCTACTCTTCCTTCTTCGCCCTCAGCGTTTCCCATATAAAATACCCGCAAAGCACTGCCAGCATCAGTAATGCCAAAGCTTCGGCACTGTGCGACTCGAACCACTGCTTGTTTATAAAATTGATTCCGAAATTAGCTAACACAGCACTTATCACACCCATCAGCGCACCACCAGCAATAAATCCTGATGCAATTAACGTACCTCTTTCGCGGCGTGCCTGGTTAAGCTTTTCATCTTTGCTTCGATTGCCAACAAAATTAGCAATGATTCCGCCTAATAAAAGTGGTGTATTGAGCTGTAGCGGAATAAACATTCCCAGTGAGAAAGCAAGTGCAGGAACTCCGATCATAGTTAGAATCAACGACAAAAATGCACCGGCTGCATAAAGCATCCATGGGGCAGGCTGTCCGCTCATCATAGGTTGGATTACGGCTGCCATTGCATTTGCCTGTGGAGCTACCATGGCATTTTCGCCGGTAAATCCATAGGTTTTATTCAGCACCATAATTACACCGCCCACTGTGATAGCCGATACAAATGTTCCAAGGAATTTCCAGGACTGCTGTTTATAAGGAGATGTTCCCAGCCAGTATCCGATTTTGAGGTCGGTAATAAAACCGCCTGCCATCGAAAGAGCCGTACAAACAACCCCGCCAATCAGAAGCGCAGCAACCATTCCTGCTGAACCTTTCAAGCCAACTGAAACTAATATTAGTGATGAAATAATCAGAGTCATCAGAGTCATACCGCTCACAGGATTGGTGCCTACAATAGCGATAGCATTGGCAGCTACGGTTGTGAAAAGGAATGCAATAACCATTACTATGCCAAGTCCCACCAATGCATACTTGATATTGTGAACTACGCCGAATTGGAAGAAAATCAGGATTACAATTGCGGTAAGTACAATTCCGCCGGCGATAATAGCCATTGGCAGATCGCGCTGTGTGCGGAGGTTGGTTTTGGTTCCTTCATGTTTTCCAAACATTTCCTTGCCGGCGAGCGAAACAGCCGATTTAATAATATTGCCCGAACGTATTATTCCAATGATGCCAGCCATTGCAATGCCTCCGATACCAATAGGACGAACATAGTATGTAAAAATCTGTTCGGCAGACATGTTTGCAATTAATGCTGTGATGTTGGTTCCAACGGCGATGGTCTGCCCGTCGGCAAAGTAATTGATGATAGGGATAATAACATACCAGCCTACAAATGAACCTGCACAGATGATGGCAGCATATTTTAAACCGATGATATAACCCAGTCCTAAAACTGCCGCGCCTACATTAAGTTTGAATACAATTTTTGCTTTATCAGCAATCATCTGGCCAATTGGAATTACACGTGTGGTAAATACCTCGGACCACAATCCGAAAGTAGCAATCACAAAATCATAAATTCCGCCAATCAAACCGGCAACAAGAAGCAACCTTGCCTGGTTTCCGCCTTTGGCACCTGAAACAAGTACTTCTGTTGTAGCCGTAGCTTCCGGGAAAGGATATTTTCCATGCATTTCGGCAACGAAATATTTGCGAAAAGGAATCAGGAATAAAATCCCCAGGAAACCACCCAGTAAGGATGACATGAAAATCTGATAAAACTGAACCTGTAGATTAAGGATATAAAGGGCCGGTAATGTAAAAATGGCTCCGGCAACAATTACTCCTGATGCTGATCCAATGGATTGTATAATTACGTTTTCGCCCAGCGCACCTTTCCGCTTAAATACGGTTGAAAGACCTACGGCAATAATAGCGATTGGGATTGCAGCTTCGAAGACCTGCCCGATCTTCAGACCGAGATAAGCAGCGGCAGCCGAAAATATGGCAGCCATAATTATACCCCAGATTACACTCCAGGTGTTTACTTCGGGATACACCTTATTGGGTGACATGAGGGGATCGTAGGTTTCGCCCGGTTTCAGTTCAGTGTAAGCGTTTTCGGGAAGGCCTTTGATAGAGCCTTGTTCTTGTTCTGACATAGTATCATTGGGTTAAAAAAGCGTTTCAAATGTACAGTAAAAAATGGTTTGACAAAACAGAGTTTTTATTGGCTAAATATTATTTTGATGTGCTGGGAAAAGAATACATGAGTATAGATTCTTTTTTTTCTT
>Ga0105047_10009719_pt1 | contig 15797 bp, 13 predicted proteins | sample MAT04_FD_78384 | JGI IMG/M metagenome (GOLD analysis project Ga0105047, IMG submission 78384) | Freshwater microbial communities from Lake Fryxell liftoff mats and glacier meltwater in Antarctica - MAT-04 (megahit assembly) | ecosystem: Environmental > Aquatic > Freshwater > Ice > Liftoff... | reverse complement strand
TGGCGACCGCCGCCGTCGCCGCCCTCGTGTTGTGGCCAGGGCCCCCGGTCGACGCCCCGCAGATCGCCACGCGCGAGCTGCCGCGGCACCAGGTCGACGAGACGCGGATCAAGGGCCTGGAGCCGCACCTCGTGCTGCACCGTCAGGAGGGCGAGCGCACCGTGCTGTTGGCCGCGCACGCGCAGGCACGCGCCCGCGATCGCTTGCAGATAAGTTATGTCGCCGCGACCGCGAGCCACGGCGTGGTGCTCTCGATCGACGGCGGTGGACTCGTCACGCTGCACCACCCCGCGCGCCTGGACGGCTCGACCTCACTGCAGCAGGGCGGCGTGGTCGCGCTGCCGCAGTCCTACGAGCTCGACGCGGCGCCGGCCTTCGAGCGCTTCGTGCTCGTCACCGCCGACGACGCGATCGATCCGGCGCGGGTGCTGGCCGCCGCCCGCGAGCTCGCGGCCTCACCCACCGCGGCGAGCGACCCGCTGCCGCTGCCGGCCGGGTGGCGGCAACACTCCTTCCTGGTCCGAAAGGTCGCGCCATGAGCATGCTCCTGATCGGCGCGCTGTCCGTCGCCCTGGCCAACTTCGTCGGCCCCGCGACCCCGGAAGCCGCCGCGTCCGAGGCGAGCCCGGTGACCCGTCGCGTCGCACTCATCGTCGGCGTCAACGACGGCGGCGGCGGGCGCGTCAAGCTGCGCTACGCCGGCAGCGACGCCCGCTCGCTGGCCCGCGTGCTGGTCGAGCTCGGCGGGCTCGCGCGCGGCGACGAGGTCGTGCTGCTCGAGCCGACCCAGGCCGAGCTGCTGGCCGGCTTTACCCGGGCCCGGGCGCGGGTCGAGCAGGCCCGGGCCGCGGGTGAGCGGGTCCAGTTCGTGTTCTATTACTCCGGGCACGCCGACGAGCGCGGCCTGTTGCTCGGCGCGACGCGGCTCGACTACGCGAGGCTGCGCGGCCTGATCCACGGCGTCCCGGCGCAGGTGCGGCTCGGCATTCTCGACTCGTGCTCGTCGGGCGCGTTCGTGCGGCACAAGGGCGGGCGCATGCGGCCGCCGCTCGCGACCGGCGGCGACGCGAACGTCGAGGGTCACGCCTTCCTCACCTCGAGCTCGGCCGAGGAGGCCGCGCAGGAGTCGGACCGCGTCGGCGGTTCGTTCTTCACGCACTACCTGATCTCCGGCCTGCGCGGCGCCGCCGACGTCAACCGCGACCGCCGGATCACCCTCAACGAGGCGTATCGCTTCGCCTTCGACGAGACCCTCGCCAGCACCGAGACCACCCCCGGGCGGGCCCAGCACGCCGCCTACGACATCCAACTGGTCGGCACCGGCGACCTCGTGATGACCGACCTGCGCGAGACCTCCGCGCTGCTCGACATCGGCTCGACCGTCGGCGGTCGCGTGTACATCCGCGACGCCCGCGGCGCGCTGGCGGCCGAGCTATACAAGGGCGTCGGCGCCGGCCCGGTGTCGATCGCACTCGAGCCCGGCCGTTACCACGTCGTCGTCGACGACGGCACGACCCTCTCACGCGCCAGCCTCGAGGTCCGCGCCGGCCGCAAGAACGAGCTGACGCGCCGCGACCTCGCCGCGATCTCGCTCGAGCCGACCACCCTGCGCGGCGGCCCCGTGGCCAGCCCGGAGGGTTACCGCGTGATCCGCTTCTCGCTCGGCCTGGTCCCTCCGTGGACGATGAACAGCCGCGAGAAGCAGCGCAAGGTCATCAACCACGGCGCGATCAACCTGATCCTCGGCCGCGCCCACAAGATCCACGGCTTCGAGATGTCGACCGGCGGCAACTGGACCCTCGAGGACATGCGCGGCGCCCAAATGTCGGTATTCGCCAACCTCGTCGGTGGTTCCGTACACGGCTATCAGTCGACCGTCGGCGTCAACATGGTCCACGGCAAATTGCGCGGCCTGCAGAGCGCCGGCGTCGTCAACCTCGTCCGCGGCGAGCTCTCGGGTCTCCAGGCCGCCGGCGCCGCCAACATCGCCCGCGCCCCGCTCACGGGCCTGCAGGCCGCCGCCGGGCTCAACTGGGCCCCCAGGCTGCGCGGTGTCCAGCTCGGCGCGATCAACACGGCCGGCCGCGTGCGTGGCGTGCAGCTCGGCCTCATCAACGTCGCCCGCGACGCCGACGCGCAGGTCGGCCTGGTCAGCGTCAGCGGCAAGGGCGGGATCTGGGCCGACGTGTGGACCAGTGACACGGCCGCGATCAACGTCGCCATGAAGCTGCGCGCCCGCTATACCTACAGCTTCCTGGCGGTCGGCGTGCATCCGGGTGGCGTCGGTCGTGGTGTCATGTTCGGGCTCGGGCTCGGCGGGTCAGCGCCGCTGCGCCGCGGGCTCCACCTCGACATCGACCTCGCCACATACTCGGTGTTCCCTCGCTTCACCTTCGACCAGGACAACGCCCTGCTGGCGCCCCTGCGCGTGCTGCTGCGCTGGCAGGTCGCGCGTCGCTTCGCCATCTTCGGGGGCCCGACCGCCAACGCCTACTTCGACTTCACCGGCGATCGCCCGAGGATCGGCTACGGCTGGGTCAGCGGCCGCATCCCGATCGACGCCACGGTCAGCGCCCGCCTGTGGCCCGGCTTCGCGCTCGGGGTCCAGCTCTGAGCAGATCGAGACCCGAAGGGTATAGACTATGTGAGTGTGCCGATGGCTCATCGCGCTGGCAGCCTGCGCACCAACGATCGTGACGCCGCGGGCACCGTCGGGGCCCGCGGTGTCGAGCCCCGCCGTGGCCGTTTCGCCCGCGTCCGTGCAAGCGCCTGTGCCCGCGGATCCCGTCGAGGCCCTGCGCAGCGCTCTACCGACGCACCGAGATTTTTTCGGTCATGTCATACGGGCCGAGCCCGCGGCGCTGTGGCGCCAGCTCACCCTGGAGCTGGAGCGCCTCCCCGCCGGGGCCGCGCGCGACGAATTGTTCGCGCGAGCCGTGGTGGTGGCCGACGATTGGCCCGACTCGCTGCGGATCCTGACCAAAGAGGCGGAGCGGCGGCTGGTGGCCGGCGAACTGCCCGTCGTGTGGCCCCTGATCCGGTCGCTAAACGTCGACGGGCCGATGATGCGTCGGCTGTTGGAGCGCGGCGCCTTGACGCAGATCACCACCCTCGATCTCTCGCTCGTTGTCCGTGACGACGATTGCACGCAGGTCGGCGCGGCGCTGACGGCGATCGGCGCGCGGACCGGGCTCGACGCGGTGCGTTCGTTGACGATCGGGCTGCCGATGTGCGCCGGGCCGGCGATCGTCGCTCGTCTGGCCGAGCTGCGCAATTTTCCAATGATGCGTCGCCTCGCGCTGCGGCGGGCGATCGGACCCGAGAACGCGAAGGCGCTGGCGCAGATCCCGTGGCTGGCGCAGCTCGAGGAGCTCGACCTCGGGACCAGCAAGCCCCGCGCGAGGGGTCTGGTCGCGCTCGGGCAGAGCCCGCACCTGCAAGGGCTCCGGATCTTGCGGCTACAACGGAGCCTCGACAAGCTCGAGGACCTGCATGGCTTGGCGACGCGATCGGGCTGGGCTGGGCTGCGGGTGCTCGACCTGTCGCACAACAACGTCGACGATCCCGGGCTACGCGCGCTCGGCGGGAGTCCGGCGCTGGTCGGGCTGGTCGAACTTGATCTCTCGTGGCTGTCGATGGACCCGCAAGAGCTCGCGTCGCTGATCGCTGGCGGCGGCCTCCCTGGGTTGGAGGTGTTGCGGCTCAACGGCAATGCATTCGGTGATCGCGGGGCGGCGCAGCTCGCCGAGGTGCGGCGCTGGGGTGGCCTACGCGAGCTGTGGCTGGGGCGCACGGGCATCCACGCCGAGGGGGCCCGGCAACTCGCCCAGGCGACGCATCTGCGACATCTGGAGGTCCTCGACCTCCAGGGAGCCGACCTCGGCGGCGACGGCGGGCGGGCCCTGGCCGAGGTGCCGTTCATCGCCGGTCTGCGGCACCTCGATGTATCGCAGGGCGGTCTCAGTGAGGCGTCGCTGCTGACGTTGCTGGGCAAGTTGACGGCGCCCGAGCGGCTGTACCTCGCCGGTAACCATATCGGCGACGCAGGGGCGCAAGCGATCGCGTCCCGCCGCACCTGGAGCGGGCTACGTGTACTCGATGTGCGCCAGGGAGACATCGGCGCGGACGGGATGGTGGCGCTGGCAGGCGCACCGCAGCTTGCGGGTCTCACCCAGCTCGAGATCGGCGGGAACCACCCCGGCGAGCGCGGCTGGCGGGCTTTGGTCGGGTCCTCGTCGCTGGCGCGCTTCGTGACCGACGATTGGCGCGCCGCGCTGGCGAAGCACGACACGTCATTGAGCGCAACGGACGCGGCGCGCACAATTCCCGGAGATCTGCAGCTTCAGGTCACCCGCCATTGCATCTTTGGGAGCTGTCGACGATTCACGGCGACGGTCCGCGCCGATGGTGCCGTCGACTACGACGAAGCGCACCCGGACGGCCCGCCACGCTCAGTCCATGCGCAGATCGATGCAGATCGAGTGCGGCTGATGATGGTCGCCCTCGATCGCATGCTCGCCATCGTCACCCCAATCCCGCAGCTCGGCGGACCAGGGTGTAACTCGTTCCTCTCGGACCTGCCCGTCGTCCGCGTCGAAGGGCGACGCGGCGGGACGACCATCCAGCTCGACAGCGAGTTGTTCTGCAACGGCCTCGATGGCTGGCGCGCGATGTCGGACTTCGCCGACCGCTTCGACGCAGTCCTCGGCGAAATTCACCGCGCACCAGTCGGTCCATGAACCCACCCGGCGAACATATGTTCGGGGCATCTTCACGGGTGCGTCGCTGCGGCGCGGGGGATGTAGACCAGGACGTCGAAGTCCGCGGCAAAGACAACGCCCCTGCACCCGACCGGGAAGGCGGCGAGCGATGGCCGCCATGCATAGGTGAATGTGCGCGACCAATGTTCGGCGCGCAGATCGTCGGCGAGCGGGCCAACTGCTGTGGCCCCGCCGACACCAAGGGCGTAGGCCGCGGGTGTAATACGCGAGGAACTCGCCGGCTTCGAGAGTGCTGTAGGCAACGGCGTATTCGCTGCCGAAGCGGGTCGTTATGTGTTGGCCCATGTGCGTGCCCTGCGCCAGGCGGCGCTTGGGCATGCGCTCGCAACCGGAAGGAACAATTACGATGACTGAAAAAAAATCGACTGGGTCGTGCCAGGGATCCTCGGAGGTCTCGCCGCCGTGTTATGGCTGATGGCGGCGGTGTTCGTGGTCGTCGATTCGCATCTCTCTGCCAGGGTAGCGAGGGTGGAGGGGTGGCCGACGACGGACGCGCTCGTCGTGGTCAACAAGATGGAGATCGTGGACGGTCTCAATCCGAACACCGGCAAATGGGACAAGGCGCTCAGGTTGACCCTCGAATACACCTACGAGGTCGATGGGCGCAGCTACACCGGCAAGAACGTCAACGCCCCGGGCACCGGGGCGAGGTTCGCCGATTCCGAATATCCCGTCGGCTCGCGGATGCCTGTGCGCTACGACCCCAACGATCCGTCCGTGGCGGGTGTCAAGCTCGATCTGAAGACCGCGATGAACGGCCATTGGTTCATCTATGCGAGCACGGGGATCGCATCCCTCGGGCTGATCCTGGCCACCTTCGCAGCACGGTCCTTGCTGCGACAGCGTGCGGCGATGGCCCAGGTCATGCACCGCTGCGCGCCCACATCGGACCCACGTCGGACCGACGCCGATGGGCCCGCGTAATGCCCTGGGCGAGCGACGGCGCGCCTTCGAGCCCGCGCAGGTCGGTGCTCGACCGCCACCCGGGTTTCGCGCTATCGGTGGAGGGTGATAAACGACGACGAGGAGACCCAGGAGACCCTCTCGTCGCGCAACCTCGAGGCGATGATCCGCGGCTTTGCCCGCTTCGGGGTCGACCCGGACGTGCTGCTGCGCGAGCTGGAGCGCCGGTATTCGGCCACCGCCGGGCAGGCCGAGACCTTACTGGCGTGGAACGCCCTGTATGTCGAGCGTCTGCCGCCGCTGTCGGCGGTGTTCGTCGGCGCCGACACCCCGTTCGGGACGTGGGAGGTGATCGACTTCCTGAGCGCCTGCTATCCGACGATCGGCCAGTCGTTTCGTCAGATCGCCCGCCACTTTCGCCTCATCAGCCCCCACGTCGAATTCCTGGTCGGCGACGGCGAGCGCGGCGAGCCGCCCTACGTCGAATTTCGCCACAAGATCAGCGAGCGCGACGAGTTCTTCGACGAGTACACCAGCGGCATCTTCCTCGCCCGCTTCCGGTCCCTGACCGCGACGCCCGTGCACCTGGCGGCGCTCTACTCGGTGCGTCCGCGACCGGAGGACCCGGCGTGGCGCGCCGAGATCTCCGGGTACTTCGGCTGTACGCCGACCTGGGGCGCGCGCCACGGTCGAATGGTGTTCACGCGCGAGGTCTGGGCGACGCCGGTCGTCGGCGCCAACTCGCGCCTGCGCGCCACCCTCGAGGCGCACGCCACCGAGCTGCACCGTGAATCTCTCACCGCACGCAGCTTCGGCGAGCAGGTGCGGGCGGTGGTCGCCCAGTGCCTGCGAGACGGCGATCCGCGGATCGGCGAGGTCGCCCTGCGCCTCGGTATGACGGTCCGCACGCTGCAGCGCCGCCTGCAAGACGACTCCCTCGGCTTCGCCGCGCTCATCGACGAGGCCCGCCTGCAGCTCGCCAGACGCTACCTCGCCGACGAGTCGCTGACCATCTCCGAGGTCTCGTTCGCGCTCGGCTACTCCGAGCCGAGCGCGTTCGCCCGCGCGTTCAAACGCTGGGCCGGCTGCGCCCCCGCGGAGTTTCGCGCGTTCGCCCGCGCGGCTCAATCACCATAGAACGGCGAGGGCTCGACGCCCACGAGCTTGGCCCGCGCCACCTCCCAACTGTAGGCATTGGCCTCCTCGACGGTCGCGGCCCAGTGGGTGGTCTTGCCGGTGTAGCTCAGCGCGGTGGTCCTGCCCATCGCCGTGGTGTGGACCTCGGAGGCGACGAGCTTGTACATCGCCTCCTCGTTGGCCCAGATCCCCATGGTCCGCGCGACCCCGCAGCCCATGTCGCTGCCGACGCTGAAGGCGATCAGCCCCTCGGTCTTCGCCGCCTCGGCCGAGATCGCTTGCGCGAGCTCGAGGAACTCCTGCGCGCCCTCCGGCTTGATGTAGATCTGCGTGGTATGCAGGACATAGCCAGGCTGCAGCTCGCCCTGGATCCCGCCCTTGTCGGCGTCCCAGCCGGGTCCCGCCAGCGGCGCGGGGCCGAAGGCCAGCTCCTCACAGGCGTAGAAGTCGGGCGCTCCCCCGGTGGTCGCTTCGGGCCCGCCCGTGGTCGGTGTCCCGCTGCTGGAATCGGTAGCGGTCTCGGTAGCGGTAGCGGTAGCGGTAGCGGTCTCGGTAGCGGTCTCGGCCGCGGTCTCGCCAGAGCCGTCGCCGCAGGCGAGCGGGGCGGCGAGGGCGAGGAGAAGGATGTAGATAGGATTGTGTTTGATCATGGTGGCTCCTGGTTTCAATGCTTCCCGGTCGGCGCGGCGGCGACGATGCCGAATACCAGCTCGTCGAATTCGCGTCGTAGTCGATGTGCGTGGAAATTCTTTTGCGTGCCCATGTTCCGGACCTCGACGAGATCCACCGCAGGGGCGGCGCCCATGGTCACCACCCAGCGGTCACCGGCATCGGTGGCGACGTGGAGGTAGGTATACGGGCCCGCGGGGAGACGCTCACGGACCCGCCCGGTGAAGCGCTCGTCGCCCGGCGTCGGCGCCACCATCGTCGGCGGGCCCGTCAGCGCAGGCGCCGGGGCCGGCGCGCTCGCCGGGCCCGCAGGCGTCGGGGCGCACGCGAGCGCTGTGGCCAGCATGAGGAGCGACAGGGGACGTCTGGTGGCGAGCTGCATTGGCCCGACCAACCTAGCTGCGGGCGCCTGCGGGCGCCTTGACCGCGGACGACAATCGTCAGACCGAACACGTCACGGCGGGAACAGGAAGACCGGCTGCGGTGGACCCGAAAGGCCATGGCGTCATCCGCTCGCGTCAGTTCGGCCTCGGCTACGTAATCCAGCCGCACGACAATCGGACGCCGACTTCAAGCCCTACAACCAAACCCACCACGGGAGCGACGCAGGACTGCCCCGAGGGCGAGAAGTGTGCCCCGTACGCGGAGGGCGGCGGCAGCTCGTGGAACGCGACCAAGTGTGTGCCGGTCACCGGCGACGGCCAGCCCGGCGACCCGTGCACGGCCATCGGCGGCGGCGTGAGCGGGCTCGACGACTGCGCGGAGGGTATCTATTGCTGGGACGTCGACCCGATGGGCCACGGCGAGTGTATCGAGATGTGCAGCGGCGATGAGCCGAGCCCGTGTGCAAGGACGAGAAGGCCAACTGTCATGTCACCGCCGACGCGATCATCAACCTGTGCATCGCCCCGTGCGATCCGCTGATCCAGGACTGCCCCGGCGACGGCCTGTGCATCCCGATCGGCGACACATTCGTGTGTGCTCCCGACGCCTCCCCCCCGGACGTTGTACGAGAAGGGCATGGCGCCGCCGGAGTTCGAGCACATCGGCGTCTGCGTGCTCCCCGACTGAAGGCACGGGACCCGCGCATGGAGGCGTGGCAGCAGTGTCAGGATGTCATCGAGGAGGCCGCGACAGCGATGTCGCGGGGTCTGGCCGTTTAGCCGACCAGCTTGTGGGTCAGGCGGCGGACCGAGCGGGGCGCCGTGACCACGAACCACACGCCGGAGAGCACGTACACGGGGAGCTTTGAAATGACGGAATTCATGGGAGTCTCCTGGAGCTTCGTGGTCATTCGACTCCGGGGCCCTCGTCACGGTAGTGACGAAACGAGGCCCTTCGGATCACTGCGGCGAGCTTTCTACGCGCGGACCTTGATCTCCGGTGGATCACCTGCGCCCCGACCGTTGCGCATGCAACCGCGGCACACGAAAAAACCTTCCCCGGAGCCGCGAACGCATTACAGGTGCCGACGGTTCCCTGTTTCGATCATCCTGTGATCGACCTCCACGATGTAGGACCCGGGGGGCCCGCCCCGGAGGCGCCCCCTCCGCCCTGGTGCATAGTCCGGGCCAAAGGCCCTGCATGGCCGTGCCCGGGGCCCTACGGGCCCAACGAGGCAGACAGGCATTGATCCCAACCCTCCCGAAGCGCAGGAGCGCCACAGAAGCGACCTACATCGGGGCAACCTGGGCGCCCCGCGGGAAAGCCTCCTCCAACTGCCGTGACACCGCGAGCACCCAGTCGTCCCGCGTCTCGCGGCCGACCACCTGCACGCCGATGGGGAAGCCCTCCGTCGACAGCCCCACCGGCACGCTCGCCCCGGGCTGCCCGCTGAGGTTGAACGCCGCCGTGAACGCCCCGTACTCGGCCGCCGCCCGAAACGCCGCCTCGCCATCCAACTCGGCCCAGGCGCCCACCCTCGGCGGCGGACCGAACACCGTCGGTGTCACGATCAGGTCGGCGTCGCCGACCCACGCGTGCACCCGATGACGCAGGTCGGAGAAGATCCGCCGCGCCTGCGCCGCGCTGACCCGCCGCCCGTGCTCCACCAACCATCGCGTCGCCGGCTGCAACGCCTCCAGGCGAGCCCCCGGCACGCTGGCCAGCGTGTGCTGATACAGCGGGATGAACTCGTCGAGCGTGCCCGCCTGCAGCGGCGCCTCCTCGACCTCGTGCCCCGCGTCGGCCAAAAACTTCGCCGCCGCGACCGTCGCCGCGACCCACTCCGGATGCACCGCCGCGTCGATCGGGGCCCGCGTCGTCAGCTTGATCTTCAGGCGCCGCGGCGCCTCCCGGGCCGCCTGCGCGTACGACATCGGCGGCCGACCCAGCCAGTGCGGCCGGCCCACCGTCACACCCGCCATCACGTCGAGCATCGCCGCCGCGTCGTCGACGCAGCGCGCGAACGGGCCGCAGGTGTACATCAGCGTCCGGTCCGGCTGCCCGTACGCGTTGGCGACCCGACCCCGCGAGGGCTTGAGCCCATACACCCCGCAAAACGCCGCCGGGATCCGGATCGACCCGGCCCCGTCGCTGCCCTGCGCCACCGCGATCAGGCCCGCCGCGACCGCCGAGCCCGAGCCGCCGCTCGACCCGCCCGCGCTGTACTCCGGCTTCCACGGGTTACGCGTCGGCGGATGGATGTCGGGCTCCGTCACCGGCAGCGCGCCAAACTCCGAGGTCGCCAGCTTGCCGAGGAACACGAAGCCGCCGCGCCGCAGTTGCGCCACCGTGCGGTCGTCGACCGGCGACCATCGATCCGGCCAAAACCATGGCGAGGCGCGCGAGCCGAAGCGGGTCCGCGCCCCGCGGAGGAAGTTGAGGTCCTTGACCGCCGTGGGCACCCCGCAAAACGGCGCCAGCGCGTCCACCTCGCCGCGACGATGGGCCCGGGCGATCTCCCGGTCCTTGCTGCTCGCGGCCCGTCGGGCGCGCGCGTCCATCACCTCGACGAACGCCCACAGGCGCGGGTTGTCGCGCGCGATCCGGGTCAGCGCCGCCGCCGTCAACTCCGCCGCCGACAGCTCGCGGCGCCGCAGCAGCCGCGCCTGCTCCGTGGCAGGTCCGAGGAGCACCTCATCGACAGTCACAGCCCCGACCTCCGCGACGACCGTCGCGCATATGCCCCCAAGGACAGGTGAGGTTCGGCTTCGAGCATCGCCGCAGTGTCGCGCAAACCCGCCGCGCGCACCAGCCTGGGCGCGACAACGTTCGTTGTCGGCGACCCCGTGCCCGGGTAACCTCGCGTCCGGGATGGGGAGGGAACCTATGGTCCCACGCGGGGATAGGACGACAAAGACGCAGAAGCCCAAGGTCGACAACGCGGCCGCCCTCGACCTGCTCACGGTCGACGAGGTGGCCGCGATGCTGAAGACCAGCCGCAAGGCGATCTATCACCGCATCGCCCGCGGCCAGATCCCCGCGGTACGGCTCGGCCGCAGCGTCTTCGTGCGTCGCGGCGACCTCGCGGGCAGCCTGGTCCCCGGCGGCCCCGGCGACCCGGCCTGAGCGGCGCCTTCAGCCCGAGCGGCGCCTTCAGCCAGCGCCTTCAGCCCAGGGCTTCGAGGAACGGCATCGTCGCCCGGGCGGCGCCGGCCTCGCGACGGATGTCGCGGAACACCAGCGCGTAGCGTTCGCCCTCGGCGTGGACGCGCAGCCAGGCGTCGAGGCTCGGCTGCTGCTGGGCGTCGAGCATGCGCTTCATGGCCGCGAGCGCCGGGCCGTAGTCCTCGGGCGGCGTCATGTAGCTGTCAATCATCTTGATCAGCTCAGGGGCGCGGGCCTGGCTCTGCTCGCGCAGGCCGAGCCAGCGGTCGGCCGAGAACTCGATCGACGACTCGGAGTGGTCGGCGGCCAGGCGCGCGAGCATCGTGTAGTCGCCGCGGTCGACCAGCTTCTGCAAAAACGGCCCGAGCAGCTCGAAGACCTCGGGACGGATCGCCAGGATCTCGTGGGTCGGCTCGGCACCCAGCCACTCGTCGGTCTCCTCGAGGAACACCGCGCCGATCAGCCCCGACGCCAGCGGCAGCGCGTACGTCAGGTGTTGCAAGCCGAAGGTGATCTGACGCCAGCGGTCGTGCAGCTCGTGCATCCACAACGTGTTCACCAGCGGCGCCAACTGGTCCGGCGCCGCCATCAGCCTGGCCACCCGCAGGCTGTCGCTCGCGACCGGCTGATAGTGGTCGGTCACCCGCGGCTGCGTGAACAGCACCCGCCACTCGCCGCTGAGCAGCTCGATGCGAAAGAAGTCCTTGCCGATCAGCCCGAGGACCTCATCCCGGCTCGCACCCGCGAGCCGCTCCATCAGGGCATCCTCGATGTCGAGGTACCGCTCGCTGCGGATGAGGTAGGCGTGGCAACGCAAGGCGCAAACGCTACCAAATTTTTCGCTCTGCTCGCCGTCCGCATTTCTCGCTCCTGCGCCGGGGATCTCGCTCCTGAGCCCGCAGTGCCGACGCGAGCGGCCTCCCGCCACCTGCGCGCTTCAGGTCACAGACCCTACCGCAGCCGCGCGGAAGCGACCCGACGGGCCGGGATGCACGTGACGACGGCGATTCACCGGGCCCTGCCCCGCGATATCCTGTCGCCTCCCCGGGCCGACAAGATGACGACCACGACGCCGACGATCCAGCTCAACCCCGACCCGAAGATCGCCGAGCAGCAGATCGAGGCGGTCATCTTTTACCTGACGACCTGCGGCTACATCGACACCGAGTTCGACCTGCGCGAGAAGGCCTTTATCCGGGCCTTCCTGCGCGAGCTGGTGACCGCCCGCATCGACGCTCAGGGCCCCCTCGAGCCGGAGCTCCGCTTCGAGCGCATCGAGGCCCAGCACGAGCACTACGTCGAGCGCTTCCAGGAGATCGACCACGACATCAAGGGCCTCCTGACCGAGGCCGTCGCCGACGGCGAGGACCCCCAGCGCTTCGTCCTCTCCCAGCTCAAGCTGCGCTGCTTCGAGCTGTTCCAGCGGCTCAGCGACGCCAACCGCGAGGCCCTGCTCGTCGTCGTCGACCGGTTCATCTACGCCGACGGCACCGCCCACCCGGAGGAGATCGCGTTTCGCAACGACCTCGCCGAGCTCCTCGACGCCGAGCTCATGGTCGACGAGAGCGCCCTCGACGTCATCGGCAGCATCGAGGTCAACCCGCCCATGACCCTCGTGCCCGCGCAGGACAACCACCCCTTCTTCGCCAAGTTCGAACACCACTACTCCGCCGACCCCGAGCGCCTCGGCCAACAATTCGCGATCGACCTCAAGCTGCTCGACAAGGTCGAGGAGGCCTGGGAAGCGCAGCGCGTGCGCGGCCGCGGGCGCCTCGAGGGCCACCAGACCGTCGCCGACTTTGCCGGCGGCGACGAGTTCCTCGACGAGCACGTGTACGTGGTGCCGACCGTCGCCGGCCGCGACTACGAGCTGATCGTGCTCGGCGACCTCCACGGCTGCTACAGCAACCTCAAGGCCGCGATCCATCAGTCGAACTTCATGGAGAAGGTCCGCCGCTTCCGTGCCGACCCGGAGAACAACCCCGACGTCCGCCTGGTCCTGCTCGGCGACTACATCGACCGCGGCCGCTTCAGCTACAACGGCGTACTGCGCACGATCCTAAACCTGTTCCTGACCGTCCCGGAGCACGTGTTCGTGCTGCGCGGCAACCATGAGTACTACATCGAGTATGAGGGCAAGGTCTACGGCGGCGTGCGCCCGGCCGAGGCGATCAACAGCATGTCCGGGCTGCTGCCCGTCGACGTGTTCTCCCGCTTCCTCGACTTCTTCGACGCCATGCCCAACATGCTGCTGTTCGACCAACTGGTCTTCGTACATGCCGGCATCCCGCGCGACTCCCTCATCGCCGAGAAGTGGCAGGACCTGTCGAGCCTCAACCGCGAGGACATCCGGTTCCAAATGCTGTGGAGCGACCCCAGCAAGGCCGACATGGTCCCCGACGAGCTGCAAAAATCCAGCGCCCGGTTCGCCTTCGGCCGCCTGCAGTTTCGCCGATTCATGACCCAGATCGGCTGCAACGTGCTGGTCCGCGGCCACGAGAAGGTCAACAGCGGCTTCAAGAGCCAGTGGAACGACGAGGACATGCGCCTCTTCACCCTGTTCTCCTCGGGCGGCAGCGACAACGACGACCTCCCGCCCGACAGCAACTACCGCGAGGTCCGCCCGATGGCCCTCACGATCCACAGCCGCGACGGCGTGGTCGAGGCCACCCCCTGGTCGATCGACTACAAGCGCTACCAGGACCCGACCCTCAACCGCTTCTTCGAGTCCAAGCTGGAGATCGACATCTCGCAGTAACTCCGGGGGGCGCCCCGCGGCGGCCGGCTGGGCGCGCCTCCCGCAACCCCCGCGCGTGAGATCAGCCGCACGTCCGCGCGCTTGCCGACAATTGCGACGATCGGCCATCATGCGCCCACCTTTGCCAGGGCCACCGCGCATCCCATGAAAGTTCTCGTCACCGGGGCCGGCGGTCAGGTCGGCCTGGACCTCCTTCGCATCCTGCAAGCCCGCGGCGACGAGGTCCACGCCAGCGACGTCGCGCCCCCCGACCCCGAGCACCGCCAGGGCCTCGAGTGGAGCCGCCTCGACGTCACGCGCGCCGACGAGGTCCACGCGCTGGTCGCCGCGACCCGCCCCGAGTGCATCTTTCACCTCGCGGCGATCCTCAGCGCCCGCGGCGAGCAGGACCCCCAGCGCACCTACGCCGTCAACCAGACCGGCACCGTCAACGTGCTCGAGGCCTGCCGACTGCACGACGTCCGCCAGCTCATCTTCACCAGCACGATCGCCGCGTTCGGACCGCCGCTGCCCGACCTCGTCCCCGACGACATCGCGCTGCACCCCACCACCATGTACGGCGTCACCAAGGTCGCCGGCGAGTTGCTGGGCGACTACTACTTTCGCCGCTACGGCCTCGACTTCCGCGCCGTCCGCTTCCCGGGCCTGATCTCCGCCGTGCTGCCCGGCGGCGGCACCAGCGACTACGCCCCGCTGATGTACTTCGAGGCCCTGCGCGTCGGCCACTACGCGGCATTTTGTCGGCCCGACGCGACCATCCCGCTGATGTACATGCCCGACGGCCTGCGCGCGCTCGTCGAGCTCTCGCAGGCGAGCCGCGAGCAACTGAGCCGCTGCGTCTATAACCTCGCCGCCTTCTCGCCGACCGCCCAGGAGATCGCCGACGAGGTCTTGCGCGTGGTGCCCGGCGCGAAGATCGGCTTCGAACCCGACCCCGCCCGCCAGGCGATCCTCGACTCGTGGCCCAAGGCCCTCGACGACAGCCTCGCGCGCCGCGACTGGGGCTGGCGGCCCGAGTACGACCTGCCGGCGATGAGCGCCGACCTTCTTCCCAAGCTGCGCGCCCTGTTACCCGCGAAGTCATAGCCCCGAGGAGCCGCCGATGTACACGCAAGCCCAGGAGCACTACGCCGCCATTCTCCAGCAGATCCGCGACGCCGGGCTCTACAAGCACGAGCGCGTGATCGACTCGGCGCAAGCCGCTGACATCGAGGTCGACGGCCGCCACGTCCTCAACTTCTGCGCCAACAACTATCTCGGCCTGTCGTCGCACCCCGCCGTGATCGCCGCCGCCCACGCCGCGCTCGACGACCGCGGCTTCGGCATGTCGAGCGTGCGCTTCATCTGCGGCACCCAGGACCGCCACAAGCAGCTCGAGCGCCGGCTCGCCGACTTCGTCGGTCTCGAGGACGCGATCCTCTACAGCTCCTGCTTCGACGCCAACGGCGGCCTGTTCGAGACCCTGCTCGGCCCCGAGGACGCGATCATCTCCGACGCGCTCAACCACGCCTCGATCATCGACGGCATCCGCCTGTGCAAGGCCCAGCGCCACAGGTACCCGAACGACGACTTGAACCAGCTCGAGGACCTGCTCAAGGAGACCCAGTCCGCCCGCCAGCGCCTGATCGCCACCGATGGCGTGTTTAGCATGGACGGCAACATCGCCCGCGTGAAGGACATCTGCGACCTCGCCGACCGCTACGGCGCCATGGTCCACGTCGACGACAGCCACGCGACCGGCTTCGTCGGCGAGACCGGCCGCGGCTCGCATGAGCACAATGGTTGCCTCGGCCGCGTCGACATCATCACCTCGACCCTCGGCAAGGCGCTCGGCGGAGCCGCCGGCGGCTTCACTGCCGCCCGCCCCGAGATCGTCGAGCTGCTGCGCAACCGCTCGCGCCCCTACCTCTTCAGCAACTCCGTGCCGCCGCCGATCGTCGCCGCCTCGCTCGCCGTCATGGACCTGCTGGCCAGCACCGGCGACCTGCTGGCCCGCCTCA